>Ga0206969_1052_pt1 | contig 33624 bp, 28 predicted proteins | sample Alteio_BWOrgHeat_87_FD_153256 | JGI IMG/M metagenome (GOLD analysis project Ga0206969, IMG submission 153256) | Enriched cells from forest soil in Barre Woods Harvard Forest LTER site, Petersham, Massachusetts, United States -... | ecosystem: Environmental > Terrestrial > Soil > Temperate forest >... | reverse complement strand
CCTATATATGCTTTGCGGTAAGACTGGTAGTTATTGAGGTTATCGATGAAAAAGTAGCCTGCAACGGCTATCCCCACATATATCACCGGCACCTTCCAGTATTCGTGGTTATACACTTGCCCCATGCCCGGCAGGAGCGCAGAGTAGAGCCCAGATTTTTTTGGATTGGGCTGGTAAGGCACGGGCTTCGCGGGCAGGCTGTCATTGGCAGGCTGGGCATCCTGTGTTACCACCGTGTGACGAGTGCTGTCCGTGACCTGGGCAAGGCATTGCCCAGTAGCGGCAAGTAGCATAGGTAATAAGAGTGCAACCAATATATGTTTAATGTATTTTTTCAAATGTATTGCATTAAAAGAATTGCCCAAAGTTAACGCAAATGCGCATGTGTGGCTAAATTTTGCCGTACCGCACCAACAAAATAAATCCTCCGTATCTTTATAGCTCATGCGCGAAGGACAGTTCATAAAGCAAAACCTCGACCGGTGGGAAGAGTACCAGCAGCCCACCGAAGACCCGGACGAGGTGGCCAAACGCTTCACCTACCTTGTTGATGATCTTTCTTACGCAAAGACTTTTTACCCGCATGGCAATACGTCCCGCTACATCAACAGTATAGCCGCCAATATTTACCTGTCTATTTATAAGAACAAGAAAGAAAAGAAGCAACGGCTTATCACTTTCTGGACCACCGAACTGCCCCTGGTGATAAGGAAACATCACCGGGTATTGCTGTTCACTTTTCTGTTCTTTATAGCCTTTGTATTCCTGGGTGTGTTCTCTGCCTATAACGACCAGAGTTTCGCCCGCGCAGTACTGGGCGATAGCTATGTGGACATGACGGAGCGCAACATAGCCAATGGCGACCCGTTCGGGGTATATAAGGACGGTAATTCTCTTGCTATGTTTTTTTACATCGCGTTCAATAACATAAAAGTGGCGTTCCTCTGTTACTCTATGGGCATTTTTGCGGGCGTAGGCACCCTTTATTTTTTGTTTCAGAACGGACTTATGGTAGGGGTATTTGAGTTTATGTTCTTTCATCACAACATTGGCTTCCAGTCTATCCTTGTTGTCTTTATTCATGGCACGTTGGAACTTTCGGCCATTGTTATAGCAGGTTGTGCGGGGCTTATTATAGGCAATTCGCTGCTGTTCCCTGGTACCTATACCCGGCTACAGTCACTGAAGCAGGCCGCGTCAGACAGTATAAAGATCATCATAAGCCTTGTACCCATATTTATAGTGGCAGCCTTTTTCGAGGGGTTTGTTACTCGTCATACCGGTATGCCGTTGTGGCTCAGCCTTACTATTCTATTGTCGTCTGCAACATTTATTGTGTGGTATTTTATTGTTTACCCTATTTTGGTGGGGAGGAGGAAGTTGGTTAATGAGGTAATAGGGTAATAAGGCGATTGGTCAATAGGGTAGTGCTTAGGTTCATAACACCTCCCGGAACATGTCCCGATTTTTATATCGGGAGGGTCGGGGTTTATAGGTAAACATGGGTAAAGAGTATGCATTTGTTTTTAAAAAGAGGTTCTGTTTATTTTCTTTTTTGCCTGTATTTTCTGTTACAGCCGGGAGGCCCGTGCGCATATGCCCAGCGTACTATGAGTCCGGCGCAATGGCAGCAACTCACCGGCAACAAAGCCTTTGGCTATAAAAATGATAGTGAGCAGGTAACCCCGCCAAAACACTATAATACCGGTTTCATTCAAAAGTTTCTGCGCGGGCTGTTTTCCTTTTTTGGCAGTGGGTTTGGGAATGCGCTGCTATGGCTTATTCTCATTGGTATGGGCTGCTACGTGGTTTACAGGTTGTTTTTCAGCAAGGATAGCTTTCTGTTTAGCAGGACCAAAAAAATAATGAGCGATGAGGGGCCGAAACAGGAAGAAGAGGATATTGCAAATACTAACTGGGAGGCGCTTCTTCAAAAGGCATCGGCAAACAATGATGTGCGGCTTGCTGTGCGCTATAGCTATATGTGGCTGCTACAACTGCTGCAGGAGCGAGAGTTGATAAAGTACCGCAGCGATAAAACCAATTACGAATATTATTCAGAGCTGGTAACAACCGATTATAAACAACCCTTCAAACAGCTTTCGAGGCAATACGAATATACCTGGTACGGGAATTACCCGCCTTCGGCCGCTGCATACCAGGAATACCTGGCCACCTTCGATAACTTGAAAACCCAACTGAGGAGATGAGCAAGGGCAGGTATGTAATTATTGGGCTACTGTTACTGCTGCTGCCTGGTTGCAAGCCAGACAAGGCTACCGTGGAGCGCATGAAATGGCGCATTACCCTGGGCTACGAAGACAAAAGCCCTTATGGCACCTACCTGGCGTACCAGTCATTGAAATATTATTTTCCTGGAGTGGCGATGGAAACATTGTCGGGCCGGTTCCGGTTTGATGACATGGATGCCAAAATGAAATACAGTAATTACAACCGGTCGCTGCTTATTATGGAAGGGCTCGATTTTTACCTCTCAGATGAAGAATGGGCGGAGCTGAAAAAATTTATCAGGGACGGCAATGAAGTGGTAATATTCGGCAGCCGGTTCGATAGTAAGATACAGAGCGAGTTGCAATGTTATAAAACAGGAGGGATGGAAGACTATGTGGACCTCTTTGGCGTAAAAACATTTGGGGAGAATAAGAATGTGCTGGAACTGAATAGCCAGCCGGGGAAAAGATATGGGTATAGTGGCCGGTTTTTAAAAGGCTATTTCGATGTGCCGTTAGATAACCCAAATACTACGGTACATGATACCGATGATTCGGGCAATATAGTATATAGCGAATGGACCTATCCCGATACATTAGGCTTTGCCGGTACCCACCCCGATTTTGTGCGCTACCCGTATGGCAAGGGCCACCTTACGCTACATGCGGCGCCGCTGGCGCTCTCTAATTATTTCCTTTTGCAGGACGGCAATGAGCAGTACCTATCTGGTATCTGGCAAGCATTCCCAGGCGATATTACCCACCTCTACTGGTGCATTTATGCCAAACGAGCGGCCGAGTCGTCCAGCCTCGGCGGGCTGTGGAAGTATCCGGCAACCAAATATGCGATGTTGCTGGCGTTGATGGCGCTGCTGCTATACGTGTTGTTTGAGGGAAAAAGAAAGCAACGGATCATACCTATTATTGCCCCGCTTAGGAACGAGTCGGTTTCGTTTGTGGAGACTGTGGGTAGGCTATACTACAACAAGGGCCACCACGCCAATCTTGCAGAGAAAATGGTGCAGCAGTTCCTGGAGTGGGTGCGGATGCACTACTTTCTGAACACCAACCTGCTTAACGAAAATTTCATACAGCAGCTCACCATCAAGTCCGGCCAGCCAGAGGCTACCGTGCGCGGGCTTATGGAGATGATCCATGAAATAAAATTGGGCGATGCGAAAACAGATGACGCGTATCTTTACCAGCTATATAACACCATTCAGCAATTTTATAAAAAGAAGCATTAAATGGAACCGGAATTACAAGAGCAGACACAGGACAGTACCATACAGCCGCTTACCCAGTTGGTGGAACTGGTAGAAGCAAGCATTCACCAGGTGATCGTGGGGCAGCACGGCATGGTGGAACAATTGCTCGCAGGCTTGCTAGCCGATGGGCATATACTGATAGAGGGTGTGCCCGGCGTTGCCAAGACCCTTACTGCAAAACTTCTTTCCAAGCTCATAGATACCCGGTTCTCGCGGCTGCAGTTCACCCCAGACCTGATGCCGAGTGACGTGGTAGGCGCCAGTATATTCAACCCGCAAACTTCCAGCTTCCAGTTCAAGTCAGGTCCTATATTCAGCAACATAGTGCTTATAGATGAGATAAACCGCGCTCCCGCCAAAACACAATCGGCGCTGTTTGAGGTGATGGAAGAGCGGCAGGTAACTGTAGATGGGCTTACCCACAAAATGCAGTCGCCTTTCATGGTAATTGCCACCCAAAACCCTATAGAGCATGAAGGCACTTATCGTCTGCCGGAAGCCCAACTGGACCGGTTCCTTGTGAAGATAACAGTAGGCTATCCTTCGCTTGAAGAAGAAGTAAAAATATTGGAGCGCCATAACCAGTACGAGATCACTGAATTGCTGGCAAATATGAAGCCGGTAATAACTCCGGAGGTATTGGCCAACGCGCGGATGCAGGTACGGGCTACACATATAGAGCCCAAGTTGCTGGAGTTTGTAGCACGTATCATATGGGAAACCCGCAACGACCGGTCGTTGTACCTCGGTGCATCGCCACGGGCTTCGATAGCTCTGTTGCAAATATCAAAAGCCTTCAGTGTATTGCGCGGGCGAACTTTTGTGATACCCGAAGATATATTGCAGGCTGCCCCGGCTGTACTTCGCCATCGTATAGGCCTTACTCCCGAGCGGGAAATGGAAGGAGCCACAACGGATGATGTAATTAAGGAAATAATAGGAAGGATGGAGATACCGAGGTAAGGTTTTTCGGGAATCTTATATTTTAGCGTAGTGCAGTTCTCTCTTGAAATCAAAAAAGCTCTCAAGACTTAGATCTTCGTCAATATCCGGCCAATGGATGCTTTCTGAAAATGGCCCTATTTCGTAATTGTTTTTTTGTGCAGGCGTAGCATTGGCCAAACGCTGAAACCACCGTAACGGATTTCCAATAGTGTGCCCGCTGTCGGTTACTATGTATATATTCTCCTCGTCAAACCAAACTTTTTCTATCTTCATAACCTATCGAATAAATTATCCGTGAATTTCTTTCCATTTTGCTACGATCTCTTCTCTTTTCTCTTCTATCAGGGCTTCCGCAAGAGAAAGATCCTTTACTTTCATTCCTTTACTTTCAACCAATTTCACAGGGTCAACTTCAAATTTTGAAGTCCCATCTGCGTTTCTGACATGGATATGCATAGGCAGATGCTCCAAACTAAAAAAGAAAAATTTCATTCCGAAAAACCTGAACAGTTCTGGCATAACAGATATTGTTATTGCAAAAATAAGCAATCGGAATAATTATTTTGAGATTATGTTGCCGTAGTTTCATATTGGTTGTGGTCGGGAAAAAGATACCGACTATTGATACATCCGTTCATCTATACTATACGCCGGATAAAAATGTGCATTGAATTTAAAAAGCCTGGAAGGCTTTAATGTGAATAGCTCCGGGTGCAACCCGGAGTCTTCAGGGTTATACCAGTTGAACCCCGCCGGGGTTCAATGACCACATCTATTTTCCCACCGGTTTCACCGGTGGCTATTCATCATTTAAGCCCTATCGGGCTTGCCCGTTTATCATTGCACAAACTTATGCGGCGAGATGTATAAAACATTGTAAATTTGTTTTTGCGACCAAAAAAAGCAAAGTTTCAGCCCATAATTCCCATTGAAATCCCTCAGCAAATACATCTCAGACCTCTACATCAGCAAGCGATGGTTTTTGCTGCTGGGCGCTTGTGTCATTTTGTTGTTCCTTGCTTACTTTGTTCATTTTTTATACCAGCCGGTATTGGCGTTCACCGGCTTTGTGCTGCTGCTCACTTTTGTGGATTATGCCTTGCTCTTTTTTTTCAAAGGGGGTATGAATGCGGTGCGTATCATGTCGCCGCGGTTCAGTATCGGTGATGAGAACCTGGTTACCCTTTCTCTTTCTAATTCGTTTCCTTTCAAGATAAAAGGTGCGCTTATTGAAGAACTTCCTTTCCAGTTCCAGGAGCGCAATTTTCATTTAGCCGTGGCTATCGGGTACAGGTCGCGGGAAACCGTAACCTATAAGTTGCGTCCCTTGTCGCGCGGCGAGTTTGGGTTCGGCAATTTGCTGTGCTATGCTTCCAGCCCCATAGGTTTTGTGCAGCGGCGTTTTAAGACGGCAGAGCCTGTGGTGGTGAAGGTTTATCCTTCTTACCAGCAACTGAGAAGGTACCAGTTGCTGGCCGTAAGCGGCAATACGCTGAGTGGGGTAAAAAAGATCCGCAGGGTGGGCCACAGCCTGGAGTTTGAGAAGATAAAGGATTATGTGCAGGGCGATGATGTGCGTACCATAAACTGGAAGGCCACCGCCCGCAGCAGCAACCTGATGGTGAATACCTTCACAGACGCCCGGCAACAGCAGATATACTGCCTCATAGACAAGGGCCGCAACATGAAGATGCCGTTTGAAGGTATGACCCTTCTCGACCATTCCATAAATGCCAGCCTGGCACTGCTGAATGTGGCCTTGCTGAAACAGGATAAGGCCGGCCTCATAACATTTTCCGACAAGGTAAATGATATTATTGCGGCAGACCGGCGGCCAAACCAGCTACACCGAATATTGGACACGCTTTACAAACAGCAAACCCAATTTAAAGAAAGCGACTACGAAGCAGTATGGAGTACCGTGCACCGGGGTATAACCCAACGCAGCCTGGTATTGCTGTTCACCAATTTCGAGACTTACTCATCGTTAGAGCGGCAACTGCCCTTTCTGAAAAAAATTGCACAGCGGCATCTTACCTGCGTTGTCTTTTTCCAAAATACGCTGCTAAAAGAAATACACGAATCCACCCCAGATAATATTGAGGGCATCTACATAAAAACAATAGCCGACCAATTCGACCTGGAAAAGCGGCTAATAGTTAAAGAGCTACGGCGGCATGGTGTGCTATCTATACTCACCACGCCCCAAACCCTCACGATTGACATAATCAACAAATACCTGGAATTGAAGGCCCGGCAAATGGTGTAAAAGAAAAATATCTTTGTTTCTCACCCAAGAACTCCCCCTTTTTTTACGTCTATAGTTATAAGAAGCATGTCCTGCTTTATATTGGTAACCTAATTCCATTTTATGAAGAAACGCTCTATTGTGTTACTTATGCTGAGTATCCTGTCAGCCAACCTTTCTTATGGCCAGATTCCCTTCAATACCATTGATTCCATAAACATCAACAATATCAATGCCTCGGTATTGGTTCATGGCGATATGTGGTGGAACCCTGACCTGGAGGTGGCACATTGCTATTTTCCTAAAAACTACCCTGCAAGTATCAATTTTGCCAGTTCGTTGTGGATGTCGGGCTACGACCCGGGCGGACAATTGCATATAGCCGCAGCCACTTACCGGCAAAACGGGAACGACTACTGGCCGGGGCCAATAAGCACAGGCGACTCCATAAACTATGCAACATCGCACGCATGGGCCAAAATTTGGAAGGTGAACCTGACAGATATTCTTACCTTCCTGGGATTAAGTTCCCATACCATAGCCAACACCCCTGCTTCAATACTTACCTGGCCGGGGAAGGGGAATACGTACGCCACCGGCAACCTCGGCATTTCGCTTACGGTTACAGATGACATGGCCCCGTTCATAGACCTTAATGGCAACGGCATATACGAGCCGCTACTGGGCGAGTTCCCGGATATTAAGGGCGACCAGGCGTTGTGGTGGGTATTCAACGACAACGGCCCGTCTCACAACGAAACTAAAGGCAAACCATTGGGGGTTGAAGTACACGCTATGTGCTATGGCTTTCACCGAAATACACTTGTTGATAACGTGGTTTTTTACGAATACTACGTTGCCAATAAATCGGTTAACGACTACCACAATTTCAGGATGGGGCAGTTTGATGACGTGGACCTGGGCTACTATCTTGATGACTTCATCGGGTTCGATTCCTCGCACAGGATGGGCATCTGTTATAACGGCACTACCGATGATGGTGTAGCCGGTGGCCATCCGCTCAATTCTTATGGCACCAGTGTACCAATTGTGGGGTTGACGATGATAGTGATGCCGGGTGATGCAGGAACAAGCTATGCGCCTGCGGGCAGCTTTACGTATTACAATAATGATCTATCAATTATCGGTAACCCTATGGTAGATACGGAATATGACCACTACCTCCGCTCAAGAATAAGGAGCGGCGCCCATTTTACCAACGATTTTACAGGTAGGGGAATAATGAGCTACGGTCACGGGGCTGGACCAAACTGCAACTACGTTTACACCGGCGATCCGGGAGACACCACAAAATGGTCGGAATGTAACTGTAGTAATAATCCCGGCGACCGGCGGTTTATTATTACCAGCAACGACTTTACCCTTAATGCGGGCGCCACCCAGCGCATAGTGATGGCGCTCGTGACCACCGACACGGGCGCTGGTGGCGGCTGCCCCGATGCAAACTTCACCAACATAAAGATAGTAGCAGATACGGCCTGGGCGGTGTATCAAAGCACCGTAACGGCCGGTGTGTCTAAAATAAGCCAGCAACAATACGTCAATATCTACCCAAATCCGGCGCATGATAAGCTCAACATAGAGAGCATGGTTAGCGGATCAATACCAACGATACAGGTATTTAATACGCTTGGCCAGGTGATGAACGTAGCTATTAATAAAAACGGGAACCGTTACGAAGCCGACGTGAGCAAATTATCAAACGGGCTGTACGATGTATTGTACCGACAGGATGGGATAGAACAAAACAGCCGGTTCGTGAAAGAATAAAGTAAAGTGCAGTGTACGTTACGCTATATCCGGGGTTGCGGTATGTCTGGCGTTGTATTAGTAGCCCCGGTCTTTAGACCGGGGTAGAATAAGAAGTAGGTAGGCTTTAGCCGAAAATTACTCTTGCCGGACATTTTGTGTTGTGTGATTTTGGCTAAAGCCTGTCCTGTTGTCAGCAATCCCCGGTCTAAAGACCGGGGCTACTATGCAAGAGTTCTATTTTTTTTATCAGATAACCACATTGAATATCATTCTATGGGAAAACTATTCGTGGTGTTGTTTTTATTGGGCGTTATACATGGCGCTGCTACTTATGCGCAGTTTCCCTTCAATACAATGGACTCGTTAGATATAAATAACGTAAACGCTAGAGTATTGGTGCATGGCGATATGTGGTGGAACCCCGCTACTACCGCGCCTACCTGCTTTTTTCCGAGCGGGACAAAGAAACACATAAACAACACCAGCGCAATATGGATGTCGGGCTATGATAGTACCGGGCTGTTGCATATTGCGGCACAAACGTACAGGCAACGCGGGAATGACTACTGGCCAGGGCCGCTCACCGGTGATACTCTTAGCTATGCCACGGCCTACGCCTGGGCTAAAATATGGAAAGTGAACCTTACCGATATTATCGATTTTCTGGCGCAGCCTTCGCATACGACGGTAAATACACCACAGTCTATACTCACGTGGCCGGGGAAGGGGAATACTTATGCGCAAGGCAACGCCGGTGCGCCACTAACAATTACTGACGATATGGCGCCATTTATAGACCTCAATGGCAACGGCATATATGAGCCATTGCTGGGCGACTACCCCGACATAAAAGGTAACCAGGCGCTGTGGTGGGTATTCAGCGACAACGGCCCGGTGCATACCGAAACAAACGGCAGGCCATTGGGCGTGGAGGTTCATGCCATGTCTTATGGATACAGCCGCGGCACACTGATAGACGATGTGGTTTATTATGATTACACGATCATCAATAAGTCGGCAAACAACTATACCGATTTCAGGTTCAGCCAGTGGGATAATGGTACAATGGGATATCCCTCAGCTTTTTCCGATTATATTGGCTTTGATTCCACCTGGCGGATGGGCATTAATTACAATGCTGTAAATTGCGACGGTTGTTCAAATGGTTCTCCTACCACGCTCTCTTACGGGATTAATCCACCGCAAAATGCAATAACCATGATCGTACTGCCAGGTGATGCGGGCTCCGGCTATGTTCCCGCAGGCAGCTTTACTTATTTCAACGATGATGCGTCTATTGTGGGAGATCCTGTGATAGACACGCAATACAACAACTATATGCGGTCGAAACTCAGGAACGGGCAGCATTTTAAGAATGACTATTCAGGGCCGGGTAGCCTGGCTGTCGGTTATGGCTCTGGCCCTGATTGCAACTATGTTTTTACCGGTGACCCGTCAGACACTGACCAATGGTCGCAATGCAAGAATTTCGGAACTTTTTTTGGTGATCAGCGTTTCGTTCTTTCCAGCAATAGTTTCCCGCTAAATGCTGGCAGTTCAGCTCATATTTTGCTGGCGCTGATCGTTGCCGATTCTGCAGGGGGCTGCGGGTTCGGAAGCTATGATCGCATAAAAATAGTAGCAGATACTGCCTGGGCGGTTTACCATAGAGATGAGACAGCGGGTGTGCCTAAAATAAGCCAGCAACAATACATCAACATCTATCCAAATCCGACGCACGATAAACTCATCATAGAGTGTATGGTTAGCGGATCAATACCCACAATACAGGTATTTAATACTTTAGGGCAAGTAATGAATATATCTATAAGTAAAAACGGAAACCGGTATGAAGCCGACCTGAGCAAATTACCAAACGGCCTGTATGATGTCTTGTACCGGCAGGATGGTGTGGAGCAAAATAGCCGGTTCGTGAAGGAATAAAGTCATTGGCTTAAAACTAATTTTATGAAGAAACAGTTGCCATTTTTGCTGTTGTTGAGTGTCTTATCCGGTACTATTGCCCGCGCGCAGTTTCCGTTTAATACAATGGATTCTATAAACATCAATAATATTTCTTCTGCTATATTGGTGCATGGCGATATGTGGTGGGACCCAACAGCACAGGTGGCCGAATGTAACATTCGGGGAAACAATAGCAGGAACATAAACTTCGCCAGCGCATTGTGGATGGGCGGCTATGACGCGGGCGGAGCGTTGCATATTGCGGCACAAACGTACCGGCAACATGGGAATGACTATTGGCCGGGCCCGATAAACACAAGCGGTCCGCTTAGCTACGCTACATCTTATGCCTGGGCTAAAATATGGAAGGTGAATCTAACGGATATTATTGATTTCCTGTCGCTGCCCTCGCATACCACGGTAAATACACCACAGTCTATTCTCACGTGGCCGGGGAAGGGCAATACTTACGCACAAGGTAACGCCGGAACGCCACTAACAATTACTGATGACATGGCGCCATTTATAGACCTCAATGGCAACGGTATATACGAACCTTTGCTCGGCGACTACCCCGACATAAAGGGTAACCAGGCGCTGTGGTGGGTATTTAACGATAACGGCCCAACGCATAACCAAACCAACGGCACACCCATGGGCGTAGAGGTACATGCCATGTGTTACGGTTTTCGCCGGGGTACACTGATAGATAACGTGGTTTACTATGAATACAACATCATGAACAAATCAGGGAATGATTACCACAATTTCAGGGCTGGGCTATGGGATGATATAGATATTGGGTTCTATATTGATGATTACATTGGCTTCGATTCTTCATACCGGATGGGAATTGGGTACAATGGCCGCCAGAACTTAAATCCCGTTAATTCATACAAGGTAAATGAGCCAGTAGTAGGGGTGACAATGGTCGTATTGCCGGGAGATGCCGGAACGAGCTATGTGCCAGCAGGCAGCTTTACTTATTTCAATAATGATTCGTCAATTATTGGGAGCCCGACAGTGGATACGGAGTATAGTAACTACATGCGCTCAAAGCTCAGAAATGGCGAACATTTCACCAATGATTTTTCGGGAAGGGGGCATCCGTGTAAAGGATATGGAGCCGGGCCGGATTGTAATTATGTTTTCACAGGAGATCCGGGCGATACCACTAACCAGTGGTCGGAATGTAACTGCGGAAACAATCCAAGTGATGCGCGGTTTATCGTCACCAGTAACGATTTCACACTAGCTGTGGGGACAACGGAAAAAATTGTTATGGCCATGGTGGCCACAGATACCGGAGCGGGGCAGTGGTGCGGACTCACAAATTTCGACAACATAAAAATAGTGGCCGATACGGCCTGGGCTTTTTACCACAACACGTTAACTGCAGATGTACCAGCTATTGCGACGGGACAGTACATTAGCGTTTATCCCAACCCTGCGCACGATAAATTGATTATTGAAGGTATAAACACCAACGGGTCTGCGCCCACAATACAGGTATTTAATACTTTAGGGCAAGTAATGAACGCAGCGATAATAAAAAACGGAAACCGGTATGAAGCAGACGTGAGCAAATTACCAAACGGGCTGTACGACGTTTTGTACCGGCAGGATGGTGTGCAACAAAACAGTAAATTCGTGAAGGAATAAAAGGAGATCATTTTATAAAATCAGAAACACAGTAAATCAATGTTATGGTAAAGAATAAACTTGTTATGCTATCGCTGGGAATTGTTTTCCTGGCCGCTTCGTGTACTAAAAAAGGTAATACCGGCCTTGCTGGTCCGGCTGGGCCAGCAGGACCTTCGGGGGTTTCGTTTACAGGGGCTATCAACGGGCATGTGAGCCTGTATGATATGTATGGCACCAAACAAAACACCGGTCTGGATGCGGTGCAGCTTATGTTGAAGGGCGGCGCAACAGCTACTGCCGACCAGAATGGATATTACTTCTTCGGCAACGTTTCTACAGGCACTTATTTCTTGTCAGCGGCCACTACCGGATATGGAGCAACGATGATCCCAAACATTGAGTTCCTAAGCGACACCATGAACCAGGATATAAAGCTGTCAGCCATTCCTAATTTTAATCCCACTGCCCTCTCGGCGACCTACAATCATGGTTCAGCATTCGACTCTGTGGTTATCACTGTAACACCAGATACTAAACCCCGAAACCTCATACTGTTTGTGAATAATAAAATGCCCGTTAATAACTTCCCGGCAAACTATCTGCTGGCTTATGTGAAAGCGATAACAACATGGCAAACAAATGTGGTGATACGTGTACCTGCGTCAGACCTTAACGGTGTAAATATATTTTATGGCGAAATGGTTTATTATGCGGCATATAGCTATGTAACCAACGATGTATCGGCTTATGAAGACCCGTCAACCGGCCGTAACGTATATACCGCTGTGGGTGCAGCTCCACTTGTTGATTCAGCAATGTCGCCGTAATTCGTCGTTGGCAACGTTCACTTTTTCATCTACACTTGGCCCGCATATTTGAAATGTGGGCTTTTTTCTGCGTATTTTCATGCCGAAATCGCTGAGATGGAATTTTTACGCAAACACTACAAGCTTGTATTATGGGCTATCCCTTTGGTGAGCCTCGTGTTGCATTTCCATGTATTTAATCTGGACCTCATCGGCATTCATGTGTGGCGGCAAACGGAAACGCAAACTGTTATAAATAACTTTTACCGGGATGATATGAATATACTCAATCCCCGGTTCAACGACCACGCCGAAACCAACAGGCTGCACCGGATGGAATTTCCTGTTATGCAATGGATATTTGCTTTGTTTTACAAAGTCTTTGGTACCCATATCGTCATCAGCCGGATACTTTCCTTTATCATTGGCCTGTGCTCCGTTTATGGAATATTTTATTTTCTGCAAAAAGTGTCGGGCAACAAAGTCACGGCCACCTTAGGCGCATGGTGCTTTAATTTTTCACCTGTTTTTTATTATTACACCCTAAACCCTATGCCCGACAACATGGCGTTGTGCTGCGCTATCTGGAGCCTGGGATTTTTTTACAATTATACCAGCGGCGGGAAGTTAAGGCAGGTAATATGGAGCGGCATTTTTTTGTGCCTCGCTACAATGGCGAAACTTCCGTTTATTATTTACGGATCATTTATCGCTACTTTTCTCACTGTCGCTTTTTTTAAAAAAAGCTTGCCGGTGAAGGAGTTGCTGCGCGTTGCATTTATTTACATATTGTGCCTTATGCCTGCCGCCGCGTGGTATGTTGCCGTTATTCCCGGTTGGGTTATCGGCGCCGTGCATGGCGTGTTTAACCAAACGCTCAATCACCCTGATCTTTTTGCCGTGCTCACAGGAACATTAATATCTGTTCTGCCGGAGTTGCTTATTAATTATGCTTCCGTGGTTTTCTTTGTGGCCGGGTTTTACCTGCTGTTCAGGAACAAACTTTACACAAAAGCTGGTTTTATACCTTTCTTTACCTGGGGCATCGTAGTTATCAGCTATTTTTTGTATGAAATGAATATTATTGACCTCGTCCATGATTATTATCTGTTTCTATTCTTGCCACCCATATTTTTGCTCGTAGCTTACGGCGCCCAATATATGCTCGGTGACCCGAAAGTAGCGAGGTATGGGGCGCTGCTCTGTTTGTGCGCGCTCCCGCTTACCGCCTATTTAAGGGCCGATAGCCGGTGGGATACCAGGGACCCTGGGTTTAACAGCGCATACTACAAGTATAAGGACGAGCTACGCTCGCTTACTCCGCCAGGTGCGCTATGCGTGGCAGGCTATGATGATTCCCATTATATTCTGCTATATTACATTGACCGTAAAGGGTGGGCTTTCGATAAATCCTGGTTCGATGAGCAACTGCTGTCTTTCTATATCAGTAAAGGCGCGCGATATATATTTTTAGACGAAAATATAGATGATCTGCCGGGAATCAGGAGCCATCTTGGGGAAAAAATATTTGATAAAGAAACGCTACGTGTTTACAAATTAAAATAACGAAATTCGCATTCATGCTGCGGTACTTAAGTTTTATTTGCATCACTGTTATTATTCTTCTGGCTTCTTCCTGCAAGAAGGATATTTTGCATTGGCAGCAGGTTCAGAAATTGAACAGCAACGCTACCTGCCAGCTAAACAGGATAAGGTTTGTGGGAAATAATACATGCATTGCGGCTGGTGGTGTAAAGTTTGATCAGTCGGTGGTTTTGCGGTCAACAGACGGCGGATACACCTGGGCGGCTTCTTCCTATCCGGCAGCGCCAAAGGGGATGTACGGCATGGCAGTTTCGCCAAACGGGAACATTTTTTTATGCGGCGTGGATGGAGATGTGCTACACTCCAGCGACATGGGTGAATCCTGGCAGTTCAACAGGGTGAACGATTGGCTGTATTATGTTGGCATTGCATTTCCTTCAAAGGATACCGGTATCCTGGTCAATACCATCCTCCAGCGCCAATGCACCATTACACGCATAGATTCCGCCTTCAACATTATCGATGAGCAAACCTATTTGTTTGGGCTCAATGATATTTACATGGTTAGTCCGACAACGGGCTATGTTATAGGCTACGGCACAGTAATGAAAACCACTAATACCGGCGCCACCTGGAGTTTCCAGGATGTGGAGAACGATAACTTTATGGCAATGGACATACACGGCGATGAAATATGGATGTGCGGCTATAATGGCGGTGTTTATCACACCACGGATGGTGGTAGTCACTGGGGCAGGCTGCGCAATGGCAATGATATAACCCTGCCGCGCTACAACGTGCTCAGTATATTGTTTAAGGATGAGCTGAACGGCTGGGCGGTATGCGATGATGGTAAAATGATCCATTCGGATGATGGCGGCAACCACTGGGAAGAGTATAACCGCTTTACTACAAACGCACTGCGCAGCATAGCCCTATGCCCCAATGGCGACCTGCTTGTGGCTGGCGACAACGGTAGCCTCTACCGGGTAACGCCATAGATCATTTTCACATTCGTACATATGCGATGATTATACTTTGTACGGCATAGCTTTGCGTTATGAAGAAGGTTTTGCATTCATATGCCGCTCACGCCCTTCGAGGTTTTGGGCACCGCTACATGGTCAGCCCTGAAAGGGTATAATCTAATAGCGATGGGCATCGCCCATCGAACTTGCGCAGGGACGTCACTCAAAATCCCATACCCATACCAAATTCAGCAAACTCAGCAACCGATAAGTGTGTTTTCAGGTAGGCGCAAAGGAAGAACTCTTTGATAGCGCCGTGTTCATGCTGTAAGAGATAAAGATTGCCGCCTAGTTTTTCATAATAAAGCCCCTCCACCTGGAACGCCTGGTGTATGTAGTAGCCCACCTGGAGTACTACCCCAAGCCGTCCCAGCATGAATTCATTTCCAACAAACACGGCGCTTTTGTATGAATACCTGGCCTCGGTGCCGGGCGTAACAAAGCCTATATTATTGCGCAGGTAAGAATAGATGTTGGTATGGTAAGAATAATCGAGCCCGGCAAAGGCCTTGTTCTTGCTTATCCAGCGCTTGCTTACATAGCCGGAGGCCACATAAATAGGATATATAGGCCCCAACGGTGCATTAGATTCATCGTAAGCAAGCGATAGCCGGAACTCGGCCAGCCACCTGTTTTTAAGTGGTTTCAAGTCCTTTACTATGTGCTTTGGCCGCGACGTTTCCGGGAAGTATTTTATACCCACATGATAACCCGCCAGGTTTACCCCCAGGTTGGGCTGATGGAAGGATGCGTCAGAGATGTGGGAGAAATTAACCCCAAGCTGCGCGTCCCAATGCTTGTTGATGTGGTAGCGGAGGTCGGTCATAAAGGAGAAGTAGTCATTGATCTTGCTGCCTATGGCATTGTTCATCGTGTCGAAAGGATTTATCCGTGAATAGTCGCGCGTTACAAAACCTATCCCATCACCTATGCGCAATGTCCACTCTATTTTATTGCCTGTTACCAGGGGTATTACAATATTGGGATAAATGCTGAACACCCGGCCATAAACAGAATCAATGCCGTAATTAGTATAGGTAACGCCCACGCCTATAATGGGGTAACGCCGCCTTTGCTGCCAATCTTTCTTGCCGTATGTTTTCCATTGAAAATTTAGATCCACACCCGTGGTTAGGTCTGGTATGGGCAAATGAAATTTCGGGGTATGCTTAATAACTTTGCCTGCAAACGCATTGACCTCAATACCAAACCCAGCCAACGAATTGGTTTCCTGCGACAGGCAGGAGAATGAAAGGATTAATAAAAAACAGAAAAAAAATAATTGCTTGTGCATGATGAAAATAGAGCAAACAAATATAGTTACTTTTACATGGCATGAAAGCAAAATAATTACTGAGTTGCTCCATGACTAAATTGCTCAATGACCCAACATAGTTTAGTTTGCCGCTATTAGCATAATCCAAACGAATGAAAAACCTGCTCTCCCTGGTCTCTTGCCTGTTTATTTGCCTGGTAATGCTGCAATACAGGGGCTATTATTCAGATGTGAGGCAGGGCAACCCGCCCTTGAAGATCACCGAGTGGGACGCCTTTGGCTACTACATATATCTCCCTGCAATTTTTATTTACCACGATTACAAAGAACTAAAATGGCTGCCTGAGATCGATAAAAAATACGGCGTCACCGGTGGCAATGGCATACAGGCGTTAAAGGCCGACAATGGCAACTACGCTTTTAAGTACCTGGGTGGGGTGGCAATACTGGAAATCCCCTTCTTTTTTATTGGCCATGAGATAGCACCGCACTACGGCTATCCGCCAGATGGTTTTTCGCCGCCGTATCAATATGCCATTAGCCTCGGGGTAATGCTTTATTGCTTTGCAGGCATCTTCCTGCTACGGAAAATACTGTTGCGCTATTTCTCAGAGATCGCCGCAGCTATTACTTTGCTTGCTGTTTGCCTTGCCACTAATTTTATAGAATATGCAGCTATAGAAAATGGACAAAGCCACGCCTTTATTTTCCCGCTCTATGTATTGGTATTGTTCGCCACTATAAAATGGCACGAAAGGCCGCGCATAGGCTGGGCGGCGCTTACCGGGTTTATCATAGGGTTGGCTACCATATCGCGGCCTACCGAAGCTATTATGTTATTTATACCACTATTTTGGGATACACAAAACGGGGAAGCGGCAAAGCAAAAATGGCAATTGGTTAAAACGCATAAAGGCCACATAGTTTTGGCTGCATTATTTGGCCTGCTGGGCATACTGCCACAGCTCGTTTACTGGAAGGCCGCTACCGGGTCATTCATCTTTGATGTGGGCAGCAGTTGGGATTTTCTTAGTCCTCATTTCCGGGTATTATTTGGCTGGGAAAAAGGTTGGTTCATCTACACGCCCATTACGGTATTCTTTATCGTAGGTATGTGCTTTATGAAGAATCTTCCTTTCAGGAAATCAGTGTTGTGGTTCTGCCTGCTTAATATCTACATCATCATCAGTTGGCGCAATTGGCACTATGGTGGCAGCTACTCTACCCGCGCCCTTATGCAAAGCTACCCCGTGTTTGCGCTGCCCTTTGCCGCTTTTGTTGATACCATTCGTTTGAAAAAATGGGCTTGGCTATTCTATGCTCTTTTTGCTTACCTAATTGGGGTAAACCTCTTCCAGATCACGCAGTATCGCAGCATGATCATCCATTACGATGACATGAACAGGGCCTACTATGGCCGCATATACCTAAACCCGCACCCGACACCGCTTGATATGAGCCTGCTGGACGATGACGAGGTATTGGATAACGAACGTGGCTACGCAAAGACAACGCTTGCAGCTATTGATAGCCCTATTCCTGTTTCATTCACCGGAGGCTCGCAGGGGCTGCTATACCAAACAACTATTGGAGTGCCGGAAAATTCAACCAAAGATAGGTGGCTGAAAATAGAAAGCCGGTTAAAGGCGCCGAATTGCCTGTGGCAAAGCTACCTTGATGCAGAACTTAAAAAAGGGGATTCTATAAAACATAAAAGGGTGCGGCTGTTCAGCGCGCTAAGTATAAATGACTCGGCAAACGACCTTATTTTTTACATGACCATCCCGCCATACTTCACAAGCAGCCAATTCAGGCTATACATTTCTTCGCCGTTTACTTTTAATGGGGTTGCTGAGCAGGTAAGGGTTACTAAGCTGGCGCGGTAGAATGTCAGACTAGACCAACATTTTCCACTTCTTTTAAAATATGCGGGCCGATATGTTTACTTAAAGCTTGAGGAGTAACTAACTCTACCTTTCTTTGGAATAAGTCCTCTAAGAAGAAAGATAAATCCATGAAGTTGTCGTAAGTTTTTTGCTTAGGCTCAAACGATACCAACAAGTCTATATCACTGTTGTCGGTAGCAGTACCCCTCACAAATGATCCAAATAACCCAAGAGAATGCACACCTAATGCTTTAATTTCATTGCTGTGCAATTTCAGGCATTCAAATATGTATGCTTTGTCAATGCTATTCATTCATTGATTGTTGGTGGGTATTATAAACCCGGGAGACAATAATAACATTCCCCACAATCCTGTATAATACACAATAAGGAAATTTACCGACTACTTTATAACGCGCATCGCCATAGGCAATAGATGCAGACAAAGGCATCTTTCTAATATCTGCAAGAGTTGCATTAATAACAGAAGCAAATCGTTTGCCAAGCCCTTTTTGCTGGTCATTGTAGTAGTCAATGCCCGTTTGCATATCTATTCGTGCTTTAGGAGTGACGGTTACAATATACCCCATCAGTCAACTCTTAACTGATGTTTTACGATTTCCCAGTCTAATGCGTACCCGGGGATTTCCTCTGCTTTTCTAAATTCCTCTTCTGCTTCTGCTATTTGTTGTTCGGTAAAAATGATCTTAGCCTTCTTCGGCTTATCAATTTTTACAAAGCTAAGATTGGTGAGTAAGTCCATTACGTACTGGAATTTATTGTCAGGGATATGAATAGTTAGCTGTTTCATATAGTACAAATTTAGCAAAAAAACCGTTACGCCAGCTCAATAACTGTTATCTCCGGCAATACCCCAAGCCTGCCCGGATAGCCGAGAAAACCAAAGCCGCGGTTCACGTAGAGGTTTTGCTCACCTACCGTATATAGGCCGGCCCACTCTTTGTACATGTATTGTACCGGGCTCCATTTCAGCCATTTACTGTCCACGCCAAACTGCATACCGTGTGTGTGGCCGCTTAGGGTCAGTTGCACATCACCGTATTCGGGTATCACCTGTGCGTGCCAGTGCGATGGGTCGTGGGAAAGTAGTATTTTGAAAGGGATGTTCTTTTCTTTCAGCCCGGCATAAGCCTTGCGCATATCGCCATACTTTGGAAAGTTGGCTTTGGCGCTCCAGTTCTCTATGCCTATCAGCGCTATTTTATCATTTCCGCGTTCCAGCACTATATGCTCGTTCATCAGCAGGCGCCAGCCCATTGCCGCATGTATGCTTTTCAGCGTGTTTAAGTTGTCTATTTTAGATTGTGGTGTGGGCCATTGCACATAGTCGCCATAGTCGTGGTTGCCCAGGGTAGAATACACGCCCATTGGCGCCTTCAGGCGGGAGTATATCTCCTGGTATTTCGGGTCCACTTCCTCGCTGTGATTATTTACGAGGTCGCCTGTAAAAAAGATGATATCGGCATTCTGGTCCAGCACCCTTTGGATGCCGTGTGCCACGGCTGCATGGTTATCAAAACTTCCAGTGTGTATGTCTGATATTTGCACGATCCTGAGTCCCTTGAATGCATCCGGCAGGGAGGCCGATCTAAGCTTTATTTTTCTTACCCGGTATTTATACCGGTTACTGATACCATAAGTGAACCCAAGCAATGAAAGCCCGCCCAGCACCAAGGCCGTCCGTTTGAGGAACAGGGAGCGTTCTATACCGCCCGTGGCCTCATCGCTGGTATTTGTGCCGCCGTAGGCAAGCGAAGTCACCAGCCAGGTGAGCAGCCTGCGTATGTCGTCTATAAGCATTACCAGCAATACCAGTATTTTGCCCACTACAAATCCCAGCACAAAAGCGATATATACATTGCGCAGCAAGTGCGGTACCCCCGCCCAGTTGATCTGACGGAAAAGAATAAGCCCCAGCCAGCTTACTATAGTTAGCGCCAGGTAGAGCACTGTTAACGATACACGCCAGACCGTAGGCATATTGCGCACCGATGAGCGCACCAAAATAAAACTATAGTATTCGGCCAGCCCTATAATGCTTAGGATAATAATTAACCTTGTTTTCATAATAACTCAATGGTGTGACAATGTGATATTCGTAACAAAACAATCGCGTGTAGGGCGGCGCCTGTAACTGTTTCGTGAGGCTGCTTCGTTCCTGCGCCACCGCTAAAGCTTAAGCGGCACGCGGTCGCAGTGACGCGAGTTGTTTTTATTTTTAATTGGGTAAAGTTTAGAATCTTATAAAATCTTCCACCTGCTCCTCTATTAATTTTTCAGTATCGGGTTTTAGCAAAACGCCGTTACTGTCTATTTCTTCATTTATTCTCGATAGCAGCAGTTTGTTATAGAGCACGTGCACCTTCATATAGTGTAGTATTGCGGTCATATGCTCCAGCCCGCGCAGGTTGCCGGCCCGGCCATCAGACAGACCCACCAGCATGGCCTTTTTATGCCACCAGCATTTTTTTATGTCGCTGTTGTCTATCATCAGCTTTAGTATCCCCGGGAAGCTGGCGTTGTATTCCGGCATTACAAACACAAATTTTTCTGCCGGGATCAGGTACTGTTTTTCAAGGGCCAGCATTGCCGGGCCGCGTTCCCATACCTGCTTATTCTCCAGCGAAAGAAGGTGTACATCATTCGAGTGCTCAGATAATAATTTGTAGTATAACTTTGCGGTACGCAACGTCATGCTGTCTGACCTGTTAGTGCCTGAAATTATTGTTATCATCCCGGTTTTGAAAATAAACTCAAAGTTGGAGCGTATTTCTCAGATAATGCATTGTGGGTACCGCATTTTCGATACTTTCTTTTTATTGCTGCATAAACAACCGGCTATACCGGTAAAACAAATTTTTTCTTTATCACGGGGAAATTCTGGCTCGATTATTGCTTTGATTACCTGAATGCCATGGCTTTAGCAATGGTGATTTTTTGTTTTCTGACGTTTTGCCCGATCTGGATGCATGCCATTGTCCTATAGAACCCCGTGCTGTGTTATCCGAAGGATAACCTTGGGTACTTTATTGTTTATTATTCTCATGGGGGCAGTTTTGGTGTTGCTTCCCATCAAGCCCTTCTGGGTTGACGAGTGGTTTATCATTGATAGCCTGAAGACAAAAGACGCAATGAGTCTCTTTGGGCAATTAGATTTTATGCAGCAATTTCCCCGGGTTTACCTGGTGATATTAAAGGGGTTTACATCGGTTTTCGATTACAGTTATTTTTCGCTGCGTTTGCCGTCCTATCTTGTGAGTGTATCCACAATTGTGCTCACCTGGAAGGTTGCAGACAAGCTATTCGAGACAAGATTATTCACCCGGTACTTGCTCGTGCTAATTCTCGTCTCAGCTTTCACTTTTACCGAATACTTTGTGGAGATGAAGCAGTACCCGATGGATATTCTGCTGAGTGTGCTTGCCATCTGGCAACTCATAGAGTTGGCTGGTCTTGGAGCGGGCAGTAAGGTAAAAACAGGGAGATACCTCTTTCTTTGCGCCAGCTTTTGTATAGCCCCCTTTTTCAGCTATACTTATTCTATCACGATAGCCCCGGTGTTTGTGGTGACACTTTTTCATACGATAACAATACTCAGAAGCAACAGCCCTTCCAGTGTAAAACGGAAAGCTGTATTCATGCAGTGGTTACCTCTTTTCATCTGCGCAATTGGTGTTGGCTTGTTTTATGCAATTGATGCAAAACATTTGACCACCGACAAGATCATGTATGAGCGCTGGAGCTTCCTGATCTTTAATGATGGCAATAAACTATCCTCTTTCTTCAGTGGTTTTTACACCCTTTTTTCGCAAACAGGTAGCGGCCTTGTTTTCGAAACGCTTTTCGGTGTTATAGGGATATGCTCATTTATCAATGGCATGGCATATTGCGCCAGGAATTATTTTAGGAAAGAACAAACGCTCCAATTGCAGATAATCCTTTATAGTTGCCTGCTTTTATTGCTCACGCTGGTTTTGTTTCTCTGTAAAAGGATGCCATTAGGTACGCCAAGGCTCAATGCATTTACAACCCCTTCAATTGCCATTCTACTGATTTACTTTATCAACCGTATAAGTGAAAATTTCCGGCAGGGTTTGCCAAAAATTATTCTGCCTGCAATACTATACATTGGCGTTATAGGAAATGTTTTCAGCCATTATATCATTTTTTTTACCGGCAAGGAGTATAAAAAAATGATGATAATATTTACGTCCACAGAAAGCGCCGTACGGTTGGCGCAAGCCAATAGTTTGCCTATACTTATTGCATCTGGCATAGCCTACCCATACCAGCAAGCCGTAACCGATGCCGGCGCTCCGGACCCTGCTTGCTGGGTATTGAAAACATTTCCTGCCTACAGCGTCAAGGACCATTTGCCGGTATTAGCCGTAAAAGATACTGCCATGTTGCTGGAGTATTGGGAAAGGGTGCCCCGAAGCATTACCAAAGTATTGATTGGAGACGGGATTAGCTATCATGTTGCTTACAGGAATGAAACCCAATAATATTCCTGGCCACGCGTTTACAGGCTATGGATTCGCTGGGTGGAGATCATATTCATTCTTGCACATTTATTTGTAGTTTTGTTGTCATCGTCACTTGTTCTCAACTTCATTTTGTTTACACTGTTCGTTAATCTATGATGCCACAATACACTTACGACAGCAATGGCAACCCGATTGGGGTGTTTATTCCTATAAACGACTGGAATCAGCTTACCGAAAAATATTCGGATATTGAGGATGTGCCGGAATGGGAGCGAAATTTAATAGACCAAAGACTGGATTTTATTAAAAAGCATCCCGACCAGTTAATATCTATTGAAGATTTTATAGCCGAGCTGGATAAAAGCGATGAAGTATAAATACCAGATCACTCCAGCGGCAAGGGATGAATTCAGGATGGCGCGTGAGTGGTATCAGCAGCAACATGTAAAAGGGTTAAGTGATCGGTTTGCGCAAGCCGTAAAGGATTGCATTATCAAAATCCGTGAAAACCCACTTGCCTATGCCGTTCGGTACAAAAACGTGCGTATTGCGCATCCCGAAAAATTTCCCTACTCAATTCATTTTTACCCTGAGAATAATACCTTGATCATTACTTCTATAATATACCAGGGGAGAAATCCACTGATTGCAAGACGAAGAGTATAGTATCGGCAATTGTATTGTCTTTTAAACCTTTTTTATTTTTCATGCTCTAATAGTAAAAAACCATGAAAATACTAAAGAGAGCAGCCCTTTTTGTGCTGATAGTTGTGAGCTTCGCATCGTGCATTGTTGTTTATCCGCACCATCATTGGCACCATCACTGGCACCACCATTACCATTAAAACAGCTTTTAATAATGATTTTAAGACAATATCGGAATTTTGATCCGGTATTGTCTTTTTGTTTTTGGGTGCAATTAACAATTCGTTATAAAACGAATTCCTTTTGGGAAAATAATTCCTCACAAATATTTCATTTTCTCATTGCATGATATATCTTTATTGCCCCAAGAAACCTTTTTATGAGGAAAACAGCGTTACGTTTTCTCTTATTGTTTTTTATCTGCGCCCTTTTGGGGCAGGTGGGTTATTGCCAGAAAATGCTTGCCGCTAATGACCGCCAACCGCAATTTATTAATGGCATGTATATAGGCACGCATACCCAGAATATAGTTAACGAAAATATCCTGGAAATAAGGATCAAGCCCGCTGAAACTATACCAGCGCCTGCCGACCTGTCGATCGCGTTGCCCACCTCAACGGATGGCGTTAGCGACATAAACCTCAAAAAAACTGACCCGATTGGAATCAAGGATTCTGTTTCCATAGCAGTAACAGAGCCAGATGCCAATGAGACTAAGGATGCAGTACCACTGCTGGGTTCTACCCCCGCGAATATACAAGTCGTGGAAGTGAAGGATGTGATTACCACTCCCACAGAAAACACGGCAGGCGACCCGCTTGAAGAAAAAATAGATCCGCTCATCACAAAGTACGCCGAGATGGTGGGCCTGGATCCCACGGATATTAACAACTATCCGCTTTACCGTTTTATTGATGAGTGGTATGGCACCAGGTACAGGTATGGTGGCGCAGATAACTCGGGTATAGATTGCTCGGCATTCTCGCAGAAGCTCTATGACAAGGTTTATGGGGTTGATATCAAGCGCACAGCAAGGCAGCAGCACCGGAGTTGTGAGCGCAGCAAAAATCGCGATGATGCTGATGAGGGCGACCTTGTTTTCTTTCGCATACACCACATTCTTGTATCTCACGTTGGCGTTTACTTAGCCAATGGATACTTTGTACATGCCTCCCGGTCTCAGGGCGTTGTTATAAGCAACCTGAACACCCGTTACTGGCAAAAACGCTTTGCTGGTTGTGGCAAAGTGCAAAAGGAAGATCGGTCTGTATTAGAGTCAGATTCCCTCCAGTAGATTATTCTCCGTAGTTGTAGCCAGATTTGACAACTTTTGAAAAGTTGTCAAATCTAATCCTCGCTCCTCGCAAGATGATTCTTAAAATAGATTCCTTTCACTATATTTGGTGTTCACGATAAAAACTTATTTTTTCAACCTCAACAAAATATTATGTCAGATACAGCCACGAAACCATTTCCTTCAGACATTGAGATTTCAAGATCAGCAGTATTAAAGCCTATCGCAGAGATAGCAAAAAACCTGGGTATAGACCCCGATGATATTATCCCATACGGGAAGTACAAAGCCAAAGTGCCGCTGTCTTACATAAACGAAGAGAAAATAGCCGCAAGCAACCTGATATTGGTAACCGCCATTACGCCAAACAAGGCGGGCGTGGGCAAAACTGTTACGAGTGTTGCCCTTTCTCTGGGCCTTAACCACATCGGTAAGAAAGCCGCAGTGGCCCTGCGCGAACCAAGCCTGGGCCCATGTTTTGGGATGAAGGGTGGGGCAGCCGGCGGCGGCTACTCGCAGGTATTGCCTATGGAGGATATTAACCTGCATTTTACGGGGGACTTCCATGCTATCACTTGTGCGAACAACATGATAGCTGCGCTGCTTGACAACTATCAGTACCAGAACCGCAATACCGAAAAAGCGCTCGACCGCATAGTATGGCGTCGTGTGGCTGATGTAAACGACCGTTCGCTCCGCAACATTGTTACCGGGCTTGGTGGAAGTGCTAATGGCCTGCCTACAGAGGCGGGCTTTGATATAACCCCGGCATCCGAGATCATGGCGCTGTTCTGCCTCGCATCGGACCTCGATGACCTGCAGGCGAGGATTGAGCGCATAGTTTTGGGTTATACCCGCGATAAAAAACCATTTACGGTTAAAGACCTGGGCGTGGCAGAAGCCATTACCGTATTGCTGAAAGATGCTCTGTTGCCGAACCTTGTGCAGACAACCGAACAAACAACTGCATTTGTACATGGCGGCCCGTTTGCCAATATAGCCCACGGCTGCAATACCGTGCTGGCTACCAAAATGGCTATGAGTTGCAACGATTATGTGGTTACCGAATCGGGCTTCGGAAGCGATCTGGGTGCTGAAAAGTTCCTCGATATTAAGTGCCGCCTGTCTGGGTTAAGGCCAAAGGCGACCGTGATCGTTGTGACATCTGGTGCATTGAAACTGCATGGCGGTGTACCGGCAACGGACATCAACAAGCCGAACATGGAAGCGCTGATAGCAGGCATACCAAACCTGGAAAGGCATATACAGAACATGAAAGGCTTTGGCCAGAGTGTTATTGTGTCGTTCAACAAGTTTAAGCATGATACCGAGGAAGAGATCAACTTCCTTACCCATTTCTGTGAGCAGGAAGGCGTGGTGTTTGCTATAAATAATGGTTTTACAAAGGGCGGCGAAGGTGCTGCCGACCTTGCCCAGAAGGTAGTGAATGTGATAGAGAACATGCCTTCCAAGGACATACATTTCACCTACGACCTTGAAGACCACATTAAAACCAAGATCGAGAAAATAGCTAAAAAGATATACCGTGCCGGTGAAGTGGTGTACAATGGCAGCGCCTTTACAAAACTGAAACAGTTTGAAGCCAATGGGTGGGGCAACCTGCCGGTATGTATAGCCAAAACCCAGTATTCTTTCTCTGATGATGAAAAGAAGATATGTGCGCCCGAAGGCTTTACGATAAATATCCGCGACCTGGTGATCAATGCCGGGGCAGGCTTTATAGTGGCTGTAGCCGGTGAGATAATGCGTATGCCCGGCCTTCCGAAGGATCCGCAAGCACTGCATATTAAACTCGTTAATGGGCAAATTGAAGGTTTGAGCTAAAGGATATCCTTATCTTTTGCTGCCAAGCCATTTTTTGGCCTTTAGTTAGTGTCCTGCACCTCAAAGGTGCGGGACACTCTACGAATAGGATTGTCAGCGGACGGTTAAATTACGGTTAAACCGCTTGCAGGATGCTGTCAACCACCCCTAAATTGTATCTTCGCACTATTCCGAACTGTAACTGAAAATTAAAATAAGGTATGAAGAAGGTGATCGTGTGCGTGTGTACTTATCTTATTGTGGTGGCTGGCTCTTACAAATCTGTGCAGGCCGATGAAGGGACAACAGTGTTTAACGAAGTGAGGGTGGAAAAGCTTATCTCCCATATATACAACCAGATAGATTTCGGTAAATGTGACCGTTTGAATTACGAAGCCTTTAATAAAGCATACCGTGGCTACCTGAACCTGCGCGCTGCGGGGAAGATCAATGCCGATAAAGAGATACTGTCTGTTTGCGATTTTAGCCTGCCCTCTACCCAAAACAGGTTGTGGATAATAGACCTCAGCAAAAAGGAAGTGGTGTTCAATACTTTTGTTGCGCACGGGCAAGGCTCCGGCGAAGAGTATGCAGCAGCTTTTTCAAACAGCTTCAATTCCCATCAAAGCAGTTTGGGCTTTTATGTAACTGCCGATACCTATAGTGGTGAGCATGGCACCTCGCTTCATCTTGTGGGCATGGACGAAGGCTTTAACGATGCTGCCTACGACCGCGGTATCGTGGTGCATGGGGCAGATTATGTGTGCCAGAAATTCGTGAATGAGAACCAGAAATTGGGCAGGAGCTGGGGATGCCCGGCGGTGCCATCGCGGTTGTCGCTGCCTATAATAAATACAATAAAGGACGGCACTTGCCTGTTTATATACTACCCCGACAACAAGTACCTGAATACCGCTTACTGGCTGAATAAGAAAGTTGTAAACCTGCCACAAGACGCCTTGCTGGCCGATGCAACCGCAAGCGATATGGCCAAACCAAAAATGCGGGAGATACAATACATCACCAACGGGAAGATAGACAGCGTGAAGCTGATGCCAGTGGTACGGTAAGAAATCCTAAAACCTTCTTTGCCCTGCTTTTACGCTATCAGGATTAGCTGGCTTTTTGTAACGCAGGAAAGTAAGCACCTCGTTAAGCTGCTCCGGCGACATTTCCATAAAAACAGCATGGTTCTTGGGGTCGCGGCGCATGAACCTTGCCGAATAATTATCGAGCTGTATATTGGTGAAGTTGGGAACCTTGTCCTTGCCGGCGGTAAAGATGCCGTGACAGTCTGAACAGTTGGCTTTATATAGTTCTTTGCCTTTTTCTAATATAGTTAGCAGCTCTTTCCGCCTTGCTTCGGGATATTCCTGGGGTATATTGTACGTTACCTTGTAGCGGTGGGTAGCGCATTGCAGCAATAATATACAGGGCAGGATGGCTGCAAGCAGGTGTTTGTACTTCATTGTTTCCATGTTAATAATCCCCACCCACCTTTCTGCTGTTCAGCGCGGCGTCTGACGATGCAGGTAATTTTTCGGGCGGCTCCTCAAACAGGATATTCTCGTTTAAGGAATGAATAAATGAAATTAGCTCTTTTTTTTCTGATACGGTAAGTTTAAGGGAATCAGCCGATAGTGTTTGATTGGGTACCTCTAATTTTTTACCCGCGCCACCGCCTGCATCATAAAAATCCACCACCTCCTCCAGCGTACCAAAAACGCCATTGTGCATGTAGGGCTTGGTATATTCGGCATTGCGTATGCTACCTGTGCGGAATGCGCTCATGGTCTCCGTTGCGGGGTTTATCACATAGCGGCCCTTATCAGCGCTCAGTTTGCCAAAAGCATTGTCCTCAGGCACCCCGATCACTTCAAATTCCGAACTGATGTAAGGAGGGGGTACTCCATTAAACTGGGGCACATAATGGCACGTACCGCATTGCGCCTTGCCCATAAACAGGTTGAACCCCTTTATAGCATCCGGCTCCAGTGCCTTGCCCGTATTCATAGCATCGTCGAAAGGCGAGTAGAAGCTACTGAACCCACTGTAGTAATAAGTAATAGCGGAGACTAAGTGGTCTATAGTCACCTCTTTAGCTTCCGGGGTGAACTTTGCAAACTTCCTGAAAGCGTTGCGGTATTCCTTGCAGTTCAATATTTTCTCCAGTATTTCCTTTTCATTACCCCCCATTTCTTTTGGGTTAGTCATTACATCTTTTCCCTGGTTTTGGAGCGAGATGTGTTTGCCATCCAGCATAAGCAGGTGATTATATACTACGTCTATAAGCGTAGGCGTATTGCGTGGCAGGCGCTGGGAACGGTCGAACTGGAGGCTGGTGGAAAATGAGGTGTCCGTAAAATATTGTTTGGGTTTGTGGCAGGATACGCAGCTTCGCTGGTTGTTGCCAGATAGTATCGGGTCATAAAAAAGCTGCCTGCCCACGGCCCTTATTTCATCCAGCGTTTCCTTATCCGTAACCAGCGAATAGATGCCTTTCGCGTTTTGGGGTTTGTACAGCCCCTTGTCGAAAATGGAGGTGCAGGTGTTGCTTAATGTATAGTCGTTAAAGCTGGCGGACACAACACCGTATTGCCCTATCAGTTTTTGATTGAGCCCAAAGAGCGGGTTTACAAAGTCTTTTATAAACGTAAAGTGGTCGAACGTTGCCAGGTCGCCTGGCTGCCCGGCAACGAAGGCTAACGCCTTATCATAAAGGGCCAGGTATTCGTTGGTAAGCGGTGTAGCTGGGAAGCTTTGGTTGAACGTGTTGTATATGCTCTTTGTCGCAACCATCATGGATCTCAACTCGGGTATCACATTACTATTGCCGGGACACTCAAAGCCGGTGGTGTATATAGCCGCGAGGTTAAGCAGGTACAGCCTGTTGCATAGGAAAAAATGATCGGGGCTGTCTAACAGCTGCGTTATGGAGTCGGCACGAAAAGTATTCAATGCATCAACCGACAACCGGATAAGATGGGCCAGGGAGTCCTTATCCGGCGCCTTTGTATCAAGGTATAATTCTGCGAGGCTCAGGCCGGCCCCTTCTCTTTTATAGGGCTTTTCAAACTTCTCAAACACTTCATTTTCCCACTCCACCGGCAGCGGGCCATTTATCTTCTTATAGGCTACCGGCTCAAAATAGCGGAGCCAGAAGTCAACGTTCTTCAGTTTTAGACGGGCAAGTTCTATTTCGTTTTTAAGGGCGGCTACTTTTGATGGGGATGACAGGTCTGCATTTTTTATTGCGTCCGTTAAAATGCGTTGCTGCCTGCTAAGGCTATCCAAGCCGTTAAGGTACCTATGATAGTACACAGTGTGTTCATTTTTCGGCGAGAATGAACTGGCTGCAACGATAACAAACAATATGAGGCATAGCTTTTTCACTGTGTTCAAAACTACAGAAAAAATGTTGTGCCAGGATGTTATGTGATAGTAACCGGCATGGCAAGCCGCAACCATGCATGAGAAGCTGCTCGCACCTACTCCGAGGGGTAGTGACCCGATTGGATTCTTGTGATTGTCATTTGGAGGCAACAATTTGTCAACGCGCATTCTTGTCATACAGAAATAATAGGCTATTTATAAGCAATCTGCTATATTTGTAATTCAGGGTAAATTATTACATTCAGTAAAATTATTTAGATGAGAAAATTGCTATTAGCCTGTAGTGGGCGGGTATCCTTTATGTATTGTAGCAAAGAGGTGAATTTGTCGTCAAATCCGTTGGTATCATTTCTGTGCTCGGCATTATTCTTGTTTTGTACAGGCACTGCGAGCGGACAGGGAACCTGGACGCCCATCACTGCGCCTGCACCCCATTACAATGCTGGGGTAATGTTGCTACTTACTGATGGCACTGTACTCTGTAAGACATCGCAGGGCGGAGACAGTGTGGGCAATACATGGGACAGGCTTACGCCAGACAGTCATGGGAGTTATGTAAACGGCACCTGGACTACCATTGATTCCATGCATGATGAACGGTTATACTTTTCTACACAGGTGCTTAATGATGGCCGTGTGTATGTGGCTGGTGGCGAGTATGGCGGCGGCGGCGATAAAGCAGAAGTGTATAACCCGCTTACCGATACCTGGACGCCCTGCCCACAGCTTGTGTACCAGCTTTCAACTAAAATTTCTGATGCGAACTCCGAGTTGCTTGCCAATGGCAAGGTGTTGCAGGCAGTTGTGGACACGGCCGGCACACGGCTCAATTATATCTGGGATCCGGCAACGAACACTTATACCCAAACGGGCTCGTGCCTGCGGGTGGACAATGAGGCTATGTGGGTGAAGCTACCGGATAACAGTATAGTATTTGTTGACAATTACGGTACTACGTCGGAGCGTTATATCCCTGCTACGGGTACCTGGGTGAATGATGGAGCGGTGCCCGTTCAGCTATATGATATTTATGGAGAAGAGGCGGGGGCCGCCTTTATGCTGCCAAATGGTAAAGCATTTTTTATTGGCTCGAAGCCTAACACCGCCTATTATACCCCTTCAGGCACGGTAAGTGCAGGCACATGGGCTACCGGCCCTACGATTCCCGGCTCACAGGGCGCACCCGATGCAGCTGCTGCAATGATGCCCAACGGTAAGATATTAATGGCAGTAGCTCCTACGCCTACGTCATCTTCGTCCATATTTGTAACGCCGTCTAATTTTTACGAGTTTGATTATACTACCAATACCTTTACATTGGAAGGTGCGCCATATGGCGGAACTACATTAACCGGCATTCCGTCTTATTATACCAATATGCTCTCGCTTCCTGATGGCTCCATACTGTACGCCACACAGGGTGACGATGAGTATGTGGAATATGTATCTCCCGGGACGGCATTAGCTGCGGGAAAACCAACGGTAACCAATGTACTGCGGACGAACTGCGATACGTTTTTCGCAATAGGTACACTCTTTACCGGCATTACGGAAGGGGCGGGCTATGGCGATGACTGGCAGATGTCCACAAACTACCCTATTGTACGACTTACCTCGGGAACTAATGTTTACTATGCCCGCAGCTATGGCTGGAACCACATAGGTTCCGTACAAACAGGGGCAGCGATAGACACTACCAGCTTTGTGCTTCCGGCGGGTCTGCCTTCCGGCGTCTATTCGCTGCAAGTGATTGCCAATGGCAACGCATCCGCTAATTATACCTTTATTAATAGCTTAGGCATAGTGCCACCCACTGGGCCGATATGCCAGCTTGCTTCTGTTACCGTGACGGATTCCGCTACCAATGGTATATGGAGCAGCAGTAACAGCGCTATTGCATCTATTGGTTCTGCAACCGGTACCATTGCTGGGATAGGTGCAGGTGTGGCTACAATATCCTATTCCATAGGCGCTTGTTATTCTGTTGCCCAGGTAACGGTGACCACCGCGCCAGCGGCCATCACTCCAGCGGCGACTGCATCGGTATGCAAGGGCAGCACCGTTTTACTTGGCGATCCCACACCTTCCGGCACGTGGGCGAGTGCGGCATCGGGTACGGCTTCTGTTGTGGGCGGCACGGTTACGGGCGTAAACGCCGGGACGGTTAATATTTCTTATTCGATAGGTACTTGTTATTCAATTGCCTCGGTTACTGTGAACCCGCAACCGGCGGCCACTATTACACCCGGCGGAGCTACCACCTTTTGCAGCGGCAGCAGCGTAGCGCTGAACGCCAATGCAGGCGCGGGGCTAACTTACCAATGGGAAAATGCATCTGGTATTATCAGCGGCTCTACCGCATCTTCTTTTACAGCTTCAACGTCTAATACCTACAGCGTAGTAGTAACCAATTCATTTAGTTGCAGCAATACGTCTGCGGCCACTGGCGTGACGGTGAACCCTGCGCCCACTGCAACGATAACACCAGCAGGGAGCACTACCTTCTGTAGTGGAGGCAATGTACTGCTCAACGCCAATATTGGCGCGGGGCTTACCTACCAATGGCAGAATGCTGCTGGCAATATTACCGGGTCAACTTCATCCTCGTTCACCGCTACCACTACGGATAATTACAAGGTGGTTGTGACCAATTCAGTGGGTGGGTGCAGCGCCACATCTGTGGCTACGCCCGTTACGGCCAACACGGCACCAACCGCCACTATTACTCCTGTTGGTTCTACCAGTTTTTGTTCGGGTTCCAGCGTTGTTTTGAACGCCAATACGGGTGCCGGGTTTACCTATCAATGGCAGAACCTGGCGGGCAATATTGTGGGCGCAACAACATCCTCATTTACAGCATCGGCAGCAAATAGTTATAAGGTTATTGTGAGCAATTCTTTTAGCTGCACAGCCACGTCCGCCGCTACACCCGTTGTGGTAAACGCGGTTCCGGTAGCTACCGTAACGCCCGTGGGTGCAACCACTTTCTGCTCCGGTGGCAACGTATTACTGAATGCAAATACCGGTGCCGGACTTACGTACCAATGGCAGAATAGCTTGGGCAATATTGGCGGTGCCACTTCATCCTCCTTTACTGCATCATTGGCAGATAACTACAAGGTAATTGTAGGCAATGCCTTTAGTTGCAGCGCCACATCGTCTCCGGTTGGGGTGGTTGTAAACGCTAACCCAACCGCTGCAATTACACCAACTGGCGCTACTACCTTTTGTGCCGGCGGCAGCGTAACTCTTAACGCAACTGCCGGCGCGGGATTGACCTATCAATGGCAGAATGCAGCAGGCGCCATCACCGGCGCTACCAACTCTTCATATATCGCCTCCACG
>Ga0206969_1051_pt1 | contig 34049 bp, 28 predicted proteins | sample Alteio_BWOrgHeat_87_FD_153256 | JGI IMG/M metagenome (GOLD analysis project Ga0206969, IMG submission 153256) | Enriched cells from forest soil in Barre Woods Harvard Forest LTER site, Petersham, Massachusetts, United States -... | ecosystem: Environmental > Terrestrial > Soil > Temperate forest >... | reverse complement strand
CTTATAAGGTCACGTTCAGAAGCACTATAATACAGATGAATTGAGTTAGCCCCCTGTCCGTAATAATGATTGGCCGATGTGCCGATTATTCCTGCAATTCCCGAAAAACATTTATCAATTGCGTGGTTGTCCGTAGTGAATTTCCAAACGCTCTGACAATTCACTGCAAGTTTGCGGTCTATTAAGGATATGAATGCACATGCGCCAGATGCAGCAACGGAAAGACATCCGACAACTGTCTGCGCGTCATCGAGATATTGGACATGTTTACAAATCTCGTCTTTTATTTTTTCAGAAGGAGTAAGCGATACTGAAAAATGAAGGGCTGGAATATCTTTGAGAATGTCTATAGCTTTGTCACTTTCTCGGAGCCATACAGTTTGGGACATCTTCATGTCGGGTGAATTTAAAGGATCTGCATGCAGTGCGATGAAATATTCTTTGTTATTGATGGTCACCTGCGTGATTACGGGGTCGGAAGCACTTTCGGTAGAACCAGGGGTTACTTTGCTATCGTCTTTTTTAGTGTGACTGACATGCTTTTGTGCATGGGCCTGTGTAGATAAAAGCAGTATAAAAGTAACCTGAAATAGTAGTTTCATAAACGATATTTTAGCAAGACTGCGTAAATGTATAAATAATAATACTACTGCCCGTTGTTGTGTCAAATCATTATCATTAAAAGATTTTGTTTTATGCTCGACCAAGTTGTCCCAATATGCCGAAGCTTCCGCTTCTGAAAAATTAAGCTACCGCCATGAAAGCCTCACGCTTTCACATAATGGAGCGCAACACATCCCGATTTAAACGTCTCTGACCCCACAAGTTTTAATTGTAACCGCTCCTGTAACCTGGAATCTTCAAACAAACGCCTCCCTTCGCCAGCAACTATTGGGTGAACCACAAAACGGTATTCATCGATCAGGCCAAGCTCCATAAGTTGTGACGGTATATTTACACCACCTGCTAAAATATTTTTGCCTTGCTCTTGTTTCAATTTTAGTATTTCGTTCTGTAGGTCAGTACGAACAATAGTCGTATTTTTTCCTTCTGCCTTGTCCAACGATTTTGAGAAGACAACAATTTTGCTGATGGCATCGAATGCCTGGGCAAATTCGTTGTCTGCATTTGTCTGTCCTGAATTGTGCGTTGCTATATCTGGCCAATAGGGAACCATCAGTTCATACGTTTTGCGCCCGTACACGAATGTGTCAGCATCTCGCGTGAGGCTAGTAAAATAGTCAAGCACTTCTGCATCCGGGTTAAATTTGGTATGGTCGCAGTAGCCATCCAGAGTCATGTTGATGGCGTAGATTAACTTTCTCATAGGCTTGGTTTTAGTAAAAATCAAATCTCAGTAAAACGAACTTTCGGCCGAACAGGTTACCCGTTTCCTGGATCTTGCTTTTTTTAATCGACGTTAATTAATTGTGATAGCCTGCCAAATCTCCCGTTCCTTTACGAACGCAAACTGTTTAGCGCCTAAAGTTTGAATAGTGTATTTGTATGGATAGATTTTTAGCCAGGCGCCCACACTACTATTGTTATAAGTGTATGAATTAGACAGGTTTGCCAGGTCAGAGGAACTTATGTGAACCGTTCCTGCGCTGGCGCTCACAAAAACACTAAAAACATGGGCAATGCTATCGGTGATTATTATGTTCACAGAGTCCGCCCCGGTCACCGTGGTTGAATCAAACGTAAGTGTCAGGCCGTCTGCTTTCGTAATACGAAAAGGCAACTTTCCGGTGTACTCCGGAAAAGAGCCAGCGTAATCATATGAAATAGCGGGAATTTCACTGGCACCTGTCACATTCCAGTGTGCAGCGGAATCCACATTAAACGGGAAATAGGGATGTATAAAATATGCAGAATCGCCACTTTGAATGGAATAATATAACGCAGCGCCGGCAATCGGGTTGTTGGTTGCCAGGGAGACATTATTTAGTGAGACTGTGCCGGCATCTGCGCCTATTTGCCCCTGCTCATTGTTTAAGAAAATTGCATATCCGCCAACGCTACCCCGCGAAACGATCGTGTCAGTCCCATCTACATAAATGAAGTTTCGCTTTATGGCTATCATCGAGCCTCTAACAGTTGGGGGGAACCCCATTATATTAACCCCATCACTAAGAACGGGAACTTGGTTTTGAAAATAAAAATCAGTGGCTTTTTCTTTCTTGCACGACGAAACGCTCCCAAATAAAATGAACAATAAAAAGAATACGGGGATTCTCATCGCAACTAATGTTTATTCAAAAATACCAAATGATAGATTAAATACCTAGCTTCCACCCGATTTTTATAACGCTGCAATCCATAATGAAGGGGGTCGGCAACGGTCGTTTTTTCGCTTTTTCAATTTGTATACTCCCTTGCCAAATACGGCGGGCAAGACCCGCATCCTGAACAAGATTTGCCTAAAGTCAAATCATTTTTAAAATTATCTCGCATATATTTGTGTTGTTAGTTGTCACTTCTTAAAACAAACCATAAATGAAAAAATCTACGATCGTCATAATTTGCTGCTCTTTGTCGGCAATAGTGTTTAATTCGTGCTCAAAAAAAGGAAGTTCTACACCCGATAGTACCAATTTCATAGGCAGGTGGGTAGGAACGGGTGCGCTAACGGAGAATGGCGTTGCCATAGGACCAGTAACCGATACATTAGTGTTTATTGCCGGTAGCGATGGCAATCATGTGATCGTGCAGGACACCGGTTCTTGTAAGGGGGGTACCGTGGTAAACTTTGTTTTAAACGGAAATGCAATAAGCCTGCCCACTACCGTCGTTACAGATGGTTGCGGGAATAAATCCACAGATAACGCTAATGGCAATTTAAGCGGAGGTACGTTATCATTGACTATTCAGGAACTAATCACAACAACTATTCCAAACGGTAGCTCAACAGGGACCGATACGGTAGAAACAATAAATGCATCTATTGTTATGGCGCTTACTAAAAAATAGGTTGACTTGCGCCTTATATATACTTGTGTAAGCACTCATTGGGACTCGGGAAGAAATCAGGCTAACCCAGTACCGGTATCCGAACACGGAATCTGCACCGTGCGTATTCCCAATGGGAAACCGTACCTTTAGAGAATAAAGGCAACACCTCATATGCTCAGTAGATACATAATTAGCGTCATTTGCGTTTGGGCGATCATCCTCATTATTGTAAGGTTTTATGGCAGCAGCGAGCGCTTTAAGACTATGTCTATATTTTGCGCTGGTTTTTTGATAGGAATGCTTGCTATGTGGATTGCCGTTCATGTGTATAAGAAGTAATAGCCACATTCCCGATTCGGAAAAATAATATACCCTGTTTTGCTTTGGTAAAACCACGCTCAATCAGGGTATTTGATGAATTTAGCTTACTTTCATGGGAGAAATCTAATCATTGAATTGGCGTTATTACTATGATACGGATAAGCTGTCTTGTTGCTTTGGTTTTACTAGGACTAACGCCGGTAAATGCACAGATCAACACATACCAATCCGACCAGATCGCAGATATGGTGGGCTGCAATACCCACTTTTTCTGGACAGGGGTATATAGCGACAGTTTCGCACACTTAAAAGCCGGTTGCAGGAATTGGGAGTGCGCCATATCCGTGACACAAATATGGGGTCAGACACGGCTTTCAACGATCGTATAAATCAGCTTGCAGGCATAGGAATAAGATCAGATATTATTTGTGAGCCCTGGTGGACCTGGCCGGAAAATCTTGGCTATTTTAAAGCGATCAAATATCTGCCGAATGCCCCGGTTGAATTTATTGAATACCCGAATGAACTCTTTGACTATCCAGGCGTAACGGCCTCCCAATGCATAACGGACTACACCAATTTTTACAATACTTACAAAGGTGATACTGCAACCGCCAACATACCATTGTTCGGCCCTTCCTTTTCCGATAATGTCTCCGGACCGGGGAAATTCATAGATTCTGGTGGATATGACATGACCGATAAAATGGATTACGGGAACCTCCATTGTCATCCTGGTGGAACCTACGTGGAAGGGCCGCAGGGAGGCGGCAACGGAATTTCACTCGACGCCGACATCAATGAATATCATTTAATAAACCAACGCAATAAGCCCCTCGTAGCAACGGAAACCGGGTATCAACTGCCCAGCAACTGGCAATGGGGCGTAACAGAAAGTGTGACCGCAAAATATGAACCAAGGGTATTTATGTGGTACCTTAAGAAGGGTTTAAAATACACGTACCGGTACGAATTAATTAATGACAATAACAGCCATGCCGGGGCGGTAGATTACTACGGCATATTAGACAGCGCCTGTGGCAGGAGGCCATCATTTTATGCAATAAAAAATACAATAAGGTTGTTTAATGACCCCGGGCCAGCATTCATTCCCGGCGTACTCAATTATTCGTTATCTGGCGATACCGCCGGAGTTAATCTACAATCAATGGTTTTTCAAAAACGAAACGGCAATTTTCTGCTTGTGCTATGGCAGGCTATTTCAAGCGGCACATGTAATGCCAGTCCTGAAGATTTCAACAATCCTCCGGTTGCAGTGAAAGTTACTGTTCCAGGTATGGCAGGTGGCACGGCGTTGGGTTATTCCCCAAGTTTCGATTCAAATGCTGTGGCCAGTTTCCCAGGCGTGGACACCATAACGATAAATGTTTCAGACTACATCTATGTCGTTGAAATTACACCAGCCAAAACTAATGGTATCTTAATTGATGTTTACCCCAATCCATGCTCCCGTTTTATAACCATCTCCGCACAAGTTAACATTACCAGCCTCGCTATCACCAACATACTGGGGCAAACATTGTATAGCAACAAGTATAATTCGCCATTAGTGCAGGTAGATGTGGCCGACCTGCCGCCAGGCATGTACTTCGTAAAGGTCAATGGCTTAGAAAAAGAGAAATTTGTGAAGGAATAGGATAATGAATGACCCACTGGCATCCTTCCCGACTCTCCAACCTTGCAATTTTAATATTTAATGTTAAATTTACAAGGATGATACTGCCGCACTTACCGTCACACAGCTAAATAATTTGATTAAAGTCAATTTATTCTAAAATTATCTCACCTACATTTGCATGGTTCGCAGTCACTTCTTAAAACAAAATATAAAATGAAAAAATCAACGATCGCAATACTTTGCTGTTCTTTGTCGGCAATAGCATTAAATTCCTGTTCAAAAAAAGGCAGTTCTTCACCCGATAGCTCCAATTTTATAGGTAGATGGACTGGAACTGGAACATTAGCTATAAATGGTGTCGCTCAGGGATCAAATACAGATACTATAGTGTTTATTGCCGGTATTGATGGGAATCATGTGATCGCGCAGGACACCGGCTCATGTAAAGGCGGCACAGTAATATCGTTTGTTTTGAACGGTAGTGCAATAAGTCTTCCCACCACAGCCGTTACTGATGGTTGCGGGAATAAATCCACGATTAGCGCTACCGGCAATTTAAGCGGAGGTACGTTGGCGCTGAATATTCAAGAAGTAGTCACAGCAACTATTCCAAACGGTAGTTCAACAGGGACCGATACGGTAGAAACAATAAATGCATCAAATATTTTGGCGCTTACTAAAAAATAGTCCTGATTGTTGAGTTCAATGTCCTGAAAAACAGACAAAGGAGTAAGCAATCACATTCTGTTTCCCCTCTGCCATCTGACCCTGATTTGTTTCAATGTTTCTTTAGTTTGGGGCATGGAATAATAACACCGTTTAGATATTAAAATTTTCTATGTTACGCGCAAGCCCAAAGGGCTTTAATGTTAATAGCCTTGGGTGAAACCCAAGGTTGGAAGGTATTTAAGGTTGCAACCCTGAAAGGGTTGAACGTTGGGAGTGCCTGACTTTGGTGTCTAAACAGTATAATAAAACAAAACCCGCTGACAGCATAGCTTTCAGCGGGTTTTAAATTTTTATGGGAGAATTGCAAAGAGCGCTATCTTATCAATGTCACACTGCCCTTATAGGTGGTGTTCTCCCCTACTCCTCCTGGCTGCGTTACGGTGATCTGGTAGTAATAATCGCCCATATCCTGCTGCACGCCATGGTAGGTGCCATCCCATCCGTGTTCAACACTGTTCGAATAGAATATCTCCTGTCCCCACCGGTTGTAAACGCGGAAGTCAACAAGATGCTGGAACTTCGGGCCTATGGGGCGGAACACATCATTGCGCCCATCATTGTTAGGAGAGAATGCGCTGGGTATGCGTCCGTCCACGCTGCTGTCAACTGTTATAGTAATGAAAGCCGAATCAACACATCCGTATTGGCTCATACCATAAACGGTGTAAGTGGTGGTGATGAATGGCGTAGCAACAGGATCATTAATACTTGCATTGCTAAGGGTTCCGTTGTCCGGCGTCCACCAATACTGGAACGCGTTATCGGCGTTCAGTTGGATACTCTTGCCATAAAGAATGGTTTGGCTCGCAGTAACATTGGTCAAAGGTGGTGGCGCTACAATGTTTATAGTAGCAGTGGTTGGCAGGCTAAAACAATTAAAAAGGTTATAAATAACGGTATATACGCCAATGTTCGCATTAGTAACAGCAAGTACAAAAGGGTTCTGAACACTCGAAGTAAATCCGTTAGGCCCCGTCCACGAATAAGTACCACCTGGTAATGGATCCGAACCGGATAAAAATAATGTCTGGTTTTCACAGAGTGGTTCACTGCTTGTTATTGCAGGTGGCGGAGGGTTCGGCGGATCAAACAATTGTATCGGCCCCACCGGTACGGATATACAACCCGTAACCGCGTCTGTCACGTAAATATCTGTATAGGTTCCAGTATCCAAAAGCCCTGAAGTTGGCACATTAATACGCACCTGGTTGGCTACAGTTGACGTTATCGTCAACTGGGCCTCTGGAGTACCGTTATAATCATAATTCACGAGATACTGCCTGCCCGCAGGTAATCCATTCAATGTTATAGTACCATCAGACCCGCCACAGGTTGTTGGGTTTGTAGAGTCGAAACTCGTTATATCCGGCAATGGGTTCACGGTAACAACAGCATACACTAAACACCTCCCGGCGAAACCATAGGTAATAGGCGAAGTACCCGGAGATATGCCCGATACTAAACCCGAGGCCGGATCAATTGTAGCCACTGTAACATCGCCACTCGTCCATAGTCCACCAGTAACCGCATCTGTCAGCGTTGTCGTGTTGCCCACACATACCGAAAATGTTCCGCCAATAGGTGCCGGGAATGGATAAACCGTGACCGGGGAAGAAGCAAGACAGCCAGAAGGTAAAGTATAGGAAATACTGGCAACACCGCCAGACAATCCGGTCAGCACACCAGTACTCGAAATTGTTGCGACCCCTGGGCTACCACTGCTCCAGGTGCCACCCGGCGTTGAATCAGACAGGTTAATTGTTTGGGTAGCGCACAAACTGGTAGGGCCGTCAATAGGGTTGGTGCCGGCTTTCACAGTAACGGTAACAAAAGAATAGTAACCGGCGCTCCCCGTGTACGAAATATTGGCAACACCTGTAGATACTCCCGTAACAATAATTGAGGTGCCCGTTGTCGCGCTCACTGATGCAATAGTAGGGTCTGACGAACTCCATGTGCCGCCCGGCGTAGTTTCTGTAAAAGTTGACGTAGCCCCGGTGCATAACAGAACACCGGTGGTACTGGCAATATTAGGATATAAAACAAGCGTCACGCCGCCATTGCCCGTAGCCGTGGCCGTGCCATTCACAAGAGATGTAGTTACAGCAGTCGGATTAACATAATTAGAACCTCCTCCTCCGCCAGCAGTAACAGTATTAACTCCTGCAGCAACAGTATTACCTGCGCCGCCACCGCCACCACCGCCATAACCTGCGCCGCCGCCGCCGCCAGACTGGCTGCCGGTAAGCCCCTCACCGCCATTGCCACCATTACCAGGGTCCGTGGCCTCTGCTGGCATACCATTATAAGCGATCCCAACTCCGCCCAAAGCGCCAAAAGTACCGGGAGTACCGCCTACGCCGCCAAAATTCGGGGAAAAACTACCACCTGTAACGCCGGGATTACCGCCTGCGCCGCCGAAAACAGTAGTTGATAATGCACCACCACCTCCGCCACCGCCTGCTACTAATAATACCGTAGATCCTGTTGTATTCAAAACGGCAGATGAACCGCCGCCGCCGCCGCCACTAACATCAGTGCCAACAATACCCGATGGCCCGGCAAAATTGCCTGCATTGCCGCCATTGCCATAGCCCGTACCGCCTGCTGCGCCTGTTGTTCCGGTAAAAATAGGAACACCTGTAGCGCCCGCAGTTCCTACATAATAGGTAAGTGAAGTCACTATTGTTGGTGTCCTTACATTCAACGTGCAAACTATAGATCCGCCCTTGCCACCAACACCGCCATCGGGGAAGCCCGTGCCTGTACTGCTGCTGGCGCCGCCACTGCCACCGCTCATAGTCACAATAACGCCGGAAACGCCGCATACGCCTGCTACATTAGGAACGGGAAAAGCTGTTTGCGCAAACGCACCCTCATGCCATCCCAACAAGCCTATGAAAAGCATTATTAGTATTGAAGAATAAAATCGGTTCATAAGGAATATATTATGTTTATGGTCAGTTTATCGTTCGATGAACCAAAATTAAAATAAGTACACGATAATAGACAACAATTTCTATAATAAAGTTGGCTAATTCTGTAAATGTCTCGTTAAATACCTATCACTACTTCCGTTTTTCAGCAATTCCGGATACTTGAGGCAATTAACTAATGGTTATCTTTTGGGCGAAGACCATGGGCGACATAAAGATATACAAATTAAATCATAAATAAAATCGTCAGTTATCCCCATACATTTTGCAAGCCTATATCTTAAAAATGACCCACGTACCACGGAAATTTAATAGTGATCTATTCATATGCTTCCGTACATTTATCCATATGTACCCGCATAAATTATCACTGGCGCTTCTGCTATTGTTTTCCCTCCCTGCGACCTTTGCCCGGCAGGTAGAGAAAAAATTAGTTTTTACCATGCCCGGTATCCCTGACGACAAATTGACTTCGGTAATAATTAGCTTTGATGCCTACGGCAACTATTGCTATTACACCCATAATGGAGAGGAGGTCTCCGGGCTGGTACTGACAAATACACACTCATACGGACCTTTTAAGAAAAATGATTCCCACAAGGGGCCTGTAATTTTTTATAACGAAAAAGACAAGGATCAATACATTATTGGCAAGCATAGCGGCAGAATGTGCGGCCCTATTGACGGCGAAATAGACGTAACCAGCTACCCTTTCCAGGTAAGGGAGGACAACTTCAATTTTATTGTATCGCGGGGCGATAGTTTCGGATACTATATCAACGGCAGCCTCATCGCCACGACCAACGGCTTCCCTTGCACCAATAACTGGTGTGTGTACAGCGATAAAGGCCATGCGCTGTACACGATCAAAAGCGGCCGGCTAAACTATCTATATCTTGATGAAAAGCCCATAGACAGCGCTGCCGATGATTATGCCTGGCTGGAAGTAGATGATGCCGGTAATTATCGTTACGCGCTGGGCAGGCAAGTGTCCTACATAAGTGGTTGCGGGACCCTGGAAAAATTTACTCCCTACCCCCGCTCCAGGCAAAAAACATTTGCTCCCATGACCATTCAAAGCAGGGAATATACAGGCGTGAACTATGATTCCATATACGTTTACCAAAATGGCGCAGGAGGTACGTTTCTCAGCTCGGTAAACAGGACACAGTGGAATAAAGCAAGGCGCACGGTTATTACATCGCAGGGCAACCCAAAGAACAATTTGGGTTATGATCCCTTTACCGGGTGGCGCGACGCTGTAAAGGACACCTCTGTTCGGATCTATGTAAACGACAAGCCGGTAAATCTTCGTTATACAGCTATTTTCCTTCCCTGCATAGATTCCCTGGGCAACTATGCATTGTTTGGCCAGCGCGGTTATTACATGTACCGCAACATAAATGGGGTGGAGCAAGAGCAACCCTTGTCAGAGCATGGGGTGCGTGCAAAGCCCATCTCTATTGATGCGCTTGGCAATACCATTTGCTATTACCAGACCGATGACTCGGTATATGTGTATGAAAATGACAGTATGTTCGGCAAGTGTGCGCTGGCCCAATTCAAATTAGTGCGGCAGGACGAGATAATACCAATTTACCGCGAGGAGGGTGATATGCGCGATCACGAGCCATCCCTGCTTTCCGGCTTCTGCTTAGATAGTATCTGCTATTTAGTGTACAGGAATACCATTTCCCCCCCGATGCGTGCATTCGAGAATTACCATAGCGGTGAAGCCCGTATTGCAGGCGACATTATCTACAGCGACATTACCAAAGATGGCTTCTGTGTGCTGCAAAAGACGGGCAACCGTAAGTATAGCCTCTTAGTGAACAACCGGCTTATACCCTTTCCGCCGGACGCAGACTTTGATACACAAATGTGGTTTACGCTTACCCAAAGTTTTTCCTTCACAGGCAATGAATTCGTGTTTTACTCCAAAGAAGGATCTGCCATCTATCAATATAAAATGAAATTATGAAACTGCGCTTATTCTTGCTGCTGTTGCTTTTGGGCGGTGTCCGCGCCCACGGACAGAAAACACCCGACGACTACATGGAGGAAGCCCGTATGCATCAATACATGCAGCATAAGCCCAACGTTGACCACCTGGAGCAGCACGACTCAATAGCCCTTGCAGACTATAGGTACATTGTGGAGCAGCACCCAAAAAGCACCTTATGCCTGGCCGCGTATTATGACATTGCACGGATATATGAAAGGCAGGGCCGGGAGGCGGATGCCATTGCCACATACCACAAAGTAATTGCATTGGCAATGGATACAAAACCGAAAAAGGAAAAATATAATTTTAACAACGAAGGGAATGAGGCGGCCCGCAGCCTGTGCGACTATCATGAAAAAAGAGGCAATTACGATTCTGCATTGTATTACCTGGGCATTTATGATACTGTGCTGCGCATGTTTTATGGCTGCGGTAATGCCGCCGCTGCAGACCAACACGTCACTATAATACGGTATGCTGATATTTACCTCAGGGCGCATCGTGTGCGCGACGCCGAAATAGTGTTGCTGCAGGATATGCAGCCCGACCTGCTGAGTTCCAACGAGGAAATTGCCAAGAAACTCCGCGAACTGTTTACGAAATACGAGAAGGCCCAAAACCTGAGATCGGAAATGGAAAAAGCGGTGAATAGTTATTTCTCGGATACCGACATCCACACAGAAGATGACCGCACTGACACCTTTATTTCCTTTGGCATAAACTTCCTCGGAGCAAAGATCAGGGGCATCTGTAGCAACGAAAGTTTATGTCGTCTGGCATCCGGAAATGCGCCACCGGCCCTTTGGCCGCCCGGTAGAGAACAGATAGTTGCCTACCTGAGAAAATCTGATGTTTACAAGCTGGTACAAAAGTTATGATCCGGCCTCAGCTACTGCAAAAGCCCCCTTGCTAATCGTCATCCCCGTCCTTATGTACGGCCACAAATGCAGCCCTTCTTGGGGCAGGAAATGCAGCTATGCCCTTGATGCTTTTCCAGAGTACCTCGTTTAGTTCCAGGTCGGGTACCTTATCGGCGCGGGAAAGGTCAAAGAGCTCGCTTTGTTTCGAGAGGTGATTATCTGCAAGGTTCATTTCGTCCAGGTCCACCAGCGCCGGCAGGTTTTTATAGGTGCTGTTGTCCGCATTTGGCGTAAAGCACTTATACATCGGCGTCGCAGCGGCATCATACTGGCTCATAGGCGGCACGCCAAGCGCCAGTTCTATGGTCCGCAACATGCCCGAGGTGGAATACATGCTATGGTCCACGAATCTTCGCTTTACATAAGGCCCTGCCAAGTACGCAGTGCTTCGGTGTGCATCCACATGGTCTGGGCCATTCTGGGCGTCGTCTTCCAGTATGAAAACAGCGCTGCTTTTCCACACCGGGCTCTCAGACAAATGTTCCAGGAACTGTCCTACAGCCTGGTCGTTATCGGCCACATATGCATATGGCGACCGCGATTTCTTGCCAAGGCCCGCCGTATGGTCCGATGGGAAATAAAGAATGTTCAATTGGGGTACAGCATTGATGGCGGATAGCGAATCGAAATCCTTCTCCCATATTTTTTCCCTTGCACCGTCTTTTATCTTCAGGTTCCACCCAGGGTAGGCAGTGCATACTTCTTTTCCCAGGCCGGGTACCGGCACACTCCCATCATCTTCAATAAATTCGCCATAGTCACGCAGTGTTATGCCCGCCCTGAGTGCATAATCCCACAAAAATCCGTTTTTGGGCCGCGCTATTTTTTTGTTGCCGTTGTAGTCATAAGTGCCGCCGCGGCCACCGTAGTTTGTGGGCCAGGTTTTCTCTACGTAGTCATTGGCATAGGCAGCGGTACTCCAGTTATGCCCGTCTGCGCTCACCTCTGCGTCCACATAAAAATTGTCCAGCAATACAAATTGCTCCACTATTGCGTGTTGGTTGGGCGTGATTTTTTTTCCGAACAGCACAAGGCTGGTGTCGCCATTGCCACCCGGCTCATCGCCAAGCACCTGGTCGTAGGTCCGGTTCTCCTTTATGATGTAGAAGACATGTTTTACAGGTGATGGCGCACCCACTTTCATGGGTATTGGATTTCCCGGTTCCCCTTTCGCCAGCAGTTCCACATCTTTGGAGTAGGGCGTATTGCTATACACCTGCCGGGAGTATGCAGTTAGTTTCTTTGCGTCCGGCTGCGGAATAATGCTCATGGTCCCCTTCATCAGGCTGCCTATATACTGGTCGCTTCTTTTGTTAGCTTTCTTATAGTCGGCCTGGGCTCCTTTGTGCACCGGTTGCGGCCCCTTGGGGTTTGGCAGAGATCTGCTTCCTTTACCATTCAATACCAGCAACGAACGTCCCATTGCCCGCACACACGTGGGGTACCAGCCTGTAGGTATGAATCCTTTTGAAACGCTATGGCCGGGTGCGCTTACATCAAAAACAGCGAGGTAATTATTATCGGCATTGGCTATGTACAGGGTTTTATCATCATTGCCCAGCGTTACGCTGTTAGTGGTCGATCCGCTGGGCGCTGCGGGATAAAGCGCGGTATTAAGCGTTTCTACTACCTTTTTAGCATTGGCGTCAATTACCGAAACCGTATTATCCACGGAATTGGCCACAAATAAATATTTACTGTTTTTTGTCAGGCATATATCGTTTGGGTTATTGCCAACGGTAATGGAATCTGTAATTGCCTCTGTGCGGGTATCGAATATCACAAGTTTGCCGCCGCCCCATAGCGATATATACAGCGTATTGCGGTCAGGCGATAAAACACAGGTATAGGCTTCCGCGCCTAGTTGCACCTGTTTTGTTATTTTATTTGATCCGAGGTCGGCGATGTAGAGTGTGTTGTTTTCCTTCGTTACCACATACATTTTTTCTGCACGGCTGTCTATATCAAAGCCGGTAGGCGATATCTTTTCCGGCCATTTTTTTCCAAGCACTATGCTGTCTTTTTGCACAAGTTTGTTGTTCGTCACAGCATATTGCAAAATGAAGTTATCATTACCCCCGGATGCATACAGGTATTTGCTGTCATCGCTGAACTTCAATCCCAACCAGCTTTTTGCTATGGCAGCGGTGTAAATGAGTTTGCATGTTTTGGCGTCAATAAGCTGTATTTCCTGCTTGCTCACGCCGTTATTGGTAACCGCGATGTATTTATTGTCTTTTGAAATGGCGAGGTTCAGCGGCAAGTCGCCCAGGGCCACTGACCTGCCGGCTGGGGTAAGCGTCCATCCGTTGGGCAGTAGTGTCTTATTTTGCGCCAACACCGGATTAGCAAGCAGCAATAACGAAGCAATGACAACAGCGAATCTCATGGAAAAATATTTATGTAAAGTTATTGCACACAAAACACAAATGCAGCTCACCGGCTTTAAATACGTATTAACTTTCTACCACCACTCACTTTGGGAAACTCGCAACTTTTTACCAAATTTCCACATGATGCCAGCATCCAATGCAAGGAAATAACTATACCTTACTAAAACAGAAACAAGCTTCAGTTCGTATAGCCCCGATTTAGACGGTTGTATAGCAACGGGAAGAACTAAAAAAGAAGTAGAAGAAAATATGTATGAAGCTATTCAGTTTCACCTGGATGGATTAACGGAAGAAGGTATAAATATCCCCCCTGCACTCACAGAAAGTGAAGTGATGGTTTTTGCGTAAATATTACCGGGTTCACGGCAGTAAAATCTGCGTATTTTTTGTTATTTTTACAATACAGAAATCGCATAATTACACAAGCCAAATGAAGTATGGATACCATTCATAAAACGCCCCCTAAGGATGAAAGTTATTTGCTGACTTTAAAAGCGCTTCGCTCGAGGAATTTCAGCAGGAATCTCCCGTTCCTTTTACTTTCCGACAAATTACCGGACGGACAGGTGTACCGTGAATATGCCGATGGGCATATTGAAATTCAGGAAGTATTTTCTGTTGGCACTCGTTTTCAACACAAAATACTAAGAGTTCTTCCGGCCCCGGAGGCTGATAAAGTCAGGAGTGCTTATGGATTACTCTAAGCCAACATTAATAGTCATCTCCGGGCCGAATGGAGCTGGGAAATCTACGTGCATTCAAATTATGCTTCCCCCGGCCTTCAAAGGTATCTGGTCATTCGACCGAGATATGACCCGTGTTCAGTTTGAGAAAGTATTGACGGGGCAGGGCGTAAAATCTAATGATATTTTCAGGCAGGCCACGGCAATGATGGAACAGAAATTGTTGCTTGAAATGAAGAGTGCTATAAAGATGAAGGATCATTTTGTGCTGGAAACACCACTTTCTCATCCAGATTATTGGGCATATATAGACCTGTTTGAAAGAAGTCATTACCAGATACAACTTAATTATTTGTGTCTTGATAAAGTAAGTGACTGTGTCGCCCGGGTGGAGCAGAGAGTTATTGAAGGAGGGCACTATGTCGAACCTTCAACGATTAAAGGGGTCTATGAAAAAAACCTTGAGCACATCAATACTTATAAAGACACATTCGGTGTCATCGAGCTTTATGATGGTATGGCGATACCTACGCTGCTTGCAAGAATAGAAAATGGTGAAGTAACCTTTGCAGCAAAGCAAGCCCTGAAAAAGCGCTGGATCAGAAAAGGTCTTCCCTCGCTGGCTGTTGCAATTAAATCATTTCTGTCGTGAGGAACGTCTGCGGACAGTGGAACATTTCCCCGTAGATATGGTATAGTAATCACTCCGCTCCTTTGTCTAATAAACGCACTGCCCACACCATTTATTGCCCCAAAAAAATATAGTACAAAAAGGTGTTTCGGCAGGGTGGTATCCGCTACTTTTGGCTGCTCAAAAAGCATCACTATGGGTTCATTTGTATTGGGTTTTCACGAGGTTGATAAAACAAAGATCGGCCTCGTTGGCGGCAAGGGCGCGAACCTGGGAGAGCTTACCAGGATAGAAGGGATACGCGTACCGGATGGCTTTTGTATTGCTACTGATGCTTTTAAAAGGATCATCGAGGAAACGCCATTGATTCAGGAACTACTCTATCAACTATCGCAGCTAAACATACAAGACCGGGGTAAGATAAGCGAACTCAGCGGTGAGATACGCGGGGCCATAGAGTGTGTTGCCATCCCGCAAGAGATTAGGGAAGAGATTCGCAGCTTCCTCTCCAGGCTTGGGGAGAAAGATGCCTATGCCATACGCTCCAGCGCTACGGCGGAGGATCTGCCCACTGCATCATTCGCAGGCCAGCAGGACACCTACTTAAACATCATAGCGCGCGAGGCCATACTAAAGCACATCAGCAAATGCTGGGCATCGCTATTCACAGAGCGGGCCGTAGTTTACCGCCTGCAAAATGGCTTCGACCACCGTACAGTTCATTTAGCGGTTGTTGTTCAGAAAATGGTACTCCCGCAGGTAGCCGGCATTTTGTTTACCGCCGATCCCGTTAACGGCAACAGGAAAGTATTATCCATAGATGCCGGCTTCGGACTTGGCGAGGCAATGGTCTCTGGCCTGGTGAATGCTGACAACTACAAAGTGGTTAATGGCAACATCATCGATAAACGAATAGCCACGAAGAAACTGGCTATTTATGGGCTCAATGATGGCGGCACCAAAGAACAGCAGATTGAGCCTGGATTGCAGAACCAGCAGGTGCTCACCGATGAACAGATATTACACCTGGAGGGCATCGGCAGAAAGATCGAAACACATTTCGGCTGCCCACAAGACATAGAATGGTGTTTAGCTAACGATGCATTCTATATGGTCCAAAGCCGGCCTATAACTACATTGTTTCCCATTCCAAAAGCTAGTGACCAGGAAAATCACGTCTATATATCTGTTGGTCATCAACAAATGATGACTGATGCTATGAGACCACTCGGCATATCCATTTGGCAGTTAACGGCACGCAGACCAATGCACGAAGCAGGCGGGCGGCTGTTTGTTGATGTCACGCAACAGTTGGCTTCGCCTGCCGGCAGAGAGATATTGTTAGCGGTGATGGGCGAGCATGATCCGCTTATACAAGATGCGATCATGGCCATCATAGAGCGGGGAGATTTTATAAAACCGGCGCCCGATGGTACACAAGCATTGAGTTCGATAAAAAGCAGCAAAGGAAAATCGTTTGCTGATATTCACGCGCAAATTAAAAACGACCCGGCAATAGTCTCAGACCTCATCAGTCGAAGCCACGCATCTGTGGAGGCCCTAAAACAAAACATCGAAACCAAATCGGGGCAGGAACTGTTTGATTTTATTGTGGATGACATTGGGGTGCTAAGATCAATGTTGGCCGACCCTCAAAGTACAGCCGTGTTTATGGCCGCCATAGATGCATCGGCATGGATCAACGACCATATGATGGAGTGGCTGGGTGAGAAAAATGTAGCAGATACGCTTTCCCAATCTGTACCCAACAATATTACTTCAGAGATGGGTCGCGACCTGCTGGATGTCGCCGATATTATTCGGCCCTATCCGCAAGTAATTGAGTACTTACAAAACCTGAAAGATGACAGCTTCATGGCGGAGCTTGTTAAGTTTAATGGAGGAAAGGAAGTACTGGATGCTATCTCCGCTTACCTCAACAAATACGGAATGCGGTGTGCCGGTGAAATTGATATTACCAGGACTCGGTGGAGCGAAAAACCAACTACACTTGTCCCCACCATACTTACGAACATCAGGAAGTTTGAAGCGGGCGAAGGCAGCAGGAAATTTGAGCACGGACGACAGGAAGCTTTGAAAAAAGAGCAGGAGCTATTAGCCCGGCTAAAGCAACTGCCCGATGGCGAACAAAAGGCCGGGGAAACTAAAGAAATGATCAGCCTGCTCCGCAATTTCATAGGTTATCGTGAGTACCCAAAATATGGTATAGTGAGCCGTTACTTTGTTTACAAGCAGGCTTTGATAAGAAAGGCAGAGCGGCTCGTACAAGCCAACATTATCCAGGAGACCGAAGATATTTACTACCTCACTTTTGAGGAACTTCATGAGGTCGCACGCACTAATAAACTCGATTGCAAACTCATCGACCAGCGAAAGGATGAATACAAGCTATCTGGAAAATTAACGCCACCACGTGTCATCACATCCGATGGAGAGGTCGTCTCTGGTAGCTATAGCGGCGAAGATCTGCCCGCCGGAGCTATTGCAGGCCTTGCTGTTTCCTCAGGCACTGTAGAGGGGCGGGCCCGCGTCATCTTAACAATGGAAGATGCCGACCTGGAAGAAGGCGACATATTAGTCACCTCGTTTACAGACCCCAGTTGGACACCATTGTTTGTCTCCATAAGGGGCTTGGTCACCGAGGTTGGTGGGCTCATGACCCATGGAGCAGTCATAGCACGGGAATATGGCTTACCGGCAGTGGTAGGCGTAGAAAACGCCACTAAGCTCATAAAGGACGGGCAACGAATAAGGGTGAATTGTACGGATGGGTATGTGGAGGTACTGTGAAATAAATCGTTTTTTGCTAACTTTGGAAAGCCACTAATAGCTGCGACTGTAGCTACTTTTAATCAATATAAGTTTGCGCATCAGAACATCAATACCGAAAACCGCTCTCTCCATCCTGCAAACGCTAACGTTGCGGGTATTTGCACCGATGTGTTTATTTCTGGGTATAGCTCCAATCCGATTGGTTGCCCAGGTACCACCTCAAGAACATGTCGTTTTTGATTCGGCCCGCTCGACTACGGAGGATGTGTACATAGTTCGCATTACTCCCGACCGCTATTGGCTTGCCTCAACCGATTACGAGCGTTGCGGTATTGCAGATGCCCAGTTCAAAATAGTTGTACCGGTAACATACCGTGGAATCCAACTGCTGCACGAGGGCCTGCTGGCTGCTTGTATTGTTGACGGCAAGTGTGGGTATATAGATGTGAATGGAAAAGAGTTGTTGCCGTTTATTTATAAGAACGCGGGCAGTTTTAGCGATGGCATGGCCTTCGTCACAGATAGCACGGGGCAGAAAATATTTATCGACCATAACGGGAAGAAAAAGTTTGATGCTCCCTACGACAACTGCGATGAGTTCTCCGAAGGCAGGGCTATCGTGTTCAAGGGAGGCGGTAGAGGTTATATCGATCATCGTGGCAAACTTGTTGTACCGATCCGGTACAAAGAAGCCGAAAGATTCAAAAACAACCGGGCACGTGTACGGTTAGGTGACGATTATTTCATCATCAACCGGCGTGGAAAAATTAAGGCTAAAGCCGGCCACTGGACGTCCCCGCCTTATGATTGAAACTGAAGCCGCTGACCACGCTACCGCACCACCACAATCTTTTCATTAAACGTCCCCTCACCCGTAGTCGCCGTAACAAAATACACGCCCGTCGGCACATCGGCGGTTAGCTCATAGGGGGCATTTGTTGTACAGTGCATTCGGCTCACCGTTTGGCCAAGTATATCTGTTACATGCACTTCCACGGCTTCCTGTGCGCCAGTGGTTAGTTTGACGTAAAACTGGCCATTGCCCGGATTAGGATAGACCGATAAGCCCGCCTGCACACCGTGCAGCACCGGCGTTGCTTCCGTGCCATTGCCAATGTACCTGATCCTGTTATTCCCCGTATCGGCTATGTATATGTTTCCGCCTGGGTCCACCCACACACCCGTTGGCTGATCCAGGTAAGCTGCCGTTGCCGGGCCGCCGTCGCCCGCAAAAAACGGAGCGTTATTACCCGCCAGTGTATAAATTATTCCCGATGTGGTGATCTTTCTGACCGCGCTGCTTTCCTGGTCGGCAAAATATATATTGCCCTTTTGGTCCATAGCTATCCCCTGCGGGTTATCTATCTGCGCGCCTGTTGCGGGGCTGCCATCGCCTGTAAAGCCATATAGCCCGGTTCCTGCAATTGTAGTCATGATGCCGCTCGTGCTTATCTTCCTTATCCTGTTATTCTCCATATCCGAGAAATAGATGTTGCCGGGTGTGTCCACCACTATGCCCCACGGATGATTGATAGTTGCCGCTGTGGCCGGGCCGTTGTCGCCGCCATAGCCGGGCCCGCCAGGGCCTGTGAGGGTGGTAATATTGCCGGCTTTGTCCACCATTCTTATCCTGCTGTTTATCATGTCTGCTATATACATATTCCCGGCAGTGTCAAATGCCACGTCAGTGGGATTATACATTGTTGCCGCTGTTGCAGGTCCACCATCGCCTGTGGAACCAGGAGTGCCTCCCATACCGGCCACAGTAGTGATGATGCCCGAAGTGCTTATCTTACGGACACAATAATTGGTCATGTCGCAAAAGTAAAGGTTGCCGGCGCGGTCAAATGTTATCCCCTGTGGCGCGTTGATCAAAGCTGCGGTGGCTTGTCCGCCATCACCAGAGAAACCAGCAGACCCTCTCCCCGCAAAGGTTGATATGATGCCGGCTGTATTCATTTTACGTATCCGGTTATTACCGGCATCAGATATATACACATTACCAGCCGCATCCTTGGCCACAAAACTAGGTGTGTTGAAACTCGCGGCTGTCGCAGGCCCGTCATCGCCCCCGAAGCCTATGCTACCGTTCCCGGCAATAGTAGTAATGATCTGCGCACTTGCGTTAAAAGTGACAATGGATAAACAGATAATAAGCAGTTTCGGCAAGTTCATAACCCGTACATTTTTATTCCAAAGTTATGGAGCTGGCGCCAAATACCAATGCAGTTGTCGTTTTTCGGAACGGTTCAGTCTCACGTCAAAAAGTGAGGTCAACTACTATCGCCGCTGCTAAGTGGTATTGTTTTACAAGGTTTCAAAAATCTATTTTCTCAGGTAAATGGAGAACCCCATTCTTGATTCTTTTATGTCATGCTCTTTAAATCCCGACTCCGTGATAAAAGTTTCAAATTCTGCTTTTGTATAAGCGCCATTCCTCTGGATAATTCCGGCTATGGATGCGCTGATACCAGTCAGCCCAAATCCCTTCACAAACTCCTGCATTGCCTGCTTAGATGCGTCCCTGTTCAAATCCATAATTAATGCGGTGCCTCCTGGTTTCAGAACCCGATACATCTCATTCAACGCCTTAGCTGGCTCTTTGAAATTTTTAAAGGAAAGTACGCAAACGATAAAATTGAAAGTATGGTCCGGGAAAGGCAGATTGCATACATTTCCTTGCACAAAACTCACCTCAACACCTGCTGCTTTTGCATTATTAGTAGCTATTGCCACGAGGTCCCTGCTTAGGTCAATGCCGGTTACTTTGTACTTGCCAGTTTTAGCAAGTTCGATTGAAAGATAGCCCGGGCCCATCGCCACCTCCAGCACAGAATCCCCATCCCCGAGGTGCCTGCATACTTCTTTTGCTTCCTCCTTTATTTCTTCCATCCGGTGATCCCGGGAGTTCTTGTCGTAATAATCTGCCTGTGCGCCTTCCACTGCTAAATCCTTGAAGCGCCGGAAAAATCTCATCATAGTTGTTCGTTTTATCCGTTAGCATTTCATAGCATTTGTGAATGCTTAAACACTACTACAAACATATACCAACCCTAAGTTACGGGCTAATGAAATTAGGTAAAGCAGGTGTTTCAGGAAGGTAAAACAAGGATTTTTTCCGGTGAAAACCGCAGACTTCTCTTCTGCTATTCTTTCTGCCGAAACGGCTATGTTGTTATAGCTCTTTTCTTATCACGTGCTATATTTTCATTAATTTCCCGCAATATTTGTTAAAATGCGTTCCTTACCCAATAATGAGCGTGCGCTCTACGTCTTTATAAATATGGGAGGTTTGTCATACCGCATTGTACTCTTATGGTTTTGCCTTTTAGCCGGGTATATGTCCCTTGGACAGTCGCCCGCAGATGGTTACAAGGAGCTATCGCTTCAGTTTGACTCGGTTACCAGGTTACACAATGTTTATCTTTTCAAAAAAGGAAATTATTATGGCATGGCCGACCGTACCGGCAGGCTATTGGCCTTACCAGAATACACGCGCATCAGCGATATCGGTGGAATGCTGGTACTGGATCACATGAACGGCTCCTGCTCACTGACAGACAGCAACGGAAACCTGGTGCGCGAGGTTCCTTATAAATTTGACAGCGCAGTTGTATTCGACCCCGGCATCATAGGTATATATGGCCCTGGCACAAACCTGTCCCTCATCAACGCAGCGGGTGTGGAACTAATGAAATTCTATAATTGGCAGGATTGCCCACGGTTTATACCTGCAACCAATTACGACCTGGCCTATTTGCCGCAGGGCGCTATAAATTATAAAGGCGATACGGTTATCCCGCTTAGATTCGACCATATATACCGGGGGCAATACTATTGCGGGGCGCAGGCTGGCGATTCCCTTTATATTTTCGACCGGGCGGGGAAGGCTGTTTTTTCGGGGCTTTTTGATGGCTGTTCGTTTTTCAGCAACGGGATGACAGGGATTAAAAAAATGGGGCAATGGGCGTTAATGAAACCCACTGGTAAGTATCTGTCCCCGTTCAAATATTCCGAGCTCGGCGACCACTACCCCGACCCGGTCTTGGCCAATTATCTTTCGGTCGGAGGATCAGAAAATAAGACGCTGATAGACACGAATGCGCACCAGCTTTTCCCGGCCATTTATAACCTCATATTCCCTACCGCAAATTGCTGGTTTGTGCTGCACCGGCTCAATGGCATAGGGCCGGAGCTGAGAGATTCTGCAGGCACCCTGGTATTGCCTGCCGGTAGTTATGATATGAGCGGGCTTTACGCAAAGCGGTATATCGCCCTTGAAGATATTGGCAACCCCGGCCCCGTCGTTGCCTGGTACGATATGCGGCATAGAAAAATTGTAAAGTACAGGTTTGCGCCCGATGATACTTATACCAGGGAACAGGTACCTGGCTTGCGCCGCCTCGTCTCGGGCAAGCAGGATGGCCCTGCGGAATTCACTTCCCTAAAAGAGGCTGACCTGGGATACCTGCTTGCCGAGAAAACAGAGATAACCGATGACCCTGTTGAGGAGAAAATTGATCCATCTCTGGGGCAGTTGCATGGAGACTATCGGTTGACCGTTGGCCCCTATATACCAGATGAAAGCCGATATGGGCTCACAGACGATGAAGGAACCCTGGTATTGCCGGTGCAATACCGCGAGATCCACGTGCTGAAGAAGCATGTGTTTCTTGCCAACGATGGCACAGGTTATAGGCTGGTAACCGACAAGGGCAAACTGCTGCGCAACGATATAATCACGGGGGCGTACCAGGAAAAATTTAAAGTAGTAAACGAAGATAGCGTTACCTTTATCGATCCCGACAAATTGACGGTGACGCGCTACCGTGGCGGGGTCGTCCCACTTTCCAACTGGCAAGACCCATTCCCTGCAGACTACGTTTTATTGAAGCAGGATACCATGTATGGCTTAGTCAGCAACACCGGCAAATTACTGCTGCCCATTGCATACACCGCCTACAAGACCGACAGCAGGGACCGGGCGCTCAAAGTGTACCAAGGCGACCAATGGGGCGTTGTGGACATGGAGGGCAAATTAGTTCACGATTGCCTTTACACCGATGGAAAGGCGGTGATACTTAATAGTGCGCACATGCTGCTCCTAAAGGACGAAAACGGGAAGTGGGGGGTGATGAACAGCGCCGGCCACAATGTATTGAAACATGATCTTGACACAGTCGGTGAGTTGAACACAGGGAATTATTGGTTCCTTCGAAACGGTAAATATGGTATTCTCGACAAACGCGGATATATAAGTGTACCGGAAGTAATGGACCAGATGCCGAACCGGCAGGACGACAATACCGGCAACATCTTAGCAGGCATGACGCTACTATATGACCAGGCACACCGCACCGGAAAAGAAGAACACCGGGAAAGAAAGGGGACGCCCTGGATGCGCAGTTGGGTTTATCTATTGCCTTACGGAAACGACCAGGGATTGTACAATTCAAAAGGGATCAAGATCGCAGACTATTTCCAGGGATTCAATTACAATAACCGGGGCAATTTCCTCCTGGTGCGCGACTCATCAGGCAACGTGGCTGTCATTGACTCAGATGGGAGCCAGGTACTACCCTTCCGGAAAAAGCCTGAGGGTTTAGTAATAACAGGAACGTCCGTACTGGTTCTGGATAGCCTGGGCGATTCGCTCTATAATATTGTGGGCAAAATCGCCATTCCTGAACCCATAAAGCTGGACACAGCCCAGCGCACGCAGATCGTTAAAAACTGTTATGCGCTCAATCCCGGCTATTACGAACCCATAAAATACTACCTCGCTGATGGCAGCCCGGCGCTAATAGATATCCTTACCGGCGACCGGGTGGCCTATATGCACACAAAGAAACTGGTACCAGATGGTACGCACAACCATAGTTACTTTGTGCAGCTCGACAATAACAAATGGGGATGTACCATCGTTGGCAAGGGTTGGATGATACCACCGGAATATGATTCGCTGGAAAGCATTAGCGGCCAACCCTATATTGTTACCCATAGAAACGGGAAGGAGGGGCTTTGCAATACACGTGGCGCAGAGATACTACCATGCGCCTACGACCGATTTGACAACCCCAAAACGCTGGAAAATAACTACCTCACCGTTAAAAGAGATAACTACTGCACTATACTGTCAGGCGCAGGCAGGACGCTGACCGGGAGGTGGGAAAGCATTGGCCCTGGGCGGCCCGGAAATAATTTCAGCGCATGGCTTGATGGCAAAAAATACTGGCTCAACATCACCAGGGATACCCTGGCGGCAGTGCCGGCTGGGGACGACCTGGTAAACGGAACGGTAATAAAAAGCATATGGTTCAATGGCCAGCAGGTGATACGGGTAAACGGAAAGGTAGGGCTATATGACCGGGAAAGTAAAGAGTGGCAGATTCCCGCTGTTTACTTCGACCTGGATTATGAAAAGGGCGATTACATCATTGGGCACAAAATAAATAGGCTGGATTCCGAAACTTCAGTATTTGATAACATAGGCCGCTTACTCTTCTCCAAAAAAGGTTGGTACTACCCCGAGCTTGATGGCGGCTACTGGCGGCTCTACTACATGGGCATAAAGGGCGTTACCGATATGCGGGGAAAAACGCTCATCAAAGGCGATTATCGCCGCGCAGACCGCATAGGTGACGACCTTGCTCTGTTTGAGGTAGGCAATGGAGATAAATTAGGGATCGTGGACACCAACGGGGCTATGAAAACACCGATGATACTAGACGAGGTAGAACCACTTTGGTATGCGGAGCCGGGAGTTGCTTTCATCAGGGGATATCGCAAGCAGAAACAATGCCTTATAGGCCCGGATGGCGCTATGCGTACCCAGCCAGTCTATGATGAGATTGCCAATAACAGCTACGCCAATACGCTGGAGGACAACCCGGTATTCCTGGTGCAAAAAGCCGGCAAATGGGGAGTGATAAACAGTAACGGAAAACAACTTATTGCTTGCAGGTATGACGCCATAAGACAGGTGTACAAGAACAAAATAGCAATAGTGAAAGACGGGGACAAATGGGGACTAATAGAGCTGAAAACGGGAAAGTTCCGCGCGCCTGCGATGTACGATAAGATCTCATACTTCGCTTTTGGAACAGCATCATTTACACGGGGAAATGTACAGGGCCAGTTTGATGAAACTGGTAAGGAACACGGCGTTGAAGGGAAGTAAGAATGCCTGTATCGTTCGCAGATATAGTTACTTTCCAATAGTAAATATAAATGTGCTGCCGATACCCACTTCCGACTCGACGCTGATACTGCCGTTCAGTTTTTCAACAAGCTTTTTCACCGTTGCAAGCCCTATACCCGTGCCCTTGTTATTATACCTGTCTGTAACGCCAAGGGTTTTCAGCAATTCAAAAATGCGCTCCCGGTCACTTGCCTTTATGCCAGGCCCATTATCACTGACGCTGAACTTGTAACTTACGGTCGTGTCTTCTGCGGCAAGCATTATTTCGCCCCTGTTCTTGTCGTTGTACTTGATCGCATTGTTCACAAGGTTCAGCATTACCTGCAACAATATTGACCTTGATGTGTAAATAGCAAGTTCGGTGCCTGTTGCCATCAGCGTGAATTCCTCAGGTACTTTTACCAGTTTCTTTAATTCATCAATAAGATTGCCGAACTTAAAATGCTCCCGTATTATTTCATTTCCATGCACTGTGCGGGTATGCTCCAATATTCCCTCCACCATTTTTACCGCTGCGTGCGAAGTCTCCTCCATTAACGACAGGAACTGCACACCCTGCTCATCCATGGTCTCCCCGTACATCTCTTTCAGCATCTTTGCCGACATGGCCAGGCTATTGCATGGCGACTTCATGTCGTGGGCCACCACGTAAGCAAACTGGGTAAGGTCGTTGTTCAGTTCTTCCATCTCCCGCTTATAGTTTGCCAGTTGCTGGTTTTTTCTCTTGATCTCAAAATTTGCCACAACCTGGCGGGCAAGGGCTTTCAGCGCTTCTTTCTGTGCGGGAGCCAGTACATTTGGCTTATTGTCAAGGATGCATAGCGTTCCTAATGGATTGCCGGTTTCGTTTACCAACGGCACTCCTGCATAAAAACCTACGAATGGTGCGCCGGTGACAAATGGGTTGTCAAAAAAACGTTCGTCGGTTGCTGCATTAGGAACGGTAAATACGTCCTCGGGCGTGAGTATAGCGTGTGCGCAAAACGACAAGTCTCTGTGGGTTTCGTTATCGTCAATACCCACTTTCGATTTGAACCATTGGCGGTCGTTGTCAATTAAAGAAATAATGGCGATCGGCATCCCGCATATATTGGCGGCTATCCGGGTAATATCGTCATATTCCTTTTCAGGCATAGAGTCGAGTATGCCATACTCATACAACGATGATATTCTTTCTATTTCGTTTTCTGGTTTGGGCGCAACGATCATTGTCCTTTATTTTAACAGTGATATACGTGGTCTGATGGCTAAGGTTTCAAAACACAAAGGTATCAATTATTAGTTTTTTTAGATTGCAGGTATTTTAGAAAATAGCCGTCAACTGCATATAAAAACGATTAGGCTGCTCGAACACCAAGTAGGCTAATATCTCTCCTACGTTGGGATCGGTCTCCTTCAAAAGAAGAAATATTCATGGGTAGCTTGACGAAGCCGGGAAGTAGCATGATTGACAATACGTATGTAGTGTATAATTGGCTGATAGGCTTACTTTCGGAGGGGAATATAAACGCCGATTTAAGGACAGCTCTTTGTGACGATTATTCGGTATTCTGAATCATTGCCCATATTAGAAGTTGTTTTTTTTAAATCGTATGTCATCAAGGACACTTCAATTTTCCGATTGCCATAATCGAAAACTATTACATTGCTATTACCCATTGGCAAGGTACTTGTACTGAGATATTTGAATTCAGAGTGCTTCAAATCTTTTTTTATTTCCAAATAATCAGCAACATCCGGAGTTATATAAACAATTGTTACGTCGTTAGATACCTCCGATCGGCGCATGTTGATAATTTTATTTTCTTTATTTTTTTCATTGCCCTTATAAATTCGATTCACTGGTTTATTAAAATTCAAGGTGTCCTTATTAACGCTTACATCTGAATATCTGTACCCGTGCATTAGTGCATAGGTATCGAAGTTATCCCAATTCATGCTTGTCATTTTTATTAACTCACCAAGCGTAAACCTTTGCCCATACATTGGCGAAACAAAAAAAACAAATAGGATAAGTAATTGCCGTTTCATAAATAAATGCTTCGAATAAAAGTATAACCTTTTAAAAAAAGTCGATAACACTTTAGGCGCTAATGTTCCTAAGCGGAAGGGATTTGCAGAAACAGAAATCAACTGGCGAAATCACCAGCCACACGATGCATAAACACGCGGCATTGCCCTACCAATCACCATTGTGGTGATTATGCATAGACTGGTAATGCTTACGGTGCCCATAATGGCCCCTGCTATGATACTTCGCCCATCTCCCCTCAAAGCAACTGCTTAGGTTGACAAGCAGAATAAACAATGCAATTATTCTCAGTACCCTATATTTCATAATTAAAACTTAGTTAAAAAGTAGTGTGTCACTAAATTAGCAGCTAATATCGCTATTTTTTTTCTTTTTTCTAATTGATTAGCCTATTTATTTGCGGGTTGTAGGTCGCTCGTCACATTCTCGCCTCTCTTCAATAGCATCAGCTCGCCAAACACCACGCACCAGGCCAGTATGCACGGGAACGCCTTTATCTTGTATGGCAGTATGAAATTCGCCCGTATAAAGTGCGGAAAAAAATCAGTGCCGGAAAGCCCTGTGAACACAAATACAAACAGGATAAGCGCAGTTCTCCAGGCAGCCCTGGGCATGGCAAAATACCATATTGCCACACCGGTAACAGCAATAATGTATGTCGGCGATTCGGCCTTATGGTTGAAGATAATGACCCAGATAAGCAGCGATGCCAGCATCAGCAACTTAAATACCTCATCCTTATACATGCGGAAGCGCACAAACGGCAGCAGGAACAATACCACCCCAAGTATAGATACATAGCCCTTACTGTTCAGTATGCCGAACCAGGTATATAACCACCCCACTACCGACAGGCCCAGCGCAGCTGTGGCATCGGCTATCATCATATCGGCCCAGTTGTGGTATTGCCATACAAGGGTATGAAAAGGCGTAACAACGAGTGGCAGCACCGCAAAAAGCACCGTCCATAAAATGGCGTAAAGAATGAACCGCACCTTGCCAGGGTAGAACAAAAACAAGCAGAAACCAATGGCGCCATATACCTTTATGTAAGTAGCCACTACCAGCCACAGTGTGGCCCACACCAGCTTGCCGTTTTGCAGGCAGCAAAAAGCCGCAACTATCAGCGCGCACATAAGCCCGTTGCTCTGGGCATTGGCCAGGCAGGTAAGCAGGTCATTGGCCACAAACCACAGTATGATGCACTGCGTGCGCACATTAAAAGGCAGCATCCTTATGGCAAAGAACAATGTTACCACATTCAGCAGGTTCCAAATAGACAGGCCAACCACATCTGGCAGGTAAGCAAAGAAGCCCATGAACAAAGCAAACGTAGGGCTGTATTTATACAGGTCCCACTGCTCTGCGGGATATATGGTGTATAGGTTGCTGCCATGAAGCAGGTGAAAGAATGATTGCTTAAAGACTACATAATTATTATACTCCGTAAACCGCATACCCACAAACTGTTGCAGAATTGCAGACCGGTTCATAATATCATCGTTAGCGCCGGGGCTTGGCGTCCATAGCACAAACAGGTGCGAGCCAAGCAGCACCAATTGCACCGATATAAAAACGGCGGAAACCACATATACTACCAATAAAAACCGGGGATTAAAAAACAACGCCCTGATAGATTGCCACATGCCTCAATTGTATTGCACCATGCCAAAGTAGGAAAAAAAGCCCGCAGTTTATAAAAGCTACCCTCTCAGTTTCTCCAGCAGCCCATTCAGCGCCCGCGCCTCGGCCTCATCAATACCTGTATGTTCCTGGCTAAGCTGCTCAATTATACCAGTCGCTTTTGCAAGCACACCTAAACCTTTTTCTGTAAGGCCCACCAGGGTTTCCCTTTTATCTTCCTCCGACGGCGCCCGCTTCACCAGTTTCTTTATCACCAGCCTGTCTATGATGCGCGGCACGTTCGAGCTTTTTTCTATGATGCGGCTGCCAATGTCCTTCACACATAGCGCCTCCGGGTGCTTCCCTTTCAGTATCCGCAATACATTGTACTGCTCCATGGTTATATCTTCCGGCTTCAATGCATTGCTTAGATTATTCTTAAGCCAGTAAGCCGTGTATAAAATATTGATAGTGGCCTTGTGCGTCTCACTATCAAACCGGTTCGATCTTATGGCTTCTTCCAGTTTCATAGCGCAAAGGTAGTTAGATATAGAGTAAATGCATAACACTTATATACGCCAAATCGCGATGCGGCCTTTATCATCTTTAATAATTCAGGGTTAAGATTATCTGATAATGGCACAATGCAGATGCATCTACCTTTGCACTCAAATCAATATAGTTCATGGAAGTAGTGAGCGTGCCGGAGTATATAGAAGATATGCCAATGCACAAGCTGGAGCCCGTGCAATACCTGGCACTGGTACAAAGGGCTGTGGCGCAGTTGCAATGGCATATAGTGGGCTGGAGCGGCAACAGCATTACCTGCCAGGTACCCAACAACAACCCGCTCAGTTCCGAGATCGTATCTATTACCATAGACGGCAAAAATGTAACTTTCCGGAGTCGGCCCATTAATGGTTTTTATTGGAACGAATTGCAAAGCAGGCAAAATGCAGCCTTACTAAACCAAACCATAGCGAAAATATTAGAGGAACGGGACAAAGCCAACCGGAACCTGCACCCCATGAACCGGGAAAAATATGGCGCGCTCATCCCTTCGAAAAGCTACCTGGTTACCCCGCTTATTAACTATGCCAATGCACTTGTGTTTATAGCTATGGTGCTTGCGGGCATTTCGCCACTGAACCCTACGGCCCGCGAATTATTCCAGTGGGGTGGTAACCTAAGGCCCGCTGTCACACATGGCGAATGGTGGCGGCTACTCACTTATATGTTTCTGCACGGAGGCGCTATGCACCTGCTCATGAACACCTATGCGCTGCTATACATAGGTATGTTCCTGGAGCCGCTGATGGGCCGTTTCCGTTTTTTCTCAGCCTATATGCTCACTGGGATTTGCGCCGGGCTTATGAGTATTGCCATCCATGCAAATAGTGTAGGTGTGGGCGCATCGGGTGCTATCTTTGGTATGTACGGCGTGTTCCTGTCCATGCTCACCACCAGTCACCTTCAAAAGACGCTGAGAAAGACCATGCTACGGAGCATTTTGTTCTTCGTACTCTTCAACCTGCTATATGGCCTGCAGGGCAATACAGACAATGCAGCCCACATAGGCGGGCTGGTAAGTGGCTTCCTTATTGGCTATGCCTACTATCCCGGTATAAGCAAGCACGCACCCATCTCCAGGCAAGCCCTAACCACGGCTACAATAGCCTGTTTAGTAGTTTTGGTCACAGTCATCACCATAGCGAAACTGCAATAGCAGGCGATGTGTCCGGGTGGTCACCCCGCAAAATACATATACGCTGTAATGCAGTTATTACGTATCTTCAAAACTCACAAGTTTTGAATCCGTAAAACTAACGCGATGGCATCTACAAATGATAAGGCGAGGAGCGCCCTGGAAATGATAGGCGCACTGCACAATATTGATGTGCTGATAGGGAATATCCAAAACAAATCTTCGGGCGAAGTTGCGTTGGCGAATATGCCATTCGAGCAATCTGTCTGTGAAGAGGGCATAAATAAACGGCTTCAGTTCCTGGCCGGGGAAACAGGTAAGGAGCTTCCGTTTGTTGCAGGGAAAAAGAACTTCTCAGATCTAAGTGCGCTCAATGGCAACATAGAGAATTACATAGGCATGGCCATGATTCCAATGGGGGTGATAGGGCCTCTACGGGTAATAGGTTCTGCCGCCAATGGCGATTTTTATGTGCCGCTGGCCACGAGCGAGGGGGCTTTGGTGGCTTCTTACCACCGTGGCGCAAAGGCTTGCAACCTGGCTGGCGGCGCCACTTCCATATGCCTGGTGGAAGGGGTGCAGCGCAGCCCACTCTTCAAGTTCAAAGACATATCTGAACTCGGCCAGTTCCTTATCTGGCTACTGCCGCAAATGGACGAGTTCAAAGCCATAACGGAGCGAACCAGCCGCTTTGCTAAATTGACAGAAGTAACAACCAACATAGAGGGCAACCACCTCATCCTCACTTTTGAATACCATACCGGCGATGCATCAGGGCAAAATATGGTAACGCTTTGCACCGATGCCATATGCCACTACATAGTGGAAAATGCACCCGTGAAACCATTGTTCTGGTTTATAGAAAGCAATTATTCCGGCGACAAGAAGGCCACATCCCTGTCCTTTAGCACGGTGCGGGGCAAGAAAGTGACCACCGAGATATGCCTGCCGGAAAAGATAGTGAACGAGGTGCTGAAAACAACACCGGAGGCCATGTCGGAATACTGGAAGTCATCAACAATAGGGGCCATCCAAAGCGGGGCTATAGGTGCACAGGGGCATTATGCCAATGGCCTTGCTGCATTGTTCCTTGCTACCGGGCAGGATGTAGCCTGTGTATCGGAAGCCGCAGTGGGCATTACCCGTATGGAGGTTACACCTGGTGGCGACCTGTATGTCAGCGTCACACTGCCTAACCTTATCGTGGGCACAATAGGCGGCGGCACGGGGCTACCCACCCAAAAAGAATGCCTGGAACTAATGGATTGCTACGGCGTGGGCAAGGCCCGTAAGTTTGCCGAGATCTGTGGCGCCCTGGTGCTGGCCGGCGAACTGTCCATTGCTGCAGCCCTTTCGGCAGGGCATTTTTCGTCGGCACATAAAAAATTCGGGCGAAAAAAATGAGCAGGGACATCATCAATACCACGCTGCTGGCGCTGTCTTTCCTTAGCCTTTTTGGTGTGGCAGAACTTCTTTATTATAAATGCCACGTCAAGGCAGAACTCACTCGTAAGCTCGTGCATATAGGCACAGGTTTCCTTACATTGCTGTTCCCTGTACTGCTGCATAACCAATGGCTGGTATTGCTGCTTTGCGCCACTTTCGCGCTCATCATCCTGGCCAGCCTGCGGTTCCATTTTTTAAAGTCCATAAATGGTATAGACCGCAAGTCGCATGGCAGTATTTCCTACCCGGTTGCCGTGTATGGCTGCTACTTAGTGTATGATTATTACGCCCGCAAAAATGCCATCGCCCCAGATCCCTACCTGTATTTCTACCTGCCCATACTCACGCTGGCTATCTGCGACCCCGTAGCTGCCCTTGCCGGAAAGAACTTCCCGTATGGCCGCTTCACCATAGGCAGCGATACCAAAACATTGGTAGGCTCCTCGGCCTTTTTTGTGTCGTCATTCACCCTGGGGATCGTCTTGTTTTTATGCTTTGCCCATGGCGTTAGCTGGGGTTTGCTTTTACCAGTAGCCGTGCTCATTGCAGCGCTGGCAGCTGTAAGCGAGGCATTGAGCGGCAAGGGCATCGACAACATTACCATTCCTGCAACGGTTGTTATTATATTAGTCCTGTTTTTCCATGCATGAGATGACCGCATTTTACCCACATATCTACACCTTCATTTTGCCCCTGTTCATAGGCAATGTGTTGCATATGCTCATTGTGAAGCGCAACTACATGGCCTGGGCGGCAAGGCCGCTTTCCGTGCCATTATTCGGGGCGGGGAAAACCTACCGCGCCTTTATAGTTATGCCTGTAGCCTGCGGCCTCAGTTGCTTATTCTTCCGGGCGCTCGTATTGCATGAGCCTGGCAATGCCTGGTCCTTTAGCATTGGCTTCATTTTAGGGCTCACCTACCTCATCGCAGAGTTGCCAAATTCGTACATCAAACGAAGGCTGGGCATTTCATCAGGCCAGTCGCACCACCGCTATAAACTACTACAGCATGTTATAGACAAAACCGATTCGCTCCTACCCGTCACTATCGTTTACTACTTCATTACCAGCATCAGCGGCAGTATGGCCGTTGAGTTGTTTGTGGTTTCGTTTATTATCCATGTCACCTTTTCGCTGTTATTGTTTCAGTTAAAGATCAAAAAGAGTTTTTAATACCAATGAGCGTTCGATGGGCGATGCCCATCGCTATTAGATCACGCCCTTTCAGGGCTGACCATGTAGCGCCGGACACTTATGAATGCAAAAAAGTTTTTTTACAATTGCACAAAACTATACCGGGCAAAGCGTAACTTGAACTATGGCCACAAATAACACACTACCTGACAAAGAAAACATTTTCAACGTCCCGAACCTGCTCAGCTTTTACCGGCTGCTCACCTTCCCCGTCATACTGTATTTTGTAGCATCGGGCAATGAAAAGCTATTCTCGATTTTCCTTTGTATCAACCTGGTCACCGACATACTCGATGGCCTGGTAGCCCGCACATTCAAGCTGCAGACGCGTTTCGGCGCCCGGCTCGATTCGCTTGCCGATATTGGCACCTACATCCTTGCCGTTTCCGGCATCTTCCGGTTCAAGTGGCACGATATAAGCCCATCTGCCATGCTGCTATGGGTGTTTTTAGCCACCTATATATTTTCCCTGCTGGTGTCGCTTGCCCGGTTTGGCAAGTACCCCAGCCTGCATTTGTACTCCTGCAAAACCGGCGGCTACGTGCAGGGTATATTCTTTTTCGTCCTCTTTTTTTCCGGCTTTTATCACTGGCTGTTTGTCCTCGCCATAGTTTGGGGCATCTGCTCCTACCTCGAAGAAACAATAGTCCTCCTCCTCCTCCCCGCCATGCGGTCTGACTGCAAGGGGCTGTATTGGGTACTTAAAGGGCGGAATGCATAGCCCGCGAAGCCGAAGGAAATGTCATCCTGAGCGATAGTCGAAGGGGTCCCGGCTTATTGCTACTATTAACCTTCTGTGGCGTTGGCACCATTCATCAGTTGTACTCTATTGGGCAGACAACACAA
>Ga0206969_1050_pt1 | contig 34064 bp, 31 predicted proteins | sample Alteio_BWOrgHeat_87_FD_153256 | JGI IMG/M metagenome (GOLD analysis project Ga0206969, IMG submission 153256) | Enriched cells from forest soil in Barre Woods Harvard Forest LTER site, Petersham, Massachusetts, United States -... | ecosystem: Environmental > Terrestrial > Soil > Temperate forest >... | reverse complement strand
TAAAGGATACGATTAACCAAATGATCGCTAACCTTAAAGGCACAACGCTCAGGAACCACGAACAGGATTGGTTAAAATCAAACCTGGCCAAGTTCGCGCAGATGCTGCAGGGACAACGTGACCGCAATGCGGTGGCGAATAAAGTACTATCAGAATTAGCCGAATTGGTGAATGCCCGCTATGGCGCATTTTATATTTTAGAACAACCTGAAGGCGCTGATGAGGAAGCAAAACTGAAGCTTTTTGCCGGCTACGCGCAAAAGAGCCGCAAGTTAATTAACCAGGAATTTTCGCTTAGCGAAGGATTGATAGGGCAGTGTGCTACCGATAAGGAAAGTATAAGGCTGTCTAATGTGCCCAATGAATATTTGCAGATCAGTTCGGGTATCGGGAACGCTGCGCCTATTGACCTGGTAATATTGCCCGTGCTTTTTGAAAATAATGTAAAAGCTGTTATTGAACTGGCCTCGTTCGAGAATTTCAGTGATACCCATATTGACTTTTTAGATCAGCTGACTGAAAGTATTGGTATTGTATTAAACAATATAGAAACCAATACCCGTACAGAGGAATTGTTGAGCCAGTCTCAATCGTTGGCCGGTGAGCTTTCTTCGCAACAGGAGGAGTTAAGGCGCGCCAATGATGAGTTACATGATAAGGGCCGTTCGCTCGAAGAAAAAGCGGAACAGCTAACCCTTACTTCCAAGTATAAATCGGAGTTCCTGGCCAATATGTCGCATGAATTGCGTACACCGCTTAACAGCTTGTTGATACTGGCACAGCAGCTTTTTGAAAACCCGGAAGGCAACCTGACAGAAAAACAGCGGATGTTTGCAAAAACCATCCACTCGTGCGGGGATGACCTGATCCAGTTGATCAATGATATTCTCGACCTTTCCAAGATCGAGTCGGGAGTTATTGCCGCAGATGTAATGCCGGTGAGCTTCAAGGAGATCATAGCGTTCGCTGAATCAACGTTTAAGCCAATATCGGAAGCTAAAAACCTGAAATTCGAGGTCGAACTGCAGGAAGATCTGCCCGAATTAATGGAAACGGATATGCAGCGCTTAAACCAGATCCTTAAAAACCTTTTATCAAACGCCTTTAAGTTTACCGAGAAAGGCAGGGTTAAACTGCATATTTTCAGGCCCGATGCCGGCCAGGAAAATCCGTTGAATGACAATGATTCGGTGATCGCGTTTTCTATTGAAGATTCAGGCATTGGTATTTCAAAAAACACCCAGGGCATTATATTCGAAGCTTTCCAGCAGGCCGAAGGTTCAACCAGTCGTAAATATGGCGGTACAGGTTTGGGCCTTTCCATCAGTAAGGGATTTGCAGAACTTTTGGGCGGCACTATTACCGTAGGCAGCGAACTGGGTAAAGGCAGTGTGTTAAATCTTTCCATGTGCCCGACGCGCCCGGCACACTGGCCTGCCCGCCCAAACGGCCCTGCACACCTACTTCACGCGCAACAGTGGTTACCTCATCGGCAAATACCGCCAGCGTATCGATCATTTCGTTTATGGTATCGGTTAATTGGGCCACTTCTCCTAACGCGTTGATAGACAGGCGCTGCTTTAAGTTTCCTTTGGCAATACCTGTGGCCACCTTGGCAATACCGCGTATTTGCCCGGTTAAGTTTGATGCCATCTGGTTCACCGAGTCAGTTAAGTCTTTCCAGGTACCGCCCACACCTTTTACGTGGGCCTGCCCGCCAAGCTTACCCTCGGTACCTACTTCACGTGCAACACGCGTTACTTCGGACGCGAATGAGTTCAACTGGTCCACCATGGTATTAATGGTATTTTTCAGGTCCATGATCTCGCCTTTTACGTCGATGATTACCGTTTTTGAAAGGTCGCCGCTGGCCACCGCCTTGGTTACTTCGGCAATATTACGCACCTGCGAGGTTAGGTTACTCGACATCTGGTTCACGGAGTCTGTTAAATCCTTCCAGGTTCCGGCAACGCCCGGCACAAACGCCTGGCCACCCAGGTTACCGTCGGTACCCACCTCACGCGCAACACGTGTTACTTCGGAAGCAAAACCGCGCAGCTGGTCCACCATTGTATTAATGGTTTCCTTTAACTGCAATATCTCTCCCCGAACGTCAACCGTGATCTTTTTGGATAAGTCCCCATTTGCTATCGCGATAGATACATCGGCTATATTACGCAGTTGGGCCGTTAAGTTACCCGCCATTTTGTTTACAGAGTCGGTCAAATCCTTCCACGTTCCATCCACACCGGGCACATTGGCCTGGCCGCCTAACTGTCCTTCAGAACCCACCTCACGTGCCACACGCGTTACTTCGGATGCGAAACCGCGCAGCTGGTCAACCATCGTATTAATGGTATCCTTTAGTTCCAATAACTCGCCTTTGGCATTTACAGTGATCTTTCGTGAAAGGTCACCCTTTGCCACCGCGGTAGTTACTTCAGCTATATTACGTACCTGCGACGTTAAGTTATCCGCCATTTTATTTACCGAGTCGGTCAAATCCTTCCAGGTACCACCTACACCCGGCACGTTTGCCTGGCCGCCTAACTGCCCTTCCGAACCTACTTCACGCGCCACACGCGTTACTTCGGAACCAAATGAGTTAAGCTGATCCACCATCGTGTTGATCGTGATCTTGAGCTCCAGCATTTCTCCCTGTACGTCAACCGTGATCTTTTTGGATAAGTCACCCTTTGCCACCGCGGTAGTTACCTCGGCTATATTACGCACCTGGCCCGTTAAATTACCGGCCATTTGGTTTACCGAGTCCGTTAAGTCTTTCCACGTACCGCCTACACCGGGTACATTGGCCTGGCCGCCAAGCTGTCCTTCCGAGCCCACTTCCCGCGCCACACGCGTTACCTCAAAAGAGAAGGAGTTCAACTGATCCACCATTGTGTTAATAGTATTCTTTAATTCCAGCAACTCTCCTTTGGCATCAACAGTGATCTTCCGGGATAAGTCGCCCTTTGCTACCGCTGTGGTTACCCAAGCTATATTACGCACCTGGTCGGTAAGGTTACTGCCCATCTGGTTCACCGAGTCTGTCAGGTCCTTCCAAACCCCGCCAACACCTTTTACCCGCGCCTGGCCCCCCAACTTACCTTCGGTACCTACTTCGAGCGCCACACGTGTTACTTCGGACGCGAAGGAGTTGAGCTGGTCAACCATCGTATTGATGGTTTTCTTCAACTCAAGCATTTCGCCTTTCACATCCACCGTGATCTTCTTTGATAAGTCGCCATTGGCAACCGCGGTGGTTACACCGGCTATATTACGCACCTGCGAGGTTAAGTTACCCGCCATACGGTTTACCGAATCTGTTAAATCTTTCCATGTTCCTGCAACACCCGGCACCTTAGCCTGGCCGCCCAGTTTACCTTCGGTACCCACTTCGAGCGCCACACGCGTTACTTCGGAGGAGAAGGAGTTGAGCTGATCCACCATCGTATTGATGGTGTTTTTTAGTTCCAATATCTCACCTTTCGCTTCCACCGTTATCTTTCGGGAAAGGTCACCTTTTGCTACTGCTGTTGTTACCGCCGCCACATTTCGTACCTGGGCGGTAAGGTTACCTGCCATTTGGTTTACCGAGTCGGTAAGTTCTGCCCACACACCTGCTACACCTTTAATTTTGGCCTGTTCGCCCAATTTTCCTTCGGAGCCTACCTGGCGGGCTACACGGGTTACTTCCATGGAAAATAAACGCAGTTTCGAAAGCATCTGGTTCGATTCTTTGGCAATGCGTAAAAATTCGCCTTTTAGCGGGTGGCCCTTTATCTCTAAAGGTATTTGTTTAGACAAGTCGCCATTAGCAACAGAATTGATCATACCCGCGATCTCCAGTGTTGGAGAGGTGAGGTCTTCGATCAGGTTATTCAGGGAGCTTACGCCATTTGCCCACTCGCCTTTGGCATCTGATAATTCTATCCGCTTGGATAAATTTCCGCGCTTGCCGATGGTTCTTTCAGCTGAAGATATTTCTGCGACAAAACGTTCATTCATATCAATGATATCGTTCAGCACTTCGCATATTCTGCCATTTATTCCAGCCTGGGTAACCGGCATACGAACATCCAGGTTCCCGTTTTTTACTAATGAGAGCACCTTTAAAAGCTCCTTAAGGTCAAGGGAATCGTTCTGGGTAGCGACTCCGGTATCGTCTAATATTTTTTCTAAAATATCATCTTTCATACGGATAGGTTTAATTGTGATTGAAAAATAATGTTTTTAACAAAGCCATACAATGCAATAAAATTAATTAAAAAGATAAATAAAAAACGATTGAAATATTATATAATTATATATATATTAAAAATTTATAGCAATACGAAAAATGAAATATTGGGACAAGAACGCCTTGATTGTGATAATCCACCTAAAAAACAACGACTGTTTAAGATTGTTTTGTACGTGCTAAATTTTTTGAATGTAACGGCAAAAAAATATAAACAGGCAGTAAATAAAAAAGTTTTAAGTGAACATAAAAAATTATTTTATTAAAAGTGGTACGGCAAAAAATAACTGCCTGCGAGAAACATACTTTGTTTAACGATTGTTAAAAAAGTTAAATAATTGGGCAATTATTAATTAAACTATTACATTAGTGATGCCAATTCACTATTATGAAAACAATTGTATTAACATTGATCTTGCTGGCGGGAATTTTAGAGGTGAGAGCGCAAATAGTGTCCCCGAAAAACCCGGGTTACCAAATGAGCTTAGTACCGCCCGACACTAACTGGAATAAATTATTTGTTAAACCGCGAATTGATTCATTAGCTTCATTAAAAAAGTTGCTGGCCCAAAGTCCGGCAGCCCAAACCGTTCATGGTTCCATGAGGGTGATTAAGCTTCCTAACACCGACCCAAAAATGCCGATAGTGCAAACCGACAGGACGGGTTATACTATGCCGGTTATAGGTATGAGTTTGCCGCGAGTGTATAATATGAAAAAGCAAGACACTACTGCAAAGCCATAAAATTCAATTATTTGGTGGCAGCTTTTTGTCAGTGTTCACAGAGCGTTCACGGGCGTTCACGCTAAAAAACGTGAACACTATAAAACACTCTAAACCAACATATTAAAAATCCTTATTCAGTAACTTTTCCAGTTCAGCGAAGCTGATATTCATTTTAACGCGGCCCTGTTTGGCATATGATATTTCGCCGGTTTCTTCAGATATAATAATGGCGGTGGCTTCGTTAGCTTCGGTTACGCCTATACCTGCCCTATGGCGCAAGCCAAACTGCGGCGGAAGGTCTACCTTATCTGTAAGGGGTAAAATGCAGCTGGCCGATTTTATTTTGTTTTCGGCTATCACTACCGCGCCGTCATGCAGCGGGCTGGTTTTCTGGAAAATACTTTCCAGCAACCGTTTTGATATTTTGGCTTCCAATACTTCGCAGCTGTTTTGGTAAAACTGCTCATCATAGTATTTTGCAAATACAATCAACGCGCCGGTACGGGTTTGCTTTAAACTTTTGCAGGCGTCGATAATAGGTTTTATGCGGGCGTAGTTGTTTTTTTCGGCTTTAGCCTTACCAAAAAAGTAGCTCCACCAGGCCTTGTTTCGCTGTAGCGACGTATTTTTACCCACCAATAATAAAAACCGTCTTATCTCCTGCTGAAATATTACAATGATAAGTATAATGCCTACGTTGGTAAAATAGCCCAGTATAGCGGTAAGCAATTTCATATGCAGCGCCATAACTGCAAAATTAAGCGCGTATAAAACCGCTATCCCTATAAAAATATTAGCTGCGATTGTACCCCTGATGAGGCTGTATAACTGGTAAATAATAAACGCTACCAATACTACATCCAGCACATCAAAAAATGTGAATTTCAGAAAGCTAAAGTCAAATGAATGCATTTTACGAAGTTAATATATAGATGTGAGATTTGAGATATTAGATTTGAGATGTAGCTGCAGGTTTCTCATATCTCACGTCTCAATTCTCACATCTTTCTTCGGAAAAATAAGTGAGGCAACAATACTCGTTACCAGGATAGCCAGGATAATTAATAACGAATTACCGGTTGTAATACCTATGCGGTCGGTATAATCGGCGGCAAGCATTTTCAAACCGATAAAAGCCAGTAATACCGCCAATCCCACTTTAAGATAATGGAATTTATCAATAATATTCACCAGCAAAAAGAACATGGAACGCAATCCCAATATGGCAAATATGTTGGAGAAAAATACGATGTATGGGTCTTTAGTTACCGAAAATATGGCAGGGATAGAGTCTACAGCGAAAACAACATCGGTACCCTCAATAATGAGCAGCACTAAAAAAAGGGGGGTGATATATTTTTTATGATCAATGCTGACAAAAAAACGATCCCCTGCAAATTGCGGATGAACTGAAAAATATTTAGAGGCAAACTTTACTACGGTATGGTTTTCGGGATCTATGCGCTCGTTGCGGTTACGGTTAACAAACATCATAATGCCGGTATAAACCAGGAACGCGCCAAACAGGTATAGTACCCAATGAAAATGCCCTATTAAGGCGGCACCCACAAAAATAAACAGGAACCGCATCACTACCGCGCCAATAATGCCCCAAAACAGCACCTTATGGTAATGCTTCTTACTAACAGCGAAGGCCGTAAAAATAAGCACCATTACAAAAATATTATCAACCGATAAGGCATACTCTATCACGTAGCCCGTAATAAATTCGAGCGCGAGGTTTTTGTTGTACAGGGTTAAACTGCCTGCAAGGTCATTAGGATTTAAGGTAAGGTGATGAAAATTTTTATCGTTCACTTCCCGCAGCGCAGCTATGCTGTCAACATGGTGCAGCAGGTGGCCGTAGTTATATATGAGCGCGTAAAAAATAAGCGCCAGGGCTATCCAGGCCGCGCTCATTATGCCGGCGCGCTTTAGGCTTACCGGCCTGTCTGTTTTGGCAAACAAACCCAGGTCTATCGCCAGCATAAGCAATATAAAAATTATAAAGCCTGAAATAAAGATGAACTCGCTTGACATTATTTATCGCGTTCTGTTGTAAAACGTACCAGTTGTTCCAGGCCCGTGCGCGAATCGCCTTCGGGGAAGGTATTTAGTATCGCAAAGGCTTCATCCCGGTATTTTTCCATTTGGGTGGCAGCATATTGCAAGCCGCCCATTTTAGTGACAAAACTTATAATAGCCGCAATTTTTACAGGGTCGTCATTGTGGTTTTTTACCAGGTTGATCATCCTTTTTTTCTCAGCCTTATCGCAATTGTTAAGCGCGTAGATAAGCGGCAGGGTAACTTTTTTCTCCTTAATATCAATGCCTAATGGTTTGCCAACATCATCTGTGCCGAAATCAAACATATCATCCTTTATTTGGAAAGCTATACCTATCTTCTCGCCAAACAGCCGCATTTTCTCAATCGTTTCTTCGTCGGCCCCTGCTGATGCCGCCCCGCAGGCGCAGCAGGAAGCTATTAACGATGCTGTTTTCTGGCGTATAACCTCGTAATAAACCGGCTCGCCTATATCCATACGGCGCACTTTTTCTATCTGCAGCAACTCGCCCTCGCTCATTTGCTTTACCGCTTCTGATACAATTTTGAGCAGTTTAAAATCACCATTATCAATAGAAAGCAGCAAACCTTTTGACAGCAGGTAATCGCCAACCAATACGGCTATTTTATTTTTCCATAAAGCATTGATGGAAAAGAACCCGCGCCGCTGGTATGAATTATCAACCACATCATCATGTACCAGGGTGGCTGTATGCAGCAGCTCAACAAGCGCTGCCCCGCGGTGGGTAGACTCATTGATACCACCGCAAATACTGGCAGAAAAAAACACGAACATGGGCCTTATTTGCTTGCCCTTGCGTTTTACAATGTAGTGGGTAATACGGTCAAGTAATGGTACTGAGCTTTGCATGGAGGCTTTAAAGCGCTCCTCAAAAACATCAATATCAGCAGCAATGGGTTTCTTGATCTCGTTGATGCTCAGCATGGAAAGGTCACCGTATTTTTATGCGCCAAACTGCCTGTTTAGCAACAGCAGGCAAACATAAGCTAAAAATATTTATCTGCATTATTACCATAAATATTTTGAATGCAATTAAACTAAATACTACGCAAACACTCTATTATAATACATTGGCGCAAAACTAGTGGCAATGTGCACTGCGGTTAAAGTGGTGATATAGTTTTTTGGTTATTTTTATACAGGCGGAGCACCAGATATGGTGCTTCGCTTTTTTTATTCCTGCAAAGCAATATTATTTTACCTTTGCAATCCAATTTCGGGATTGGGATACCTTACACAACCAATACTTGGGTTTGAGCGTATCGTATATGATTTCGATCTGCTTAAAGTGGCTCGAACCGACATAAAAGAAAATAAAACGGAGGGGTGTCTGAGTGGTCGAAAGAGCACGCCTGGAAAGTGTGTATACGCCAAAAGTGTATCGAGGGTTCGAATCCCTCCTCCTCCGCTTAATTAAAGTGACTGTAAATCAAGAACTTGTTGCGTATTGGAAGCAAGAGCAATTTTCATTGAACCATTATCTCATCGGCGAACAACCAAGCTTTTTTTCCTTTAGCATACCGCCATGAAGGGAGGACTTTCAGGTTAGATGAAGTCACTTTTATATATCGTGCTTTAGCGGTTTCCGCCAGAGCCAGTTGATAGTCTTTAACAGACACCTGATAGTTTTCTTCAGGATAGCTGTTAGTAAGCATCCCGGCTTTGTTAAAGTTTTTGCCGTCATCAGACAAGGCAATTATTACCTCTCCAGGTAAAAACGCCCAGTGCCGCTGGTCCTCTAAAAAGCTTATACTAATTTCCTTAATGGACATTTCTTTGCCCAGGTCAAGCACTACTTCCATATCGGTGCCATACCAACCCAGCCAATTGTACTGAAAATCATTATATCCCCTGCTGCCATCAGTAAGCGTATGCGATCCTTTGTTAGGGTATTCGGGGCTAAATGGTTTAACAGGAATAACTGTTGCACCTATTGCCAAATGATCTTTAGGCCCAGCCTTAAACACCCCTGCCCACTCTTGCAGGTACTGATCGGGTGTAAGACCGGTTTCTGCTAATAATTTAATACCGGCCATATTGCATGTAAGTACAAATTCTTTAACTTTTTGTTCAAGCCCGGGTTTGGCAATCCAAACTCCATTAGCATCCTGTATAAAGGCTCCATGTTTTTCTATCCCATAAAACCTGGATTGTTGTAAGACTGCGTATTCTACCGGTAAACGTGCTTCACGCACATGTTTTAATAGCACCGGGTTATTTTCTACTGCCCCTTCAGCCTTATCTAATAGTTGGCCATACCTATCAATAAGCTCGGGACTGAGATAGGTATTGTATTCCCTAACAGGCGTTCCGTATATATCCAATACCCTGTTAGAGGCCGCTGAACTATTGTACAACAGTTCCATATAGTTTTTTATAAAAGGGGCAGCTTTGCCATAATAGTATTGCATGAATTCTGTAGTAAGTTGGTCTACATCGGCAGACGGTTCCCAGCTAAGTTTTGCCAATAGGTATGACTTCAACTCCGAAAATTCTGCCGGTGTATCCCCGCTGCCTTGTTCAAACAATCCCTTTACGCCGTTCTCTTCAAAAAAAAGCGCATTAGGTTTAAGTAACGGTATATTGGGGAAAGGGCTTACATAATTGGTAAATTGCACCACATAATCCCATACAAAAATATTGTTGGTCAACAGGCTCCAATTATGCAGGTCTTTGCGGAAACCTGCTGAAAGGGCATCGGTTGCGATAGGTTTAGCCCGGTTGCAGTCAATGCTGCAAAACATAATATTTACATTTTGGGCAGGTTTAAGGGTACGGGGTGCCTGGCGTGAGTAAGTATAAGCAAGTGTTGATATGATCTTATCCGGAAATTGTGCTGCCACTTTATTTACAAAAAGCAAAATAGAACCTTGCGGCCCACCTTCCAATTTATCAATAGCTCTGCATTTATCACATTCACAATAACCCAGGTCATCGTTCTGACTTACCGACCAATATTTCTTAGCCGGATCTGCCGCTATTTTCTTACGAAGGTTATTGGTTAATATTTTAAATACTTCAGGATTGCTCAGGCATAATTGACTGGGCTTCCTTTTACCATCTACAAGAGCATAATATTCAGGATGGGTACTAAAATATTCCTTAGCCGGCACCAGCTTATTAAAGGTATGTCCCCATAAGCCCCAATAGTCATCGAGCCTATGCAATTTATGCCAGTCCAGATATTCCTGGTCGGCAGACGCCGGATAATATACCTCACGATATGCAAAAACCGGGTTCTCGGTTATATTAATATCAGAAGGAATAATGATAGTGCTTTGAACGGGGATAAAAGCCGCACCTGCGGTGTATTTCCTGCATCCGAGGTATTTTTCAAGGAATGTATAAACGCTATATAAAACCCCTTTCTCAATGCCGCCTGTTAATGTTACTATATTACCTGTTACATTGATGAATAAGCCCGAAGGATTCAATCGGTCATAGGCAATACTATTTTGTCGGCTAGTGCGCCCGATGCATATTTCAAAAGGTGTTTTGGCCGTACCATCATTGATGATTGGAATGAGCGCCCCAGACATTTGCTGTACATACCTTTGCAGAACAGATGCAGCTTTCAGATCAATAACCGGCGCGTTTGTTGATACGACGATCTTAAAATCCGACCGGCCCTTATCAACAAGTAAAAGTGATGCCTGTGTATAAAGAGGAAATATAATAAAGGCTAAAAAAAAATATAGTTTTCGGTTTCTCATAAACACTCCCTCAAAACCTATGCTGAAAATTCAGGAAGATATCAAATTCATTTTCGCGTTGCCCCACTACATATTCCTGATTGTTCCAGGTACCTAATATACCTAAAATATTCTGAGCCCAAATCGTATGCTGGAGACCTATACTTATATGGTTCGAGTGCAGTTTAATGCGATCGCTAAACTGGAAATTTCCTGTACGGTCATCAGGCGACACGCCGGTGCCTGCGATAATCGTATAGTAGTCATCCCGGGTGGACAAATAATATCTTGACGTTAAGGTGTAAGATTGGGATACTTTATTGGAGTCGGGCGTTATAAACGTTCTGAAGTTAAACCAGTAATTCCCAACATACTTTCCCACCGAAGCGGCATAGCTTATAAAATTTTTATTACTATACTGATAACGCATGCCAAGCTCGCCCTCCCAGCCTTTTGGCAAACTAGCGAAGTAGGAATAAGCAACCCGGTATTTTGGAAAGATAGCCGCTGATGAATAAGCAAGATTGAAAAATGAATAATTTAGTTTTCCGTGTTTTGGATAGCCCTCTATTTCAAACTGCCATCCCTTGTCGTATGAACGGTCTGCATAGTTAACCCGACCGAGAAATGTACCGAATCGTTCTTCCCGTATATAATAGGCGCTGGAAAGGTTCCAGGGCTCTTTTCCTTCTTTTTTAAAATAAGTATAATCATATGAAATGCCTACACGATTTTGCAAACTACGTATATAAAGATCTTTCGTCATTTCTTTAAGCTTAGCATCGTCAGGGTGTTTTTTTGAAAGAGAGTCGGCAATTGTATATGCCGCTTTTACCTGGGCGGATTTTTCAAGAAGGGCAATTTTCTTGATTAGTAGTTCTTTCGATCCGGGTTGAACTTTTAATGCCGTATCTATATAATCAAGCGCCATTTTATAGTTAGCTGATATTGTCTCCAAATTGATCATATAATTCAGGGCATCAGGGTTATAAGGTTGCTTTTTTAGAACAATATTAAGCTCGCTTTTAGCATCTTCAGGTTTATCAGTGAGTATATACAAACGCCCAAGCAGTAAATGTATATCTATATAATCCGGGCTTATTTTCAGCGCTTTCAGAGAAAGTAAAATAGCTTTGGGATAATCTTTTTTAATGTTTGTTTCGTTAATGGCTTGTTTTAAAAGATCGTCTGATGATATTTGCTGAGCTTGCAAATTGCCATACATACACACAAATAAAACAAGGGTAAACAAACTGATCGGCTTTTTCCAAATCCGGTAAATTTTATAAAGAGGATAACTATCTTTTTTCATGTTGTTTTTTTCTACGGATTTTGACTTTGCTAACTGTAGCTTTTATGAGGTTTTTTGAACCCGCAAAACCTGTTCGGATCATATTTCCCCAATGAAGTTTTTTACCGGTAAAAAAAAAGTAGTTACCACGTAATGAAAAAAATAAAGCTAAAGGGTGATATAAAAAAGGCTCAAAAAAGGCAGCTGTACAAAGTTTCATTACCTCGGTTTTGGATGTGTATTGCTTCTGCGTTATTTCATCCCAAAGTACCGCAGTAACTGTAATCATCACTGAAAACGTATATACAAATGCCAGCAGAATAATTGCAAAATCCCAATTTATAGAATGCGTTAATATGAGGTAGATGTAATAAAGTATTCCGGTAAATTCTATGATGGGTGCGAACCATTCAAACAGTAACCAATAGGGAAGTGCGATCATGCCAAACCTGCCATATCTTGGGTTAAAAATCATTTTTTTATGTATCCACAAGTTTTGCGCTAAACCTTTGGTCCATCGGGTTCGCTGACTGCCGAATACACGTATATTATCGGGTACCTCCGTCCAGCAAAGTGATTCGGGAATATATCGGACGGCATATGGTGTTTTTTGTCTTTCCATATAACCTCGCATACGTGTTACCAATTCCATGTCTTCGCCAAAAGAGGCATGGTCATACCCGCCAGCAGCTATAACAGTTTTTTTATCAAACATTCCTAACCCGCCAGATACCAACAGCAAGGCATTAACTTTACTCCACGCCATTCTTCCCACTAAAAATGCACGAACATATTCAAGCTCCTGGAATAGGGGTAAAAATTTTGCTGGTATTTTTACCTTAGTTAACACGCCTGACTCTACTTCACATGAATTAACAATTCTTATTACAGCCCCCGCAGCTATTACTTTAACCTTTTCTTCAATAAAGGGTTTAACCATTTTTAAAAGGGTATCGCGCCGGAGTATACAATCCACATCGGTACATAAAAAGATGGGGTATAGTGCAGCATTAATACCTGCATTTGATGCATCAGCTTTACTTCCGCCATTTTCTTTATCAATAACCAGCAACCTGGAATATACCGGGTTTGACGACTTAAATAATTGTTTAACCGGCTGGGTAATAATTTGCTCATAGTAAGCAAATGCTGTTGGCTTTAATTGATATTTATCAATTAGTATTTCCAGCGTGTCGTCAGTACTGCCGTCATTAATTATAATTACTTCAAAACAGGGGTAATCTAAGGATAGTAAGGAGTGTACATTATAATCAATAGTTGCAGCTTCGTTATAGGCCGGAGCAATGACTGAAATACCGGGTGCATAGGGAGAAGAAAGAAGTAGTTTATGATCTATATAGCTATTACGCTTAAGGTACTTTTTGATCTCAAAAATAGAGAGGACCAGTAAAGTAAGATAAGAAAGCATGATTAATACAGAATAAAAAAATATTAACCGGTCATAAATTAGATGAAGGTAATATTGGAAATGGATTTCCATATTAAATGTTTATTAACTTGTCAAAGCAATGATTAATAATTGCTTTTTGTTCTGCATTTAGTTCCGGGAGACCTGCTAATAGTTGTGCTCTTGTATAACCGCTGATGGCAACAATCGAATACATTGCACATTTGGCGATATAGAAATTGTCAATTTTCAGAAACTCAGCTCTAAGAAACTGAATAGAAGTTTTGCTGTTGATCCTTCTCAATGCTTTTAATACCTCCAATTTGCATGATTTAGAGAAAGTGCTGTAATGAGCAATCATGATCGGTTCGGCTGATATAGCTTCAAGTTTACCTAAAGCATTAATAGCACGATTCTGTACATTTATATCAGAATGATCAAGCAATTGAATAAGGCTTGGAACAGCATCCGGTTGTTTATAATAGATAATGAGCTTAATACAAAAAACGATTATGCTTGAATTAGGTGAATTTAGCCACTTATTGAACGGGGGGATAATTATTTCTTCATTTTTGGTGATCATATCAAACAATATGATTTGATGCCACTCAACGAGAATTTCAGAAGTATCATTCAGGAAACTAAACGGATCAGCAGTGTTAAGCCACACATAGGCAGCTTGTGCTTCAACACGTAGATCGTCGTTACTGCTATTGGTATAGGGCAATATCTCTGTAGCGCTCATTATTGGGGCCATTTCACGCAATTCGGCAATACCTTGTGCCTTCACTTCCCATGAATTTGTATGGAGTTTATTAAAAGAAAATTCCTTTAAGCCCAGGTTTTGATATAGCTTGCTTAATGCAATGCTGGTTTGAGATGTAAAATTTTTCTTAAAGTAAACCAGTTGGTCTATCAGTAACTGTCTTACCAGCCTGCTTTTAAACTTTAAGACCGTTAGCTTATTTAACTCCGTTGCCACGCGTCTTAAATCGTCACGGGAAATATTGCCAACACTCTCCATAAAAAATAGATAGTGATTAAGTTTATCAGAAATTAACTTGCGGGCTTTGGTGGTTTTGATATCAATATAGGAGGCACGCACCCGGCCAAAAAAAATAATTAAATAAACAATAATGCTCGCCAGGATAGAAAGCCCAATCACCATTACCGCCACTATAATGATAGTAGGGTATGCTTTAAATATATCCGGAAGTATCCAGATTCCTAAAATATAAAATAGCATTGCGCCTAACTTAAACGGCTATTTTACATTTATTCAGTAAAATCTTGACTTTGGTTATAAGATCTTCTACATCAATAGGTTTTGGAATAAAATCATCGGCGCCTAAGGAGAAGGCCTCCGTGATAATACTTTTCTGTGTATAGGATGATATGATTAAAACCGGGGTATTTTTATTGTAGGCGGTCTGTTTTTTCTTAGCCAGCAGTTCCAGCCCTGATACAAACGGGATCATCAAATCAATTATAATAAGAGAAAATGGTTCGCTATCTATATATTCTTCCGCTTCTCTTCCGTCTCTTGCTATCCGTATATCATATCCGGCTTTTTTAAGACGAAAATCCAAAAAATTAAGCATTAAGGGTTCATCCTCTACAATAAGAATTTTTTCTAACATCATATTGTTGCGACCGAATAACTTTTATTAAAGAACATTCTTTAACATATAACGGCTATTTTTTAATTAATAGAAAACAAATATGACGTTTAACTAAAATTCGGGGCAACCTATCTAGACAATAACCATGCCACAAGCGTTATGGAATTGATGCCGATGTTTATTGATCCAAAGATTACTGCCGGGAGGTTTGAGAAAGGGTAATATTTAATGTATAATCTTTTGGTTGCAAACACACATATGTTTTATTATCCTAATCATTATCCCTAAATCTATCACCCAGTACAACTATCAAATAATCAATCAAATACAAAAATAATTCGAATCCCTCCTCCTCCGCCAGTTTTGATAACAAAATAAAAGCCTGCAAATCAAATAATTGCAGGCTTTTGTTTTTTATACCGACAGGTGTTTTATTTACCAATTCGCGATAAAAATGTGCATAATACGCTAAAAGGTTTCAAGAAATTTTGTCTTCTCCTAATTTTTTGATCTTGAACACATTAAATACCAGGTAAATTAAAATACCCCAAACTGTAAACATAATAGAGTAAGCTATGAGCTGGATCCATATTGGCGCTTTATTTCTTGTGGCAAAAAGTGTTCTTTTATCAAATGTATTTAGCATGGTAAATTTAGCTCCCCAGGGTACGGCTTTTTCGATAGATAAATTTCCGTATTGATCATTGTCAAGTACTTTAGCAACAAGCGTGATATTTCCTTTTGCATCGCCGGGAATGGTATCCCTTTTAAAGTCGCCTGATGCTTTTCCGGTAGAGTCGGTTGTAAAAGTGGGCTTATCATTTATGGTAAGATCCGCATCCATACGTTTTATCGCCAATACTACATCAACTCCTTTTACCGGAACCCAGGAAGTATCTTTCATTTCAAGCACGGTTGCCGTAACAGTTTTATCGTTTCCCGCATCAATTAAAATTTTTGCTTTAGCAACGGTAACATCGCCTTTTGCCGCCTCATATTTACTATTGCCGTCAAACGTGGCCACAAAAGTATGCTTAAGTGCATTACCCCACTGGCTTTTTAGCGATGAGGGGATATAGGCCGTTGCTTCACCCGCGTCATTGGTTACAACTTTAGCTATAAATTTTCCGACAGTGTCCTTATCCAAAAATAATTTCAGGCTAATGCCTGCTACATTTTGAAACCTGCCATCTACTTTAGTTTTTACTTTAACCATCAGGCTTGGTATCTTATTATTACTGATGAAATAATTAACAGCAATACCCAGGTCGCCCTTTGGATGGGCCTGCGAAAACCCGTTATAGGCCGGTAATAGAAATACCAGGGTTAATAACCCGGTAAATAATTTATTCTGCGGTTTCATGTTGTTCAGTTATAGTTTCTTGTATAGGAATGATTGGAAATATACGCGCCAGTACAGTTATTATTAACATGGCCCCTGCCAATGAACCCAGCGTTATGGCCCATTCTTCCCAGCTTGGGAAATAATGACGGTAACTTGCGGGTACATCATGCATGGGCAAGAAAGGGTGCAGTAAAGTTGGGGTTACTATTAAATAACGTTTAAACCAGGCGCCCACAACAACCATTACGCCTGCAATAAATACCGGCAATGGTTTTCTGCCTTTTTTGAATAGTAGTATAAGCGTAGGTACGATCATGCCGGTTAAAATGGCAAACCAAAATAACGGCGCGAAATTCCCAGAAAAAAGACCGTTTAAATAAGCTGCTTCGGATTCTTTCATTTTGAAAAATGGAGTTAAAAACTCGTTCATATTAAAATAAAGGTAAAGCAGGGATAGCAGCACCAGTATCCGGCCCATTTTTTCAAAATGGTTTTCGGTAATGTATTTTTCAAGGTGATAAGCTCTCCTGAAAATATACATGGCAACCACAACGGCGCCCGCGCCCACTAAAAAGGCACCTGCTATAAAGTAAGCGCCAAAATTGGTGCTGTCCCAGCCGGGGCGATAAGTTGTAGCAAATAACCACGAAGTAACCGTGTGAATAGTAAATGCAACCGGAATAATAGCTATACAAAGTATGTTAATGGCTTTTTCGCTCAATTCAAATTGCTCAGCTGTTCCTTTCCAGAATGAACCGATAAAACTATAAAAACGGTATAGTCTTTTCCCGGTGCTTTCCTTGAAACGAAGCAGTATTTGGATATCAGGCAATAGCGGATAATACAAAAGCAGTATACTTATAAAAAAATAAGTTGTGATAACTATTACATCCCAAATGATGGGCGATTGTATGCGGCCATAAATAAATAAATTATAAAACCGTTCGGGGCTACCCATATCAACAATGATAATAAGGGAGGCAAAAATGATAGCTGCTACGGCGATGATCTCGGCAATGCGGGTAAGCGGCGAACCCCATTTTACACCCGCCAACCTGAATACCGCGGTTATTAATGACCCCACCAGGCTTATAGCAACGAAGAATACGAAGTTTGATATGTAGATACCCCATGATACATAATCACGCATAGAGGTGACAATTAAACCGTAACGCAGCTGGCGATAATACGCATACAGGCCCACCAAACAAATGGCTGTTAAAACACCCACCCATATTTTACCTGCTTTGCCAAATTTTTGAGGTAGCAGGTCGCTTATTATTTTTTCGTTTCTGATTAAATTTTCCACCGTTATTTATTTAATGTTAACTATTTTGTGTTTTATCGTTTTCAAGTCCCGATTCAAAAGGGAAGTTCCTGCTTACCGGCGGCAGGTAATAAACGCTTGGTTTTGTACCCAGGTCTTCCATTAACCGGTAGCCTGCTTTATCTCTTATCAAATCGCTGAACCTGAATGTTTCGGCCCCGTTGGTAACAGAATCTTCGTTTATATCACCAAAAGCAAACACACCGTTAGGGCAAGCTGAAACACAATGCGGCAACATACCTTCACGGGTCATATCAGCACAAAAATCACATTTGCCTACTGTTCCCTTTTTTTGAGGAATGCTTGTTTCGGCCGAATAGGGCTGAGCTGCAACTTCAGCCGGCAGATCAGGCTCGCCCCAGTTAAATACACGGGCAGAGTAAGGGCAGGCGGCCATACAAAAACGGCAACCGATACAACGGTCGCTATCAATTAATACAATGCCGTCTTCTCTTTTAAATGTGGCATCAACCGGGCAAACCTTTACGCAGGGGGGTTCATCACAATGCATACAGGTGGTTGGCTCCCAATACGGCGCCGTATGGTCAGCATTCTGCATAGGGTCTACCTTTATCCAGTTTTCGCCCGGGTTTAACTCGTGCGCATGGTTACAGGCCGATTGGCAGTGTTTTAAGTTTTTGCACCTGGAAAGGTCAATAACCATTACAAACTTTTTACCGGGGATACCAATGCGTGCTTCTGTATTAGAAACAGGGGGCAAATGCGGAACAGGCTTTAAAAACGCCTCATCCACTTCAATCACTTCCCCGTCGACAGAAAGCAGTTTTACTTTTCTGCCCGATGCCACCGCCCCGGCTTCGGCTCCGGCTTCAAAAGCATCCTTTTTTGAATTACAACCAACAGCAAATGTTGCCGCTGCTATGCCGGTTAAAAGGAAATCCCTTCTCGAATTATTTTCTTGATTCATCTCAATTATTTTATTAGATGCGTATTTATTTTTTGATCCAGTTTTGCAGTTCCCTGTTGGTCACCTTTTTCTTGCTGGCAGTTATTAATGATTGATCGATCTCTACGAGCCGGCCATCTTCAGTCAGCATTTTAATCATTGTTTTAACGTTCGCAGGTTTCATGCCCTTTTTGGAAAAAAAAGGCAGGCCGAAAACAGTACCAATAGCTGTAATGGCTGATAATGCACCAACTCCCCAAACAAATTTTCTTCGGGTTGGTGAATGTGGTTGAGTTATTTCCTGATTCTTATCCATAAATTAATTTACTCTTTATTTAAGTGTAAATCTATCCCGATAAGCGGCATGAAACTATGATTTGAGGCAGGTAAAAAAATGATTAGTGTCACAAATGAAACGTTGGTCTGTGACCCATTTAAAATTTAGTGCACAAAAAAAAAGGCCCGAATTTAACCGGGCCTCTTATTATCATCGGGGTGTTATATATTATTTTTTAAACGTGCGCACATAATTTATCACGCTCCAAACATCTTCCGCATCGGGTATTTTCTTTTTGAAGCTTGGCATATCGTCGCGGCCTGCACTTATCTTATAAAAAAGAGAGCCGTCAGACTGCGATTGTAGTTTCGATTGAGACATATCCTCCGGCTGTGTTTTTAATTGGGCCGCTTTACTGCCATCGCCTAAGCCTTTTTTTCCATGGCACGATGAACAATGCTGTGTATACAGCGCCTTGCCGGCTGCTATTGATTCGGCATTTGATTTTACGGGGTTAACCGCTTTGGCATCTTTATCCGGTACGGGCCAGGGTTTGGTTTGCTGTACAGCTGTAAATGCTAGTCCAACACTTCCTAAAGCTATAACAGCAACGGCTAATAATAATTTACTTTTCATTATGTTTTTTATTTAAATAGGGTTAAAAAATTTACTAAAGGTATATACATTTTTTAACTAAAAACTTAATTAAATTTTTAATTAAAAATTCCAAAGTCGTGATATATTAAAACCAATCAAAAACTGTCCCTTATTGAAATCGTTTTGATTGTATATATAATTGTTCTGTGGGATCAATGAACTATAGTTACCTACAAATATTTCAAAATCGTGCCCACTGGTTTTCATTTCTATACCAAAACTGATACCGGGGCGGGGGTTATTCGCCGGATTTTGAGTAAGGGGCTGAGCGTAACTGGCAATAAGGGCCGATTCATCCGATATTTTATACCTGCCTGAAAAGGCGACAGCAAAATTATCGTTCTTCAATATAGGCAGTACATTGCCTGACGCATCCTGGTACCCTTGCAGGTTGTTAAAGTGCGAGACATTAGGGCTTACTTCTAATGAAAGCTTATCGCTAAACTTCCTGGCAATAATAAGCTGGTTAAAAAAACTAAACCGGTCAGAAGTGGTTACAAACAGTGTTGTATTATCTTTTTTCCGGGTGTCCATAGCGGCGTCTCCGTAATAGGTAACACTTATGGGCATCGAGCCGTCTTTTGTTTGTTTTAGTAAAGCATATTTTAAATTCCAGTCGACCTGCATTTTTTCATTGGTTGCCCCAAATCCAACCTGTAAATTGCTAACAGGTACATAACTGAAACCAAGGCGCATTTTCGCACTGGCAAAAATGCCAAACAAATCGGTAGTGCCATGCTCTACTGTACCAAACCTGTGTTGTATATCAAATTCAAAAGTTCCTTTAATAGGCACCATTACGGTTTGTTCGTCTATTAAATAATTCCCCTCGAATGTATTTTTTATATAGGATATTTTTTTAACCGCAGGGGCCTCCGCCGTTGTATCTTTTGCGGCCACGGCATCTTTTACATTGGTTTTCTTTTCACTAACAGGCTTAACCTTAGCATCTTTTGTTGCAACTGTATCTTTTACCTTAGCTTTCTTTTCAACAACAGGTTTAGCTTTTGTATCCTGTGCTATTACACTACCCACGCTGCTGCAGAGTGCAATTAATAAGCATACCCTTGCAAAAACCGGAATGGCTGGTGAATAAATATTTTGTTTCTTCATGAGTTCCCTTTTTAATTGTTTTTAGCGCCTTGTTTTATCCAGGCAAGCATTAATGCGTTAATATTTGATGGGTTATTTGAGGCCCCGGCCGGCATCGCTATCGCGCGTTTACCGGTTAGCCATAAATACACTTCGCTGGTTTCGGGGGTGGCGGTATTAAGAAAGTTCCCGCTTTCCAGCGAAGTGTAAGCATTTGCAGCAGATAGATCAGGGGCAATTGCTCCGTTATGACATCCGCTTAGCGCACAGCTTTTTGTTAATATGGGCTGTATATCTTTTGAAAAACTAACCGCTGTTGTAATGGCCGGTGAGTTGTCTATCAAAACCGTTGTAGTTTTTGTACAACTAATTGTAATAAACAGCAATTGTGCAATTACGATCAACGCTGCTATGGTGTATTTTCTTGACATGATCTTTGATTTTAAGTGCTATAAGAACAGGTCGGTTATTTATTTCTGAAAGTGTAATGTTAAGCCCGGCACAATTGCGTGTGCGGTATTGGCTTTATTAAATACCGCGATCCCAAAGTTCACATCGCTTAATGAGGAGAAATCAACATCCTGCAATAAGAGATCACCTGTTTTTAATGCCCTTTTCAACTCTAATATCCATCCTGATCCAGTGTAAACTGCCTTGAAGGCAATATCGCCGCGGCTTCCCTGGTACTTTTGCATAATCAATCCGGGGATGGCTTTTGCGTTAACCCCGGTAATATTGCCATTCGCGTCAAACACTGTATTGTAATCGGTTGTAGCTGTTGGGTCGATCTTTGAAGCGTCAGATAAGGTGAGTACGCCATTTGCATCCACAGCAGTAACCAACAGTGCCGGGGTGCCATCAGTAGCGGTTACGCCCGGAAGGGTTGCAACACTTTGACCGGCTGTTATACTGGTAGTTATTAAAGCATAACCGTTAGTTTGGCCCTTAACCACCCATGCGGGTACGGTAACAGAAGTGGTAGTACCGGTTATTTTTAAGGTTTGTGTATTGGTAACAGATCCCGGTACGGTTGAGTAGGCCGGAACACCGTTTGTAGTAGAAGTAACTACAGCACCGTCTGAATGGCGGCCGTTCGCGTTTAATTGCCCGCCTGCATAATCTATATAATCATCATCAGCATAACCATAAACCTGGTCCTGCATTAAATGTATATGCCAAAGGTCGGCTTTTTCCAAAGGCCCGTTAGTAAAGTGGTTTCCTCCAGCCCTTGCAGGCACAGTTACCAAAACCGGCGGGTTTACATGGTTGTTAAGCGAGTCGGTAGCCGGGTTTAAATGGCAGGTAGCATAACAGCTCTGCGAAGCAAAAAGCGCAACAGAGTTGTTGATGTTCCATTGAAATCCGAATTTATCTTCGTTAAACGGAATAGTTGTAATATTTCCGTTCACATCAAATGTGAAACTGCTGGCTTGCCTTGCCCACAATTTAGTGGTGGGATTATAGGTTACCGGCGTGTTCAACATACTTTTATCGGGGTCGTTCCACTCCACTAAAAAATACACGTTATTAGCATCATACATGGAGCGCATGGTTACATTATAACCTAACCCAATGTACCCCTCAAAAGTTCCATTACCGGGGTTCGGTACTACCGCAGTAACCTGTAATTTTGCCGCGTTGTTCCATATATCATCTATTACACCGTCTATCGTTGGCGCTGTGGTTGTTTTATAGGATGCTAAAACTGATGTGCTGGGTGTTACATTATTAAGAATAACCTGATCCTTTTTTGTGCAACTTACGGCATATCCCATAATACAAACCATCGTTGATATTATCCAGAATGTTCTGTTTAGTTTCATAATTGAAAATTATTATTGTTGTTAATTTAATTTGTTTACCGGGGGCTAAATTACAGCTGCCACGGCGGCTGGTATATGACGCAGGTCACTAAAAAAAATGATCTGTTACGTTATGAGGTTAGATAGATGGCTATTGTTTGTTAGGAAATTGTGCGCTGTTTGAAATATTTATGCTTTTAATATCTTGTTAAATAGCCACAATTAAAACACCGGGAGCGACCTTTACACATTTGAATGCGGAAAAACCAGCATAGGCATACTTAAATAGCCGGCAACTTCCTGGGTTACACTCGCCTCTAATATCCTTTGAAAGAAATTTCTTTTCCGGTGTATTAAAACAATCATATCAATATCTGTATGGTCTGATAACCAATCGAGCCCTTTTACCACGCTTTTGCTTTTAATTTCCCGGTAATCAATTGCCGGATAGGTTATAACTGATGAAACCTGTTCGCGAAACTGGTCGATAATAGATAATTCTTCTCTATAACTTAAGTTCTCGGGAGAAACGTGCGTAATTAATATTTTAGAATTAAAGTATTTAGCAAATATGGATAAGCTATGCAGGGCATCTATGCTGCTGCTGGCCAGGTCGGTGGCGAAAGCTATTTTTTTAAAATCAACAAACTTAGCCTGGTAGGGTACGATCAACACAGGGCATTGTGCTTTTTCAATAATATCGCGGGTGTGGTTTCTTATTAAAAGCGAATTTAGTTCATGATTGCCATGCCTGCTTATTACTACCATTAAGGCATTGCAACTTGCTGCAATTTCGTTAACTGTATCGCCTACAGGCCCGGATCTGCTGCAATAACTTATTTCCGGCCTGTAACCCGCATCAATGTCTAACTGTTTGTTTAAGCGGTCGGCTAACCCGCTCAGATCTTTAGTGTTATCCCCCTCGTTTAATTGATAATTTCCAAAGAGTATGCCGTGTTTTGCAGGCAGCGATTTTCGGGACGATGCCGGAAAAATATTGCATAACATTAAATCGGCCTCAACCTTTTGCGCTAATTTTAAAGCGTAATGCGCCGCATGATCCGCACTCACTGAAAAATCGGTTAATACCAATATCGTTCTCATTAGTAAATTGGTTATTATACTTTTTCAAATCGTTCAAAAAATGACCTCTCCAACATTTCCTGGTGATTGGGATGCGCTATTCCGATCAATGCTTTAGCCCTTTGTTTTAAATTTTTCCCAAAAAGGTCAACCATGCCATATTCTGTTATTACCCAGTGTACATGTCCCCTGGTGGTTACAACTCCCGCCCCCTGCTTTAAAAAAGGAACTATTCGGCTGATACCTTTGCTTGTTTGCGACGGTAAAGCGATAATGGGTTTACCCCCTTCTGATAAAGAAGCACCCCTGATAAAATCCATCTGGCCGCCTATTCCCGAAAATTGGTAAGTGCCAATTGAATCGGAGCATACCTGCCCGGTAAGGTCAATTTCGATAGCACTGTTTATAGCGGTAGCCTTAGGGTTTTGCCTGATTACGCTAGTGTCGTTTACATAGCTTATATCCATAACCCTTATGCCGGGGTTATCATTTACAAAGTCGTATAATTTGCGGGTGCCGGTTATAAATGAAGTTACCGACTTGCCAACGTTCAGTGTTTTTTTGCTATTATTAATAACCCCGCTTTCCAACAGGGGCATAACCCCGTCAGAAAACATTTCGGTATGCAGCCCCAGGTTTTTATGATTGGTTAAATTTTTCAGAACCTGGTCGGGAATACTGCCAATACCTAATTGCAGGGTCGCACCGTCCTCAACCAGCGAGGCGATATTACGGCCAATTTTTTCTACCGCAGCATCGGTTTTAAACGCGTAGTCAACTTCAGGCAATTCGGATGTATGTTCAACAATCGCGTTAATTTTGTTAATATGTACAAAACTATCTCCATGTGTGCGGGGCATTAAAGGATTCACCTGTGCAATTACATATTTGGCCATATCAACAGCGGCCCGTGCAATATCAACCGATGTGCCTAATGAACAATAACCATGCATATCGGGTGGCGAAACCTGTATAAGCGCTACATCAATGGGCAATATATTTTGTCTGAAAAGTTGAGGTATCTGGCTTAAAAAGATAGGTACATAATCGCCATCGTCACTATTTGCTACATCCCTGGTTGCCGCCGACACAAAAAGCGAATTAAAAAAAAACGACTTCCTGTGCCGGGGGTTATCAAAATTAACATCGCCGAGTGTGGTAATGCTTACCAGTTCTACATCGCTAAGTTCATTGTATCGTCTTTGCATTGCCTCTACCAGGCAAGCGGGCGTTGCCGCGCCGCCATGAATAAAAACACGGTTTCCTTGTTTAATATATTTTACCGCTTCATCAGCAGAAATGAAATTTGTATAATTCATCACGTTTGGTTTGTTATTTTACACAAATGCTCACTTTATTATTTTCATTTTAGCAGATGCTTTTTCAGTTTTCATAATTTGTTCTGTACAGGCAAATAATTGTTTTTTTACCGATTTAACAGCTGCCAATAATGTTTGCACCCGTTCATAAGTGCTCGAAAATGCTTCTAATAAAGTGATGTTAATATCTTTTCCCGGATCTTTTACTGTGGTTTCAAGCAATTTTAAATAGTCGCGTATTTCGTTTATAAGACCAGGGATATCGGCGTTAAGTTGAATAAGTGTCTTATCAAAATTGTACTTTGCCAATTCCTGGCCGGTTGATGTATTTGATCCCGGGTATTTATTTAAAACATATAACAGGAAATTTATTTCATCCTGTATAAAGCCTACGTCTGATATCCAATGATTTACAATAATGTAAAGCTCCTGTATTTCATCCCCCAACTTATCATTTTCATTTGCCTTGTTCATGATCTTAAAAATTGTGGACCATCTATAAATGGAATATCATTTTTATTAGCCATTCTTTAATTTTCCAGTATTACTTTTAATGCTTTTTCTTTTGCAGCGTTTCCAAATGTATCGTACGCCTCAATGATCTGATCCAGTTTAAAATGATGTGTGATCAATTTTTTTGGCTCTATTTTTTTTGCCTGCACTGTTTTTAGCAATAAAGGTGTTGTAACGGTATCGACCAACCGGGTAGTTATAGTAATGTTACTTGACCAAAGTTTTTCAAGGTGAAGCGTTACACTTTTTCCATGAACACCTATATTGGCAATATGGCCGCCGGGAGCGATAATTTCCTGGCATAACTCAAATGTTGCAGGTATGCCAACTGCTTCAATGGCAACATCTACACCTCTGCCGTTTGTAAGGCTCTTAATTTTTTTAATCGCGTCATCCTTAGCGCTGTTAATAATATGCGTTGCCCCGAAAGTTTTCGCAACATCCAGGCGGTTTTCATCCTGATCTATCATGATTATTTCTGCGGGTGTATAAAATTGAGCGGTAAGTAACGCCGCAATACCAATTGGCCCAGAGCCAACAATGGCTACAATGTCACCGGGTTTTACTTGTCCGTTTAAAACACCGCACTCAAAACCCGTTGGTAAAATATCGCTCAGCATTACCAGCGCTTCTTCGTCAGAGCCTGCAGGGATGGGGTAAAGGCTATTATCTGCATGAGGTATCCTTACATATTCAGCTTGCGTACCGTCTATCTTATAGCCCAATATCCACCCGCCATCTTCGCAATGCGAATACATACCTTTTTTGCAATATGCACATTTGCCGCAAGAGGTAACACAGGATATGATTACATGGTCGCCTGTTTTAAAATTGCTTACAGCAGTTCCAATCTCTTCTATAATACCAACTCCTTCGTGGCCTATGATCCTGCCATCGGCAACCTCAGGAAGATCACCCTTCATAATATGCAGGTCGGTTCCGCAAATGGTTGTTTTCAAAATTTTTACAACGGCATCCGTTGGTTTTACTATTACCGGTTTTGGTTTTTCTTCCCATGATTTTTTCCCGGGGCCGTGATAAACTAATGCTTTCATTTTTTTATTTTTAATAGGAATGAATTGTTAAGGAACAAAAGTATCATCATTCACTCCCGCAACTAATGACTTGAGTCACTATTACAACTGATGTACATCATGAAAGTGCTAAAATTCTTCTTCATATAACCGGACACTCTTTTGTGATGTATATTGTTGATATTTGCACGTTACCATAAATTCCGGTTGTTATCTATTATGGAAAATGCTGCTTTACTAAATGCCATTATACAAAATGCAATTGACGGCATAATTACTATTGATGATAGAGGAAAAGTAGAATCAATTAATCCGGCTGCGTGCAAGTTGTTTCTGTATACCCCCGAAGAAGTGATAGGTAACAATGTGTCTATGCTGATGCCCGAGCCGTATCACGGAGAGCACGATGGATATCTCCACCGGTATCAACAAACCGGCGATCCGCATATTATTGGTACTGGGCGCGAGGTAACTGGTTTAAGAAAAGATGGTACCCGGTTTCCATTTAGATTAGGGGTAAGTGAAGTACAATATTCAGGGCGGAAAATATATGCCGGTTTTATTCATGATACAAGCCATCAACGGGAAGCGGAAGATCGCCTCAGAGAATATGCCATACACCTGGAAGAACTGGTAGAGGAGCGAACCTTATCATTGAGGAATTCCCTTGAAGCTTTGCAACAGGCAAAGGAGGAGGTTAGCCTGTCGCTGGAAAAGGAAAAAGAATTGGGGCAATTAAAAAGCCGGTTCGTATCTATGGCATCGCATGAGTTTCGCACCCCTTTAAGCGCTATACAGCTTTCTTCGTCGTTAATTGACAAATATGCACAGCCTTTTGATAATCCAAATATTAAAAAACATATAGCTCGCATAAAAAACGCGGTAAGTAATTTAACTACTATATTAAATGATTTTCTGTCACTTGAAAAACTGGAAGCAGGAAAAGTTGAACCCTTATTTACCGAATTTGACCTGGTTAAACTGGCAGAGGAGATAACCGAAGAAATGCAAACCGTAGCAAAGGAAAACCAAAATATCTTATATCAGCATACCGGGACCACCAGCACGATTAAACTTGATCAAAACCTGGTGAAAAATTGCGTTCTCAACCTGATAGGTAATGCGATTAAATACTCGGGAGAGAATACATTTATTGAATTTAATACTGAGATCAATGAAAAAGGCTGTATAATTACTGTGAAAGATAACGGTATAGGCATTCCCGATACCGATCAAAAACATTTATTTGAGGCATTTTTTAGGGCGCATAATACGGGTAACATCCCCGGAACAGGCTTGGGGTTAAATATTGTTGCACGTTATGCCAACCTAATGCATGGCAAAATTGACTTTGAAAGTAACGTTAATCAGGGAACATTATTCACTATCTCATTTCCGGCAACATGAGCAAAAAAGTACTAATTATTGAAGACAATAACGACATACGCGAAAACGTAATTGAAATTTTAGAACTGGCGGACTATACGGTCTATGCAGCAAATAATGGTAAAGACGGGGTCGACCTGGCGATCAAAAATATCCCCGACATTATATTATGTGATATTATGATGCCTGAACTGGACGGCTATGGCGTATTATATATGCTGAATAAAAAACCTGAGACGGCTGCGATCCCTTTTATTTTTTTAACCGCGAAAGCAGAGCGGGTTGATTTGCGTAAAGGAATGGAAATGGGTGCAGACGACTACCTGACCAAACCCTTTGATGATATGGACCTTTTAAACGCCATTGAAAGCAGGTTGAAGAAAAAAGAATTGCAGCAAAACTTCTATAGCAAATCGCTTGACAGGTTAACCACATTGATAGGCAAAAATAGCGGCTTTGATGAGTTAAAGAAAATAATACAGGAACGTAAAAGCAGGCAGTTTAAAAAGAACCAGGTTATTTATTATGACGGTGATAAAGGAAATGGACTTTACCTGGTAATAAGCGGCAAAGTAAAAACAATAAAATTGGCCGAAGATGGACGCGAGTTAATGACAGGTATTTATTCGGCCGATGATTACCTGGGCGTGCAGGCCATGCTCTCGAACGAAACCTATTCGGACACCGCAACAGCCTTAGAAGACAGCCTATTATGCCTGATACCCAAAGACCAGCTTGACCCCTTGATAAATTCGTATCCTGAAGTTGCCCGCGAGTTTATTAAACTTTTGGCAAATGATATCCGCGAAAAGGAAGAGCAATTATTGCAGCTAGCCTATAATTCTGTAAGAAAAAGAATGGCGGAAGCCTTATTACGTTTACACCGGAGCCAAACTAAAACGGATGATAATTTTAAAATAGCCCGTGAGGACCTGGCCGCCATGGCCGGAATGGCTACTGAAACGGTTAGCCGAACTTTGTCTGATTTTAAAGATGAAGGATTAATTGACAAAAAGGGAAGTACTATTACCATCCTGGATTTAACGCGCCTTTCTAAAATGAAAAACTGACGCAGATCATTTTTCTTACTGATGCCGCTCATTCCGCACCCTGCATTTTAAAGATAGTTTTGTATCTTATAAATGCACACGGATGAAAGTAGTAGCTTACAGTATTAAGTCTTTTGAGAAGGAGTTTCTGGCGAAAGCCAATCAAAAAAAACATGATATAACCCTTATATCCAATTCTTTAAGTCTTGACACAGTTGTATTTGCAGAAGGCAAAAAGGCAGTTATTGTTTTCGCTACCGACGATGTTTCGGCTCCCGTAATAGAAAAACTGGCAAAACTGGGCGTAAAGTTTATTGTTACAGGCTCGGCCGGAACAGATCATATTGACAAAGAAGCAGCTGCTATGTGCAATATTATGATCGCGAATGTTCCCTCTTATTCGTCCCAATCAAATTTAACCAATAAAGATTTGCAGGAGATTGCCGACCAGACCATTAAAAGCCTGGATCTATGGCAAGCTAATAAATGCGTGGGCGATGCTTGCACTTGCGCTAACAATTGCCGTTTTCATAATACTGAAGAACATTCAATAAAAATTTAAATGCCAACAGAAAAAAAATATATTGAACTAGCCCAAAAGTACAATGTACCTGTGCCGCGCTATACAAGCTATCCCACTATGCCTTATTGGGACACTGCTTCATTTAATAATTTGGTATGGAAAGAAACTGTAAAGTTTTCTTTTGTAGATACTAACGAACCGGACGGCATCAGTTTGTATGTGCATTTGCCCTTTTGTGAAGACCTGTGTAATTATTGCGGTTGTAATACACGCATTACAAAAAATCACGGGGTAGAAGAGCCATATATTAAAGCTGTATTGAAAGAGTGGGAAATGTATAAAGACATCATGCCTGAAACACCCATAATTCGCGAGATACATTTGGGCGGCGGCACACCAACTTTTTTCAGCGCTGAAAATTTACAATTATTAATTAGCGGTTTATTAGAAAATACAATTATTCATCCTGAAGCTGAATTTGGTTTTGAAGCACATCCGAATAATACAACGGTTACCCATTTGCAAACATTATATAACCTTGGTTTTAGGCGGCTTAGCCTGGGTATACAAGATTTTGACCCCATAGTGCAAAAGATCATCAACCGGCATCAAAGTGTTCAGCAGGTTAGAGATATAACTTACGCCGCACGGCGAATAGGTTATACCTCTATAAATTATGACTTGATATACGGCCTCCCTTTACAAACAACAATAGGTTTGATCAATACTTTCCAGGTTATTAGCGAATTAATGCCCGATAGAATAGCCTTTTACAGCTATGCGCATGTGCCCTGGATAAAACCAGGGCAAAGACACTTTACAGAAGATGATCTGCCTGATCCTCAGGCCAAGAATAAATTGTACGAAATAGGCCGCAGCCTGTTAAAAAACTATGGCTATGAGGAAATAGGGCTGGATCATTTCGCATTACCTGATGATGAGCTTTTTAATGCAGAACGTACCGGTAAATTACATCGTAATTTTATGGGTTATACCAGTAATCATACCCAATTGTTAATTGGATTAGGCGTTTCTTCTATAAGTGATTCCTGGTACGCGTTTGCTCAAAATGTTAAAGTTGTAGAGGATTATTTGAGTTTGGTTAATAACAATGAATGGCCCGTTGTTAAAGGCCATTTATTAACCCAGGATGACCTGGTGATACGCAGGCACATATTAAACATTATGTGTAAGGGTAAAACCAAATGGAATCATTATACAGAACCTTGTAATTCTTTATTTGATGGGTTGGAACGCCTGCAACCATTGGCTGATGACGGGTTAATATTGCTTAATTCATGGGGGCTAAAAGTTACCCCGTTGGGCAAACGTTTTTTGAGGAATATTTGCACAGCGCTTGATGCAAGGCTATGGGCTGATAAACCCGGTACGCAATTGTTTAGTATGGCCATATAGTAAGTATCCTAAATTTCTTCTCTAAATCTGCCGCGATATTTGAAGATGAAGAATGATAAATGATGGTTAAAAATATGATCCTCATCAGTTTTTAAATCTTCTGTTATATATAGTTTTGCCATTGAGACGGCAGCTATATAGTAGTTTCACATTACTTATTATTTATGGGCCATACATTTCACATTCCTGTATTAGGGTTAGGGTATTCAATTGATACGCCACTTAAGGTTGCGCGCTATGGTATTTCATCAGCGTTATCTATTGTAGATGATGAGCTGATCGAACGTATACGCGAATATCATTCGAAGGAAAATGACGAACCTTTTATCACTATCCCTAAAACTGCAGATGATTACAGGACAAAGCGTATAACAGCCTATTTAAACTTTGTTGACAAATTAGTTAACCAGCAATTTGAAAAGCTGAGAAATATGCCTTTTATAGAAGATAGCGACATTTGCCGGTATTTTGAACTATTACCAGGATCATCAAAATTAAAACAAGATTATGAACTGATGATGGAATGCCAGGATAACCATCGTAAAGAAGTACTTCAAAATGTTTTGCGTCGCCAAATTGTCAAAGGGGCAATAGATGTTAACATTATGGCCAAGTTAGATAAAATGAATTACAACGCCGATAATGAATACACCGGCGATGAAAATACCGACGCGCTCGCGGCCCTACGCGGATTTGCAGAAAGTAACCTTGAATCATCGGTTGTTTTATCGGCAGGGATGAACCCGCGCTTATATAGTTACCTGGAAACTTTTGATGATTTTTTGCCTGGCGATAATAATAAATTCAGAAAGAAGATCATTTTAAAAGTTAGCGATTTCCGGTCGGGCCTTATCCAGGCTAAATTTTTGGCAAAAAAAGGCTTGTGGGTTTCAGAATTCCGGGTAGAATCTGGCTTGAATTGTGGCGGCCACGCGTTCGCAACAGAAGGTTACCTTTTAGGCCCTATCCTGGAAGAATTTAAGCAAAAAAGAGAAGCCATGGTCGAGGAACTTTACCAGCTTTACCAGCCCGCTTTAATGCAAAAAGGGATAGAGTGCCGGTTTATTCCCAAACAGCGTGTAAGCGTACAGGGCGGTATTGGCACTGCCACGGAAAATAGCTTCCTGATGGAATATTATGAGTTAGACGCTACGGGATGGGGAAGCCCGTTTTTATTGGTGCCCGAAGTAACAAACGTGGATGAAAAAACACTCGCACAATTAACCGGGGCTGACGAAACCGATTTTTACCTGAGCGGCGCGTCGCCGTTGGGCATATTGTTTAATAATTTTAAACCAGGCAGTGGTGAAACTCAAAGAGCGGAAAGACTGGAGAAAGGGAGGCCGGGCAGCCCATGTACCAAAAAATATTTGATCACTAATACCGAATTTACCGGGCTACCTATTTGTACGGCTTCGAGGGAATATCAAAATTTAAAGATAAAGCAATTGCAGGCATTGGCATTGCCGCCAGATGAGTACCGGGAGAAGTTTGATGGGGTAACCGAAAAACTATGCTTATGCGAAGGCTTATGTTCATCAGTTTATATTAAATATGGTATCAGTAAGCCTAAAGAAAACAAGGCGGTTGCTATATGCCCGGGTCCCAACCTGGCTTATTTTAACGGAATATATTCTTTAGAGGAAATGGTTAAACATATTTACGGCAAACTCGACCTGCTGGATAAAATTAAAAGACCCAACCTGTTTATTAAGGAGTTAGACCTTTATATTGATTATTTGCAAACAGATATATTGGCGCATATAAAAGACCTGAATGAGAAAAAGAGGAAGCACTTAAATAACTTTAAAACACAGCTGCAAAACGGAATTGATTATTACAAACAACTGTTTAGTGAATGGCCCGAACAAACATCAAAAAGCCTTATGGTGTGTATTGATGAGCTTATTGTCTCCGAACGAAAATTAAACACTATACTTATTTAAATAGACACTCCTAACTTTCCGAGCCAAACCCCTAATACAAAAACAATTCCGCCACCTATAATTACCTGGTATATAGTTGACAATAAAGGAGAATGCATGAATTTATACCTGATTATGGCAATTAATATGAGTTCAACAGCAACAACGCAATAAGCCGCATGAAGGGCCGTATTCAAATCCTTTATCAAAAAAGGAAGTGTATGCAACATCCCCCCAACAATAGTAGTAGATCCTGTAATTAAGCCTCTTGATAATGGGGTACCTCGCCCGGTCACTTTTCCATCATCCGATAGGGCCTCGGCTAAACCCATACTTATACCGGCGCCTATAGAAGCTGCTATACCTATAAAAAATGCTTTATTTGACTGATGTGTTAATCCTGCTGCGGCAAATATCGGCGCCAACGTTGATACCGATCCATCCATAAGCCCCAGCAGGGCCGGTTGTACTTTTTGTAAAACATATTGTGCCGAAGGTACTTTCCCTGATGGTTTAAGCATATCAGATTAGCGTGGGAAATATTAAAATCGGAATAGTAAGGTGATAAGTGATTTGCGGGGTGCTTGCCAGCTTGAAAAACTCTTTTAACACAAATTTTGGTTGTTGAACCATAGCCAACAGGTCGCATTTTTTATTTTTGTTGAGCCATTCCCAACCGTTTTTAATATTATTTGTCGAGGTACTTCGGTAATAGATGCGCCCATAATTAACCTTATAACAAATATTCTTTATTAATAAATTTTCGGCCGTTTCATATTCGTTTTGGGAGGAATCCATATTAATATGCGTAACCATTATTTCGGGCGAAAATTGTTGAGTAATAGCAGTAAGCATATTAATATAATCGGTATCATTAGCATCAAGGTTGGCGGCAAAAGCAATTTTTTCAGGATTGTGGATCGCTGTATTTTCCGGTACAATTAATACCGGAACGGTTGACCAATCAATAATTTTCTGGCAATTTTCCCTCATCATAAAAGTACCTATATCATCTTCACTCTGAGTGGCGATTACGATAAATGCAATACTTTTATTATCGATAACCGAAGTCATAACATCAACTATTTCTGTATCACAGTATTCATATGAAATTTCTGGCAGATAGGCGCCAGGAAAGCTGTTTAACTTTAGTTCGTTCTCCAGTTCGGTACAAAATGCCTCCAGGTTGTTTCTTTGCGTTAAGTGTGATTATAAATTTAACTATGCTTGCCATTTATATCATATAAATCCCAACAAAATCATCAAATAATAATTTTTATCCCCTACAGGTCATGAAAACCATTGCAGTATTTACCGACTATTCTGAACAATCAGCACACGC
>Ga0206969_1049_pt1 | contig 34135 bp, 33 predicted proteins | sample Alteio_BWOrgHeat_87_FD_153256 | JGI IMG/M metagenome (GOLD analysis project Ga0206969, IMG submission 153256) | Enriched cells from forest soil in Barre Woods Harvard Forest LTER site, Petersham, Massachusetts, United States -... | ecosystem: Environmental > Terrestrial > Soil > Temperate forest >... | reverse complement strand
GGTATATGTAAGGTATTATAAAACCACTCGGGGAAAAAGCGCACAAACGTATGACCGAACAAAGTAAAGGTATATACATCATTGGCCCAATAAATAAGCATACCGCTCCATATCATGATGGTGAGTATAGGGAAGTTTACCCAATGGCACCATCGCATGGCTAAGGAATGTTTTTCTTTAATCTGTTTCATTTAAAGCCATAAATTGTGATGAGTGAATTTAGCGATAATATTTAATGATTTAAACATGTAGTTTAACCCGCTGACTGAAATTCTTCTTTTGCCGCCCCTGTAATTTCGCCTGTGGTTGTGTTTTGTAATATGCCGATGACCTCCCAGCTTTGCGGATTAAATCCGGCAGGCAATGTTAGGCTCTGTATGCCCTCTTTACCATTGCTTAACGCTACACTTTGCAGCTTGCGCACAATTTGCACATGCGACAGGCTCCGCCCCTTATTTTCTCCGGCTTTAACACTGGTTTGGCCATTTTTTTGCACCAGGGCCAATGTGAGCACACTATTTTTTCCATTTCCTTCCGCCCGGTAATGAACGGTTGCTTTATTAGTGCCGGCTTTGAGGCCGCTTAATATTATTTGGGCCGGTGCGGAGTTTTGCAGCCCGGATTTAATAGCATTACGCAGCGTATTTTCTTCTGAACCGACAAATGCTTTTTTGCCATTAATTACTATCTGCGGTGTATATACTTCTACCCGTAAGCGCTGCGAATACATTTGCTGCCTTTTGGTATAATCTACACTGCTGAACGCGTCTTTCCAACCCAGGTGGTTCCAGTAATCCACATGGAATGCCATGATATAAACCGGCTGGCCGGTATATTCCTTTTGTATACGTGCAACTAATTCATCGGCAGGCGGACAGCTTGAACAGCCTTCGGAAGTAAAAAGCTCAATAACGGCAAAGCCTTTGCCTGATATGGTATTGTTTTTAACGGGCGGTTTTATATTTATAAACGCCGCGTCTGCCATTGCGGTTATGGCGAGTGTGGCAGTAAGGATAAATATTTTTATGGTTTTCATTTTGTAAATTTACCTTATATACGCAAAAGGCGGGGCAACGATTTTTTAAATTCTGTGGGTATTCATACTTTTAACATTAATTAACATTATAACTACCGGCATCTTATACTTATTATGAAAAAGCTTTTATTGCTGCTAACATTTTGTACAACCCTAACCTTTGCACAGGAAACGTATAAACCAACCAACCGGTTCAGCATAACGGGCGCGGTTAAAAAAAGTTCAATAATTACCATGGATTCTTTAAAGCAATATGCCCTGCAAAATATTGGCGATATTAAAGTTACCGATCATACCGGTGCCTTTAAACACCAGGACGACCAGCTAAAAGGTATACTGTTAAAAGATATTCTAAGCCATACTGTTTTTGATGTAAGCAGCCCGAAATTTTTAAGTACCCTCTATTTTCAATGCGTTGGTTCGGATGGCTATAAGGTGGTATACTCGTGGAACGAATTGTTTAATACCGAAGTTGGCAACCATGTATATATCATCATGGAAAAGAACGGCATAAAAGCGGCCGATATGAAAGAAAGCCTGCAAATGACCTCCATGATGGATTTTAAAACCGGCAGGAGGTACCTGCATAATTTGGATAAGGTGATCGTGGCGTCGGTGCAGTAGTCTGAACCATGATTTATAGGATTTAGGGATTACCTTGATTATCAAAAAAATAATCCTGCAATCTTAAAATCCTATAAATCATGGTTCAGACAATCAACAATTCCCCGTCAACCAATCCCTCCAATTCCTGCGGATTATGGCTCACTATTAAAACGGTTGCACCTATTTCTTTAAATACAATCGTTAATTCTTCAATTAATTCCGTTTTCATTTCAGGGTCGAGTGCTGAAAATGGTTCATCCATTAACAGCAATTTTGGTTTAATAGCCAATGCGCGCAAAATGGCTAGGCGCTGCTGCTGTCCGCCTGATAAATGAATGGGTTTGTGATCGATAAGTGTATCCAGCTTGCCCAAAAGCAACAGGCGGACTATCCAGTCTTTATCGGTTGTGGCATATTCCAGGTGTTCTCTTATCGTCATGTTGGGAAACAGCGCGTAATCCTGGAAGACAAAACCCGGCATTCGTTTTTGGGGAGGAATGTTGATGTTTAAATCAGTATCCAGCCATGTACTGTCATCAACCAAAATCTTTCCTTTTTCGGGGGTTATAAATCCTGTTATAATTTTTAAAAACGTGGTTTTCCCCGAACCGGAAGGGCCATAAATTTTGGTAATGCTTCCCGCGGGAAACTGCCGCTCAATTTTTAATACCTGCCGTCCCTGGTAAACCTTCAGTTTTTTCTCTATCGCTATGCTGATCATTCCAATGGAGATTTAGCCTGGTACTTATTAAAAACAAAAACGCTTATCACCATTAAAAATGTAATGCTGAATAAAATGAGCGAATAGGTATTGGCGGCCGGGTAATCCATTCGCTCAACCGAATCGTACACGGCTATGGATGCCACGCGGGTAACGCCGGGTATGTTGCCGCCTATCATCAGCACCACGCCAAACTCACCCAGCGTATGCGCGAAAGTGAGTACAATGGCGGTTAATATAGATGGTTTTATATTGGGGACCAATACGCTTTTAAATGTTTGCCACTTTGTTTTGCCTAAAATGTACGATGCCTGCGAAAGCGATACCGGCAATTGCTGTAATGCCGATTTAATGGGCCCTACCATAAAGGGCATACTATAAATAAACGAAGCCAGTACCAAACCCTGGAAAGAAAAAACGAATTGAACATCAAAAGCATCCTGCAGCCATTTACCCAAACCATGCCGCGGACTAAAAGCCAGCAGCAAATAAAAACCAAGCACAGATGGCGGCAATACCAGCGGCATGGTAATAATGGCCTCGATAATAGTTTTAAAAAACGACCTCCCCCTCGATAACCACCATGCTACAGGCAGGCCGGCTATTAACAGCAGCAACGTGGTAATTGCTGCCAGCTTTAACGTAAGCCAGATTGGTGAAAGGTCCATTAAGCCGGGTTAATTATTGAATACGGTAACCGTATTGTTCAAATATACGCTTAGCGCCGGCACTTAAAATATATTGGTAAAATTTCTCTGCTTGTGGGCTATTACCGGCATGTTTCAGTATAACCATTCCCTGCCGTATGGGCGCGTAGGTTTTAGGGTTGATCGCTTTCCAATAGAGCTTGGTTTTATTGGCCGGGTCCTTCACCAGCGCCTGGGTGGTAAACCCAACATCAACCACACCGGTAGTAATGTAGGTATTTACCTGCGCTATGCTTTCGCCGTAAACTGTTTTACTTTTTATATTATCGAGTATGCCGTCTTTTTTCAATAAAGTCACCGCTGCCAAACCATAAGGCGCGGAGGCCGGGTTGGCAATGGCAACTTTTTTTATACGCCGGGTTAACAATGTCCGTTCCCAATTTTCAAAGCCGATATCCTGGTTGCTGCAAATTATTAAACTGCCAAGTGCATAAACCACGGGTGCTTTTGTACTTAACCCCGCTTTAAATAAAGTTTCAGGGAAATCCATATCTGCCGATAAAAAAACATCAAACGGGGCCCCGTTCCTGATCTGTGCTACCAGGTTTCCCGATGAGCCAACAATGGGTTCTATGTCAATACCTGTTTTTTGCTTAAAGTCTTTTTGCAGCACTTCAATTATTGATTGCAGGTTGGCCGCTGTGGCTATCTTTAAACTTTGCGCAAATGACGATACGGTTAACAAAAGGCCGGCAACCATCAATAATCCGGCGCGTTTAATTTTCGGGATAAAGTCTGCTGCGGTTTTCATAAACATAAATTGAGAAATGTAAATATAAAAACGATTTTCAAAAGCTATTGCAATTATTAAAATAGCAAACTATGTAACATTAGTATTACTATGCTACGTAACAATAAAATCTGCTGAAATTTGTTTTTTAAATAAAGTTCAATAAACGCCTAATATGCAAAAAGTTAAAACAGCTAAAATAATGTTCTATTTTACTGTGCTTCTTTTGTTAGCGAAGCCTTTCTATGGTTTCAGCGTATTTAGTCGTGTCCATCCGCCGCACCAGTCAAATATATTGATCAAAGTGTTCAGCAAGCGCAAACTCGAATTTAGGGAGGGCAGCGACAATGACATCAACACCATTCTGAACAAACTGGCCAACCCGGTTACTAACCCGGTTTTACTTTTTTCCTACTTTCTTGCCATTTTGTTCCCGGTCTTTTTTAAAAAGGGAAACAATATTACCGACAGTTTTTTAAACGAACTGCAATTAAGCTTAGTACCCGTTCAACCGCCCTACCTGCGTAACGGCAATCTCCTTATTTGATCTTCTTTAATTAATTGCCCCGGGCCACAGTCCGGCGGACAATCTTAAACAATGCCGCGTTATGCCGGCCTGTTTTCTTTATTCAATTTCATTTAATTACTTCTTTCAGATCAAAATGTTTAATATAAAAAGATACCTGTGTGTGTTTTTATTGCTGATAATAGCAATAGGGGCAAATGCGCAGCAATCCATTACCTTAAAAGAGCTGCTAAACAAGGTTGATCAAAAAGCGCCTATCCTGTTAACAGATTCTGCCGCTATACTTATCCGGCAGGCGCAGGCCGCCGAGGTGCGCAGCAACTGGCTGCCCAACCTGAAATTAAATTACCAGGCCGATATTGGCAGCAGCAACAATACCGTTGGCCCCTACTTTGGCTTCGGCATTATCCCGTCAAGTTCGGGGGGCATACATGCTACCAATACCACCACAGCCGCTGCTGATAACCTGGGCATAGCCGCTTTCGACTGGGAAGTTTACAATTTTGGCGCTTACGGCGCGCAAAACAAGGTGGCCAATGCCGATGTACAGGTTGAGCGAAATCAGTTCGCGCAGTCTAAATATGGGTTGCAGGCTTATACCATAAGTAATTATTTACAATTGCTTCGCCTGCAAGATTTTTTAGCCATACAATTACGCAATATACAGCGCAACCAGGAGATCATGCGTTCTATAACCTCATTGGCCCGCAGCGGCGTAAGGGCAGGGGTAGATACCAGTATTGCCGAAGCCGAACTTTCGAAAGCGCGTCTCACTTACATTGAGTTAAATAACCAGTTAAAGCAGGTACAATTACAGCTTTCGGCAATAAGCGGGTTGCCCTACCAGTCAATAATGCCCGATACTACTGCCGAAATGAAACTGATCAGCCAGTCGGCCGCTTTGCAGTTGTTTTCAGCCGATACAGTAAACCACCCGCTTATAAATTACTACCGGTCTGTTTACCAGGGCAGCCTGCAAAGAGAGGATATGGTTAAAAAAAGCTATAACCCTAAAATTTTACTGGAGGCGGCTGCCTGGGGCCGGGGTTCAAGTATCGACGCGGCAAACAATTACAACAGCCTTTCTACCGGATTTAATTTCGACAGGAGCAATTACTTGGTTGGCGTTGGTATATCCTATAACCTGTTTGACCTGCGGCGAAAACAATTGAAATTGCATACCCAGCAAACAGCTACCGATTATGCCCTCAAAAAACTGGAGGAACAAAAAATTCTGCTTGCCAACAGCGCCAGCCAGGCCGATGTGGAGCTGACTACCGCGCAGCAGCGCCTGCTGGAAATACCCAACCAGTTAAGGGCGGCAACAGCGGGTTACCGCCAAAAACTGTCGTTATACCGGAGCGGGTTAACAGATATTATTGAGCTTAACGCGGCGCTTAATATACTTTACCGTGCCGAAACCGATTATGTACAGGCTAAATACGCTTTCTCGAACGCGCTTTTTCAGAAAGCAGTGAGCGAAAACCAGGTTAGCTTAGTTTTAAACCTTTTAAATTAATCAATTATGTCAATGGTCACCTCCGCGTTAAAAAGGCCCATCACTACCATAGTGATCACCATGAGCCTTTTAATATTCGCGGTATTAAGTGCAATAAACATCCCGATAGATATTTTTCCGCAGCTAAACCTGCCCACTGTATATGTTATTGAATCGTACGGAGGTATGTCGGCACAGCAAATGGAGGGGTTTTTCTCCACGCGTATGCAGGATCAGTTCCTGTATGTAAACGGGATCAAAAATATCACCAGTAAAAATATACAGGGACTTACCCTGCTAAAGCTAAGTTTTTACGAAAAAACCGATATGGCCGAGGCCTCAGCCGAAATAGCTCTGCAAATAAACCGCGCTATGAAATTCTTTCCGCCCGGCGCGCTGCCCCCGCAGGTTCTTCGTTTTGATGCTTCATCCTTGCCGGTAGGGCAATTGGTGTTATCGGCCAAAGCGCATAGCCTTAAAGAAATATATGACCTGGCGGCAACGCGTATAAGGCCAATGTTTTCCACGGTTGCCGGGCTGTCGGCCCCGCCGCCTTTCGGGGCCAATTCCAGGTCAATAACCGTTAGTGTTGATCCTAACAAATTGCGCAGCTATAGCTTAACTGCCGATGAGGTGGTTGAGGCTTTAGCCAAATTTAATGTGATGTCGCCATCGGGCAACCTCCGCATGGGCAATACCATGTTTGTTACCACCATGAATTCCCTGGTAAAACAAGCGGATGAGTTTGGCGATATCCCCATAATAACAAAAAACGGCGTGCCCATACTGGTAAAAGATGTCGCACGCGTCGCTGACGCTTCAGATATCACGGTTGATTATGCCCTTATTAACGGAAAGCGCTCGGTATATATCCCCGTGGTTAAAACCGCCGATGCTTCTACCTGGACGGTGGTACAAACACTGAAAAAGAAGATCCCCGAAATGCAAAGCCTGCTGCCCGATGATGTACGGATATCGTATGAGTTTGACCAATCGGTGTTCGTAATAAACGCGGTTAAGAGCTTAATGACCGAGGGGGGTCTGGGTGCGCTGCTTACCGGGCTCATGGTGCTGCTTTTTTTGCGCGACCTGCGCAGCAGTTTAATTGTGGTTATTACCATACCGGTTTCTATATTGATAGGTGTATTGCTGTTAGGCCTGGCGGGCCAAACTATCAATATTATGACCTTAAGCGGTTTAGCGCTGGCTATAGGTATCCTCGTCGACCAGGCAACGGTAACCATTGAAAATATACACCAGCACCTGGAAATGGGCAAGCCCAAACGCCTCGCTATTTATGATGCCTGCGAGGAAATTTCTTTTCCTTTATTGCTCATATTGCTTTGTATACTGGCTGTTTTCGCGCCCTCTTTTATGATGAATGGTGTACCCCGGGCGATGTTCCTGCCGCTGTCGTTATCTATTGGCTTTACCATGGTGGTATCGTTTATACTGGCGCAAACATTGGTACCCATATTAAGCAACTGGATGATAAAAGAGGGACGCTACCAACATTATCATCATAACAAAATTCATGCTCATGCAGGCGAGGCCCTCGACCGCAAAGAAGAGATACAGGTAAACAAACATTTAAAGGAAGAACGGCAGCACCCGGAAAAGAATGACCTGTTTGAACGGGTAAAAATGCGGTACATGCAAATTATTCAGCGATGGATGCCGGCAAAAAAAATTGTGGTACCCATATACCTGTTTGTTGTGTTGGCATTGGTGGGTATTTGCTTTGTTATAATAGGCAAGGATATGATGCCTAAATTAAATAATGGGCAGTTCCAGATGCGTATCAAGGAACCCGACGGTACCCGTTTGGAAAGGACCGAAGAAAAACTGAAACAGGTATTAAATATAATTGACAGCACGGTTAACCATCATGTTAAGGTCACTTCGGCTTATGCCGGTATAATACCCAGCAGCTATGGCTCAAGTAACTTGTATATTTTTAATACCGGTACACACGAAGCAGTTTTGCAGGTTAACCTTGACGATGATTATAAAATTAATATGGATGAGCTTAAAGACGCCCTCCGTAAAAATATTGCCTATGCCATCCCCGAACTGCTTATAAGTTTCGAGCCGATTGATATGACCGAAAAGATAATGAGCCAGGGGGCCTCAACACCCATTGAGGTGCGGGTAGCCGGGAGGGATATGGCCCAGATAGAAGGTTACGCGAACAATGTAGCTACCCAGCTAAAAAAAATAAGTTACCTGCGTGATGTGCAGATCGCACAGCCATTAAAACTCCCCGTTATATCTATTACGCTCGACAGGGCGAAGGTTTCGCAATTGGGGTTAAATGTGAGTGATATTTCGCGGTCTGTTACCGCAAGCACCTCATCCAGCCGTTTCAGCGAAAAAAACCAATGGTTGGATGAAGATAAAGCCTATACCTACCAGGTGCAGGTACAGATACCGGAGTATGTGATGAATACAATGGATGAGTTAAAAGAGATACCCTTACTTAAAGGGCAAAGTAGTCCCGTATTGGGCGATGTGGCCACGTTTAAAACCGACTACGTTCCGGGCGAATATGACCGCACCGGGCCGCGCCGGTTTTTAACAGTAAGCGCCAATATTTATAAAAAAGACCTGGGAACCGCCACCGACGCGGTTCAAAAAGCGGTAAACTCGTTAGGGAAACCACCCAAGGGCCTGCTCGCCGAAGTTGGGGGTATGTCAAACCTGCTTACCGAAACTTTATCCAGTTTGCAAAATGGTTTGTTATTCGCCATACTGGTTATATTCCTGTTGCTGGCGGCTAATTACCAATCCTTTAAACTATCGTTAACCGTATTATCCACTATTCCGGCGGTTATATTGGGTTCGCTAACGGCTTTGCTGCTCACCGGGTCGACGCTCAATTTACAATCGTATATGGGTATGATCATGAGTACCGGGGTATCGGTAGCCAATGCTATCCTGATCGTTACCAACGGCGAAAACCTTCGGCTGGAATTTAAGGATGCTACGCGGGCTGCGGTTACAAGCGCCTCCATCCGGCTGCGGCCCATCCTCATGACCAGCTTTGCCATGATGGCGGGAATGATACCCATGGCATCAGGTATGGGTGAAGCGGGCGAACAAACCGCCCCATTGGGCCGTGCCGTTATCGGCGGATTATTCGCTTCTACCCTGGCGGCCCTGTTTATTTTGCCTATGGTGTTTGCCTGGGTTCAAAATAAAACCACCTACCAATCATCATCTTTAATGCCCGAAAATTCAAACGAAATAAAAAATTTAAATACATCCCATTATGAAATATAGATCATATCTGTTAGGTATCGCCTGTTTTTTTGCCGCCTGTTCAGGCAATAATAAACCGGTTGACATGACCGCTTCCGCTAAACAAGCGGTAAGCAAATACAAATTGGGCAGCGTTACAGAAAAAGCACTGTCGAGCGCTGTGCGTTTACCGGGGCAGCTAAACCCGTATAATGAGGTAAACCTATTCCCAAAAGTAAATGGCTTCGTAAAAAATCTTTATGTGGATCGCGGCTCTATTGTAAATAAGGGCAAGCTGCTGATCACTTTGGAAGCGCCGGAAATGGAATCGCAGTTGCAGGCCGCTACCTCACGCTATTTGCAGGCGCAGGAAAATGCTGCCGCCAGTAAAGAAAAATACCAGCGTTTAAAAGAAGCCGCCCGCGAACCGGGGTCGGTATCGCCGCTTGACCTGGATAATGCCATATCAAAAATGAAAGCCGATGAAGCGATGGCCCAATCAGAACGTTCCAACGTGGCATCGGTAAAAACAATGCTGGGCTACCTCAATATTTACGCGCCGTTTGACGGCATGATCATTCAGCGCAATGTTTCGCCGGGCGCACTGGTCGCGCCGGGTAAAACTACCGACCAGCCCATGCTGATACTACAGGATATCCATAAACTGCGCCTGGAAGTATTTATTCCCGAAGATTATGTAGATAAGGTGGATTTGGCCCAGCCCGTAACATTTACCTTTAATGCCATGCCTGGCCAACCGCAAACCGCAAAGATCAGCCGTTCGGCAAACGCGCTGGGCAGCATGCGTTCGGAAGCGGTAGAGATAGATGTATGGAACAAGAACGGTGAGCTAAAGCCGGGCATGTATGCCGAAGTGAAAATACCCATGCTATCGGGCGCTAAATCATTGCTGGTGCCTAACAGCGCCATAGTGCGGTCGACCGAGCGGCAATATGTAATTGCTGTAAGAGAGGGCAAAGCCGTATTTGTTGATATTAAAGAGGGCCTTGCCGGTAATGATGCCACCGAAGTTTTCGGCAGCCTTAAACCAACCGATCAAATTGTTACCAACCCAACCGATGAGATCAAACAAGGTGACGATATTAAAAGCTAGGGGTTGTTTTGTTTTGGCCGGCAGCTTGTAAAAGGGCTGCCGGTTTTTACTTAATTACCCGGCTCATCAGTTGGTATGCCTGCAATTTTATAAACCCTGTTGCCATTTGCATCCGTTGCATCCTGGAAGTAATAACCATCGGGGGATACATAGAAATTTTGGCCGTTCAGGCTCACCTTTTTGCAATTAGGCGGAATACTGGTAACTATATCGCCAATTTGCGGAGGCAGGGGTTGCGCGCTATTGTTATCGGTATTTAATTCACCGTCTTTACCGGCTACCTGGTACATAATAGTACCGTCATCCTTGGTAATGGGCTGATAATACACCCCGTCATATTCATAATACTGTGTTCCATTTATTACTATCGACTCCGCCTTTGGGGGCAGGGCGGCTATTGCAGCGCCAATAGGGGGTTCAACAACCGTATATTCATTATCGGCATACTGGTAAAAAAAACCGTCGTTATAAAAGTATTGGTAGGGGCCAAAATAAAAGGGATAATAACCTAAGGGCATAACGGTTAGGCTAACACCCAGTTTGGGCCTGTAAAATGACCGGTAGGTACCATGATAATTATAATAAACACCGGTTACGCCGCCCGGTCTTACGGTTATGTGGTTGCTGCCATACGGCAAGCCGGGATAACTGCGATAAACGCGCGTATTGGGGGCTATGCCAACCCGGTTAGGGTTAAATGAAAAGCCGCGTTGCCGTTGGCCCTGCGGGGCAACATTCACGTTGCCGCCGCGTTGTTGCGGCTGCACCGTATTAACGCTGTTATTTCTTTGGCGGGTAACAGTATTACCGCGCTGTTGCGGCGCAATATTTACATTATTGTTACGCTGCGGCGGGGCCACACTCACATTATTATTACGTTGAGGCTGCAGATTGTCTGTCCGTTGCGGCGGTGGGCTGGTTCTTTGCTGTTGAGGTTTCGCCTGTTCCATTGTAGCCTGCTGTGCACTGGCATTAAATGCCAAACATAGGGTTAACAATGCACCGAACGCAATCCCGTTTTTAAATACCTTCTTCATGTTAATGGTTATTTAACCCGGCATTATAACTGCCGGTGTTTTTTTTTGACTAATCCAGGTTTAAACAGTTTAAAGTTATACAATAATAACAGTATTCTCCAATTTATGCACCCTATAAAACGCTCCGGATCATTTAATGTTACAAGCTTTCGGCAATAAACAAAATGGGGTTAGTAAACCGAAGGCTGAAAAGGCCATCGGTAACAGTTTTAAACACGCCGGTTCTTATTGTTTCCAATCCTATCGCCTCCAGGTCTCTTGGAGTTGACAGTAATTCTATTATTTCGCCCGCGGGCTTCCATTTGCTGAAGCCGGGATGAACCGCGTATATTTTTTTCTGCCCGCAAAATATCACCAGGTTTGTTTTATCTGTAAATGGCAGGTAATCGGTTAGTGCAAACTCATCCGTTACAACATTAACCGCCGGGTAACCTTGTTCAGTTAAATAATTTAATGCTGATGTAATGATAGATTTCCCTTCAACAGGCAGGTATTTAATATCAGATTGCAGGCTATCATCTATCTCATCACTAATTATCCAGTCTATTTTAATACCCCGCGAGTTTAGGTTTTCGGCTATAAGCGGTGTGGTAATTAACACGGGGCTCCACTCTAATAACTGGCCGAGCAGCTCGTCGGCAAAGCTATCCAACCCTAATATAACCAGGGCCGGTTCCTGCTTTTCGCGGACAATGTGGTGTGATGACATGGGTGTTAGTGATTAGTGGCCGTTTGCCAATATTAATCAACGTAATCCAAAAATCATACTATCAGCAGTCAATATATCTTTTGATAAAATTCTTTCAAAGCCCGGCCCGGATCAATAGCCAAATTAACTGCCGCAGATACGGCTATGCCATAAACCCCGGTTTCCAGCAGCGGTTCAACATCGGGTAAAGTAATGCCGCCTACGGCTATAACCGGTATTTCAATGTTGTGTTTTTGCAACTGGCGATAACCCTCAAAGCCCAGTAATGGCTTGTTATTCGGTTTGGTATCTGTATGGGCAAATGGTCCGTAACCGCTATAATCAACTACGCCCAAATTTTGAACAAAAAGCAACCGCTCTATGTCGGTTGATGATGCACCTAAAGTTTTATCGTCGCCAATATGTTTACGGATGACGGTGAGGTCGATATCAAAATCTTCTATATGCACGCCCTGGGCGTCAACCTTGTCAAGCAAGTGATAATGATTGGTTAATATCAATGTGGCGCCCCATTCATCACATATTCCGGCTATTTGGTTTATTTCTTCGATCAGTTCTTTGTCTGGTTTGGTTAGGCAACGGTACTGCAGCCAGTTTGCGCCCGACTCGCAGGCTATTAGCGCCTGTTCAGCATGGGAGCGTGTGGGTAGATCTTGTGTTAGGTAATGGAGTTTAGAGACATATTTTTTCATGGTTTGAATACCTCGCTGATAGGCTCGCCTATCGATCCATTCGGCGCTTGTATATGCAGCAGCGCCGCTATGGTTGGCGCTATATCCGTCATATGTGTTCCCCGGTTAAGCGTGCCATGCTGAATGCCCCATCCCATAAATACCAGCGGGATGTGCGCATCGTAAGGGTTCCAGGTGCCGTGCGTGGTTCCGGTCGGGCCCTTGTCGTTTGTTCCGTGGCCGGTAAACCAGGCCGGTTTTAAAATGATCTGTATGGCCCCGCTGCGTTCGGCATTATAGCCGTTTATAATGCGGGTGCGCAATTCTTGCGGGATGGGGGCCGTTTGCGCTTTTTCCATATCAACCGCGAAGGCTACATAAGGCAGCTTTTCGAGGTACGCTATAACATCGCTTTTCAAAACACTTTCATCAAGGTGCAAATACTTTATTATGGAATAATTAAAATTAACCTGGTAATTGTTAAAACTGATCACCAAACCATCAATTTTATATTTGTTCATTAAAAAGGTGTTCAGGTCCTTTACGGTAACCGCATCGTCCCATACACCTGCCGGTATATTATTATCTGTTAAAAAAGCGGGAGTATGTGCGGCCCCATGGTCGGCGGTTAAAAACACGGTATATTTTCCTTTACCGATCTTGGCATCTAAATAAGTTAGAAAACTGGCAATATCCCTGTCGAGCCGCAGGTAGGTATCTTCAATTTCAACCGCGTTGATACCAAACTGGTGGCCGATATAATCTGTTGATGATAAACTCACCGCCAAAAAATCTGTTTCGCCCCGTGCGCCTAACTGCTCCCCGTTTATGGCCGCAACCGCAAGGTCGAGCGTCATGGTATTACCGTAAGGCACATTCCTTATCAGGCCCAAATTGCCTTTATATAAGTTCGATGTTTTTACCGGCATGGTGGGCGCGTCGGTGCCTTTAAAAGCGCCTTCGTAATTGTTATTATCGGCAGTGCTTTGCAAATAGGTGTTTATGGGGTATAGGGTGTTCCAGTCCAGCTTTAAATAAGTTTCCGGTATTTTCTGGTCGTTAAAATCTTTTACCCATTGCGGCAGGTCCTTCATGTAATAGGTGCTGGTTATCCAGTTGCCGCTTTTATCATCAAACCAGTAAGCCGCATTAGCGGTATGCCCGGCAGATAAAATACCACCGCGATCTTTTAACGCTATGCCTATTACTTTCGAATGGAAATTGGTTGCTAAACGCAGCTCATCGGTAACCGTAGTGGTTAGCAGGTTTCTTGGCGACATTTGCCCTGCTTTGCCTGCGGCGCCTACAGTTTGCACGGTGCTGTCGTCTGTACAATACATAGATTTTCCGGTAGCCTGTATAATAAAATCATTGCCGGCAATACCATGCAGCGCCGGCACAGAACCCGTATATATAGCAGTATGCCCCGCGGCCGTTACTGTTGGTATATAATCAATATTGGTGTTTTCGCAGCTAAAGCCCTCATTAAGCAAACGCTTAAAGCCGGCATTGCCGTAACGTGAATAATAGCGGTACAGGTAATCCCAGCGCATTTGGTCCACTACAATGCCAACAACAAGTTTAGGGCGGGGTAAGTCCGTACTTACGGGGGGAGTATCAGCAACTACCACCGGCGCAACCGTACTTACAGTATGCACTTTCTTTTTTGTTTGGGCCGATATGGTTAAGGCTGAAAAACAGCAAAATACGATCAGTAAAAATTTAATCTTCATGTGGTACGGGTTAAAGAACCAAATATCAGTAATACAATCAAAATTCGATGTGAAATTTATGTTAAGATACAGTTTCTTTAAACTTAATTAACCGGGAAAGTTAGCAAAGCATGCTGGCTGGCTGTATGCAGATCGCGCCAGGCACGGTTAATTTCGGTATTGTTGCGTGCCGCTACCAGGCCGCATAAAGGGTAAAGTTTATCCACGCTTTCTACCGCCAAATGCGCCAGTTTCAAGCTATTGACGCTTACTTTATTCAAAAGCGCATCCGGAATATTGTCCGCGTATTGAATAGCGATCCATGATTGGTCAACCGAGTCAAAAAAACTTTTTCGTTGCCGGTTGATGGCGGCTTTTAACGTGCTTAATTTATCGGTTAAAACAGCTTTCTGTTCATCGGTGAGCCGGGGCTGATTCAGTTTTTCTTTGAAAACATCTTCACAGAGATCCATAAAATGCAGGGCAATACCCGATAAATTAACGGCCAGCGTCGCTTGTGCCAATTGTAAAAACGGATAGCGGTATAAGGGGTCATTAATAACAGCTGCCGGACCCTCTATTTTAAATTGCCGGTTAAATGAAACTTCGAAGCCCTTAACTTCGAAAGAGTCGCTGGCCGTAGCCACCATGCCCGTGTGTTTCCAGTCGGGCAATATCTTCACGTCTTTTTTATCAAATATAAAAGGCAATACTATTGACTTTCCGTCCCGGTCTAAAACATTCTCACCATCTTTTTTGATGATGCAATTGGCTGTAATATGTGTGGCGTGATGTATGCCGCTTGCATATCTCCAGCTACCGTGAACCAGGTAGCCCGAAGCTGTAATTTCTGCCGTACCGCTTGTTGCGCCGCTCCCTGCAAGGCAGGTTTTCGGGTCGTTAAATACTTGCCGGGCAATTTCGGCATTAATAAACCCGCCGAACCAACCGGCGCCGCTGCACAGGGTAACCACCCAGCCGGTACTCCCGTCGGCCCAGCTAATGGCTTCCTGTAATCGCACCAGGTCGGGCAGGGTTATTTGCAGCCCCGAATAAACTTCAGGCACCAACAGTTTAAACCATTTTTGCCTGTAAATAACTTTTAATTGTTCGGTGTGCAGCATGCCTGCCTGTTCCGCCAGGGCTGCTGAATCACGGATAATAGCAACGTCATCCGTTTCAATAAAGGCTGATGGGTGGCTTATATTTTCCATTTTAATGATTAAACGGGATATGATTTTTTATGGGAGTTATCTTTTTTCCATATAGCGAGCCAGTCAAAAAAACCAAAAAAGGCCACTATAAATAAAAAAAAGGTAAGCGCCGCGAAAAGAATTAGCTTTTTATAGCAAAGCAAGGGTATGGCAAACAAATTCGAGATATTAAGCACTATCCAGTTTTCCAGTTTTCGCCTGGCCAGCAGCCACATGCCTGCCCAGCCTGTTGATGATACCCACGCATCCCAAACAGGAACATTTGATGTGGTAAAATTTTTTAATAATACATACCCTATGGCCCATCCGGCAAAAACAATAAACAGGGTAATTATCCACTCCCTTTTTGTTGTCCAGGTAATTTTTACGGGTGGCTCGCCGCGTTTCTTTATCCAATAATACCAGCCATAAGCACTCATCACTATATAATAAACGCTCAAAACCGATTCGGCATAAAGCCCCGCCAGCAATAGCACATATATCCCGATGAATGTACCCGCTATGCCCGTTGGATACAGCCAGATGTTGTTTATTTTGGCCAGCAGCACTTCAGCTACGCTTAGCAATACGGCAGCCCATTCCATGAACGTGGTTTCGCGAATTTGTTCTGTAAAAAGGTGCAGCCAGTAATGCATACGATCAGAATTTAAGGTTCAGCGAGGCCAAAAAGTTTACAGGGGCCTGCGGGAAAAAGTAATTATAGTTAACCACTTTGCCCCCTTCAATATCCGGGTAGGTAGCGCCATCTGATTGGTATTTAGCGCTGAACACATTATTTACCAATAAGCCAATGCCAATATTTTTAATGCCTTTTATGCTGAAATTATAATTCAGCCGCACATCGTTCACAAAATATTGGGGGAGCGACCTGCTTTGAGTGGAGGTATTATCCAAATACTGGCGGCTCACATACTTGCTTATAAAAGCGATCTCTGCATTTTTTATGGGTTGATAGCTGATGGTGCTTGCACCAATAAAATCGGGCGAGTAGGCAATATCTGTTGAGGTATATTGGGTTTTATCCAGTGTATTGGTATCATAGTTTTGCAGGTATTGGGCAAAGTTTTTCACCTTATTGGCGCTTACCGACGCGTTGGCCGCCCAGCTTAATTGTTTTGTTATTTTCACTTTGGCGTTAGCCTCTATGCCCGCGCGGTAACTATCGTTTATATTGGTGCGTATGGCTTCGCCCACATCATCAAGGGCGCCGGTTAGTACCAACTGGTTTTTGTACAGCATATAAAACCCGTTAATATTGCCGCTAAAGTTTGCCCGGCTGGTACGAAAACCCACTTCAAAATCTTTCAAGTTTTCTGCTTTAGGACGGCTTGATGGTGATGAATTTATAAAATCGCTGCGGTTTGGCTCATGATTGGCCACAGCTAGCGAGGCATAAATATTATCATGCGAATTTATGTTATAAGTGATGCCAACTTTTGGGTTAAAAAAGTTAAGCGTTACCTGCTGCTGTACGTTATTCAGGTTTTGGTCGAACCCTAAGAACGAATAATAGATGTGCCGGTATTGCATATCACCATAAAGCAGTACATCGCCTAAATGATATTCGGCCCGGGCGAAAATATTAAAATCGGTTTTTTTTGCGTTATCCCTCGAATACTCATAATCCGGTGGAATATTAGTGCTTTGCTGCGCCCATTCAATATTGTTATAATGCTGGCCCTTGTATTCATTGTAAGCACCGCCAAGCGTCATATCGAGTTTATTATCCGGCTTATAATTCAGATTATAGGTAGCACCGTAAAAATCATTATTTAGCCATAAGCGACGTACGAGGTCGGTTGTGGTAATTGCCACTCCACCAACGGTAACGGGGGTAATGCCATAGTCACTTAAAGCGTCGCCATTTCTATACTCCTCGTAATACCCATAGCCCTTGGTATAATGCAAGGCACCGCTAAATGAAAGCTGCGGATTGATCTGCTGGTCATAAAGCAACTGGTAATAATTTTGGGTATAGTTATCTGTTTGATTGGGATAATAGGTATTGCTTGCGGCAATATAACCCAGTTCATTATACCTGCGGTTGCCAAATTTTACACTATCCTCGGGCACACCGTCCCAGGCCTGGTGGGTTTGCTCGTACCCGCTGAAAACATTAAGGCGCAATACGCTGGTTTTGCCATAATAGGCCCCACTTAAAAAAAAGGATTTAAGCGTAGACCCCGAACGGTCGATATACCCATCGGATGTAATGTTTGATAACCGCCCGTCAAAGCTATAATGCCCGCCCAACAAGCCTGTACCCAGGCTAACCGTATTTTTAAACGTTTTGTACGAACCGGCCGAGCTGTTCAGTTCGGCATAAGCCGTATCGCGGCGGGTGGTAGTTTGTATATTGATGCTACCACCAAAAGCGCCCGCCCCGTTGGTTGAGGTGCCTACCCCGCGTTGCACCTGTATATTATCAACCGATGAGGCCAGGTCGGGCAGGTCGACAAAATACACGCCCTGGTCCTCGGCATCATTAAGCGGGATGCCGTTAAGCGTTACGTTAACGCGGGTAGCGTCTGACCCGCGGATGCGGATACTGGTATAACCCACGCCTGCCCCTGCATTAGAGGTTACAACAGTTGACGGCGTTTGCTCCAGCAAATACTCAAAGCCCCGGCCCGAATTGTTTTTTTCAATATCCTTCTTGTTCAAATTGGTAAAGGCCGTTGGCGAATTGGCCGAGGCGCGAGTAGCGTTTACGGTAACCTCTTCGGTTAGGATAGTGCTGTGAGCCAACGCAAAATCAAATACAGTATTCGTTGAAAGTGTAATGCTTTTTTGCAGGGTTTGATAACCAAGATAGCTTACGGAAACAATATAGTTTTCCGCCTTTAAATTTTCTAAATGATACTTTCCGTCAGCGCCTGAAACTGTGCTTGCTGATCTTTCAACTGATACTGTAGCCCCGGCCAACGCTTCGCCGGTTTGCTGGTCGGTAATTTTCCCTGAAACAGAGAATTGGGCCGATGCCATTACAGGCAGCAGCAAGGCAAATAATGCCGTAAATAAATTTTTCAATGTGTTAAATAAAAACGTTAAACCATCTGCACACCAGGGTTGAATATGCAGTACACTTAACTTATTACCTCTCCCTACGCCGGCATTACCCGGATCAGGTGTCGCCCCCCGGCCCCTGAAGGGGGGAATAAATAGCGTGAACTACTTACTCCCCCTTCAGGGGGCCGGGGGGCATGGGTTTGATCTCAGCCTGTCTTTCAGTTTGATTGCTCAAAGCAAGGCACCCCTTGAGAATTATGAAGCAAATATAGGTTTTGGATTTGATAGATTATATGTAAATTTGATTAGGAGGCAATATTATGACAGTTATTGAATTAAAAGAAAAGCTTATAGCACAGATCAACAGTATCAATGACGAGGAGTTACTGGATAGCCTTGCGCATACAGTCGAACTTGAACTGGCGGTTAATAACGGAACTTACATAATGAGCGCGGATGAGATTGAAGCGGTTAAAGATGGGATAGAACAAATAAAAAATGGTCAATGGATATCTCATGAAGAAGCAACAAGAGAAATTAATGAATGGTTAAAAAAATAAAGTGGTCTATTAGGGCTCGCCAGGAAAGATTAGAGATTTTGGAATATTGGGCCAATAGAAATAAATCGAAAGTTTACAGCATAAAGCTCAGCCAGGAATTTTTAGTTAATATTAATCTGCTACCAAAAGCTCCATATATAGGAAAGTCAGTTCAGATCGAAGACGTCCGATTTCTGATCGTTAGAGACTATCTCATCTATTATCAAATAAATGATACTTACATAGAGATTATTACCATTTGGGACACCCGGCGAGATCCTAAAAGGTTCAAGCTTTAATTCCTCTCTACAACACCCGCCTCAAAGCCACCTTCACTTCATCATTATTTTGACACGAGATGGGTATTTTGGCCCCGTCATTCGTCAACAGCATACCCCCACCTTCTTTTAGTAAACTTTTAACAAAGTGAATATTCAATTTATACGATGCGGTTACTTTATGCGGATGGATACAAAATCGCGTGATTTGAGGCGCCACATTTACAACTTAATTTCCTCATCCTTCGACGAGAAAAAATGAAATTCGGTGATCTGGTAAGCCGGGTTGCTTTTAACCTTTATCCATTGCCCGTATTTAAAGAACCATTTTACCTGGCGGGTAAAAATAAAGCCCTTTTTAATATAGGCCTCTATATATGGGTGAACGCTGAGAGTTATTCCTTTTTCGTTCTGTTCAACCAAAATAAAGTTGAAGTTGTTCTCAATATCATCCAGCAATAAAATAGTTGGCCTTATGGTACCGGTGCCGTGGCAGGCGGGGCAAACCTCGCTGGTAACAATATTCATTTCGGGCCTCACCCGCTGGCGGGTAATTTGCACCAACCCGAATTTACTCGGCGGTAAAATAGTATGCTTGGCACGGTCGAGCGCCATTTCGGCCCGTAAAAAATCAAACAGATCTTTACGGTTATTCGGCTTGTGCATGTCAATAAAATCAATCACCACAATTCCGCCCATATCGCGCAGGCGCAGCTGACGGGCAATTTCTTTGGCCGCTTCCTTATTTACCTGGAAAGCGTTTTCCTCCTGGTTCTCTTTATTTGCTGTGCGGTTGCCGCTGTTAACGTCAATAACATGCAGGGCCTCTGTATGCTCAATTACCAGGTAAGCGCCGCCGGCTAAATTTACCGTTTTACCAAAAGCCCCCTTTATTTGTTTATCAATGCCATAATGCTCAAATATGGGCTCCTTATGTTTGTGTAAACGGACGATATTTTCCAGCTCGGGCGAAATATTTTGAACGTATGCGCGAATTTCCTCGTACAGATCGGGATCGTTTAAATAGATATGCTGAAAATCGGGGCTTAGTATATCTCTCAGGATAGTTGATGTACGGCCAATTTCGCCTAACACTTTTTTACCGGGCTCAACGGTTGGCAGGCGGGTTATAAATGATTCCCATTTTGATACCAGGTCGAGCAGGTCCTTCTGCATTTCAGCAACACCTTTTCCCTCAGATACGGTACGGATAATTACACCAAAGTTTTTGGGCTTTATGCTTTCTATTATCTTGCGCAAGCGGTTACGCTCGGTGTTGCTCTTTATTTTTTTAGAAATAGAGATCACATCAGAAAACGGCACCAATACCACATAGCGGCCGGCAATAGACAGGTCGGAACTTAAACGGGGGCCCTTGGTTGATATGGGCTCCTTAGCTATCTGTACAGGAATAAGCTGGTTCTTGGTTACAATTTCACCAATCTTCCCGCTTTTATTAATATCCCCATCCAGCTTAAAGTTATCTAAAAGCTTTGACTGGTAACCACCACTACGCACTTGCTTGGTTAATTTAAGCAGGCTTTGAACCTGCGGACCAAGATCAAGATAATGCAGAAAAGCATCCTTCTCATAGCCTACATCAACAAAGGCAGCATTTAATCCGGGCATTATTTTTTTAATCCGTCCCAGGTATAGATCGCCAACGGTATAGTTGTTGCTGATCTGCTCTTTATGTAGCTCTACAAGTTGTTTATCCTGTAATAATGCAATAGTAGCCCCGTTGGGGGATGAATCGATAATTAATTCTTTTATCAACTGCTACTCCATTTCTTAAAATGGCATCCTGGTATTTACCAGTTACCGCGTATTAAATAATAGGGCAAAAAACAATAATTTAGGGCATTTCACCGCTATAAAAGCGGGCATAAAATAAGGTGCTTAATAGCCTGCCTATTTCTTTTTATGCCTGTTTTTTCTTAAACGCTTTTTGCGTTTATGGGTGGCCATTTTGTGTCTTTTACGTTTTTTACCGCTTGGCATAATAATAATTTTTTAAACTGTTAATTTTTTAATTCCTTAATATATTGATCAATGCGCTGACCAAAAACAGGGTCGGGCATTAATTCTTTGCATTTTTCGTAAGCGGCAATCGCTTCTGTTTTTTCTCCTAACTGCTTATAACTTTCAGCAAGGTAAAAGTAGGGTTCAAATTCGGGCTTGTGCGCAATAATGGTTTTAAAGCGCTGCACAGCCTTATCATACTGCCTTGATTTCATAGAGAACAAACCCAAATTGAGGTTTGCACTTTCATTATTGGGGTCCTGCTTAACCACTTCGAGCAATAAAGCTATGCCTTGCATAGGGGTTGCCCCTCCGTTTACATAGGCAACACCGAGGCCCGTTTTACCATCTAAACTTTCGGGCTTCAGTTTCAGCACATTTTGAAAAGCTTCAACAGAATTGGTTATATACGCAGGCATTACCGTAGTATCCTGTGTAAGCTTATAGGCATCATTAAAACGGTTGCCGGCATTTAACCAGTCGGTCAGGATGTTTTCTTTCCGGGCAATCTCCATATAATAAAATGCCGCCGGCGCAGGCTGGTTAACATCATCCCATTGCGTAGCCAGCTGCTTTTCAAGCTTTAGTTTGTCGGCATCGTTGGCGGTGTTTTTTAAACGGCCCTCAAGGTCATTGATCTTTGCCGATAAAGCCGCGCCTATTGCAACTTTAGCCGTTTCAGATACCGTTGATACCGTAACAGCAACACTCGGCGGCGACTGTTGCTTAACCGCTGTCCCTTTTTCATTATCGCGCACCGCGCCGGGCTTTATTAAGCCTCTTACAGGTAATGAATACAAATAGCCCATAACAGCCACAATGGCTATAATAACAACTATTTGTTTTTTATTCATAGCTGCTTATTTATTTGGTTGCTTTGTTGCCTGATTTAACTTTTTCTACAAAAGTTTTAGCCGGTTTAAAGCTTGGCACAAAATGCTCAGGAATAATTATCGCAGTGTTTTTTGAAATGTTACGCGCTGTTTTTTTAGCCCTTTTCTTTACAACAAAACTTCCGAACCCCCTAACATAAACATTTTCGCCGCCTACCATTGAATTCTTAATAACCTTAAAAAATGCCTCAACTGTTTCTTGTACGTCAACCTTCTCAATTCCTGTTTTAGATGAGATTTCAGTTATAATTTCTGCTTTAGTCATGTCCTTTTTCTTTTATTAAAATACGTAATTACTTAACTTATTTAGGGTTGCAAAAGTATCGCTTATTTGCGAAACAGCGAAATAATTCTACATTTTTTTTATTTTGACTAACAACGGTCATATAATCTTTACAAAGTTCACGCCGTTAAGCACTTATTCCCATATTTTTGCCTTACATGGATTTCTCCGGCGAACTGGTAAACTGGTACAATAAAAACAAACGCGACCTGCCCTGGCGCGATACTTCCGACGCCTATATTATATGGCTCTCCGAGGTTATTTTGCAGCAAACCCGAGTAGACCAGGGGCTACCTTATTTTTATCGCTTTGTTGAAAAATATCCCGACGTAAGCAGTTTCGCGGCTGCTGATGAGGACGAAATATTAAAATTATGGCAGGGCCTGGGTTATTATTCGCGGGGCCGCAACATGCTTAAAACGGCCCGCATTGTGCACGAACAGCATAATGGTGAATTCCCTAAGACGTACGATCAGCTCATCAAACTGAAAGGTATAGGCGAATATACTGCCGCAGCCATTGCTTCCTTTTCGGCAAACGAAGCAAAGGCCGTGGTTGATGGCAATGTATACCGGGTTATAGCCCGCTACTTTGGCATTACCGAACCTATAAATAGCAGCAAGGGTAAAAAAATATTTCAAGCCACCGCTAACGATTTGTTGAATAAGAAAAACCCTGCACTACACAACCAGGCAATAATGGAGTTTGGGGCCATGCTTTGCAAGCCTAAAAATCCGGCCTGTGCCATTTGTCCCGTTAATAGCGCGTGCTACGCTTTTGCACACCATGCTGTGGCCGAATTACCTGTTAAGATCAATAAAATAAAGATAAAAGAGCGTTTTTTTAACTACTTTTTCTATACCGATGGCGACAGTATTTTGATGAATAAAAGGGATGAAAGCGACATTTGGGCCAACATGTACGATCTTCCGTTAATAGAAACTGCATCTTTGTTATCGCTCAATGAGCTGCTGGCCCTGCCCGAAACTGTAGCGTTTTTTGGTGACGACATTAAAATGCCTGCAAGCATCTCAGTAAAAAAACATATACTCACACACCAGCATTTATATGTACGCTTTATTTATTTACAGCAGCGGCCTTTAAAAGTTAAAAAGAACTGGGATTTCATTAAAATAGAAAAAATAAAAAAATTAGCGCTTTCAAAGGTGATTTTTCTATTTTTAGATAATTTTTTAAATTAGAATTTAAATGTACCTTTAAATCATACATTAAAAATATGTCGGGAATTAATAAGGTTATACTTGTTGGCCATTTGGGCAAGGACCCTGAAATACGCCAGTTAGAAGGTGGTGTATCGGTAGCGAGTTTCCCGCTGGCTACTTCCGAAACTTTTAATAAGGATGGTAAAAAAGTTGAACAAACCGAATGGCATAATATTGTATTGTGGAGAAGCCTTGCCGAAGTGGCCGCTAAATTTTTGCAAAAAGGCAAGTTGGTTTACATTGAAGGCAAATTACGTACACGGTCATTCGAAGATAAGGACGGTATAAAAAAATATACTACCGAAGTGGTGGCCGAAAACTTTACCATGCTGGGCCGTAAAACGGATTTTGAACCTGATCATTATTCCCCTCATGCATTGAAAGGAAGTGACAACGGGGTTGGTTCAGACGACATTTCTTTATAAAGCATCCTATCTAAAATCTGGTTTGTATTAACCGCCAATTTCCTTTAAGCATATAAATTATTGTAAAATAATACCAATCTTTTTCCATCATTTGACGTTGTTGTTTTAGTTGAATAAGCACTTTAGGGTCGCTTTTCATTAAATTAGCACATTGTTAACATCATCAAAAACAAAAAAATGATCTTAATGAAAAAGAAACTTTTTTTAATAATCTATTGCCTTCTATGGCTATCGGTAACACATGCGCAGGGGGTAGACAGAAGCTCATCATTTATTAACGATAGCCTTGATGTGTATGTAAACCGGGCATTAACTAAATGGCGCATTCCAGGAGCGGCTGTTTGTGTAATAAAAGATAATAAGATAGTAGTGATGAAGGGCTACGGCGTTAAAGAACTTGGGCTTGCCAATAAGGTTGACGAAAATACCCTGTTCATGATAGGCAGTAATACCAAGGCATTTACCGCGACCGCGCTTGCCATGTTGCAGGAAGAGAAGAAGCTCTCGCTTGACGATAATGTGACCAAATACCTGCCCAATTTTAAACTTGAAAACAAAGCGGCGGGCGAGCAGGCTATCATCCGCGACCTGCTATGCCACAGGCTGGGTTTTAAAACCTTCCAGGGCGATTTTACCTTTTATAATACCAATCTTACCCGTCAGCAAATAATTGAAAAACTGGGCCGCATGAAGGCTACCTATCCTTTCAGAACTAAATGGGGATATACCAATTCGGCCTTTTTAACTGCCGGTGAGATCATCCCGCGGGTAACCGGCAAATCATGGGAGGTTTATTTAAAAGAAAATATTTTCGCGCCGCTTGGCATGGGCAATACTTTAGCGTTAACCGAAGATATGCCCAAATCATTAAACAGAACAGTACCCCATACTATTGTAGATGAGCGCCTTACCGCTATACCTTACGCACAGCTGGATGGCCTGGCCCCCGCGGGTGGCATTTGCTCGTCGGTAAATGATATGAGCAAATGGGTATTGGCTTTATTAAATAATGGAAAGGTAGGTGCCCGGCAAGTAATACCGGCAGCAGCGATACAAGCTACCAGGCAGGCGCAGGATATTGTAGGCAGCGTACATCATTTAAATGGCGAAACTGATTATGAATTATACGGGCTGGGTTGGTTTATACAGGATTATTCTGGCCACCACCTTATTATGCATGATGGCGGCGTAAACGGTTACGTATCATCAGTGACATTGGTACCGCAGGATCAATTAGGTATTATTATATTAACCAATACCGATCAAAACGAATTTTATGAAGCGTTGCGCTGGGAGATCATGGATGCCTATTTTAAAATGCAATACCGTAATTATAGTGATGCTTATTTAAACCAATACAAGGCCCATGCAGCCGACGAGCAGAAAGTTAATAAAAAACTGCGCGATTCGGTCGCGTTAAATTTGCCGCCTGCACTGCCTGTGGTTAATTATACCGGCAAATATTATAATGACCTATATGGTAATATGGTTGTTACGCCCGGCGAAAACAATGACCTTGAAATGCGTTTCGAACATCATACAAAAATGTTTGTGCACCTGCAGCCGTTAGGCGGCAATAGGTTTTATGCCACTTTTTCTGACCCGGTATATGGTAAAACAGTTTTCAACTTTACCTTTCAAAATGGAAAAATAACAAGCGTGAGGGTTAAAGTGGCCGATTTTGTTGAATACGACCCGTATGAATTTAAGAAATTAAATTAATGCGCTTAAAACATCAGTTAAAGCCCTGCAATGTAATATTGTACACCAGTACTGAATTAGCCGGAATGGCCCCTTGGGCTGCATTGCCATAACCAAGCGCCGACGGTACCAACAACAAAATTTTTCCGCCTGTGCCAATAAGGGGCAGACCAGTACGCCACCCCTGTATAGTAAGGCCCAGGGGCGCGAAATAGGCGCTGCTCCTGGAATCAATAGCGGTACCATCGGTCAAAGTACAGGTATAACCAACAGTTACGTTAGAGTTATCATTGGGATGAGCGCCTGTACCGGGAGTAATTATCTGGTAATAAAGCCCGGAAGGATCTTTTACAGCGGTAATAGCGTGTTGTTGTATATAAGCCTGTATAAGTGCGTCGTCGGCAGCGGCTTGCGCGGCAGCGTCAAATGTTGCAGGTTTTTTACATGACGATAACCCAATGATAAACAGGCCGAATAATAAAAAATATTTTTTCATGTTGTTATAAATGATATACGATTAATTACAGAAGTTAATAAACACCTATCAAATCAATAGTATAAATTAATATAGAATTTGCCGGTACTGTATACTGCGTCGTGTTTCCATAACCCAGCGCCGAAGGCACTATTAAAATAATCCTTCCACCGGTGCCAATATACGGCAACCCAATTTGCATCCCCCTCGTCATAAAGCCTCCGCTATTAATCAGCTTGCCCAATTTATAACTTACAACATCAACATGGTCAAAATTTACCCCATCAAGAAAATTGTTTGTATAGGTAAGCTGAACGGTTGAGAGGAGTGTTGGTTTTGTAGTTGGATCTCCCGGTGTAACTATTTGATAATACAATCCGGAAGGATCCTTTATTGCCGGTATATTATTGGCTTTTATATAAGCCTGTATCTTTGCATCGTCTATTGCCGCTTGCTGGCTGGTAACATCGCCTTTTTGGCATGATGCTAAACCAATAACAAACAGGCTAAAAAATAGTGTAAAGTGTTTTTTCATGCAGATTTTTACTTTATAACTGATTTTGTTCTTAAAAATTATACCGGGGGCTAAAATTTAACTTCTTTGGCCGTTGCGGCAAAATTACAAAATATTATCCGCTGTCGGTCATTATCAGCCAATAATCATAAGCCGCGTGAATAATAGCTAATTAGTGAAACCAAGTAGTTTTATATCAAAAATTAATACTGTATTTGCCTTAAGTGCACCTGCCGCCTGGTTACCATAGCCCAATGATGATGGTATAAAAAGTTTTATTTCGCCCCCGATACCAATTTTAGGCACACCTATTTGCCATCCCTTTATTACATCTGTTAAAAATAGTGTTGCACTAGGGTTTTGGTCAAATACGGTTCCGTCTAATTCAGTGCCTGTGTAGTTTACTCCGACGGCAGACGTTGCGCTGGGAAACGCGTTTCCGCCGGGTGTTATTATTTGGTAATAAAGGCCGGAGGGGTCTTTTATGGCAGTAATATTATTCGCCTTTAAATAAGCCTGTATCAACGCGTCGTCGGTGGCGTTTTGTTTGTTGACATCATATTTTTTACATGATGCCAGTGCGATAACCAGGGTAATGAATAGTAAAAAGTATTTTTTCATGTAAATTTTTTTAAAGAAAATCATTTGAAATTAAAAAGCATCAACCATAGCTAAAATTTAACATTTTTTAGCATTTAACCTTGCTTTATAACTCTTTTTATATGCGGAATGGTATTTAAAGGTCAGTTTTAATTTTCAATTCGTTTAATTGTGCATTCGCAATTGTTGATGGCGAATCGATCATCACGTCGCGGCCCGAGTTATTTTTAGGGAACGCAATAACATCACGAATAGAATCTAACCCTGCAAATATGGAGCAAAGCCTGTCGAACCCAAAAGCGATACCGCCATGCGGGGGAGCGCCATATTCAAAGGCATCCATTAAAAAGCCGAATTGCTTTTGTGCTTCTTCGGTTGTAAAGCCTAAATGCTTAAACATCAGCGCCTGCAGGGTACGGTCATGGATGCGTATGGAACCGCCGCCAATTTCTGTTCCGTTTATAACCAGGTCGTAAGCATTGGCGCGAACATCGCCCGGATTGGTATCCAGCAAGGCAATATCCTCGGGCTTCGGCGAGGTGAACGGATGGTGCATGGCATGGAAGCGCCCGGTTTCTTCATCCCATTCTAACAACGGAAAATCATAAACCCATAATGGCGCGTAACTATTTTTATCGCGCAGGCCCAGGCGGTTACCCATTTCTAAACGCAGCTCATTTAATTGCTTGCGTGTTTTATCGGCATTACCTGTCAATACCAGTATCAGATCGCCGGGCTCGGCTTCAAATGCCGCCACCCAGTTGGTCAGGTCGTCCTCGGTATAAAATTTATCAACAGATGATTTTAAGGTGCCGTCGGTATTATACCGGCAGTATATCATCCCCGTAGCACCAATTTGGGGGCGCTTCAGCCATTCGGTCAGCTCATCAATTTGCTTGCGGGTATAATCGGCACAGCCTTTGGCGTTAATGCCCACCACCAGTTCGGCGCTATCAAATATGCTTAAGCCTTTGCCCTTTACAATATCATTCAGTTCCACAAACTGCATCCCGAAACGGATATCGGGTTTATCCGATCCATATAAACGCATCGCGTCGGCATACTGCATCCGCGGGAAATCATCAAACTCAATTCCCTTAACCGCTTTAAACAGGTGGCGGGTTAACCCTTCAAAAATATTCAGGATATCTTCCTGGGTAACAAAGGCCATTTCGCAATCTATCTGTGTAAATTCCGGCTGACGGTCGGCGCGAAGGTCCTCATCCCGGAAACATTTAACGATCTGGAAATAACGGTCGAAACCGCTTACCATCAGCAATTGTTTAAAGGTTTGCGGCGATTGCGGCAGGGCATAAAACTCACCGGGGTTCATGCGGCTTGGCACCACAAAATCGCGCGCGCCTTCGGGGGTTGATTTGATCAGCACGGGGGTTTCCACCTCAATAAAATCAAGCATATCTAAATACTTGCGTACTTCCTGCGCCATTTTATGGCGCAGTACCAGGTTATTGCGTATAGGGGTACGGCGCAAGTCGAGGTAACGGTATTTCGCCCTTAACTCTTCGCCACCGTCGGTTTCATCCTCTATCATAAACGGGGGGATTTTTGAAGCGTTGATCACCTCAATGGCTTCCACCGCTATTTCAATTTCGCCGGTAGGTATTTTGGGGTTTTTGTTGGTACGCTCTATTACCGTACCGCTTACTTTAATTACAAATTCGCGGCCCAGTGTACGGCTGGTTTCACGCAGCGAGGCATCCGTATCAATATTAAACACCAGCTGGGTTAATCCGTAACGATCGCGCATATCAATAAAGGTAGTGCCGCCCAGATCGCGCGATTTTTGTACCCACCCGCATAAAGTTACTGATTGGCCTAAGTTGCTGATATTTAATTCGCCGCAGGTATGAGTTCTTAGCATAAGTAACAAGTTTTATAAAGTTTGCAAAAGTACATTTTTGAGGTGAAAGGTAAAAGGTAAAAGGTTAAAGGGTTAAAGTGGCCAGGGAACGGGGGATAGAAAGCAGTTAGTAACGCCCATATTTTTTATTTTTACCAAGGCCAATATCAGTTTTGTAGAGGCTCTTGGTTTTTATTGCCTGGGCTACCTTTTTTATTGTTTCCGCTTCATTTTTTGTCCCGATAGCTATCGGGATGCTTTTGTCAGTTGTATAGGCAGCTGGTATCCATTCCAAATTAAGTTTGCATTCGTTTTTCATCTTCTTATCAAATGGATATAAAAATACAAATTCTTTGTATGATGCATCATTATCACCGCAAATGCTAAAATATTTAGTAAAATCCTTTGCTATTCCCAAACTAATCCGCACATTTGCACATCTGCATATCCCTGCCTGCGGCAGGCAGGTGCACATCAACAACATGGCTAAAACCAGGATCGCGTATTTTTGTCAAAGCTGCGGCTTTGAGTCGGCTAAGTGGCTGGGCAAGTGCCCTTCGTGCCAGCAGTGGAACACTTTTGTGGAGGAAGTTATTGAGAAAGACAGTAAATCTGTACCCACCTGGAAGGTAAGCAGCACCACACAGCAGCGCGCCAGTAAACCCATCGAGGTGGCCGATATTACTTTTAGCGAGGAACACCGCCTGCTTACCCCCGATAAAGAATTTAACCGCGTTTTAGGCGGAGGCATTGTAGCCGGTTCATTGGTACTGATAGGCGGTGAGCCGGGTATAGGTAAATCAACCCTGATGCTGCAACTGGCGCTGAATATGCCCAATTTAAAAGTGCTTTATATTTCGGGCGAAGAAAGCGAACGGCAAATAAAGATGCGGGCAGAAAGACTCTGTGAAGTTGGCAGTAAACAGTTGGCAGTTGGCAGCCAGGGTAATTCCGCAATCAACATTCCGGATTCCGAAATAAATAAGGGCTGTTATATCCTCACCGAAACATCTACCCAAAACATATTCAAACAAATTGAGGAACTGGAGCCGGACCTGGTTATTGTCGATTCTATACAAACTTTGCATTCCTCGCATATTGAATCTACGCCGGGCAGTGTATCGCAGGTTAGGGAATGCACGGCCGAACTGTTGCGTTTTGCAAAGGAAAGTTCAACACCTGTATTTCTTATTGGCCATATCACCAAAGACGGAATGATAGCGGGCCCCAAAATACTGGAACACATGGTTGATACCGTTTTGCAGTTTGAGGGCGACCGACACCACGTTTACCGCATATTGCGCACCATTAAAAACCGCTTTGGTTCGGCATCCGAGCTTGGTATTTACGAAATGCTGGGCGAGGGGCTGCGGGAAGTGTCTAATCCATCGGAAATATTGCTTTCGCAACGCGACGAACCGTTGAGCGGCATCACCATATCGGCCACGTTAGAGGGCATGAGGCCCATGCTCATAGAAACCCAGGCGCTGGTAAGCACATCAGTATACGGAACGCCGCAGCGCAATGCCAATGGGTTCGACACCCGGCGCATGAGTATGCTGCTTGCCGTATTAGAAAAACGCTGCGGGTTTAATTTGGGCGCTAAGGATGTTTTCTTAAACATAACGGGGGGCATCCGCGTAGAGGACCCGGCCATCGACCTGGGACTTGCCGCCGCCATTATATCATCGCACCAGGATATCCCCATACCTTTTAAAACCTGCTTCGCCGGCGAAATAGGTTTATCGGGCGAAATAAGGGCGGTAAACCGCGTGGAACAACGCATTGCCGAAGCGCAAAAGCTGGGCTTTGAACGGATATTTATTTCAAAATATAATATGCCATCGGCCGCGCAGGATAAAAAGCGCATTGATCTGTCGCGTTACCAGGTCGAAGTAATTATGGTTGCCAACATTGAAGAAGTATTTGGATTGCTATTTGGCTGATTTTTTCGCAGAAAATTGCTTTTATTTGCCCCTTTATGGTAAAACCAATATCCGGCACGTTTTTTTTAGCTTTCCTTTTGGCCGCCTCATGTGCAACAGCGCAAAAAACAGATAGCCCGGGAAAAGACAGTGTTAAAATTGATACAACGCTGCTCAATAGACTCCGTATAGATCCCCCTAAAAATGCCCTTCCGGTGCCGGTTAGGGGCCTGCAAATAGAACGGGAACTGATCCCTATTTCCATGCTTGATTATAAAGTGAGCTACTGGCATAAATGGATCACGTTCGCCTTAAATTTCAGCCAGTCGGCATTTAGTGATAATTATAGCGCGGGTGGCGTAAACGCGGTGGCTTTAGGAACTAATTTTGATTATAAAACCACCTACAACAAAGCCCCGTTTGATTATACTTCGGAAATAAACCTCCTGTACGGGATCTCAAAAAACAAGGGGCAGGGCTCTCGTAAAACCAACGACCGCATGTTTTTAGATAATAAAATAGCCACGCAACTATCCAAACACTGGTTCTTTTTTGGCTCGCTGAGTTTTGAATCGCAGTTTAGTAAAGGCTTTCAGTACACCAGCGCGACGGGCGCAGCTGTGGATCAGCCGCTTACCATATCCGGTTTTATGGCGCCTGGATACTTAACCGAGTCGGTGGGTTTTGAGTTTAAGCCCGTAAAATATTTCGACCTGCGCTTTGGTACTGGCACAGCAAGGCAAACATTTTTGAGAGATACTACTATTTATCATAACCTGCCCGCTAATTATGGCGTAGCGCCCGGCCATACTTTTAAAAACGATCTCGCCTTCCAGGTGGTTGCCACGCTGGAAAAGGACCTGATGAAAAATCTGCGCGTTAATGCGCGCTATGCTTTATTTATCCCTTACCAAAAATCGCCCGCTTATATAAGCCACCGGGTAGATGCCACCATCACCGCCAAGGTGAACCGTTTAATAAATGTTACCATGAACGGCACTTTCCTGTACGACAAGAGCACCTCGCCACAGCCACAGGGAACAGAAGGTTTGGCTTTGGGAATTGTTTATAGTTTCCCGTAAATTATTTTTTAACCACTTGTATTTTCTGCCTGCTGTAACCGAAGCTGCCGTTCAAATCAGTACCTTCAATTATAACGGTATAGGTACCTGGCAGATCGGCACCGTAAAATGACAGGCTGGCTTTACCGGCGGCATCGGCTATTAGATTAGGTTCCCAGAAAATAGTTGAGCGGCGGTCTTTACCGGCAGGGGTTGTTGCAACCGTATACTTCGGCGAATAAAATTTATGCGGCCAGCTAATGGGCATAGGGCGGTAGACGTAGTCGCCGGCAGGAACTTTTTTGTCACCGAATTTAATATTAGTGGTAACATTAACTTGCAGATAATATCTTTCTACAGGTACATATTTATTAAACCCCGGTATCCAAACCATTACCGTTACACGTATAGGCTTTGCGGTAAACCCTTTGATATCCTCGGTTGTAAAGTGATTTAGAAAGGGGATTATTTCGCCTGTTTCGGCGGGATTGGTAACCGGACGCATATTTTCATCATCCATAATGTCAAATTTCATACCCGGTTTTATCTCATGTTTAAAATAAGTGCGCGTATACATCTGCCCATCAACTATCATTCTTAGAGGTATTTGGCTTAGCTTTTGTTGTTGGTTAAGCAGGTCAAATAGCGTCAATTTTTTTTTACCCGGACGTGCATTCCGTATCTCTTCTTCATTCAACTCTAAAAGCGGCGTGAAACCTACAATCGTTTTGGCTTTTATCTCTACCTCTTTTAACAATATGGTTTTACGGGCATCAAAACCCTCATCCCATTCTATTTTCTTTTTATGCGCATAATTTAATGTTGTGCTATCGGTGTTAACATACCAGGGTGCTGGCATGTCATCTGCCGGAGATAATTCGGGCGGTACAAACTCATCAACGGTTAAACCCACATTAAAATCGCGCCGGGTTTGCAGGTGGAAGTTTATGGTATCCAAAGGCGGGAAATTGCTGAAAGAGAACCGGCCTTCCTTGTCAGTATGGGTTTTAAGCAATAACTCCGGTTTGGTCGAGATCAGCATCACCGTTGCCGTATCTATGGGATTATTCAGAATATTGCTTACCCGCCCCCTCACATTAAATTCCGGTTCTGCCTCATATTCCGGGTTTACCGGCGGCGCGAATATTTCTTTCCAGTCGTAGCCTACCCAGCCCTGGGTTAACAGTAGGTTATCTAACGCTGCGGCCCTGTCTGCATTTTTTTCATTGAAATACCAGCCTGGTTCTTCAACGGTTCCCTGCAGGTCGGAAGTGAGCAGCAGGCTGGTTAGTATATTATTGCCCAGGCTGTCTGTATTCACCTGGCTGTCATCGGTAACCGCTATAGAGAAATTACCGCGTGCGGGTTTGCCGCTTTTGTCTTTTACCTGCAGGCTTAAGCCAATATTATCCCGAAGCAAATAATCCGGTTTGTCGGTGGCAACGCTTAGTTGCAGGTTATCATGATGATCGATATAAACTATTCGTTCGTTCAGCGGCTGGTTGGCGCTGTTGAACAGGGTAAAATGGCCTATGCCTGTCGGGAACAGGTCTGTTGCTATTGTCTTTTTTGTGGCAGATCCTTTAAAACTGATGATCGATGAATAACAGACCATGCCCCTTGTTTGGCCAATGAGATAGTAGCTGGTTGAAGGGGTTGTGGTGGTGGCAAGAGTTACTTCCAGCGAATCTTTTCCCTTGGGTGTTATCCGCAATGCTATGCCGCTTGGGTTTACTGCGGGTAACGGGTAATCTTTGATGGTTCCATTGGTCAATATAGCTTTTGCCGTATAACTTTCCCCCGCC
>Ga0206969_1047_pt1 | contig 34365 bp, 27 predicted proteins | sample Alteio_BWOrgHeat_87_FD_153256 | JGI IMG/M metagenome (GOLD analysis project Ga0206969, IMG submission 153256) | Enriched cells from forest soil in Barre Woods Harvard Forest LTER site, Petersham, Massachusetts, United States -... | ecosystem: Environmental > Terrestrial > Soil > Temperate forest >... | reverse complement strand
CATCGCCCATCGAGCCAAACGCCCAATCAAAACTTATTTTCCCACCATTCCTAACAAATCCTCCCTCCCACACGCCTTATTAATAACGGGTTAAACAAATTCTCTTTATTATCAAATATTCCATACTTTGTTACCTATTCTAAACCACACACTATGAAATACCTATACCTTACGCTGCTCCTATCCTTTGTTTCGTGTTGCTCTTATGCACAGATAGGCCCTATAAACGGCGCTGCCAATGTTTGCGTAGGCGCGACCCTTACCCTCACCGACACCTCTGCGGGCGGCATATGGAGTACCGGGGATGCTACTATTTCCATAGCTGGCACGGGCGATACCGCTGTTATCACCGGCGTTAGCGCAGGTTTAGCTTCAGTTACTTATACCATTGGCGGCAGCTATGTTACTTCTATGTTTTCTGTTAACCCGCTGCCGCAACGTCATTCTCTCTATAGCGAAGGCGGCTATTGCGCCGGAGGAGTAGGCGCACCCATCGTCATCGACACCCCTGATGCCGGATATAGTTATCAGTTGCTGTATAGTGGCAGTGCTATAGGTACTCCAATTTCAACAAGCGGTACCCCATTTTCTTTTGGCATCTTTACTGTGCCGGGTGTTTATTCAGTAAAAGCGACCAATCTCGTATCCGGTTGTCAACAGCTTATGTTAAATAGTATTGCAGTATCAATAATCCCCACACCTCCTACCCCTGTGCTAACAATTGGCAGCGGTAGCCCATGCACAGGAGGGCCGGGAACTGACCTTAGAATAGCAAGTTCAGTTCCAGGTGCTTTTTATCAACTATACATTGGATCAACTCCGATAGGTTCTGCTATTCCGGGTACCGGAGGTTATGTTGATTTCGGCGCTGCACCTATGAGTGGAACATACGGAGCAACGGCTACAGATATGGCAACGGGCTGTACAAGTGGCGCTGCGGGAATTTCGCTTTCTCTTCTACCCCACCCCGGTTATATAATAGGAGCCACTGGCGTATGTACCGGTGCCACCACCACCCTCAGTGACACCACAACCGGCACTTGGAGCAGTGGCAATCCAGCGATAGCCACAATAGGCGCATTATCAGGTATAGTCACAGGCACAGGCGTAGGTTCTGCGGCCATCACGTTTACATCAACCGTAGGTTGTACGGTAACCACCACAGTATCCGTAACCAGCACCCTGCCACCCTCTTCCGGCCCATCAACAGTCTGCGCCGGGTCGTACATATCTATAACCGACACCGCTACCGGCGGCGTGTGGAACAGTAGCAATACTGCGGTCGCTACTGTGGGGTCTGCTACGGGCAGTGTGCTTGGTGTTGCTGCGGGAACCGCTAATATATCTTACACCATTGGCGGCTCATGCGGCTTAGTTACCCATACTGTAACTGTGTTGCCAACTCCTGCTACTATAACCGGGGTCAGCAGCGTATGCAATGGCGACCCCACTACGCTTTACGATGCCACACCCGGCGGCGTTTGGGGCAGCCTCGATACTGGAGTGGCAACTATTAACCCGAGCACCGGTGCCGCGGTAAGCCTTTCTCCCGGCCTTGCTCATATTCTATACACCTCCGGTGCTTGTAGCGCACATACCATTATAACCGTTGACCCAAGACCAGTGGTTACAGGAGCCAACATTGTATGTGTTTACGACACTATAATGTTGGGCACATCCATCTATGGTACCTGGACCACCAGCGACCCCGGCATTGCAACGGTCGATTATTATGGGCGTGTCACCGGCGTTACTCCCGGTGCTGCCGTTATCACCAGCAATGCATATTCCACCGGTTGCGCCACCAGCCACCCGGTCACCGTGCATACCACCTGCTCAGGTATGCCGGTTGCGGGCATAGCCCACCTGGGCAGCCCCACCAATTGCAGCGGAAACCAGAACAAACTTTACCTCACCGGATACAGCAATATCTGCGGCACCGGCTTTCAGTGGCAGTCTTCTATTGACTCCCTTACCTGGAGCGATGTACCCGGCGCAACATTCGACTCTGTGGCTGTGAACCCGGAGGCAAACCTGTATTACCGCTGCTTAGTCAAGTGCTATTCCAGCGGCATGTCGTCTTACTCTACCCTGGTGCATGTGGGCATCTACAACACCATTACCAGCCATGGCACGCTCAATACGCCATCTTACTTTTGCAATGGCCCCGGCTTCCTGCTCACCACCTGCGGCATAGCGCCCGGCACCAACGTACTCACCTACTATGGCGATGGCTCGCACGACAGCGTTCATCTTTTTTCCTATAGTTATGATTCCACAACCACAGATACCATCCTTCATGCCTACCAACTCTCCGGCGCTTATACCGTAAAACAGGTATTACGCGATGGCCTCACGCGGCAGGATTCCATCACGTTCTCTTACAACTACACTTACTGCCGCACCCTGCCCATATCTTTCTACTTCGATACCAATGGCGATTCTGTTTTAGATGCCGGCGATGGCTATCTATACCGGCCTATCACTACAGAGGTGGACTCTAATGGCATATCCATAGATACCATCACGGCCATTAGCGGCTTCTACTACAAAGCCCTGGGTGATTCGGGCACTGTTTATACATTCAGGGTCTTATCGTTCGATACCAGCTTGCACATGTGGAGCCCAGCCTCCGGCATACTCTACGATACCATCAATGCTTTCGTAAACAATTACCCTACAAAATATTTTGGCTTTTACTGCTCGTCAACAACCAATTTCAACCTGGCCATACATGCCGATATGAACTGCGGCAGGCATTGGGCATGGGGCTGCATCAACGTACAAAACACCTACTGCACACCGGAGAGTACAGTGATCGTTATGAACTTCAGTCCAAAGTACATCTTCGCCAATTCCAGCCCTGCCCCATATTCGGTGGTTGGCAATACGGTTACCTGGCATATGCCGCCCGTCTCAGTTTATGCCGCATACGACCAGTGGCCCAATATCTGGTACAACCTCACCATACCCGGCCTTTGGCTGGTAACCGGCGATACGGTCAATTCAAATTACAAGGTCAACCCCTACACCGGCGATGTGGATACCACCAACAATTACTTAGCTCGGGTGGATACCATCATTTCGTCCTACGACCCTAATTTAATGACCGTAAGTCCGGCAGGCAACATTATACCCTGCACCAAACTGGAATATACCATTGACTTTGAAAACACCGGAAACGATACCGCACACAATATTTATGTGATGGATACCCTGTCTGACAACATAGACCCGCATAGCATAAAGGTGGTTTCTGCAACGGCGGTAATGAATATCACTATTATTAAAGACGGCCCCCACAGCATTGTGAAGTTCGACTTCCCAAACATCAACCTGCTTGATAGCTCGCATTACAACCTTTGCAACGGCCAGGTGAGATTTACGGCTATGGCCAAAACCGGCCTGCCCGATGGCGCAACCATTTACAACCATGCAGGTATCTTCTTCGATGATAATCCGGTAGTTATGACAGACACCGCTATAAACACTATAGGCATCAGCCCCATCAACGGACCGTCCGTTGTTTGCAACACACAAAGCATCCGCCTGTCCGATGCCTCTGCAGGCGGCACATGGACAAGCGGCATCGCCACTACTGTTGCCGGGGGATTGGTAACCGGTATCTCTGCCGGCACCAGCCTCATCACCTATACCATTGCCAATACTTGCGCATCCAGGTCCGTGACAAAGCTGGTAACTGTAAACCCTGCGGTAACACCAGCAGTATCTGTATCGGCAAGCCCTACGGCGCACGACAGCATTTGCGAAGGCACTACTGTATCATTCGCACCGACGCCCACCAACGGCGGCACATACCCCACCTACGAATGGGTCATAAACGGGACACTGATAGGTGTGGGCAGCGCCTATAGCTACACACCTGCAAACGGCGATATTGTGGCTACCAAACTCACCAGTAGCGCCACCTGCGCCCTTCCAGATACTGCTGTGGGGTCAGTAACAATGACTGTACTCCCCTATGCAAGTCCTTCAGTTACCATTGGCGCATCGGCAGGCACGCATATCAGCGTAGGACTGTCAGATACGCTGGTTGCAGTAGCCACCGGCGCTGGCACTGCTCCCTATTACCAGTGGTACATAAATGGCAACCCGGTACCCGGCGCCACCAACCAAACGTTCATATATGACCATTACTTTAATGACGATGTTGTTAGCTGCGAGGTAACCGCCAACGGCATGTGCGCCACTTCATCTTCGTCAAATACGATCACGGTGACGCTTTATAATAACACAGGTATTAATGGGCTCGATGCAAAACAGGGAATATCCATATTCCCTAACCCGAACAATGGTGCATTTACCATCCGGGGATCAGTTGGTTTAGAAACAGAAGAAGTATCAATAGAAATTACAGATATGCTCGGACAGTTGGTTTATAGGAATAAATTGGTTGCCTCCGGCGGGAATATTAATGAACCTATTGCCCTAAGCAATACTTTCACAGATAGCATCTATATATTGAGGATCCATTCGGAAAGCGGGAACAGGGTTGTACATTTTGTTGTGGGGAAGTAAACTCACGACTTTAAAAAGCGAGGCACGTTTCTTTTTTGTCTTTAAAACCTTCGTATATTCGTAAAAAATAGAGCTATGAATATGCTTGTTATAGACAATAAGTCGTATGTGGTTTTGCCAATAGAAAGCTATGAGGCACTGCAAAAGAAAGCAGCGCTAAAAACACGACCAGAAAAAATAATATCTATTGAGGAGGCGCGGGCACACAGCAAAAAATTGATCAGGAAGTGGGCTGGAGAGAAGTAGTGGTTAAAGAAGCCGTAGCCCACAGCATTGCTGAAGTTGCTTGGTACATAGAGTCTAAAGGACTAATAGCCACAGCGGAGCGTTTTACGGATTGCGTGTATGATTTCCTGATAAAGCTGTCTGATTCGCGTAGAACCCATGCCGTATGCCGTGATCCGGCAAGAGCGATTCTTGGGTATAAGTGTATTTCATACAAAAAGAAATACACAATTGTATTTTTGGAAACTAACGACAACCTGGTAATTTGTGAGTTCCTTCCTTCAAAAAATATCCATTGGTAAACGCTAAAATACCAAGAAAAATGCGCTAATCTGTTACTTACGATTTCGTAATGGTTAGTCATTTTCTTGCTACTTTGTCTCCGCATCGCTACAACAGACTGCCCGGCATACAATGCGGGCGTGAGTTGATGTTGGCTGCACCCAAAAAACCCGCCATTTTGCTCCCTTCCTTATTTCATTAACGCCATTTTGTCATTTAATTTTTTACAATTACGCCATATAGTCGCATTTATCCACATGGCATCGCGTTTGCAATGGTAAAGCAAACACTAAAAAAACAAATTTTATGTACTACAAAAGAAATTATGCCGTATCGCCACGCACCATCGGCGGATTTATCGAAGACGTATTCCAGAATGGCTGGGCTAATGATGCTGTTCCTGCTTCTGTACCTGTGAATATTCACGAAACAGATAAAAGCTATGAATTGCATGTAGTTGCACCTGGCTTTAAAAAGGAAGACTTTAAGCTGAACATCCAGGACCGGAACACCTTGCAGGTAACAGGCGAACAGAAGGCAAAGGAAGAAACTGCCGAGCCACAGGAAGGCAAATGGATCAGGAGCGAGTTCAGGGCCAAGTCCTTTAAGAGGAGCTTTACCCTCAACGACAAGGTGGACAACACCAAAATAGCCGCTAAATATGAAGATGGCGTATTGGTGGTGACCTTGCCAAAAAAGGAAGTTAGCGAGCCAGCTACTATTGAAATAGCGGTGAACTAAACCCCAAAGACCACAAACCCCCAACCCCTAAAGGGGAGCTTCCCTTATTACCTACCCCCAACGCCTAAAGAAGGAGCCGACTTTGAAGCTTTTGATTTTGCTTGATAGATGGTTCCCCTTTAGGGGTCAGGGGTTTCTAAAACCTCAAACCCCTAAAGGGGAGGCATCTATGCCGAGGGCTTTGCACCTGCTAAATAGATGGTTCCCCTTTAGGGGTCAGGGGTTTTAGGGTAACGGGGTAAAAAAACTACAAAACCTGTAAGCCGGATCCTGTATCCCGGGTTTCCCCGGAACGGCTATCATTTATCTGGGATGCTGCTCACGCAACACCTCTAGCTGCCAACCCACGAACTCCGGCGAGCCGCCGTCAGGCGCCCGTATATTTGGCATTTCAGCGCGCAAGGTTTACCCTTAGTCGTTGTTGCCAATGACTACCGTAGTCTCTTACACTACTTTTTCACCCTTGTCCGCCGTAGCTTTTCAGCGAAGGAGGACTTGTCTGCAAAAGCTCTTCAGCTAAATTTGACTTATCCGCCTACGGCAAGACGGTTATTTTCTGTGGCACTGTCTGTTCCCGATGAATCAGGACCTACCCGTTAGGTAGTGCGCTGCTCTTTGCTGTCCGGACTTTCCTCCCGTATTGCTACAGGCGATAACCCGGTTTTGTAGAACCGCGAAAATACGATAATATGCACAACCTTTTAAGCTTTCTGCTATTCAATTATACTACGCAAGGGATAAATTTGCGAGTTTCATTTTGGTAGAAAAATCGAAGAACTGTCATGGTGAGCCCCGCCGAACCATGACATGTTGAAATTATGTTTGAAGCTAAATCGGAGTACAAGCACATAAATTTGTCCCTTGCGCGGTATGAGTAAAGATGTAGTGAAACTAAACACAAAGGGCACAAAGTTGAACCACGAAGAACACAAAGGCGCTTGTGGCCTTTGTGGCATTAAAACGACACAAAAAAATATTAACCTATTAACCAATTAACTTATTAACCTATTAACTTATTAACCAATTAACTTGTTAACCAATGAAAAGGATAATAACGTTTCTGACAGGCCTGCTTACCCTGGCAATTAGCTATTCTACCGGCGCACAACAAAAGGCTACAGCAAAAGACCAATCGCTTCTGTGGCGCATAAGCGGCAAGCACATGGCAAAACCATCATTCCTTTTCGGCACCATCCATCTCATCTGTATCGACGATTATGTATGGACAGAGAAAATGAAACAAAGCCTGGCCAACAGCGAAAAAATATGCCTGGAAATGAACCTGAACGACCCTGCGGTAGTGATGCAGGCTACAATGGGATTGCTGGATACCAGTGGCAAAAAACTGGAAGACTACTTTACCCCGGAACAATTCAAACTGGTAAAAAGCTACTTGAAAGACAGCATCGGCATGGATATTTCGCTATTTGAGCAAATGAAACCCATAGCGCTGCAAAGCATCATTGGCACCACTGGTCTCAACTGCGACAACCCTATATCTTACGAAGACAGCATTATGAAAACCGCCCTCAACGACAAAAAGGAGATAATGGGGCTGGAAGAACCTAAAGAACAGATTGACGTGCTTGGAAGCATTTCCGCCGATACGGTAGTAAAACAACTGATGGCAGACATTCAAAGCAACAATACAAATGACAGCGAATACTGGCGACTGGTATCGGCCTACAAAAGGCAAGACCTTCCTGCCCTCTTCTCCCTCATCACTTCCTCCAAAGAACTCGGCGATGACCTGGGCGTTTTCCTCAATGACAGGAACAAAAAATGGATACCCCGCATTGCTGATAAGATGAAACAATCCTCAGTATTTTTTGCCGTAGGCGCCGGCCATCTCTGGGGCCAGGAAGGCGTAATAAACCTGCTAAGGAAAGATGGATATACTGTAGAACCACTAAAGTAAACAGCTACCTACCAATAACTTATATTTTGCGCGGCATAGTTTCGTGCATTGTTGAAAAATGGGGCGCCCTTGAAAGGGTGTAATCTAATAGCGATGGGCATCGCCCATCGAACTCTTGGCCAGCTACCTTACTACCACTTGCTTGTTCCACACCCCACCCTCTGTAACAGCGCTTAAAATATAAATACCCGCCGGCACTTTGAGCCGCAAGTCCATCACTTTATTAGTTTCGCCATTTGTCCCCATTACTTTCTGCCCCAGCAGGTTTGTAATAACGATCTGTACCGGCTCAATTATGTCAGAGGTCACCTTCACCGTAAACTCCCCTTCATTCGGATTGGGATATATAGCAACGTCATTTATAGAAAAGCCAGAAACGTTTCTCACCCCTTCGCAATCCTCTACATTAACGGGCAACATTACGGAAGTGCTGCAATCAAAATCAGAATTTGTCAATATATAACTGACCGTATCAATACCCGCCGATACACCATATACTGCCCCTGCGCCGGTTACCAAAGCAACAGCGCTATTGCTGGTGATCCACACCCCACCAACCGATGTATCGGCCAGGTAAGTGGTATCGGATCCCATACACACATATGGCACGCCCGTTATCGCCCCTACCACCGGGGAGGGATTAACGGTAACATATATGGCTATAGTATCAGTAACAGTCCCTGCCCCATTTACAATCCAAACGCGGAAAGAGTCACTGCCGGTGAAACCGGTTGCTGGCGTATAGGTTAGGCCGGCAGGGGTTAAAGTATCACTGCCGGATACACCAACACCCGTAAATGTGGCCATCACAGAACCATGAGCTGGCCCCGACGAAAGTTCCCAGCCTACTATCGAACCTGGGCCTACCGGGGAAACTGACAAAAGGGAATTAATGGAAACTGCAGGATAATTTTCGCAGACTATGATGCTGCGTGATGCCCCCGAGATAAAAGCGGGATTGGCAACCGGGGCGGAGACCTTACGGATGCGGTTATTGTCGTGATCCGATATATACACATTCCCGGTATCATCCACAAATACACCACACAGGGTATTCAGCTCGCTTGCAGTGGCAGCGCAGCCATCGCAGGTATAACCCGCAGTGCCGGTGCCCGCGAAAGTTGACATTATACCACTTGCATCTATTTTACGGACCCGGCTGTTTCCGGCATCCCCGACATAAATATTGCCAACCGCATCCAATGCTATCCCACCCGGATTATTCATTTGGGCTAAGGTAGCCGCTATACCATCGCCGCCATATCCGCTAACTCCCGTACCTGCAATAGTGCTTATGATCCCGGCAGTATTTACCTTACGGATCCGTTGATTTCCCTGGTCTGTAAAATATATGTTGCCCAGCGTGTCAACAACAACACTCGTAGGAAAGTTGATCCCGGCGCTGGTTGCAGCACCTCCATCTCCGCTAAAAGTTCCTGAGAGAAAACCACTGGGACCAATCCCGGCGACCGTAGTTATAATGCCGAAGGTGTCAATTTTTCGGATCCGGTTATTCCACTCCTCTGCAAGGTAAAGGTTACCAGTTCGATCAATGGCTATGTCACCGGGATAGTAAATTTCAGCCCCTGTCGCTGGGCCGCCATCGCCACCATACCCATAAACCATGGGCGTACCCGCTATTGTGCTGATAATGCCGGAGGTGTTAATTTTGCGAATGCATTGATTGCGAAAATCGGCTACATACACATTACCGATCCGGTCAACAATAACCCCAACCGGATTATTTAGCTTCGCGTCGGTAGCACTCCCTCCATCACCGCTAAATCCCGCAATCCCCGTCCCGGCTATCGTCGTAATTGTGCCTGTTGTGCTCACCTTGCGGACACGGTTATTTGAATAATCCGCGATATACATATTCCCAGATATATCTAAAACTGCGTGGTAAGGCCCATTTATTTCTGCCGAAAGCGCGCTGCCACCATCACCACCAAATGCCGCTGTCCCATTACCCACAACTGTGGTGATAATTTGCGCACGAACTGTTAAAGAAAAACACAGGCAAAATAAAAAGAAGAGGTTGCTTTTCATAGAATTCAGGTTTTAGGACAAATTAATAATTACCCTAAGTGAAGTTGACGAAATAAATACCACTATATGGCGAAGTTATTTTTCGTTTATGCAAGGCACAAAATCCGCGAATAGTGAGCTATTTATCCCGATTGCTATCGGGATTGGGACGAAGCAGAAATGAAAAAGAACAAGTCAGATGGTGGTATTTATTTTGTCAACGTCACTAAGTTAGAGAACTATTAAATAAAAATCAAATAAATTCCCGAATTCCGTAAGCCAGCAGAATCAGTAGGCTATCAGGGCACAAAACTACTGGCCGTTAAGGGTGTATTATTTACCGCATTATAAACATTTTTCCCGCTTACAAGGTCCTCATATACCGATGCGTCATTGACCACATAACTATATGCGGAATAATACACCACAGCGCCGCTGGTCATTCCCGCATTTGTCAGATCCTGGCCGGGAACAATAAGGGTAATGCTTGTGGCGTAGGCCGGTATGGTACACACATAGCTCACCAGGTAGTTTGTGATGGCATTGCTTGCGGGGGATATTGAATTAGCAAATACTATACAGCTCCTTACCCTTGCATCGGGCTGTGCGCCAATTACCAACGAGTCGCTCGCAGACCCGGAACTATGACCTGCATTTAACGACACAAGGAACGAATCAGGAAGTGCAGAAAGCCGGACATCCTGGTTATAAGTGCCGGAAACGAAATTTATATTGTTGATAGTTGTGGCCGCATAGGCACTATCGGTCGCAGTAATATAAAAAGTACCCGTGGCAACTGCATAGGTTGGATAAGCGAAGCTATACGCCCCGGTAGTGCTAACCGGATTAACCATAACACTATTCCCGCTGAGAGAGAGAAACACATTATCAAGGTTCGTCAATACCCTGCTTCCATATTTATCATATAATGCCACATGTCCGCTAATTGCGCCTGTAAAGCTCGGCCCTGCAAGACCAGTAGGGCCTGTAGGGCCCTCTTTGGCACAGGAAGCAAGCATTAAAATAAGCCCCAAAATAAAAATAGCCGGAAAATTCTTTTTCTGCATAGGCAAATTTAATAATTAAAACCCAATGCGGGAAACGACCAACAGATCGCCATACCAAATTCAAAGCTTGTATAGTTGCAAATCCCGTTCATTTGTGTGTTTTCCCATTTCAGCGATGTTCGGAAAAAAAAGGAGAAATTATTTGTAGTTTTAGTAGTTATATTCGACAATAGAGAGTACTGGGGCGCTAATGACTAATGATATGGATGAATATAGAATGATAGATGGTAAAGACTTTGCAGATTTTGTAAAGGGCTTTTTATCTTTTGCGCAGCACCTGTGCCTGTATATTATTGCTGCGCTAAAGCAGTATTATATAACAGCGGCATTTGTATTCATTTTAATACTTTGCGCCGGGCTTTTTTGCCGGTATAGAACAACCGTATATTATGAGGCGACAATGGTGTGCCTGCTGAAAGAACCAGCCTATAAAAAAACCTACGGCGAAATGGTACATGACCTGGATAAACTTGCAAAAAGCCATTCTTATGCTGCCCTTTCCACCCGGTTGAAGATATCACCGGCTGATGCAAAACAAATACTGGAAATAGAGGGCAAAAACAGTGTAGGTAGTATGTTGTATGAAGATATTACTACCACCTATACACCACTCTACTTCACGGTGAAATCTATTGATAACAGAGTATTTCCGGCAATCGAGCGGGCCCTGATGGACTACATCAATACAGGAAGCCCTTACCTGAATGAAAAAGTCTTGCGGGATTCGGCCTCTGTGCAGGCAAGGATCAACTACCTGAATCGAAACATCAATGTTGTTGATTCTGTATTAGCCTCCATATATGGGTTAATGAAAAGAAACGGGCTGAATGCCGACACTTCAATAAATGCAAATAAGTTCGCCATGTTGCTCCGATATAAAACCGATATGGATGACGACCTGGTAAAGCAAACCAGGCGCGCCAGGGACCTGAAAACACAGATAGAATTGCTGCACGGCTTCATGCCCGCTGATAACCCGGTAAGCAGTAAGAACAAAATTTTATTGCTGGCATTAGCGGCATCTTTAATTTTACCTTGCATTGTTGTTGTATTCACCAAAGCATTGCGCGATGGCAAAAATCCTAGCGCTGTATGAACATACTCTTCTCTCACTCCTACTTTCTGCGATTTGATCCTAAACAATGGGAACTGAAGCAACCCTATGCCCCGCTGGGAACGCTTTATGCGGCAGCATTAATGAGAGCAAATGGCTATGACGTATCCCTGTTTGATACAATGTTTGTGCACTGTGCAGATGAGGTGAATAGCAAAATCGAAACATACAGGCCAGAACTCTTTGTGATATATGACGATGGTTTTAATTACCTCACAAAGATGTGCTTGACCAATATGCGGGAGGCCGCTTTCAGGATGATCAAGAATGCTAAAGAACGGGGCTGCATTGTAGCCGTTTCCAGTTCTGATTCGACGGACCGCTACGAGGAATATCTCAACGAAGGGGCAGATTATATTTTAATAGGAGAAGCGGAAATGACTTTGCTGGAACTTGCTGCAAAACTCAAAAGAAAGGAGCAGGATGTAACAGCTTTACAGGGCATTGCATTTATGCAAAACGGCAACCTGGTAAAAACACAACGCAGGCAGGTAATGCACGACCTGGACAGCCTGCCCATGCCTGCCTGGGACCTGGCCGATATGAAAACCTATCGGGAATATTGGCTGCAAAGCAGTGGGTATTTCTCTATCAATATAGGTACTACAAGAGGCTGCCCTTTCAAATGCAACTGGTGTGCGAAGCCTATATATGGCAACCGCTACAACTCACGCTCGCCAAGGAACGTAGCTGATGAGATAAAGTATCTAAAAGAAAAATACAATATAGATCACATCTGGTTTTGCGATGACATCTTTGGGCTAAAGCCAGGATGGGTAAAAGAGTTTGCCAATATTGTAATCAAAGAAAATATAAGTGTGCGTTTCAAGATACAGTCGCGCGCAGACCTGCTGCTACAGGAAGATAATATACAGTCGCTGGCAAAGGCAGGATGCGAAAATGTATGGATAGGTGCAGAAAGCGGATCGCAGAATATACTGGATGCAATGGATAAAGGCATAACAATACAGCAAATAAAAGAAGCGACTACCTTGCTAAAGAAACATGGGATACAACCCTCGTTCTTCATACAATTCGGCTACCTGGGAGAAACCAAGGAAGACATACGCAAAACGATACGAATGATAACGGAACTGCTCCCGCACTCCATTGGCGTATCTGTATCATATCCATTGCCAGGAACGATTTTTTATGATAAGGTAAAGAGCCAACTTGAAGAGAAAACAAACTGGACGGATTCTGACGAGTTAAAAATGATGTTCAAGAACACCTACCAGCCAGCGTTCTATAAGCAACTGCATAGGTATGTCCAGACCAATCACCGGCTGCACCTGGCTATCGACCACCTAAAAAAAGTACTAAAACAGCCTACTTTGTTATCTCCGTCAACACTTAAAAAAATGTTGTCCATATTATATTATTTTCCCGAGGCTTGTATTTCAAAGTATAAGCTTACTAATCTTGAAAAAGGATAGGCTATGAATAAAGTATTGTTGTTTAACCCGAGAAGCGCAAAGTACAAGCCACGGCTGCCCAACTCTATATTATCTGTGGCTGCGGCAATAGAAGGTATTTATGACTACGTAATCGTTGATGGCAACCTGGAGAAAGACCCGGAAACAAAAATCCTCAACTATTTTAAGACAGGAGAATTCAAATATTTTGGCTGCACCTGTATGCCGGGGCCACAATTGCGGCAGGCAATACCTATATCCAAAAAAACAAGGGATATATTTCCGGGAATAAAAATAATATGGGGCGGCTACTTTCCTTCCAACCAGGCTAAGGTAACGCTCACATCAGGCTTTGTGGACTTTGTGATCAATGGACCAGGGGAGAAATGCTTTCCTGCTATAATTGACGCCCTTGAACATAACAAACCTTATGAACTCATTGGCAATCTTATTTACCTGGCGGGCAGCGAAATAGTAAAAACAAAAACTGATGAACTATATGACCAGGACGCGCTGCCGCCATTACCCTATGACACGCTAAGCAGTTTCTACCCAATCTCGGCTTATTTGGGTAAAACCTACTTGGGCACTAAAACTATTGCATACCATTCCAGCATGGGTTGTCCTTTCAAATGTTCTTTTTGCGCGGTTGTACCCATATACAATGCCCGTTGGCGGGGCAGGTCGGCGCAGAATATTTATAAGGATATTAAGTACCTTAAAGAACGCTACAACGGCAATGCAATAGAATTTCATGATAACAATTTTTTTGTGTCAGAAAAGCGCACTGTGGAATTTGCAGAGCTGATAATGAATGAAAATATGGTGTGGTGGGGCGAAGGCAGAATAGATACCATAAATAAATACTCAGACGAATCGCTGGAAATAATGCGCAGGTCGGGCTGCAAGATGATATTCTTTGGAGCGGAGACGGGCAATGATGCGATATTAAAGAAAATGGATAAAGGCGGTACACAAACAGGGGAGCAGATAAGGACATTTGCCGCGCGAATGGCGAAATTTGATATCATACCTGAATATTCATTCGTGCTGGGCACACCTGCCAGCACACCCGAAGAGGTGATGCAGCAGATCGATTTCGACATTGCCTTCATCAGGGAGATAAAACAGATAAACCCAAAGACGGAGATCATCATATACATATACAGCCCTGTACCTACAGAAGGGTCTGACATGTATAACAAGGTATTATCATCAGGCTTTAAATTCCCTGAGAAATTAGAAGATTGGATAAGCCCACACTGGGAGAATTTCGACCTACGGAAAAACCCTTTGACACCCTGGCTTACCGCTGAAATGGTAAATAAAATAAGGGATTTTGAAACGGTGCTGAACAGCTACTACCCTACTGTATCTCACGTAAGAATGAGTAGCTTAAAACGCAATGTAATGCGTATGGTTTCTGCAGTAAGGTATAAAACGAACTTTTTTACAAAGCCCTATGAGCTGAAGGCGTTGCAGATATTGTGGAAGTACCGGCAACCGGAAATAGAAGGATTTTGAACAAAGACATATTAAGATGAACCTCAAATCACTGACGGATACGTACAAGCGGTACAGGACATTGCAGACAGATAAAATATCTGCCCTGCCCATAGTGATCCTTATGCCACACAGTGCGTGTAACTGCCGCTGTGTAATGTGCGATATATGGAAGGATAATAAAAACGGGAAACAACTTACCGAAAAGGATGTAGAGGGCTTGCTAGGTTCATTAAGACAATTCGGCACAAAGCAGGTATTGATGTCTGGCGGAGAGGCCCTGCTCAATGCAAATTTCTTCAGGTTATGTGAACTGTTGCAAAAAGAGCATATTCACATCACCTTGTTATCAACCGGGCTTTTATTGAGAAAACATACTGAGCAATTACTACAATTAGTGAACGACGTAATTATTTCATTGGACGGCGATGAGACCACACACGACGAGATAAGAAATGTAAGTGGCGCATATAGCAAATTGAAAGACGGGGTTCAACATATAAAAGCATTAGAGCCTGGTTATAAGATCACAGCCAGAACGGTGATCCATAAACTGAATTACAAAGTGTGGCCGCAAATTATCGATGCCGCAAAAGAAATGGGTTTAGACCAGGTCAGCTTTCTTCCGGCAGATGTAAGCAGCGAGGCGTTTAACCGCCAAACTCCCTGGGACGCGCCGCGCCAGGGAGAGATAATGCCAGGTAAAGACGAACTGCCTGGTCTTAGGGAGATAACTGAAGGAATAATATCGCAGTATGAAGCAGAGTTTAGCAGTGGGTTTATAGCCGAATCGCCGGATAAACTAAGGAAAATTCATACTTACTATGGCGCCATGCATGGCTTGAATCCCTTCCCGTTTAAAAAATGTAATGCCCCGTGGGTATCGACCGTCATAGAAGCAGACGGAACAGTGCGACCTTGCTTTTTTCACAGATCTATGGGCAATATAAGGAACAATTCATTGAGTGAAATCCTCAACAGTACAGAGGCTATTGGCTTCCGCAAAGGCCTGGACATGAAAAAAGATCCAACCTGCGTGAAATGTGTTTGCTATCTTAACCTCAGTCCGGCGACGAACCCTTGGTAAAAGTAACTAATGATCGACGATACAAACCATACGAACGAGGAGCTATCGGCAAGTGCCTTCACAAGGCAATCTGCAATTTTCGATGCTATCTATAGCTCAAATACAATCGTATCTTACAAAAGAGACCGGGTGAGAACCCATGTAAATCAATATCTGGCGTCTGGAAGCAGCATACTTGAATTAAATGCAGGCACAGGGGAAGATGCTATCTATTTTGCGTCACAGGGGCATAGTGTGCACGCTACGGATATTGCCGAAGGCATGTTAAAGGAGTTGGGAACCAAGGTAAAAAAAAATAACCTGGAGCAACAAATATCCATAGAGCAATGTTCGTTCACTATGTTAGAAGCATTAAAGAACAAAGGTCCCTATGATCTTATTTTCTCCAACTTTGCCGGCTTGAATTGCACCGCTGAATTAGAAAACGTGCTGCACTCACTCAACCCACTACTTGTACCTGGCGGCTTGGTAACACTTGTTGTGCTTCCTCCATTCTGCCTGTGGGAAACACTGCTGCTTTTCAAAGGAAAGTTCAAAACAGCTTTCAGAAGATTCAATAGTCGAGATGGAGCAGATGCACAGGTAGAAGGCGTCCATTTTAAATGCTGGTATTATAAGCCGTCCTTCATTATTAATATTTTGAAAAATGACTTTGATGTTTTAGGTGTCGAAGGACTGTGCACCATTGTCCCCCCTTCTTATATTGAACATTTTGCCGAAAAACACACAGGCGTGTACAATAAGCTGACCCGGCTGGAAAGCAAGCTAAAAGACAAGTGGCCCTGGAAGTATATTGGCGACTACTACATTATTACGCTCAGGAAACGATGATACAAAATGAGTTTGTCCTTATCTCCAATCGAAATGATGCCGACAAACAGATTGATAATAGTACTGGCTTCCGTTTCCAAAGGCTGGCGAGTTTTGAGAAGCTATCTAGCAACCCAGTGCAATACAGCGTATATAAGGTTGTAGAAAAACTAGAAACGGGCAGGTCAAATGTTGGTATTAATTTTATAATCGTCACTAAAGTTTTGATTAACTTTGTGTCCGAAAACAGCTAAATATGAAGTTTTTTATAGACACGGCAAACCTTGCCCAGATAAAAGAAGCCAATGACCTCGGCATATTAGATGGCGTAACTACCAACCCGTCGCTGATGGCCAAAGAAGGCATTAAAGGCCATGATGCTGTGACAGCGCATTATAAAACGATCTGCGAGATGGTAGATGGTCCTGTAAGCGCCGAGGTATTGGGTACTACTTTTGAGGGCATCGTGGAGGAGGGCAAAAAGCTTGCTACGATACATAAGAATATTGTAGTAAAGGTGCCAATGATAAAGGATGGCATCAAAGCCATAAAATGGTTTACAGATAATGGCATCCAAACCAACTGCACACTTGTATTTTCTGCCGGTCAGGCTATACTTGCAGCAAAAGCGGGCGCGTCATACGTGTCTCCTTTTATTGGCCGAATTGACGATAGCAGTTGGGATGGCGTGCAACTGATAGAACAAATCGTTGGCATCTATAATTCCCAGGGATTTATGACAGAAGTATTGGCTGCATCAATCCGCAACCCGTTGCATATCGTAAGGTGTGCGGAAGCCGGAGCAGACATTTGCACTTGTCCTTTGTCTTCTATTTTGGGCTTACTGAAACACCCCCTGACCGACCTTGGCCTGGAACAATTCCTGAAAGATGCGCAGGCAATGCAGTAAATTTTAAAAAAGAACCATATACTGATCCGACTATGAAAATAGCCGGATTTTTTTTGCAATTTTACTACCGCCTACCTTTCGGTATGCATTAAATGAATGACCATGCAAAATTCAAACGACCTGCGGTTTGCTGTATTGATAGATGCCGACAATGTTCCTTATGCCAATGTAAAAGGCATGATGGAGGAAATCGCCAAGTACGGCACGCCTACCTTCAAACGCATTTATGGGGACTGGACCAAGCCAACAGTATCTGGCTGGAAATCGGTATTGCTGGAGAACGCCATAACACCAATACAGCAATACAGCTATACCACCGGCAAAAACGCTACAGATTCGGCGATGATAATAGACGCCATGGATATACTATACACAGGCAAAGTGGATGGTTTTTGCATCATTTCAAGCGACAGCGATTTTACACGGCTTGCATTACGCCTGCGCGAGGCTGGAGTGAAAGTAATAGGCATGGGCCAAAAGAAAACACCCCTGCCCTTTATTGCCGCCTGCGATAAGTTTATCTACATAGAAATCCTTTCTGAAACAACAACTGCGCCGCTTAAAGAAGAGAAGGAAGAGGATAAGAAAGAACAGACCCAAACAACAAATACCATAAAACGGCTCGACCAAAAAACAATACAACTGATCACATCGAGCATCGGCGACCTCGCAGATGAGTCTGGCTGGGCATTCCTTGGCGAAGTAGGCAACCTGATACTAAAGAAAGAGCCCGATTTCGACCCGCGAAATTATGGCTTTAAGAAACTTGGGCAACTCATTAAAAGCACACAGCGGTTCGAAATTGATGAACGGCAAACCGACAAGAGCAATATAAAGCTGGTGTATATAAGGGCCAAGCCCTTAACTAAGCCCGAAACCACTACAAAGAAGCCACAAAAAAAGTTAAAAGTAAAAAATTAAAAATAAAATACGACAATTGTCTGAAATTATACGACAAAAGAGTACCTTTGTGGTAGGAGGAATATTTTTATGAAAGAAGCCAAGAAAGACCATCATGTGCATGAAGAAAAGACATACCCAGCTCACGAACCAAGCACCGGCTACGTGAGCGAACCAAGTATAGGCTACGTGCGTGAGCCGAGCACAGGTTACCTAATCAGCGCAAGCAGGGAAGGAATACCATTCCGGAACTTCACCAAAATGACCGAAAACAGCCCATTCAGCTTAGATGATTGGTCTGTTTTTCTGCACCTGTCTGAAAGAACAATACAGCGGTACAAGAAAGAAGACAAAAGATTTGACCCCATTTATTCCGAAAAAATATTGGAGATAACTATGCTGTACAACAGGGGCTCGGAGGTATTCGGGAACAATAAAAAATTCGACATATGGCTTAATTCAAAAAGCATTGCACTGGGTGGAATAAAACCGATGGATCTGTTGGACAGTACCTTCGGGATAGGAATGATAAACAATGAGCTGACAAGAATAGAACACGGCGTACTGGCATGATCGTTTACAGGCTTAGCAGATCAAAATTCAAAAATGACCTTTCCGGCAAGGGCGCTGAAATGGCAGGCGGCAGGTGGAACAGTATAGGTATCCCAATGCTGTACACTGCGGAGTCCCGCGCATTGTGCGCCCTTGAAATTGCAGTACATACACAGCTTAATGTAGTACCCGATGACTATCTTATGGTAACGATAGAAATACCTGGAATATCAAAAAAACAAGAGATATCTGCCAGCCACCTGCCCGAACATTGGAAATCGTTTCCTGAAAATTCATTCACGCAAAAGCTTGGCGACAACTTTTGCAGGGAAGGAAAATACCTGGCTTTGAAGGTGCCGTCTGCCATAGTGCAAGGAGATCATAACATACTGGTAAACCCATTTCACCCCGATTTCAGACTGGTGAAAGTGGTATCTATGGAACGATTTCAGTTTGACCAACGCCTTTTTATAAAACAAGCGGAAGCCTGATGAAACGCACAATATATTTCCTACTGCTACTGGCTATGCTATCGGCCGCATCGGGATACCTGATGTCGAAAGCAAGCTGGATAGCGCGGGTGGACATTACTTTCTTCCACAAGCAAATGAACCTGCTGAAAATATGGTGGCAAGGGGCAATCGCCGTGTTCATCGTATTGACACTATTGTTCTTGTTACATGCATTTATTCAAAAAAGACTAAGCAACACCAGTGCCAGGATACTTCATTTCATCCTACTCCTTACGGCCATTGCGGGCATGTATTTAACCTACGACGATTTCACTACAAATCTATCCCATCGCCTTACTGGCAAGCGGTTTCATTATGGGGTTTACCTATGGTGGATGGGATGGATATTGACCTGTATATTCTTTCTGTTTAGAAAAAAGCCACAAAGCTTTGCCATCACAAATACAGGTAAAACGGATGAAGCAAGGCAGTAAATGCAGCTGTGTATTGTCCATCTACATCTTTTATTACAAGCGTTTCCTCGTTATTAGTACAAGGCACCCCTCCACGGCTAAACAAAGCCACTACCCTATTTACCGGGGAATCAATTTTATGACTGACCAATAACCTACCCGATTCAGCCCAGCCGAATGCCTTGATAAGGCTTGCAAAAAGAAGGTATTCGGGGTAAGGCAATAAGATTGATAAATGCCCATCCTTATTCAGATTGGCGGCCGCAATGTCTATAATATCTTGTTGCGATAATGAACCTGTATGCCGCGCTCTGTTCTTGCGTTCATCTTCACTCACCAGGCTGTTAATGAAGAAGGGCGGGTTGGTAATTATTAGATCATACTTACGATCAAACGCATAGCCACAGGCATCTCCTTCCAAAACATTGATCCTGTCGCCCCAGGGAGACCCCTCCACATTTTCCTTAGCCTGGACTGCGGCTGCATGATCCACTTCGATAGCATCGATGTTAATTCCCTCACATCGTTGGGCCAGCATAAGTGATAGTAGGCCGGTGCCAGCGCCTATATCCAATACGGTCTTTACATGCGGCATTACCGGCGTCCAGGCGGCTTGTATGCAGGCATCGGTAGTCACCTTCATAGCGCACCGATCCTGCCAGACTGTAAACTCCTTAAACCTGAAGTATTGATTGCTCATTCCCAGGTAGCCCGCGCGCTGGCACTTACCGACAGATCGGCAAAGGCGCCTTTTAGAAATTTATAATAGCCGGTAATGCCTATCATAGCGGCATTGTCGGTACAATATTCGAACCGGGGGATATATACCTGCCAGCCGTTCTTTTCGCCGGCCTCCTTTATAGCCCTTCGCAACCCGCTATTGGCCGATACGCCGCCGGCTATGCCTATATGCTTTATGTCCAGTGCTTTTGCAGCCTTCTCCAGCTTGGCCATCAGCATCTTGATAATGGTGTGCTGCACCGAAGCGCAGACGTCGTTTATATTCTTTTCTACGAAGGCAGGGTCAATCTTTTTTTGCGCATGCAGAAAGTAGAGTACAGATGTTTTTATACCGCTGAAACTATACTCATAATCTTTCATTTCACTCATCGGGAATTTGAAACGAAGTGGGTCGCCCTGCGCCGCCAGCTTGTCCACAAGCGGCCCCCCGGGATATGGCAGACCGAGCATCTTGGCCACCTTATCAAATGCCTCGCCCGCGGCATCGTCTATGGTTTCGCCAAGCACTTCCATATCCAGGTAGTCGCGGCAGAGCACGATCTGTGTATGCCCTCCAGAAACCGTAAGGCACAGGAACGGAAACTCCGGCTGCTGCTCTATAAAATGGGCCAGAACATGGGCCTGCATATGGTGCACCGCGATAAGCGGGATATGCATAGCCTGCGCAAACCCTTTGGCAAAGCACGCCCCTACCAGCAAAGAGCCAATAAGCCCCGGCGACTGTGTAAACGCCACCGCCGAGAAATGGTGCTTATCTATACCAGCATCTTTTATTGCGGCATCAACTACTGGTATTATATTTTGCATATGCGCACGCGATGCCAGCTCCGGTACCACCCCGCCATACCGCTCATGCACCTGCTGGGTCGCCACTGTGTTACTCAGCACTCTGCCATCCCGTATCACGGCTGCGCTTGTTTCATCGCAACTGGACTCTATGGCGAGTATGTTTATAGCCTGTGTATTCATTTCCGGCGCAAAACTATTACAAATGCGGGTGACCACCGTAGTATTATATTATATTTACAATAATTAATATTTATTTAGTCGTTTTAAGTGGTGTGACCCCACTCAAAAAAAATATTGTGGATAACTCATATTGCCGGTTCTGCGGTATGATGTGCTGGTAAAAGGTTTTGCGAGATACCGGATTTTTTGGGTGACCCCATTGGTGACCCTATTTTTGGGGGGTGATTCCGCCGTCGCTGAAATTAGCTATGGCGGACAAAGGTGTGAGGGCTTTTTACCACAAGGGCCACAAAGGAAGGCACAAGGATCACAAAGTTGCTCAAATTTTACAGAAATTTCTCTTAAAATGATAATTTATTGATAATCAATTAATTGTGTGAAAAATTGTGAATAATTGTTGCTCGAAAGTTGCTCAGTTGTTGCACGACTATGATTTATAGGATTAAAAGGATTTTAGGATACATACTATACACCGGATAAAAATGTGCATTGAATTTAAAAAGCCTGGAAGGCTTTAATGTGAATAGCTCCGGGTGCAACCCAGAGTCTTCAGGGTTATACCAGTTGAACCCCGCCGGGGTTCAATGACCACATCTATTTTCCCACCGGTTTCACCAGTGGCTATTCATCATTTAAGCCCTATCGGGCTTGCCCGTTTATCATTGCACAAACTTATGCGGCGAGAAGTATACAAACGATTTTTATGGCACAAAGGTCTGTAAGAAAATAATACAAGCCAAGACGTTTTATCTATACCAGTTAAGGTTGTGGCTATAATGCTAACCGTCCTGCGCGATACGCCAGTTGCAAACTGGTTCAATTGGGTAGGCACGAGTCGGCTGCGCTCACGGCTATGCTACAGACTCGCGCCAGTGGGAGGATGTCTGAACCGTTGATGAAGCTGATTATTTTGATGTAGCTGATACCGGGCGCTGTGACATAAAAATGTGCCACACGGGAAAAAGGTGCGGCACATTTGGTTTGGCAAACAATTAAAAATTTATTCTACGAGGAACTTGCCTGATTGGGTTTTGCCATTGGTAATGTATTGGTACATGTACAGGCCGGGGGTGTAGCCTTTTACATTGAAGGTGGCTGCGTTGTTGTTGTAAATGGTCTGCTCATCGAGCAGGCGGCCCACAATATCCAGAAGCTTTATGGTGACCTCGTCTGACGGCGGGTATTCAAAATTGAGCGTCATGCTGGCGGGGTTTGGAAATACGCGGATGCCCTGTACGGTATTAACAGCCGTATGCGTGGGGTTTGTGGCTGGGTTGGTATGTGGCGCTGATTTACGCTCTCCCGATGAATAGGCGCCGCAGCAAGGCAACCCTAGCGCATACGTGGTAGCATTGGTGAGGAGGCCGGAATTGACATAGCCCAGCGAAGAGGGAGGGGAGCCAGCTGCATCGGCTGCCGATACCGTCCATTTAGTAGAATCGCCAAAATCTGCGGCAGTGCTACCGGTGAATACATATTTGCGATTGGGTACATTATCAAATTTCACAGGGCCGCCGAGATCGTTTGCACCTGCTGTTATTGGTACAAAACAAGATGTTTGGTCGGGCGCATAACCCAAGCCATGATAAAAGGCCGGTGTGCCGGGGTATGCAGTCGTGCAGCCGGGGCAGCGCACCTGTATAGCATCTTGCGCGGCCAGAGAAATAATATCTCCCCAGCCATAGGCAGCGGTATAAACCGTAGCGCCATCGTTGTTGCAATATTCTGCCGGGCTCGTGCTGCCGGAACCATCATACCGCTCCAAAACGGGAGTTGAACCGGTGGATGCAGCAGCATTTACGGGAATCCAATAAATATTGTTGGTTGCATCAACCGTAAAGTCGGTGGGGAGGGCATAACAATTACTTGCCGCGTTATAAGCTACTATAACACTGCCAGCGGGAACATTTTGCCATACAGGATTGTTTGCGAGGCGATAATGCCCGGCTGTGATACCGGTTAAGGAGCAACCTGAAGTATTGAAGTTGCCCGAATTATCGTCAATGATCCAGCCAGATACGTCAACAAACCTGGAAGCGTCTGTGCCGCAGTTACCCACGATCATCTCGGCATACTCACAGCCCGAACTTTCTGATGGCCCCTGCGACAATTCCGTTACCGCCAACACGCCCTGCGGGTTTGGCGGGCTATACGTTACGAGATAGGAATAGTTGCCGCAAACTGTGCCTGAACCATCATCTTTTATCTCTCTGAAATTGATGGTTTCCGGCGGCATGGTACTGGGATCTATACCTCGAACAGTATAGGCGGCAATGTGTGCCATGTACTGCGCACCGGCGGCAATGGGTACACCATCCAACTCGGCAGTATTGGTACCATCAAATGTTACCGATTTATCAGTATAGTCTATCGCTGCATACGTACCCGCACCGCCGGCAGTTTGCCAATCATCGAAAAGGGTGCCGAGGTAAATTTTGAAGTAGCCGTAATTATTTAAGATGCTGGCCCCCGTGGTGGCGTCTAAAGTTTTGCTGTTTACAAACTGCAGGTTATAATTACCACTAACCGTGGTTAAATTCCCCAACGTTAAAAAGTGATGTTCCGGCATCACGGCAGGATAAGACGACAGATATATAACTCCTGTGTTCAAAGAAACAATGTTGTTGTTTTGTATCGTATTTGGTCCCGGGTCTGGGGTTTCGGCGATAGTCATGCCAGAAGCACCACCGGTGGTAAGATTGTGATAGTCAACTATGCGGGAAAGATAACATATATCTATATGGGTGGGTGTGAGGTAGGCTAAGTCGGTACACCCGGCGGCGGCATATGCGCCAGGGTTTGGCGGGGTATATGCAGTTGACGTGCCGCTTGGGGGATAAATAATGCTGCTGCCCGCATCAATAGACGGGATAGGCGCAGCCGTTAAGATCGCATCGCCAGACGGCAGGCTACATCCAGACACAACGCCGGAAGAAGACCAATTTGTCGGCCATTCTTCAGATCCCCCAATTCCGCCCACTGTCCAGTACAAATTTATATTTGGGACAGGACCTGATGTGGGTGGTGAATAGTTCAAGCAACCTACATTTCTTATTTTTACGTACAGGTAGTTTGACGCTGACGGAGCATAAACCGGGGGTTCGCTAACAAAAGTGCTGCTACCGGCATGAAGCCTGTTTACAATGTCGGGACTTGACCAGAAATTGCCTCCTGTTGCCGGTTCGTTGTAGGTCTCCTGGGTGTTCATCTCGTCATACATATCGTAGTGGGAATCGCGTGATGCCAGATCGTAAGTTAAATTTGTATTGAAGTGGGTGACGACCTGCCTTGATGCATAGCAGGAATGAAGCGCATCGTGAACCGTAAGAATAAAATCTGCCGTCATCGGCGACCCTACCGCAGTTACAGATGGGTTAAGAACCGAGTTAGAGCTAAGTGTTGCCGTATTGTCCGTTTGGGCAGTCCAAGTGTAAGTGAGGCCGGAACCTGAAACAACAGTTCCGTCATAGTCTAAAGTAACGGTATATTGAGGCTCTAGGATGTCCACATAGCCATCGAAAAGGTGGGTAAATGGCGCGCATAATGTGTTTATATCCACATCCGCTATTCGAAGTTTCGCCATTGTGAGGGTAAGGGTATTGCTTGTAAATGTGCCGCCTGTGCTACACAGGTCGGTAAAGCTATACATATCAGCGGTGCAATAAACCTGCTCACCGGCGCTGGCATCCCCATCTGTCCAAGAATTGGACGTAGTAAAGGCAACGAACGAGAACCCAAGCCCCGTGCCTGCGCTTTTATACCATGTATAACCGGTGCCGCAAAAACCATTCATATTGGCCGTGAAGGTGGGATAAGCGCTGGCGCAAATAGTAGTGGTGGGCGTTGTTATGACAAGGGAAGGCGTGGTGGCGCAACTCTCCCGGATATACGAACCGAGATAAAAATTACCGCTGGAGCTGTTTGTCGCATACTCCAAATTAGATACATATACCTTTGTAGAGCATATGGCCACATCAGTTCCTGCAGTAAGCGTGGAAACAGAGGCAAGCGCACTGGCAGGCAGGTAAGCGAGATAACCGTCAAGGTCAACAACAAAAGGATTGGGGTCGTCAACCATCAGCAGGTCGCCATTGAAGTCCAACTCCAGGTCGGTGGTATGATAATTGAGGGTGCCGGAGATAGGGGTGATACTGGCAGGCGAAGTGGATAGTGCGGCATAGCCAAGCCCACCTGTAAGGGGAACGGTAGTGGGGTCATTGTAAGAAAAGCAAAACGTAGGCGATGGGCTGCATAGGGGCAGGTATTCAAACCCAAAGATGACAGGCCCTCCCGTACCGGGGCCTGCGGCTGCAATGGTATAAAGGTTATGCGCACCGGTTGTAATGTCGAATGTCTGCAGTTGGTTGGCGCCTCCCGAAGTACCGACTTCTGAACTTGGGACACCCACGTATGCAAGCACCGGGCCGCCACCTATCTGGAATATCTTGGCCTTGGTAAGGCCGGGATTAAGTAATGTGCCGGCTGTGCTCACCGGCGTGGGCAGCCCGCCATAGCTTATGGGCAGGTCGCCGGTAGGCGATATGTGCCACTGCCGCACCGAGCCGGAATATGTGGTGGTGCTACCAACTGTGACACCATCTGTATTAACGGTGTAAATATCCCGAGAGCCATCAGAATTGGCTTTGTTTGCAACTACCTGCGGTGGTTGTGTTTCCCAGGTGAGATTATAGTAAGCCGAACAATCGGGGAAGGTGAGCGGATAGTCAACAGGGAAAGAATAACTGGCGTCGGCAGGGAAAGTGCCCTTGTCAATATCCACCTCTACCACCCGGAAGTAGCAATGCCCCACAATAGGACTATAGGCAGTAGTATTGCTATTGCACCAGAACAGCACATAAAATGCATTGCAACTGCCTGGCTTCGGAATTATGCATATCTCGGAAAGAGCGCCGGCATTATCTAAGGGGAAACCCATGCTGTCCGGGCCGCCACACCACATATTGACGGTAGCACTATAATTGTTGAAATCATACACTTGTGTGCCGCCAACACTGTAGATACCATCCACATTGGCCGAGAACAGGAGGGTGCCATCGGCATCGTACTGGCTGGTGTAGAGCATCTGGTCTGAGGTATATGCGCCAAATCCAGTGTGGTAATAATCAGTGACAGGAGCAATGCCGGGTGGCGCCGATGGCGTTGCTGTGCAGTCGAGCGAATGGTCGTTGTCGGTAGTGGTGCAGGAGACCGCACTGCCGAATGTGGTGATAGCTTTGGGCTGGGCATGAGCTATGGCAGTACACGCTAGCATGGCGGCGAGCAGCAGGGAGCGTTGCGCGCCTGCGCTAAAAAAGGAGGTTCTGGTCATAAGTGTTTGTTTTGAATGGTTAAGGAATGGGAAAAGGTATGGGCATAGCAAACCCGGTACAGGAAATACCTATTTCCTGAGGTTGGCGCAAGAGCCGTAAGAATACGGATTGAATAAAGTCGTTATGGCGTTACCAATAACTTGCGGGTAAGAATGCCCTGGGATGTGGTAACGGAAATAAAGTAAAGTCCCGATCGTTCGTCAAGGTGCAGCATCAAAGGCGCATTCGTAAAAGCAGTGCATTCTTTTACTTTTCTCCCGGAAACATCTGTGATGGTAATTTTCATATCTTCCCGAATAGCAGATGATACTGTTAGATTAAAATCGCCATGATTAGGGTTCGGGTAAATATCCATGTCAAAAGCCGGGTTAATAACAGGCTTTACCGACACGGTATTCCTGATATACCGTATCCTGCCATCATTATGTGAGCATATATACAGGTTGCCTGCATTATCGGCCATCACACCTACAGGCCCATCTATTTCGGCATGGGACGCCAGGCCGTAGTCGCCGGAATAGCCATTTATTCCATTGCCGGCATAAGTGGTTATGATACCCGCGGCATCTATCTTTCGTACACGCGCATTAAACGGATCGCCAAAGTATATATTCCCCTGAGCGTCAACGGTCACTCCAAAAGGTTCTTTCATTCTTGCAGCCGTAGCAGCGCTATCATCGCCGCTATAGCCTACACTGCCTGTGCCGGCAACAGTAGAGATGATGCCTGCTGTATTTACCTTACACACCTTCAAGTAGCCATTTGCACAGAAAAATACATTGCCGGCCGCATCTATGGCCACACCAAAAGGCTCGGCTATGTTTGCTGCTGTTGCTGCCATACCATCGGTATATGTTGCACCTGCAGCACCAGCGCCTGCAATAGTGGTAATGACGCCCGATGTATTTATTTTCCGGAGCCGATAATTCAGGACATCGCATATATACAGGTTTCCGCCGCCATCGAGCGCTATCTCGTGCGGGCTATATAATGTGGCAGCAGTGGCAGCTATATTGTCGCCATTGTACCCATAGGCCCCGGTACCAGCAATGGAGGTAATGATGCCCGCGGCATCTACTTTGCGGATACGGTGATTGTAATCATCAGATATATATACATTACCGCTGCCGTCAACCGCTACGCCGGCGGGTGTATTTAACTGTGCGGCTGTTGCCGCACTGTCGTCGCCGCTATAGCCAGCCACGCCCGTACCGGCAATGGTGGTAATGATACCTGCGGTATTTACCTTGCGTACGCGATTGTGGCCCAGGTCGGCTATATACACATTGCCTGCGGCATCGATAGCGGTGCTGTATGGCTGTAACAATTCGCAATCTATGGCGGGGCCTCCATCACCTATGCTCACGCTGTCGCCGCCGGCAAAAGTGGAGATGATCTGGGCCTTTGAACCTGTAGCTGACAGCAGAAAAACAACAAAACAAAAAGCAAAAATGCGTGTGTTAGTTTTCATAATGATGGTTTTAAAATTTAGATGCCTATTTTCGATGGCATAGTAAATTTAATATATTTTTGGTATTTGATTTAACTATTTGGCCATTATTGAGTTCGATTTTGCATACAGGCTAAAGGCGAACAGCGAACACTGAACCATTTATAAACCAAACTTAAGCAGCAATGAAACAGAATGTATGCGTGAAAACACGCATTTTTCGGGCGTTCATGTTATTGGTCTGTTATCCAAAAATTGGCTTCATAAGTAAATTTGGCGATATAAAAAAGCGTGAAAACACGCAATTTTATATTGGCAATTCACCCCAATGGCTATTGCACATGAAAATGAACTTGTATAAATTTGTTTTCACAACCTATATGTAATGAACGACCCAAAAACCATATATGTAGCCTATGCCGATGATGCCAGGGGAGGATTCCCGCAGACCATGGCAGACTTCGTGACCGAATGCGACCCGAACATAAACTTTTATATAATGGCGAAGGACGGCCTGGAACTTTTGGAAAAAATTGCCAAGGTAACTGTGCAGCCCGATGTATGCATACTGGACGTGAGAATGCCCAACATGGATGGATATGCAACGGCGATGCAACTACGAAAAAAGTACCCCCATACAAGGGTACTGGGCATCTCGGTTTTTGACGAGAGGGCGGCAATTTTGCAAATGTTCAGGCATGGCGCAAGGGGCTTCATTTCAAAGGGGGACTGGGCGGAAGAAATAGCTACGGGCATAAGGGATGTTTATGAACTGGGCTATTATCTGCGCTCAAAAATTGTGCAGCGCACGTTCCCTAAGCTCACAGAAGATAACCTGAAAAAACACTGCAAAGCCACATGCAGTGAAGTGGAACTGCAATACATGAGGCTGTGCTGCACTTATTTGAGAACAGAAGATATAGCGGAGAAAATTGGGCTAAGCGAAAGAACCGTAGAGGCATACCCTGCACGGCTGTGTAAAAAGCTGGGACTACCGGAATCGCCCCACCCGCAGCAGAATTTAGCGTTGCTGGCGTACCGGTGCGGGCTGGAGCCGTTTGAGTAGAGACGTCCCGCGGCTGCGCTGGGATGATAATAAGAATAGGTGTTGCGTAGGGTTGCTTTCCCGAAATAATCGGGAAAGGCTGTGCCTCGCAATGATTGCGAGTTGTATTTGGTTGCTCAATAGTGTGATGCCGATGAATGGTGCCAATCCTTCGGCTATCGCTCTGGACAGGCTCAGTAGCGGACAAAGCGTACAAGAGTGCGACGCAACGGACACTTAATAGCAGCAGTATGCCCGGACAATAGCCCGAAATATGCCGAAGTTAACCTTAGCGCCACACCGAATTAATGAGGAGTTAACGTATTTAATAAGAATTTTACATTTGTTTAACTAAACATTCCCTACTTTTGCACCGCATTAGAGCAAGAGGGGTACCGAGAATACGGAATTGAGGCTTTCTTTTGCTAAAATAGTGAAAAAATCATTTAGTACAACATTATCAAACATAAATTTTAAATTAATAACTAATAATATGGCCTCAAGTAACAGTACCAGCCTGGTTGACAACATCATCGAAACACAGAAAAAAGTGTTGGATAGCGTAACCGAGAACACAAAGAAAATTGCCGGTGATAACACCATTCTCAATGAGACTATTGAGAAAGGTAGCGACTGGTACAAAAACTGGTTAGAAAGCCAGAAGAACATGTTTACCAAGGCCACAGGCTTTGCTACGCACACCGCTGAAAACGGCAGTGCAAAACACGAAAACGCTACCGCGAAAGAAGCGGTTGCAGGCGCTAATGAATTCCTGGAAAACTGGGTAAACGCACAGTCGGCATGGGCTAAGCAAATTTGGGAAATGAGCCAGGAAGCTGCCAAGAAATTTGGCACAGGCACCACAAACCCGTTTGCGAACTTCAACACTGCAAACCCGTTTGCTAACTTTACTAATCACACTACCAACCCATTCGCAAACTGGCAGAATAGCTTTAACGGCAATGCTAACCCATGGGCTACCTGGATGAACCAGGCAAATACCCACAACTGGATGAACCAGGTGCAGCAGGCTAACCCTTTCACACAGGATTCTTTTAAGAAAGTTACCGACAACCTTACCGAAACATTCAACAAATACTATGCTACCCTCAACAACAACTTTACCGAGTGGCAGAATAGCTTTAAGAATGGTACAGTGCAGGATGCATATAAAAGCATGATAAACAGCGGCGAAGGCTTCACAAAGTTCACTGAAATGTGGATGCCGATGATAAAGTCGATCCAGGACAAAACGTTCAACATGGACGAATACAAGAAGCTGATGAACCCTGAGTTGTACAAGGAATTCATTGATAAATTCCTGGGCCTGTTGCCAGAAGGCAGCCGCGAGCAAATGGACAAAATGACGGCTATGATGAACAACGGCCTGAAACAAATGAGCGAAGCGGGTATGACCCAATATCACCAGATGCGCGATGCTATGAGCAAAATGAACAATGGCTCTGAAATGTTTGGCGAAATGCACAATGCATTCAGCAAATGGCAGAACCAGATGAGTGAAGCAGCCGCTCCATTCACAAAGCTTATCACTCCTAACGACCAGACCAAAACTGCACAGGCATGGAGCGACATCTCTAACCGCATAATGGTGTATAACCTTAAAAACGCTGAGTTGCAATACATGATGTACACACAGGGCGCCAAGGTTATGGACAAGCTTGCTGAAAGCGTTGCCCAGAAAGTAAAAGACGGCGTAGAAGTAACCAGCATCACTGCTCTTTACCAGGAGTGGCTGAACATCAGCGACAAGGTTTATGTTTCTTTGTTTGAAAGCAACGAGTACAGCACACTGATGGCTGAAGTAGGCTCTATGCAGATGAAACTCCGCAAGGATATTGACCTGCAGAACGAGAAGTTGCTGAAAGACATACCAGTAGCTACCCGCAGCGAAATGGATGAAGTTTATAAGATCATCTACGACCTGAAAAAGAAAGTGCGCCAGCTGGAAAAAATGCTGGAACTTGACGAAACAGAAGAAGAAACAGTAGCAACAGAAGAAGGAACAAAAGATCACCATACAGAAAGCGCCAAGACAGCAGCGCCTAAGCGTGGTGGTAAAAAATAATAATTGATTTTGAATTGAGGATAAGAAAGGGAGCGCGAATAGCGTTCCTTTTTTTTGCGGCGGCCGCGAGTAGGTGTTACGTGTAGGTGTCGCACACCAGAAAAAGGTGTGGGACACCTATGAGCGGGGAGAAACAGGGCGAGGGAGCAGAGTGAAATTACCTCCGCTCCAAAAAATGAATGATCTCCCGGTTCACCTCATCGGCTTTTTCCCACATTACAAAATGGCCGCAGTCAGGTAGTATTTTAAGGGTGGCGTTGGGTAGCATTTTTACAGCATCGGTGGCTATTTGCTCAGTGGTGGTATGGTGTATGATCTTATTGGGTATCAGCGCATCGTTTTTCCCGAACACCACTAATACCGGCACTTTAATGTCGCCAAGCTTATCATATACCGGCTCTTCAAGCATCCCATGTATGCAGGCTTCTACCATCTTTTTATAGGTGTTCAGCTTGTAAGTTTTCATCAGTCCGGTGAGTTCCTTTATCATACCCTCGCCCTGCGACTGGTTGCGGTAAAAGCTATTTTCTATGGCGTGGCGCAGCACCTGCTCATCAGACGTAATAAAGTCGAACAGGTGGATGGCATTAAAATAAAGCGATCTGTCCATCGCAGAAAACACCTCGAAGCCCGCGGGCGCACAGAGCACCAGAGACTTCGCACAACCCGGATAGTTTATGATGGTAGTCATGGCCACCTGGCCACCCATGGAGTGCCCCACAAGTGTTACCTTATCCAGTTTCAGTGCATTTATGAATTCCGCAACGCTTGAGGCAAAGAATTTTAAGCTGTAAGGATGGTCGTTCTTGTCGCTAAGTCCGTTGCCAGGCAGGTCTATGGCTATGCAACGGTAATATTGCTTCAGGTAGTCGATATTCTTCTTCCACACCACGGCGTAGTTTGCAAGGCCATGTATGAATAGCAAAGTGCGCTCGCCCTTCCCTTCGTCCATGTAAGCAACTTTGCAATTGCCGGGCAGATCGGCATAGTGTGTTTTGTACGGGTATGTCATTGCTGTAAATGTAAGTAGTAAACGGGCAAAAGTCCCAGTGACGATGAAAAAATAAATACCACCATCTGACTCGTTCTTTTCCATTTCTGCTTCGTCTCAAAAGTCCTTAAATAGCTCACTATTCGCGGATTTTGCGCCTTGCATAAATGAAAAATAACTTCGCCATATAGTGATATTTATTTTGTCAACGTCACTAAAAAAAGTGAAAGGCGCATTTTGGTGCGCCTTTCAGAAACTATATTTTTATCGACACAATTTTTAGCATCTTTCAACAACCCATTTGGCAACTGCAGGGGGCTAACTCTTTTTGAGACTTGCCGCCCACAAACACACCTATGTGGCCACCCGGGAAAGCATATTCTTTCTTATCCTTAGAGCCTATCTTGCTCATCACATTCCTGGTGCTGTCGTTAGGGATAATGTTGTCCTCGGTAGCATATACATTCAGGAAAGGCATGGTCACCTTTTTAAGGTCCACTACCCTGCCGCCTAATTCAAATTCACCCTTGATGAGTAAGTTATCGCGGAACAGGTCCTTGATGTATTTACGGTACATTTCGCCGGGAATTGCAGGCAGATCGCTCTTCCATTTTTCCATGCGCAGGAAGTTCATCATTTTATCGCTATCATCCAGCGAATCTATAAGACCTATATACTTGCTTACGTTCATGCTTGGTTTCAGCATACCGAAAGCGCCATCTATCATTTCGCCGGGTATTGTGCCTACTGTATCCACCATTGCATCCACGTCAATGTATTTTGTCCACTTGTAGAGCATACATTTCGTACCTTCAAAATCGTAGGGCGCTACATAAGTAGTCAGCGACTTGATTTTTTCAGGATACAATGCCGAATAGATCATAGAGAAAGTTCCGCCCTGGCAGATGCCCATTTTGTGGATGCTTTCCACTTTGTGGCGCTTGCGCAGGAAGTCAACGGCATCGTTCATATAGCCGTCTATGTAGTCTTCCATAGTTATATAGCGGTCGGCCCTGGTATGGTAGCCCCAGTCCATGATGTATATATCCAGCCCTTCTTCCATGAGCTTTTTTACTAAGCTGCGGTCAGACTGCAGGTCAAGCACATCCTGCCTGTTGAGCATAGCGAAAGAGACGAGTACGGGCGTAGCGCATTTTGCAGGTGTTTCGCGCGTGTAATGGTACATCTTGATCTTATCAGACGACCATACCAGTTCTTTAGGCGTAGTGCCTATTTCCACTGTATCAATGTCCTGCAAAACCTTGTATCCCTTGGCTATCTTTTCGCTGGTTTTTACTAATTCTTCAGCAATCTTTGAAGAGTTAAAATTCATTTGTTGTTAATTTTTGCGCGAAGGTAAGGGTTTAATACGGGAATCTGGGGAATATGAGCAAGGTACATGTAAAAAGAAGGTTAATATTATATCTCCACCGCATTTTGGCGAACAGATACGAACCATCCTATTTTTATTTAAATTTGCATAATGGAAAAGAATGAAATACTGTCTTCCATCAAATCGCAAATCCTGAAAGTAGTTCCCGGAGCAAGAGTCATGCTGTTTGGGAGCAGGGCGTACGGAAACCCCACAGTAGAAAGCGATTGGGACATTTTAATACTCACTTCTCAACCCGTAACTGCGATCTTAAAACGAAGCATCCACGATATACTTTTCCCAACTAGCGTAAGTATTGCGGCATTTATAAACACATTGACAGTACAGGAAAATGACTGGCAAAA
>Ga0206969_1045_pt1 | contig 35477 bp, 35 predicted proteins | sample Alteio_BWOrgHeat_87_FD_153256 | JGI IMG/M metagenome (GOLD analysis project Ga0206969, IMG submission 153256) | Enriched cells from forest soil in Barre Woods Harvard Forest LTER site, Petersham, Massachusetts, United States -... | ecosystem: Environmental > Terrestrial > Soil > Temperate forest >... | reverse complement strand
GCTCACTTAGGTAGCTGGGAACTAAGCTTCTCTACCGGAGTGGCTATATGGTCGGAAGAAACGTGTAAAATATATGGACTTTCACCGGAAGACAACATCCAGTCGTATCAGTCGTGGGTGTCCTTTATTCATCCTGATGACCTGGAATACGTACTGGGCGTAACTAAGGAGGCTGAAAAGGCATTTAGAGGTTCGGCTTTTCATCACCGTATCTTACGAAAAGATGGTACAGTAAAGCAGGTTTTTTCCGAGGCCCATATTGAATTCAGTGATGACGGCAAGCCTATTGCGCTATATGGTATAGTCCATGATGTTACGGACATGAAAGAGGTGGAAATGGCGCTCAACCAATCTGAGACAAACCTGGGGATGATCATGGATCTTATTCCCCAAAGTATTTTTGTGAAGGATTATTCCGGGAAGTTTGTTTTTGTAAATAAAGCGTTTGCATCTTTATACGGGCTGTCTCCACAGGCATTCATTGACAGGTCGGTTCGTGAGATGATGCCAGTAAAAGATGAGGCTGATCACGTGTTGCAGCAAGACCGGGAAGTGATCTCATCGGGTGAAACTAAAACAATACCGGAGTTTGTTTTTACAGATCATAGTGGTAACGTACGCTTATTTTACACCGTAAAAGTTCCGTTCACGATACCAGGTACGAACGAAAAGGCCGTGTTGGGGATTGCAATGGATATTACCGAACAGAAAAATGCGGAAGCTGAACGCGGGAAAATAATCGCAGATATAGTACAGCGGAGCAAAGACCTGGAGCAGTTTTCTTACATTGTATCCCATAATTTGCGGGCGCCGGTCGCCAACATTATGGGCATAGCAGAGGTTGCGATGCTCCCCGGTCTTAAAAAGGAAGATGAAATAGAACTCATGGAAGGTTTGTCGGGTTCTGTGAAAAAATTGGACGAAGTTATTTTGGATCTGAACTATATTTTGCAGATAAAGCAGGGTATCACCGAGCGGCGGGAAGAGGTGAAATTTTCCAGTATTTTAAGTGACATTTTGCTGAGTATCGATAATGTCATCAGACTGGAAAAGGTAATAGTTGAAAGCGACTTTAGCGCCGCCGACGAAATGCTTACTATAAAAAGCTACATCTACAGCATTTTTTTCAATCTCATTGCCAATAGCATTAAATACAGGAGACCGGGTATTCCGCCCGTTATTGAAATTACAAGCGCCCGTAATGAAGAAAAAACGGAACTCGTCTTTAAGGATAATTGCCTTGGGATAGACCTTCAGAAAAATGGCCATGAAGTTTTTGGATTGTACAAGCGCTTCCATACATCGGCCGAGGGAAAAGGAATGGGGCTCTTTATGGTAAAGACGCAGGTGCAAACGCTTGGGGGCGCTATTCATATTGCCAGCGAAGTAAATAACGGAACTGAATTCAGAATATCATTTTAGAAATCATAGCTAAACGACCATGTTGTGAAAAAAAGGCGACTTCCTGATTTTATAATCATTGACGATGACCCGATCAATAATATGGTCTGCAACCGGATCATACAATTGACCATTGACGAAGCAATTGTAAATGCATTTACAGAACCCACCGATGGGCTTGAATTTATGCTCAATACCTATTCCGGTGACGATGCCAATGATGCGGTTCTTTTTCTGGATATCAATATGCCGTTGAATGGCTGGGAAGTGCTGGATATGATCGAAGGTTTCCCTGAAGTGGTGAAAGGCCGGATAAAGATATTTATGTTGTCGTCTTCTGTAAACCCAAGCGACAAAGAAAAGGCGGGCAGTAACCCATTAGTCTCTGGTTATATACCCAAGTCTTTATCGCAGGAAAAGCTAAAAGAATTTTTCCCGGACATGGTGAAAACGGAATAGAAGTAGCGAGGTGATGATATTTGTTGAAGATTCCAATCCCTGCTATCTTTATAGCCGCAAAGGAGACTTTTTATGGCGCAATCGAAGAATAGCTTTTCATTATCTGATACCCATATGCTGGAACAATTAAAGCTGGCAAGGGTAGCTATAGTACATACCGAATGGAATGACAAGATAGTACGTGAGCTGGTAAATGGCTGCGAAGGCATCATTCACCGTTTTACGGGCGATATTACGGATAATGTGCGGGTGCCGGGTTGTTTCGAGTTGCCTTTTGGTTGCAGGCAGGTTTGGGAAAAGCATAAAGACAAACAAGTGAAGCCCGAAGCCATTATTGCATTCGGCGCAGTGATACGGGGTGGTACGCCCCATTTCGATTATGTGTGCCGGGCCGTGACAGATGGCATTTTGCAGCTAAATATGACCTTGCCAATACCTGTTATTTTCGGTGTGCTGACGCTGGACAACGAAGATCAGGCATGGGAACGCCTGGGTGGGGAGCATGGCCACAAAGGCGAGGAAGCCGCAGTTACCGCACTGAAGATGATACAGCTTTGCCGGGGAAACGGATAGCCACAAAGTCATTTGATTAAGGGTTGTCATCCAAAACGTAATGTGGTCTGACTGCTGAAGGAGCGGTACTCACCGCATTACTAACATTATACTTTGCACGGCATAATTTTGTGCATTTTTGAAATGGCGGGCAGCCCTGCAAGGCAATGTCATTAAGTTAAGAAAAGAATCGCGCTGGGCGATGCTGAAGGCATCTAACGTTTATAGAAAACCGGATACAAAATGAGTGACGATGCCGAAGGTATCGAACTACGTTTACTGGGATGATCTCTTAACTTAATGACATTGCCTGCAAGGGTGTAATCTAATAGCGATGGGCATCGCCCATCGAACTCGCGCAGGACGCATACCGATCCGGCAAAATGCTCTAAAGCATCCCATTTGCAGTATAGCTTCTCATTTAAGTTAGGACATTGCGGATAGGCCCTACAAATTCTTATACTTTCGGTTGTTTATTAACGCACTGATGCCCCATAATGCACCGCCTGTAGCTATCAGTATCAGCAGCGGCAATGCTATAGACTGGATATTTCCATCGCGGAGTATTACCTGGTTCACGGCCTCCAGCGACCAGTGAAGCGGCGAAGCGAGGGCCATAAGCTGCATACTGTGCGGCAATATTTCTATAGGCACCCATATACCGCCAATGGCCGAGAGAATGATGATGGACACGGAGCCATAAGGCAATGCCTGGGTAATGGTTTTAAACACGGTGCCTGCAAAAATGCCGTAAGCAGTTGCCGCAAAACCTATACAAAGCGATACCGGCAATAGCAGCCAGGAGTGCAGCCCGGGATACAATGCCGGTAAGCCAAATAGCGGCATGGCCCAGAGCCCTACACACAGCATACACATAAATTGCAGCATACAGATGAGGCTGTAAAATATGATCTTACCCATCACCACATAGCCGCCGGCATTAGGGATAAGCCCGATGCGCAGCGCACTCCCGTCTTCCCGCTCCTTAATGATATGCCCGGCTATAGGGATGCAGATGAAGAACATACCGAATATGGCCCATGCAGGCACATTGTGCTGAACGGAATTGATGTGCATTGTTTCCTTTCCCCGGTTATTGAGCGGCTCTTCCTTTACGCCTATTCCCTGCATTATCTTTTTCATATCGTCCATATTGGCGTCAGTGGCAGCGCTGGCTCCATTGCTAAGCATGGAAAGGCGCTGCATGAGGATATTGGTGCATGAATAGGTAATGTATTTATCAAGCGCAGTGGTGATCGTGGCGCGGAAAGCAGGCTTTGAGACTGGATCGAAAAATACATGAACGAACATCTGTGGGCGCAGCTCACGCGCGGGCATAGTGGGGCTCATGCCTATTTTTTGGGAGATATTGTTTACCACTATGTTGGCAGAATTTACAGCCTCAGCGGTAATACCGGCAGGCAGTGTTATGCCTATCTTGTACTTGCCCTCACTGAGCAGTTGTTTCAGTTGTGCCTCTGTCATGGGCTGGCCATTGAGGCTGTCAATGATGTGAAAGTTTTTGCTGTGTTTCAGGCCATCGGTTATTTGCCGTGCCAGGCTGCCCTGGTCATTATCGGCCAGCAGCAGATCGAACTTTAGTTCCTGGTAATCCCTGAATGGCGCGTCTTCTATCAGCGCCATCACGATGATGAGCGCCACCGGCATCACCAGCAGCAGCAGCAAACCCGACATATCGCGCCGCATCAGTTGCCATTCTTTTATTATTGTCGCTAATATTTTTCTCATTGTCAGGTCCGTCTATTCATCGGTTGGGGTGTCCCTTACCACACGCCCGGTATAATGCAGGAACACATCCTCCAATCGTTTGCAATTGGTGGTGCTTTTTATCAGGTCTTTTGGCGCCCCGTTTATTACAAATTTTCCCTCATCTACTATCACCACATCGTCACAAACCTGCTCGGCCTCGTCCATCAGGTGCGATGTGTACAATATAGTTTTGCCCTGGTTCTTGTATTCTTTCATGAACTCCAGGATCATGGCTCTCGACTGCACGTCCACCCCGGCGGTTGGCTCATCGAGCACCAGCAGGTCGGGCTCATGGAGCAGGGATGCAATGATATTTGCCCTGCGCTTCATACCGCCGCTGTATGCTTTTATTCGTTTGTCGGCATGTTTGTCTAATCCAAAGCGTTCCAGCAGATACCTGATACGGTTGGCAAGCATATTGCTTTCCAACCCATAAAGCCGACCGATGTACAGGAGGTTTTCGTTTGCGGTAAGGCTTTCAAACAATGCTATCTGCTGGGGCACAAGCCCTATGAACCGTCGTATGGAATCCATCTCCTTCATGCAATCCATCCCAGATATAATTGCTGTACCGCTATCGGGTTTCACCAGTCCGCAAAGTATGTTTATAGTGGTTGTTTTACCCGCGCCATTGGGTCCCAGCAGCCCCACTATTTTTTTTGGAAGCACGAAAAAAGAAAAGCCATCCAACGCCGGCGTAATAGCTCCTTTATATTTTTTATGTATATCCCTGATCTCTATTGCAAACATTATTCTTATGCAAATTAAAACTTACGTCTCTTTGAAGCACTTACTAATTTCACGCCAACTTTCTCTAATTATGGTAACTCAGGTCATTGACTACTTTTTCCGGTAGTTGCGGCAGCAGGTGCCGGGGCAACAGGAACGAAGTAAGCTCGGCCAGTTCTTTGAACACATAATGGCTATCTGCCGCCCCGCGAAGGTATTCGGCACCAGAGCTTCCTCCAGTACCCACCCGCTTGCCAATGGTACGCTGTACCATATGTATATGCCTGTGCCGCCACATAGAAAGCGATTCGTCTATTTCTAAAAGTGTGGTGAGCAGTTCATAGGGCAACTGCAGCAGCGGGTGATCGCGGTACAACATTATGAACAGCGCATTCCTGCTGGCGTCTGCGCTGAAAGCACGGCCTGCGGGGTATTCAGCATCATTCACAAATAGTGTGTCGAACATTGTAAGGTTCTGTTGTTCCATAGGGGAGAGGCTGCCGGCATACGCCTGCCGGTACATGTTCCAGAACGAACTGCCGGAATGATCTTGCCAGTAGGCTTCATTCTTCACAAATGGCATCCGTTCCAGCCAGTTGTTGAGGAGCGTAAGCAGTGATTGCTCCTCCTCTGCTTGCTTTACTCTGGCGATATCCTCGGGGGTTAGCTGCGACAGATAATATGCCTTGCCATACCGGTGCTCATAGTTAAGGCCCAGCGTTGCCTCAATTATCTTGAATTGTATGCTTTGAAAGCCGGATGCAGGGCGCAGCAGGTCGCGGAAATCAAGAAAATCGAGTGGCGTCATGGTTTCCAATACACCCATTTGCATTACGGCAACTTCCATTATGCCGCAAATGCGTTTCAGCCGGTGTACGCTATTATAGATGTCAGGGGTGTTATTATGAATATTCGGCTGCTTGAAAATATTCCTCACTATGCCCAGCTCATGGAGTATCTGTTTGAACCAAAGTTCATACGTCTGGTGGATGATGATGAATAGCATTTCATCATCTGCTTTTATGCCTTCTTTTGCGCTTTCGGGTTGTTGTGCGTTTAATATCTTGTTCAGTTGCAGGTATTCGCTGTAGTACACAGGCGGGCGTTCTCTCTTTTCCATGGGGTTAAATTACCGCTTTAATCCGAAAATCGTCACTTAAGGTTGGTTTTGTAGTGTTAGCACGGTATTTTTATGAACATTTTTTGTAACAAACCTGTGGTTATGAACAGCAATTTCTTACCGGCAATAAGCATGGCTGCTATAAACAAAGCAAATGAGTCGGCAGACATCAACGACCTGTATGACCTGCTGACCCAACCCCTGCACGAAGAACTTTACCACCGTAAAACATTCGATTTTCTTGATGACCTTTCGGACGGCCAGCAATTGCTCCTTACGTTCGATTATGTGCGTATCCAGGTAGGGCAGGGGGGCTTCATCCAGTTTATTGAGAATGGATATATAGGTCTGCTGCCCACCATGATAGAGCAACTTTATAAAATAGGGGGCAATGATATGGCGCAGGTGCTGGATGATGTGCTTAAAGTATTTGTGCTTAACCGGGAACTGCTCAGCAAGCCGAAAACAGTAGAGGAGTTTGCCCAACTTTATGACGAGCTTAAAGAATTTGAGATAATAGACGAGCGGTTCAATAAACTGAATGAGCCTACTGTAAAACTAATGCTGGCGTACGCAATGGCCCACGTCAACGAGTTTGCGCAGGTAAAGAAAGAGGGCGAATAAGCCACGCGATTTAGATTTGACGACTTTTCTTAGTTTTGAATTGATGATAGGGTTCCGTTATCATAGACTATGAGGGTCAATAATAGTTAACTTTTTGAGGTCTTTAAAGTCTTTCGTATTATTTGTGATAAGCGTTAATTGATAAACAATGGCCGTGGCTGCAATAATAGCATCTGCAAGTTTAAGCTTCCTTTGAATTCTACGGAGCTCAATCGCTTTTCTGGTAACGTCTTTATCAAGCGGCAAAATAGTTGCAAGATTTATGAAAGCTTCGATAAGCGTCATTTTTTCAGGTATTTCATGGTAAGTCAATACCTCTATTTCAACAGCTACCGAAATAATAAAATCTGCATTGATAACATTTTTTACAAATTCTTTTCCCGTTTCAGGTAGCCTTTCTGCAAACAAATGCGAGATAACGTTGGTGTCAATTAGAAATTTCTGTCCCATTCGTCGCGTATTTGCTGAATATGCTTGTCAAAATTTTCGCCTTCTTCCTTTGTTAGTATGCCGAAAAAATCAGAAGGCTTTTTCTTTGGCAAGATGGAAGTCGTTGTTTTTTTTACTTCGTCATCAATATAAAAGAGTACGTGAACTTCCTTCCCGATATAGTCAGCTGGTAAGGATACCGCCATATCAAAGTCTTGTTTTTGCGGGGTAACTACGGTTTGTATCATATGCATTATTTTATTGAGGCCGCACTGTATTTTTTTGCTAAGTTATATCTTTTTCTACACAGATATTGGTGCGAAAACAAACGGGTGCATTTCAAATCTTCCAGGTAAAAAAATCGTAACTTGTGCTTGAACCAAAACAATAAGTTATGACCAAGGAAGAATATCTGCAGGCTTGCGAGGCTCATTACGATAAACTTAAAGCGTTAGGCAAGTTGGATAATTTCTATGATTATGAGAAGACGTTCGTTTCCATTTGGCAGGGTATGGGGCGAGAAGTTTTTGAAAAAAGCATAGGCAGTGTTCCACGCAATGAGCGTAAAAAAAAACCTCACGACTCTGGGTTGGATAGAAGTTAATAACCAACATCCCTTCAGTACGGGTCACAATGGCTTTCAGATAAGCAGTTTGATGCAGGAGCAGATAGTTTATGTAGGTCATCTTGATTGTTATCAGAAAGGAAATGAGATTCTTGAAAAGCTTACATCAGTAAAAGTAAGTGCAAGTCAGATATATCGGGTTACAGATGCGTATGGTGAACAAATAGGCAAAACGACCGATCCCGGGGAAAGGACACTACCTCCGGTTATGGAAAATGAAGTCTTATATGTTGAAGCCGATGGCGGGATGATATTAACCCGTAAAGATGAATGGAAGGAGGTAAAAGTTGGCCGGTTGTTCAAATCAGGAGATTGTATTCATGCTGGCGAAAAGCCAGGCTGGATAAGGCATTCGCAATACAAAGCCCTTCTTGGGAATAGCAAGACCTTTTGTCAGCAGATGGAAGATATGATAGATGCTTACCGGGTGAACAACGAGAAGCTTGTATTCATTTCAGATGGCGCACCATGGATAAAGAATTGGATAGAAGATGCATACCCCCAAGCTATATCAATACTTGACTACTACCATGCAGCAGAACACCTTCATGGGTTTGCTGAAAAACATTTTAAAGACGAAAAGAAACGAAAGCGATGGACTGAAAAACAAAAAGAACTACTACTCCAAAGCAAAGTAGCAAACGTTATCAAAAATATCAAAAGGTTAAGTGACAGCAAGGAGGCATTGCAGCTTATTGAGTATTATGAATCAAACAAGCAACGAATGGACTACAGCAGATACAAAAAAATAGGCGCAGGCATTATGGGTTCAGGCGCAATCGAATCAGCACATAGAACGGTAGTCCAAAAGAGAATGAAATTATCAGGTCAGCGATGGTCAGGTGCCGGTGCTCAAAATATGCTTAACCTACGTGTCACAAGCATGAATGAACGATGGGATAAAATCATCGCATTAACAAAAACTGATTTTAAAAGGGCTGCTTAAAGCGCGAAGATTTGAAATGCACCCAAACAAACTCCTCAGAAACCAATTCCGCTATATACATACTATCCGCATGAATACCTGTTCCATTGATCAGTTGCGATCGTACTAATGTTAGCCCCGTCGCACCTGTTATTTCCTCAACTACCTGCTCGTTTTCGGCTTCAAACACTGAGCACGTAATATACAGTAGCCTGCCGCTGGCTTTTAAATACCGGGCAGCATTTACCGCTATTGTTTTTTGCAATGCAGAGAATTTATCCAAAACAGCAGGGTCGAAAAAATAAAGCTGCTCGGGTGTGCGCGCCCACGTGCCTGATCCGCTACAAGGCGCATCGCAAATAATGTTGTCGAACTTCCTTCCACCTAAGGCTTTTTCTAATTGTAGCTTATCGGCTACGTTTGTTGCATATGTTTCCGGAAGCGTATGCCCATATAGTTTGAATCTTTGCCGGAGGTTGTGGAGGATGGTTTCCCGTAAGTCCGATGCTATAAGCCTAACGCCCGGTTCCATATCTTTCAGCAAAAGAGACTTTCCGCCGGCGCCGGCGCAGCAATCATACCATTGTTCATTTTTTTTGGGCTTAAAGTAGTCTCCGGTTTTTTGGGAAGAAGCATCCTGCACCACATAGCTGTCTGGCGGCAGCAATGCATCAATTTTGGCGCCATTAGGCAGCGACAGGCAGTTATCGGTGATAAAATTAAATGGTATATCCTGGCTTCGCAGCAGGTCTATGATCTTCGTTTTGTTCTTCCGCACCCTGATAAAAAGATCGGGTTGCGATAGCATCGATTGCAGCCATTCATGCGAAGAAATGCCTTTGGAATGTGGGATATTATATGGGAATAGGGCCTCAATATCAAAGGCCATTGGTGGTGTGGGATCGAGGGGGAATGAAGGCAACAGGACATTACAAACACTAAGGCAGTTTTTTACCAGTGGCTCAATCTCTGTTCCTGCTTCGTTCCTGGTAAGTCCCTTTTTGCTGCGGTACCAGCTATACGCCATAGCGCTTAGTATCCTGCGGTCGCGACTACCAAGTATCGGGTACTGTTTGAAATAATTTTTAAGAAAGTGCGCCAGCGGCAGGCTGCCATCATAGGTTTCCGTTATGGTGCTTATGTGTTGCCATATATAGCGCATGGGCTAAAATTAGCAGTTTGTGCGCGATGAAAGAAAAATTTCCCTGGAGAGGCAATTTGTGTATATATATTGAACAGCGATGCAACTGTCGCAGGATTTTTTATTTACATTTGTGCACAATGAACAATTGGATGAAATTTGTTACACCGCTTCCTATACTTTCCCTGATTGCGATTCTTTGGGGCGTATGGACGTTTTATTTTGAAACTTATAAGGACCATGATGGTATGGGCGTATTTTTTATTTTTATTATTGGCCTGCCACTTGCAATCGCAAGTATATTTACCAACAAATATTCAAAGGATATAAAAACAAAAATTAAAACAGAAATAGTAACAATAATAGCTGGTATTGTACTATACTACTTGGTATTGAAATCGTTATAGTGTACTCGGTTATTGACGGCCCGAACGGAGACAAGACCAAAATTGCGAAAGGACTAAAGTCGTACCTTTACGATATAATATTTTATGAAGCATATATTTTTTACGTTCCTTATCGCTCATCTCGCCCTTGCTGCACAGGGGAAAACAATTGGCAATCCGGTGGGCAATCATTCCCCGGCCGTTTCAGCCCAATACCAAAATCGTGCGCCATTGTCGTTTATTGAGAACAAGGGGCAAGTGGCCGACCTGTATGGTAAGGCAAGGCCAGATATTCAATTCAAAGTAGCTGCGGCGCCAGGACTAAATATTTTCATCGGTAACGGAGCCGTCCATTACCAGTTCAGTAAAATGGATCGTGTTCAATCGGGCAAAGAGTCAAATTCCAAATTCCAATTGCCTGGAACGAAGCCACCAATAGCTCCAAAAAGCGCTCTTTCCTTTGGCTCAGGTCAGGGAAAGGTTTCCATGTATCGAATGGATGTGGACTTAGTTGGCGCTAATAAAGATGCCCAAATTATTGCGGAAGAAAAACAGGACTACTATGAAAATTATTTCACTTCAGCCACAATGGGCAATAGCGTCAGTGCTTATACCTACGGCAAGATCACCTATAAAGACATTTATCCGAATATAGACTGGGTATTGCGTATAAACAATGGCCACCTGGAGTATGAGTTCGTGGTGAGAGCAGGAGGAAATGTAGCTAACATACAATTGAAATATGGTGGGGCTACCAACATCAGTATCAACGATGACGGCAGCCTTACCGCTGCAACGCCAATGGGCAGCATTTCGGAGCAGGCTCCAATTAGCTACCAGCAGGACGGCAGTAAGATAGTAAGTAGCTTTAAACTTACAGATAACATGCTTACTTATGAAACGGGCAGCTATTCGGGTACATTGGTAATAGACCCTACTCTTGCATGGGGTACTTATTATGGCGGTGGCGGGGCAGACTATACCCAGGGAATAACAACAGACAGGGCCGGGAATGTGTTCATTTCGGGATATACCACCAGTATATCGGGTATTGCCACGTCAGGCGCATACGATACTACCGCTGCTTCAGCGCCCTCCTTTACTGATGGTTTTTTTGCAAAATTCAATAGCGCCGGTGCTATTCTGTGGGCTACCTATTATGGCGGCACCAACTATGATGATGTTGCAGGTGTAGTAACGGACACAGCGGGAAATTTGTACATTACCGGGGCAACAAGTAGTACATCAGGCATAGCTACGCCTGGGGCGTATCATACTACCTTGGGCGGGGCCAGTGATGCGTTTTTAGCTAAGTTCAACGGCGCCGGCCTCATACAATGGGCTACTTATATTGGTGGGGCTAACCAGGATGGGGCCGCGGGAATAGCCATAGACGACTCTGGCTATTTATATATTGCCGGGCAAACGGAAAGTACAACTGGCCTATCTACTACGGGTACCTACCAGCCAACATTTGGTGGCGGTATCCAGGACGCTTTTGTAGCTAAGTTTAGTAATGCCGGAGCCATACAGTGGTCCACGTATTACGGGGGTACCGGTATAGACGAGGCCTGGGCTATAGCAATCGATGACTCTAACAATGTGCTGGTTACCGGAAGCAGTACAAGCCCTGAAGGCATTGCCACTGTATATGGCTATGATACCGCTTATATAGCGGTGGGTACGGGCAGACCCGATGCGTTTTTAGCTAAATTCAGCAGCGCCGGTCATATCCGGTGGGCGACATATTATGGCGGCACCGGGGAAAATGCAGGATACGGTGTAGCGGCAGACAGTGTTGGAAATATATTTATTACAGGATGGACCACCAGCTTATCCTTCATCGCTACCTCAGGCGCATATCATACCAGCGCTTCTTTTGGGTTTAACTATTGCTTCCTTGCCAGGTTTACCCGTGCGGGCGCTCTTTCGTGGGGTACCTATTTTGGCGCCGGAGGATATGATGCAGGATATGGGTTGGTAACGGATACTGCCGGTAGTGTATATTTTACCGGTATTACTGGCGCCGATACGGGGGTGGCTACAGCAGGTGCCTATCAGCCGGTGTACGGTGGTGGCACGCAGGATGCCTTTTTGGTGAAATTCGACAGCTCCGGGGCTTTGAAGTGGGGTACTTATTATGGGGGAAGTGGGGCGGATAATGGGATTGGCGTAGCAAAAGACCGGACCAGCCATGTGTATATTGCAGGGTACACAAATAGTCTTTCGGGTATTGCCACGCCCGGAGCCTACCAAACTACGGAAGCAGATGGCGGCGCTGCCGAGGATGCTTTTTTAGCGAAATTTAATGATTGTAATTTGCCCCCGGCAGGAAGCATCACAGGCGCATCAATTGTGTGTACTGGCAGCCACATCACACTTTCAGAATCCCTGTCAGGCGGCGTATGGACGTCAAATAATGCAACCGCATCCGTGACCTCCGGTACCATAACCGGCATCACCACCGGCACTGATACCATCAGGTATAGTGTCGCCAACAGTTGCAGCGAAGTATCTGCAACCCATATTATCCATGTGGATAGCTTGCCGGATGCGGGGACCATATCTGGTCAAAACAGTGTTTGTATAGATTCTATGGCTGTGCTTGCAGATGCGGTTACAGGCGGTATCTGGAGCAGCAGCAATATCGGCGTTGCTACTGTTGCTGCTGGCGCTGTGTCACCAGTAATGGCGGGGACAGACACAATAAAATATGCTGTTACGAATACCTGCGGTACCACGGTAGCAGAAAAAGTGATTGCTATAACAACTGATTGTATTGCCGGAGTAAAAAATATACCATCATCAATTCGCGACCTTGTTATTTACCCTATGCCTGTGCAGGATAAGTTATTCATCACCTGCGACGAACCCATTGGTAGTATATCTATCTTTAACCTGTTGGGCCAGGGTGTTTTTAACGGAGCGTATAACGCTACGCAAGCGCAGGTTGATGTCGCTACACTACCCAAAGGAGTGTACTTCCTTAGGATAAACGGAGACGTGGTAAGGAAATTTGTGAAGGAATAGCCCTACATCTTTTCCGGCAACCGTATCCCCATCAACTTCATGGCGTGGCGCAGCACAGATGCCGTCATTATTATTATCATCAGCCGCAGGTGTTTCTTCTCTTCGCTCTCGGCTTTTGATATGCTATGTGCATCATAAAAAGTGTTGAATAGTTGCGCCAACTGGAATGAATAATTGCAGATGGAAGACGGGTTGAATTCATTCGCAGCATCCGCCAATATTGCCGGGTATTCCTCCAGAGAAAGTATTATTTTCCTTTCCAGCAGGGAGAGTTCGGCTGTTTGCCGGAATGATTGGAACTGTGTTGGATCTGGCGTCAAAGCAATATTTTCTCTCCGCAGGATGGAACAGATGCGGGCATGGGCATATTGTATAAAAGTAGCCGTATAACCATGCAGGTCTATGGACTCCTTGGGGTCAAAGATCATTTTCTTTTTAGGATCCACACGCAGCAGGTAGAATTTGAGTGCGCCAAGCCCTATTGTTTCATAAAGCTGCGCTAATTCCTCAGCCGTAAACCCTTCAGTTTTTCCGGACTGTTCGGTTTGTTCTTTCGATAAAGCTACCATTTCACTCACCATGTCATCGGCGTCAACAACGGTACCTTCCCTGCTTTTCATTCTGCCGGTCGGCAGTTCCACCATGCCGTATGAAAGGTGGAAGATGCCATCGGCGCAAGGCTCGCCAAGCTTTTTTAATATCAGTTTCAGCACCTGCATGTGGTAGTTCTGCTCATCAGCTATTACATACACAGATTGGTCGAGGTGGAAGTCATCATACTTTAATTTAGCAGTGCCCAGGTCTTGCGTCATATATACTGAAGTGCCATCGCCACGCAGCAGTAGTTTTTCATCGAGCCCTTCCTCTTTCAGGTCTATCCAAACCGAGCCATCCTCCTTTTTGTAAAGCACGCCCTTATCCACGCCGCTTTCTACCAGCTTTTTGCCCAGCAGGTAGGTGTCGCTTTCGTAGTACACCTTGTCGAAAGAAACGCCAAGCCGTTTGTAGCTTACATCAAAGCCCTTGTACACCCAGCCGTTCATCATTTGCCAGAGGTTGCGCACGTCAGCATCGCCTGCTTCCCATTTGCGCAGCAGCTCCTGAGCCTCCAGCATTATCGGCGCTTCTTTTTCGGCTGTTTTTTCGTCCTTGCCTTGCCCTACCAGCGCGGCAACCTCTTGTTTATATACGTCGTTGAATTTTACATAATAATCGCCTACTAAATGATCTCCCTTTATGCCGGCGCTTTCTGGGGTTGCGCCATCGGCATAACGCTGCCATGCGATCATAGACTTGCAGATGTGTATGCCCCTGTCATTTATCAGGTTTCCTTTTATCACTTCATTGCCATTTGCCTTCAATACTTCAGATACTGCTGCACCCAGGAAGATATTGCGCAGGTGGCCAAAATGCAGCGGCTTATTGGTATTGGGTGATGAGTATTCTGCCATCACGCGCCGGTTAGCGCCCGCATTTTCCCCGTAGTGGACATCAGTAAAATGATCCTTTATAAAAGCAACCCAAAAGCCATCCTTTACCGAAAGATTCAGGAAGCCACTGACTATTTCATAGGCAGAGAATAAACCAGTTGCCGCTACCAGGTGATCACCGAGTTGCTTGCCAATAGCGTCTGGTTTCTGCCGCAGCAATTTCAGGAATGGGAATAGTACAACGGTATAATCACCGGTAAACTCAGGCTTTGTCTGGTTCACGGTTATTGCAGAAATATTTACAGTAACTTCAGGATACAGATGCATTAAAGCATCTGCCACGGCATGTCTGATCTGGCTGGCAAGCGTCATTTATTATTATTTCGGTCAAAATTACCGCTAATAATGTTGAAACTGAAAAACATCCCGAAATACGCATTGATTTCCTTGCAAAGGCGATTGGTTGGAATTTGGAATTTGGAATTTGGAATTTAATCATTTATACAATTTATCAAATATCCCCACCAATTCGCCCCAGCCAAGTATATGGCCCTCCATTACTTTTTCCACTTCTTCCTTTGTGCTTGTTTTGCTTATATTCAACTTTGTGTCAAGGGCATATACCTTGAAATGGTAGTGGTGAGCGCCGGTTGGTGGGCACATACCTTTGTAGCCGGGTAGCTTCATCCCGTTTAAGCCTTCATCCGGGTTCTTAAAGCCTTCTGGTATTTCTCCGCCGTCCACGTCTATGTTCCACACCAGCCAGTGCAGGAAACAACTGTCCACCTGCACGCTCTCCATAGCAGGTGGCGCAGACGGTACGCGTTTTTTATGACTACCTTTTTTTGCTGTTGTCTTTGCCGGAGGTATAGGTTTTTTAACGGTTACCTTTGCGTCCGGGTCGTCCACAATTACAACCAGAGATTTAGCCCCCGCAGGTATATTTTTTACACTTAATGGCGGACTCACCTCCTGGCCCAGGCAGGTATATTTTATTGGTATGGGGCTGTTATTGTTAAAGGCGGGGCTGGTAACTACCAGGTTCTTATTGCTGGTAAATGCGGCAATGGCCATAAATATCAGGGAAGCGAGTAGTATAGTTAAGTAGCGCATAATATAGTTTTTATAAAAGCAGGATAAAAACTATACCAACGATGCTGGTATTAAAAAATATAACAGACCGATAACGATGCCTTTGCGAGGGATAGTGTTGCACATTGTTAAAAAGGGGGCAGCCCTTGCAAGGGTGTGATCTAATAGCGATAGGCATCGCCCATCGACATATCTACTCATGTACCACCAGGTTTTCGGCAAATATCCGTGACACCGTAGTTTTTACATCTTTCCCGATAATGATGACGATAGACTGATCGAACGGGATCTTCTCCACTAAAGTTATTTTTGTGCCAATGCCTATATCCAATTTCTTGAGGTATTGCAAAAATGATGGGCTGGTATCTTTTACCGCTACCACTTTACAGCTCTTGCCATCTTCTATTTCGGCAAGTAGCGTTTTGAATGTGATGGCTGTTTCCCCATTTGCTTTTGGTATCGGGTCGCCATGGGGGTCGTATTGCGGGAAGCCCAGGAATTTATCCAGCCGGTCAGCCAGTTCGGGGTGCTGCACATGCTCTAATTGTTCTGCTATTTCATGCACTTCGTCCCATCCGTACCCGAGTTTTTCCAATAAGAATGCTTCCCATAACCGGTGCTTCCGCACAATAAGCACGGCTATGCTTCGGCCCTTTTCGGTAAGCTTTACCCCCTTTGTTTTTTCGTACTGGATCAGTTTCTTATCGGCCAGCTTCTTTATCATATCCACCACCGACGCCGGGTTATTATTTAATGCCTCGGCTATAGCGGTAGGCGTTATTTTTTTTAACCCTTGTTTGTCTAAGTGGTAAATGACCTTTAAATAATTCTCTTCCGAAAGTGTTTGCATAATTATTGGATGCAGTAAAATTATTAAATAAAACGTAAACTTAAAATTAGTCTTGCCTAATAAATATTGTTTGCTTGATGGAATATTATTAGTAAGTTTGCTCAATATTTCAAAACAGATGATTGATAGGTGGTTATGCAGGAAGTAATAGACGTTTTAAATGAGGGGGAAGTGGTGCCGGTAGTGGCTGGGTGGAAAGCCGGGAACAACGATAAAAGCCTGTCGGAGGTTTTTTCATCTGTACAGGTTCCGAAGAACGGCAATTTTTGGCAAAAACTGTTTGCATTTGCCGGCCCCGGGCTAATGGTGGCCGTTGGTTACATGGATCCGGGTAACTGGGCAACCGACATTGAGGGTGGCGCACGTTTCGGTTATACGCTGTTATCCGTTATCCTTATTTCAAATTTCTTTGCTATTATCCTGCAATACCTGGCCCTAAAGCTGGGCATTGTGGCAGAGAAAGACCTTGCACAAGCCTGCCGCGACCATTATAGCCCCAGGGTCAGCTTTAGCTTATGGGTGCTATGCGAGGTAGCCATCGCCGCCTGCGATCTTGCCGAGGTGATTGGCGCGGCACTGGCTTTAAACCTCTTGTTCCATATCCCGCTTACGTGGGGCGTCCTTATTACCGGTGCCGATGTGCTAATTATCCTGTTTTTCCAGCACAAGGGTTTCCGGGTATTAGAGAGCATCATAGCAGCGCTTATTTTCGTTATCCTGGCGTGTTTCGGCTACGAAATACTGGCATCGCACCCTGCATGGTCGCCAATGTTGGGGGGGCTTATTCCGAAGCAGGAGATCATTTTCAATCCATCTATGCTTTACATTGCAATCGGTATTCTTGGCGCTACGGTGATGCCCCACAATCTGTACCTCCATTCCAGTATTGTGCAAACCCGCAACTATGACCGCAATGAAGCAGGTAAAAAAATGGCCATCCGGTTTGCCACAATTGATAGCACGGTTTCCCTGTTGTTTGCCTTTTTCATCAATGCCGCTATTCTTGTGCTTGCGTCCGCTACATTTCATAGTTCCGGCCATCACGAGGTAGCAGATATTTCGGTTGCCTACAAATTGCTCAATCCATTACTTGGCGCTTCCATTGCAAGCACCTTATTTGCGGTAGCACTTCTTGCCTCCGGCCAAAACTCCACACTTACCGGCACACTTGCAGGGCAGATAGTAATGGAAGGCTTCCTGAACATCAGGCTCAAACCCTGGCTGCGGAGGCTTATTACAAGGGCCGTAGCCATTATCCCGGCCTTTATAGTCACCGTTCTATATGGCGAAAAGGGCATAGCCAGCCTCCTGGTACTCAGCCAGGTTATTCTTTCTATGCAGTTGAGCTTTGCAGTGATTCCGCTTATTCTTTTCACGAATGACCCAGAGAAGATGGGCGGCTTTGCCAATAAACGCCCAACCAAAGTCGTAGCCTGGGCGGTGGCTGGTATCATACTACTGCTAAATCTTTACCTGCTGTGTAGCTACGTCATATAAAAAATGCGGATGCACATTGCCATATTATTACATTCCATCACACTGCCGCATTTTCTCCACATTACCGCATTCGCTACATTGCCCACATTCCCACATTGTTATTGCTTTTCCCGTTTTGAAAGTATCTTTGACCAATGATAATTTACGGAGCCAGCGGCCATGGAAAAGTTATCGTAGAAATATTGGAAAGCATCCATGAGCCGAGTATAGAAATATGGGATGATGCCGAAAAAGAACCTCTTTGGGAATATGCTGTAACGCGGCCTTTACTACCTGATGTACCCATCAATGACAAAATGGTTATCAGCATCGGTACCAACGGCACACGCAAAAAAGTGGCCGAGCGGATGGGACGTAAAGCCACATTCGGCACGGCCATACATGCAACGGCCTACATTTCAAAGAGGGCTAAGATAGGCGAAGGAACCGTGGTGATGGCCGGTGTGACAGTAAATGCGGACACCAGGATAGGCACTCATTGCATCATAAACACCAGCGCATCGATAGACCACGACTGTGTGCTTGGCGACTATGTGCATATATCGCCAAACGCCACACTCAGCGGCAATGTGGAGGTAGGCGAGGGTACCCATATTGGTTCAGGCGCATCTGTGATACAGGGAATAAAAATAGGTAGCTGGTGCACTATTGGCGCGGGTACCGTTATCATACGCGATATTCCTGATCACGCTACGGCCGTAGGCAACCCTGCCAGGATCATCAAGGTTAAAGATATGGAATAATGAAACCAAAAATATGGATGTCGTCGCCGCACATGGGCGGCACGGAGGCTGGGTACGTAAAAGAAGCCTTTGATACAAACTGGATAGCCCCGCTGGGACCTAATGTGAATGGTTTTGAGCAGGATATTGAGCTTTTCTTAGACAACGGTTGCCACGCTGCGGCTTTAAGCTCGGGCACTGCTGCGCTGCACCTTGGCCTCGTGTTGCTGGGGGTAAAACCCGGCGATGAAGTGATCTGCCAGAGCATGACTTTCTCAGCAACAGCAAACCCGATCACTTATGTTGGCGCTACGCCCATTTTTGTGGACAGTGAATCGGACACCTGGAATATTTCGCCCGCGCTTATGGCTGAAGCGATAGAAGACCGCATAGCGAAAGGTAAAAAGCCCAAGGCGATCATACCGGTACACCTCTACGGTATGCCCGCAAAGATGGATGAGATAGTGGCAGTTGCCAGGCGATATGAGATACCGGTACTCGAAGATGCAGCAGAGGCGCTTGGTTCGTCAATAAACGGGCAACGGTGTGGTGGGCTCGGTGATATTGGTGTGCTGTCCTTTAATGGCAACAAGATAATCACCACATCGGGTGGGGGAGCGCTTGTTTCGCGGGATGCAGGCATAGTAAAAGACGCTCGTTTCCTGGCTACACAGGCTCGGGATGAGGCGCCGCACTACCAGCACTCCCAAATAGGCTATAACTACCGCATGAGTAATATCTGTGCAGGGATAGGCCGCGGGCAAATGGAAGTGCTTGCAGAACGGATAGGGCAAAGACGGAATATTTACAACCAATACCTTAACTATTTTGAAGGAAAGAAGGGCATTAGTTTATTGGCCGAGCCAGCAGGGTATTTCAGTAACAGGTGGCTTACAACCATACTTGTTGATCCAGCCGAAGCTGGTATCACACGTGAAGACTTGCGCCTGGCGCTTGATGCCGACCAGGTAGAATCGCGCCCGCTGTGGAAGCCTATGCATATGCAGCCGGTATTTGCCGGCTTCCCGTTTTACGGGGATGGCACAGCCGAACGCTTGTTTCAGAACGGCTTGTGCCTGCCTTCCGGCTCTAACCTTACCGATGACGATATGAACCGGATATTTGCAGTGATGGACAAAACATTGAAGTGACAGATCGTATTTCTAATAGCCCCGTGCTTTAGCACGGGGTACGGATATGGCGTGGTGGCTTTAGCCGAAATTGTTCAAGAGGGAGCGGTCGTATAGTGTAGTTTTGGCTAAAGCCTGGGTAAACCATCGGCAGTCCCCGGTCTAAAGACCGGGGCTACTGGGTGCAAACTTTATCAACTGGCGACTGCCAAAATTTTAATGACTTATCATTTTGCCAATTATTATTCATGAGCGAACCGGCGGTAAAAGAAGAAAGGTTTCATTTTTTAGATGGGTTAAGGGGCATTGCCGCTTCACTGATCGTCATCCACCATGCCTTTACCGCCAATATCGTGAAGCTATTCGACCATTTAAACCTGCATATTGTCGGGTACTATTTTCAGAATTTCACCCAATCGGGTGTTGACCTTTTTTTTGTATTGAGCGGCGTTGTATTGCTGCGCCCTTATTTACGGAAGCAGCGACAATTTAAGGTTGGTAACTATTTTGCCCGGAGGGTAAAGCGTATATACCCGCCTTATTTCTTCGCGCTACTGTTTGCTTCTTTTGTGATATGGTTCAATAACCAGTATCCTACCTGGTATAACAAAAACGGCCTGCGGGCCCGGTTTTTCTGGTGGGAGACAATAAAGGAAGCTGCAATAATCAATCTTGACGGGCAGTATTATAATCTCGCCTGGTGGAGCTTGCAGATAGAGATCGTTTTTTACCTGTTAGCTCCATTGTTCATTTTCATCTTCCCCCGGCAGGATAGATTAAACGGTAGAAACATAGCAATCGCTATTGTAATTACCGTCATGTCAACAATTGGCTTGCAATTGCTTTTTACAGATCATCTGGCCATCATTTATTCATTAACCTACAATACTGCAACGATCGGCAGATTCATCGAGTATCCTTTATGTTTTTTGATGGGCGTTTTGCTGGCCGCCAAAGATTTCAGCAACCGTTATGCCCAGTACTTTATTCTTTCAGGTTTAGTATTAATAGGCTGTGCCTGGCTACATATTGTCCCCTACATGCAAACGCACTACACCCAATTTGTGCATCCCGGCTTTGCATTGGTCTATGCCGGAGTGATAATCCTGGCGTTCAATATGAGGTCATATAGCAGGTGGCTGGATACGCCTGCTATGATCTGGTTAGGTGAACGGTCCTATTCGTTATTCCTTGTTCACTTCTCCGTTTTCTATCTTACCGACAATATTATCTCACACTTTACCTCGGAGCGCGACACTACTTATGCCCTGCTGACGCGGTTAGTAGGCATACCGATTGCATTATTTGCCGCCATGCTTCTTTTTCATTTTGTAGAAAGAAGGCAGGCAAGGGGATTGGTTACGGGCGATGCGTTTTGGCCGTGGGGTTTGGGTAGCAAGATAATTGGGAAATGATAGGTTACTATCTAAGTTCGGTAAATGAAAGTAAATTATAACTCGTTTTTTCTTTTTGTGTAATTTTTATCATTTCCACTACTTCATCGCAAATAAATTTGTATCTTTTCGTATGAATAGTAATGCCTTCTAAGCTCGGAGTTGATTTACCGCTATATGGTTTATTATCTTCTTCATCAATAATGCGCCAAGTTCCTTTGTCATAATCAACTTCGGTAACTATTCCAACAAATTCACGAACCTCAGACCCCAAATCATCTTTGCCGGTCATTATTTCAATAGCCTTTTCTGCGTATATCCTATTTATTTTTCTGCCAGTAACTTTATTGTTAAATGGCGACGTCCACTTATAAGATACGTTTATATTGTTGTCTATAATGTTTTCAAGTATCTTTTTATAGGCATTAACAGCATGTCCACGATAAGTTTTTATTTTATCCAATAACGCATCCTTTTGTGACACATCCCCTATGATTTCGTCAATCCTTTTTAGTGCTATTTCAACATTGCTATATCCAAATAAATCAGTTTTTGCAGCTGATTCAAGATGTATATTGAATGAACCTGGACTTGTTTCAAACGCTCTAAGAGTATAATTTTCTGAACGTTCTAAATCTGGTCTGTTTTTGACTGTTGATACAGCTTTTTTATATGAATATTTAACTAAGTTCTGAAATAATTTAATGAAATCTCCCAGCAACTCAATATCCATCGACTCCCTATTAAATGCGTCTGAAAATGATAAATGAACAATTGCATTATTCTTCTCAGTTGCTTCTTTTATTATTAAATTATCATTTGTCTCTATTTCAGGAAAGAAAAAGCCTTCTTCCGGTAAATATTTTTCGTCAACTACTGAAAAATTAATGGCGTCGGTAATGTAATCGCCATTTTCGTTGAAAGTAACGAAATACCAAACGCCTGTTTCCGAAGATTGAAATGCAGTTCTTAAATCCATTTTACCGAGGATCAATTCGTTTAGCTTATTGGTAGAAACTCGAATTGAAATGTATTTTGGATATTCATTTTCAGAATCGACGTTCATACACACATACTTACCATCAACTTGATCCTTTGCTATAAATAGCTGCGGCAAATCATAATAGATAAGTATTTTATCTACGGTTAGTTGTAATGTTGTTTCCACTGCAGCCATTTTATATATAAGTAATGCTATTCTCTATTTCAAATTCTTTAGCCCTCCACCAAGAATAGTGAGGATTTGTAAAGGTCTGTTTAATTAATCCGTCAGTAGGGGTAAGTGTAATTATAGCAGGAATTTTCCCCTTTAATGATGGGAGTTTTTTTATATCCATTTCAGTCTGTTTATAAATAGAAACTGCCGATAATATACACTCCGAAATGTCTTTAAAAAGGGCGTTTGGTTGCTTCATTCTTTTCGATTGAAAATCACCATTGATAGCGGGTTTTGCTCTTATCAATCTATAAAATTTTTCGTTGCTTGCAGGTTTTGCATCTATTTCTGGACAAGATTCAGGGAGTATTTCATAGTACGTAGTCGCCATGATGATATTATTGCGTTGTAATACTACGCAAAACAACACCACAAAACAATGGTACTAACGGTATTTTGAAATAATTTATCATGGCATAGGTAGTTGCAAGCTTTATAAACGACAATATGGTATCCCAATCCTGATTCAGACGAATTTACCCGCATAAATAAGCTATTTTTGCACCCTCAAATCACAGATAAATGCAACAATGGCAGCAGGCAATTGAAGAAGCCTATAGTAACAGGGAATTATTGAAAGACGAAAGCTATACTACCGCTATCAGGGCGGTGATAGAAGAGGTGGATAAGGGGCGGCTTCGTGTAGCCCGCCCTACTGAAAACGGATGGGAAGTACAGGAATGGGTAAAAAAAGCTATTCTTTTATACTTCGGCATACAGCCTATGCAAACATGGGATGTAGCGCCATTCGAGTTTTATGATAAGATGCTGCTGAAAAAGAACTATGCCGAACTTGGTGTACGAGCCGTGCCTCATGCAGTAGCGCGCTATGGCGCATTCTTAGCCAGGAATGTAGTGCTGATGCCTTCTTACGTGAATATAGGCGCGTATGTGGATGAAGGCACAATGGTGGACACCTGGGCTACAGTAGGCTCTTGCGCACAGATAGGTAAGGGTGTACACCTTAGTGGTGGTGTAGGTATAGGCGGTGTGCTGGAACCACTGCAAGCCGCACCCGTAATTATAGAAGATGGTTGCTTTATAGGGTCGCGGTGCATAGTAGTGGAGGGGGTTATTGTAGAAAAAGAAGCAGTGCTTGGCGCAAATGTGGTATTGACACAGTCAACCAAAATAATAGACGTGAGTGGCCCCGAACCCATCACTTACAAGGGCCGCGTTCCGGCCCGTAGCGTGGTGATACCAGGCAGCTATACCAAAAGCTTTCCCGCAGGCGATTACCAGGTAAGCTGTGCCCTTATTATAGGCACCCGCAAACCATCCACCGACCTGAAAACAAGCCTTAACGATGCATTGAGGGAGTTTAATGTTGCGGTTTAATATGCCCCGCCTGCTATTAGATATCGACTGGAGCTTTTTCGCCCGTGAGTACATGGGCGAAAAGCTATCCAATTATGTTTGGTGTGTAGGTATCATTGTTGCAACCTTATTGCTTAAAAAGCCGGTGGCAGCATTACTCACTCGCATCAGCAGCCGCCTTGCGGCGCGGTTCAGCTATATGCAGCACAAGAACGCTATCCGCAATATGCTTTTTAAGCCTATTGAGCGCCTGTTGCAAACTGTGCTGTACTATGTGGCCATAAACCAGATGGATACTTTGCTGGACAGGGTTGCAATACATCATTCCTTTGGCCAGAATGAAAAAATAAATATCCGGCTGGGTGATGTTATTGACCACGTTTTCCTTTTCCTGTTTATCCTTTTTTTTACACAGGTCATCACCCGCTTTGTCGATTTTATTTACTATCTGCGCCTGGGCAAGGCACAGGCGGAGAAAAACCATTCGAAATTGCAGCTACTTCCTTTGCTAAAGGAAATGACGAAGCTGATAATGTGGGCGCTTTGCGGGTTTAGCATCATGGGGCTGGTATTTCACGTAAATGTACCCGCGCTCATCACTGGCCTGGGTATTGGTGGCGTGGCAATAGCACTTGCGGGTAAGGAAACAGTGGAGAATTTTTTCGCGGCCTTTACTATTCTTTCCGACAAGCCGTTTCAAACGGGCGAAACGATAAGACTGGGCGATATAGAGGGCGTGGTAGAGCGGATAGGTTTTCGGAGCACACGCCTGCGCAATCTTGATGGCTCGGCATACATTATACCTAACCAGAACTTAGTAAGCCAAAACCTGATCAACCTTTCCATGCGCGATAACCGCGTGATGAAAGTTGTGGCCAATATAAAATACGGTATCGCACACGAGGCGCTGATGCAACTTATAGGCAAGCTGAAGGATGCGCTGGTGAATATGCCCCACGTAAAACCGCCGATAGACGTGAACGTAGAAACATTTGATAAAGAAACCTTTCAACTGGTCATTGCTTATAGCCTGCCACATCCGTTACCCGACACAGCCACCCTGGTAGCCGTAAAGCGCGATGTGAACATGAAAGTTTTCGAAATTATCAATACCAACGCAATAATGGGTACGCCGATAGGTACCAGCTAATGAGTATTGCGGGTTAATACTTTGCTGTATAGTTGTGCATTTTGGAAAAAGGTTGTAGGCAACTGCAACTATGTAGGGTCTGCTGAAACTAAAGGCTGACGGAATGATACCCCGAATGGGGTTTAATATGAGTAGCCGGGGGTGACAACCCCCGGAAAAATAATGAAAAAGCCCAACCCCGAAGTGGTTGAACCAAATGGTGCAAGGGTTTTGGCATACTGTGTTCATATTCCGTGCATGTACGAAACAGATTTTTCTCTCAAATTCACGTTGAACAAGACATTCCAATTATTCAGCAGACTCTATCTACGGGCAGCCCTGCAAGGGCGAGATCTAATAGCGATGGGCATCGCCCGTCTAACTTGCGCGGGACAACTGGTACATGATAAAATGCACTAACTACCCCATGCAGGTTTTAAGTACGGCCAACGATGGCTTTCTCCGGCTTCATAATTATCCCCAATACAATCAGGCTAATAGCAGCTCCCCAGAAACACCATATAGATACTTCAAACAAATGGAAAAGCAATCTTGTTGCCACATACGATATTAAAAACAGATAGCCCAGCCAGCGCAGTCGTTTCATACTGGAGATAACCGGGGCTAATATCGTTGGCAGAAAATAGAGTAGTCCGTAATACCATTGGTGGGCCAGCGGGAAGCCCAATTCATACTTTATATGGTGCTGCTCAACAACGGCAACAATAGAATAATTGCACAGGCAGTAACCAATATAGGCCGATAGCACAATGCCTGCGACGAACAACGCTGTCATGATTTTCTTCTTTACCGGCTCGCCTTCATAAAGCAATATACATAACGGAATATATACCGGCCATACCATTTGCGCAAAAACCAGGAAGCCATAAGTGGCCGTTCGCTCCCAGTGCGCCCACGCCTGGTGGAGCAAGGACATCCATACAACACCCTCCGTAAACTGCTGGATCGCAAAAATGAACGGTACTGCGGCCAGAAAACGTTGGGCAGTGGTACGTGAGCGGGCAAACGAAACCACTCCTGCAACTGATAAAACAGCGCTCGCACCGAAGCTTGCAGACGCAGAAAAACACATTTGGCTATATTGTCTTCATTTTTATCACCGTCGGCAATACTATGATCAATATCCCCAGGGAAGTGATGAAGGTGGGGGAAGGTAAACATTTTTGCGTTTATTAACAGGAAATACATTAACTTTATAAAAACATAGAGGTCGCGTATCATCCCATTTTCATTTCCCGCTACAGGATTTAGTAATGTCTTCTTCCGCAATTGTCTATTACAAACATTCTTTTTATGGTTATCCTGTTGTTTTTTATTGCCTTATGGTATCTGTCTTTGTTTTCCCAAACATTCTTCCAGCACAGATATGCAGCCCATGGTGCGTTCACTATGAGTAAAAGAGGCGAGAAATTCTTTTTTATAGTCACCTACATTACCCAGGGAGCATCGTACATGAGCCCCAAGGCGTACGCCATAATGCACAGGCTACACCACGCCTATACCGACACGGAGAAAGATCCACACTCGCCATCGTACTCCAAAAATATTTTTTCTATGATGTGGCGCACCCGTACGTTTTACCAGGATATTATTCATAACCGTATGGATGTAGAGCCGCGGTTCACCAAGAATCTACCCGAATGGCCGGCTTTCGACCGCTTTGCCAACGGAGCTTTTTCCCGCATACTTTGGGCCGTTTTGTACCTGGTTTTCTTTATATGCTATGCTACCAGCCCTTGGCTATATCTTTTGCTGCCAGTTGTTATAACAATGGGGGCATTTCATGGCGCTATCATAAACTGGTTTGCCCATAAATATGGCTACATAAATTTCAAGTTGAAAAATACATCAATGAACCTCTTTTTCGTTGACATTCTGATGCTTGGCGAATCCTATCATAATAATCATCACAAATACCCCTCTTCTATCAATTTTGGTACCCGCTGGCACGAGATAGACCCAATGTATCCTGTCATCCGCTTATTCGCATGGCTGCGCATTATAACCATCGCAAAGCCTGCGGTCGCTATCGCTTCCGAAACGCAACATTAATTCCGTTCACACTCCAATAAAAAACGATCATTATGAGCAGATCTATTACAGTAAGTTATCCTGGAGATTTACAGGTGCAGATACAGCTTACCTATTCTATTGAGACAGTTGAGAACCTGCAAACGATAAATTGCAGTGTGGATGGGAAATACTTCCCTATCTGGCTCCAGCTAAGGAAATTTGAGATGCAATCTTTGAAGGACCGTAATGGCTACATCCCGCTTTTCAATGAAGTGAACAACAGCAAGAATATGGCTACTTCCCTGTTTATAGACCAGGCCTATTCAGATATTATGCTTTCAGAAAAATTGAAGATTATAAGCTCGGCAAACTAACTAAGATTTTCAGGATTTTTCAGGATGATAGGATGCGCGAAAATCCTATTCAAGAGGGTATCCCAAAATCCTTTTATCCTACAAATAATAGTCAGTTGCGCATCCTAAAATCCTTTTTATTCTACGAATCATAGTCTCGGTAGCACATCCTGAAATCCCGAAAATCCTATAAATCTTAGTCCGTTGCGCATCCTAAAATCCTTTAAATCCTACAGATCTTAGTACCATGCCCATAACTTGTTTATTTATTTTGCAAAGGTAAATAAATACCAACCAAAATAGCTATATCTTGCCTTTTCAAACGATCGTATGAAAGGCTCTCGGAAGTTCGTCATTATTCTGCTCGTCTCTCTGTCGGCTACTCATGCCGCGTTTGCTCAAAAACAAGGGCAGGCCGCGATTGACTCCTTGCTACATGAACTGCCCAAACAAAAGGAAGATACCAATAAGGTGAAACTTCTGTATAGCGTCTCGGCCAATTACCGCAGGATCAATCCTGATGAGGGGATAAAATACGGCCAGCAGGCGCTTGATCTGGCTACAAAACTAGCATGGATCTCGGGAATTGGAAGTGCAGACAATTGCATTGGCGGTAACTATATAAATAAGTCGAACTACGCTAAAGCACTGGAGTACTGTCAGGCAGCTCTAAAAAAGTACCAGGAGTGCGACAGTAAGAAGGGCATAGCAAACGCTGCAGGAAGCATCGGGACCGCCTACTACTATCAAAGCGATTTTGATAAAGCGCTGGAGTATTATTTTATGCAACTCAAAACAGGGGAGGAAATTGACTATAAAAATGGTGTTGCAAGTGCATGTGGGAATATCGGGAATATTTATGTCAAACACGGCGAATACATCAAGGCATTGGAGTTTTTGTCAAAAACGCTGAAGATGTTTGAGGAAATGAACGACAAGAGCAGTATCGCCAATGCCTCCATAAATCTTGGGAACGTTTACAAATTAATTAGCAATAATTCAAAAGCGCTGGAATACTACTTCATAGCGCTGAAAAATGCAGAGGAAACGGGCGATAAGCACAACATTGCCATTATTAACGGGAATATAGGTATTATTTATGCCGACCAGAAGGACTATGCGAAAGCGCAGGAATATTACTTTAAGGCATTGAAAACACAAGAGGAAACCGGTGACAAAAATGGTGTTGGGAGAACAACGGAATTCCTCGCAGCGCTTTATGAGGCAAAGGGGGATTATTCAAAATCGGTAGAGTGCTTATTTAAAGCTTTAAAAATAAATGAAGAAATAGGCAGTAAGATTGGCGTGGCTTCCGCCACCGGTAATATTGGCTCCCTTTACTCGCAGGAGAAGAACTTTGTAAGCGCTATAGAATATGAAAGAAAGGCGCTGAAACTATCGGAAGAGATCGGGGACAAGGGCGGCATGGCCACCGAATTGGGATATTTGGGACAGTCTTACCTTTTATTAGTTACCGATACTGCTGCAAAGCAGGGCATAGATCCTGCCCGTACCGAGTCCCCGGAGGGAAAGTATATACCCGATGGCTCTATACCGGCTGGCAGGGCAGCGCGGTTACGCATAGCCATCGACTACCTGAACCGTAGTCTGGAGATAGGTAAAGAAACTCATTTTGCCGACCCAATAAGAAAGGCCTACCAATGCCTGGCCATGGCATACAAGGCAAACGGCGACTTTAAGAAAGCACTGGAAGCCTCCGACAATTTCCAGGTAATGAACGATTCTGCTTTCTCGAAAGAAAATAATGAGAAGATAGTAAAGATGAGCATGAAGAATGAATATGACCAGAAACGCCTGGCCGATAGTCTCAGAGCCAATGAAAAGGAACATTTGTCGGCCCTGGAACTGAATAAGCAGCGTAATTATACCTACCTGGGATTTGCCGGGATACTGCTTTTGGCTGGCTTTTCGTTTTTTATAGTGAAGGAGCGGGGAAAATCAGAAAAGGAACGAAAAAAATCGGACGACCTGCTCTTGAATATTCTACCCGTAGAGGTAGCCAATGAACTTAAGCAAACCGGCACCACAACCGCAAAACACTTTGATCATGTAACGGTGCTATTTACAGATTTTGTAAACTTTACCAGTGCCGGTGAGCGCCTTAGCCCGCAGGCGTTGATTGACGAGTTGCACACCTGCTTCAAAGCCTTTGATGATATTACTGGCAAGTATCACATAGAAAAGATAAAGACCATTGGCGATGCTTACCTTGCAGTGGCCGGGCTCCCAACTGCTGACCCTAAACACGCTGAGAATGCGGTGCGCGCAGCAATAGAGATCAGTAAATTTATGGAAAACAGGCGGGCAAAGCTGGGTAACAGCACCTTTGAGATACGGGTGGGCCTGCATACCGGCAATGTTGTGGCGGGCATTGTTGGGGTAAAGAAATTCGCTTACGACATTTGGGGCGATACCGTGAACACTGCCGCCCGAATGGAACAACATAGCGAACCGGGAAAAATAAATATTTCGCAAACCACTTACGAACTGGTTAAAGATAAATTTACCTGTGAATACCGGGGTGAAGTAGAAGCAAAAAACAAGGGGGCGTTGAAAATGTATTTTTGCCGGTATTCCTAAGGAACGTTGACGAAATAAAGTACACCATATTGCGAAGTTATTTTTCTTTTTTACGAGGCGTAAAATCTGCGAATAATGAATTATTTAAAGACTTTTACAACGAAGTAAAAATGGAAAAGAACAAGTAAGATGGTGCACTTTATTTTGTCATCGTTCCTAATGGATAATTTTAGAATTTGTATCTTTGATACCAAAGTCTAAATAATGATTGTCAACTCATCTGGAAGTCGCATCACATTAAATCCTGAGCAATGCGGAGGGCGGCCTTGTATAAGGGGGATGCGCATCCGAGTGATTGATATATTGGATTTGCTTGCTGCGGGTCTTAATCAGGAACAGATTTTGGAAGAATTACCCGATCTGGAAAAGGAAGATATTGAAGCTGCGCTAAAATATGTGAGTAGCAAGTTCGATCATCCGGTAATTGCCGTATGAAAAATAATTAGGAATGCATCTTTTAGTTGTTCTTAACATGCTTGCAAATGCCGAACCACTTGTAGAAATTAATAGCCGTTAATTGCACAAAACAATCTGTTCTTTACCGGAAAACCGGATAAGGTCGAGCATCTCAAAGGCTATAAGGTATTCGGAAAGAATGTCTTTACTAATGCAAAATTCCTGCGCAATACTGGCAACAAGCATTGGCTCGTCAACATTCTTGCTGATACCTTCTAACTTGGCGTACATCTCCCACACGGTCATTTTCATACTATGCGAAATTATAAAGTTTTGCGTAAAAACATTGTATTTTTTCGCCTTGAATTTTAATGTATTATTGTTTCTTTTGAAGGCCGGATATGATTGCCAATAATTTAGCATGGAAAATTATTTGTCCCTGTTTACTACAGAGCCAAGTAAGGTGAGCCGAACCGAAATAGCCTGCGCTTCATTGAAGTTAATAAGCCTTAAACTTTTCAACTGGTTAAGAGATAGCATAAGGCTGTCGCGGTGCGTGCCAAGCTCTGCTGCAAGTTCCTGGGTATTTATCAACGCGCGCGGGTGTAGTTTTCGGGTACTTAATTCTTTTATCTTTCTGAATACTTCGTTTTCTGTTGACATAGTTTTGATTAGAACGGCACTGCCGCGCTATACTGCGTTTTAAATAATGGTAAAAATTGGTGCAAGACGATCCCAGACTTTTTGCCGGTATCCCTATATGATTCCCCTGCTCAGTTTGTTAAGTAGGGTTACATAAGCGGCCTTTGCGCCCGGCGGCAAAGCCTGTATTATTTCCGGCTCAATATGCGGGTAAGATTTCATGTCCTTCCACTCTATGGTGCCGTTCCATTTCTTTTGCAGGTCGGGTGGGGTCTGTTTCATAATTCTTGCAAAAGATGACTGGAACTTATTTTTCAGCTCAGGAGTTATGGTCATAATGTTTTTTTTAGAGGCAATAGTTACACCGAAAGAATAGAGAACCGTATATAATGAAGGTAGTCCTTTTCTGTTATCCCCGGATATTTATTTTCCGGCTGTTTTTGCGGGCTAACTGCATCCGTTAAGCGCTAATTTAATTTTTTCATTTATTTGGTAAAAAGGAACGACCTTTACAGTTCACAAAAAATTATTAGTTTAATGGGGCAGGAAACGTCGGCAAAAAAAGAAAAAGAAGCAAAACGGATAAAGAACAGGAAAGAGAAGGAACAAAAAAAGGAAGATAGGAAGACGAATAACAATAAGGGCAAGAGCCTCGAAGAGATGTTCGCCTATGTTGACGAAAATGGAAACCTTTCGTCCGTACCTGCTAATGCCGAGAAAAGAAAGGAAATTAACCTGGAGGACATTCAACTTGGCGCAGCCAAAGTTGATAATACTCCGCGTGAGGTGGTGAGAAGCGGCGTAGTTACTTACTTCAACGATGCCAAAGGCTATGGGTTTATTAACGACCTCAAAAGCCAGGAAAGCGTGTTTGTACACATCAACCAATTGTCGCAGCCACTTAAGGAAAGAGATCGTGTTACCTTTGAAACGGAGAATGGACCGAAGGGGCTTAACGCAATAAAAGTGAAGAAAGCGGTATAATTATACCCGGCAAAAAAAAAGAAAAATATTTTATTTTTATTCAAATATTGTTTGTATCTTTGCTTTTTATTCATCAAATTAATTACAAAAAATGAAAGAAGGTACAGTAAAATTCTTTAATGGAACTAAAGGTTTCGGTTTCATTTCCCCCTCAGGCGGTGGAGAAGACATATTCGTTCACGTATCAGGTCTTAACGACGAGATCCGCGAAAACGATAAAGTGAGCTTCGAAGTAGAAAATGGTAAAAAAGGTTTAAACGCAGTTAACGTAAGAGTTATCTAAGCTTATTCATAGATCATCATTTACTAGCCCCTCATCGAGGGGCTTTTTTTATATCCGGTTTTGCGGAACCCCACGTTAACCACATTGTCACATCCTGCTGTATTGTTTTCATATTCCCCCTTTTTTTAACAAAATTAACCACGCGCGAATAAACTTAAAATGTAATTTAGCACAATTATGCCTGTCAGAGCTTTTGCGCTATTGTTTTTACTGTGTGTTGCCTCCCTGCCCGTTATAGCCCAGACCATACGTGGCGAGGTAATAGATATGGAAAACAAGCGCCCGGTTGATGGCGTAAACATAGAAAATGTATATACTGAGCTCAATATATCCACCGACGAAAAGGGTGGTTTCCTTATAGCAGCTGCCAGCGGACAGCTATTGGAGTTTAAGAAGACAGGTTACAAAACCACCCGTGTGCGTGTGCCCCAGGGATATATACCGCCTTACTTCCGCATTATCATGAAGCGGGGCATCACCGAAATAAAGGATGTGAACATAGCCAAAAGCAACCGCTACGACTACACAGCCGACAGCATACGATTCCATGAGCTATACAAGCATGAGCTCGATTTCCCCAAGATGTCGTCTATAGATATGATAGCCCACCCGTTCTCCGCACTGAGCGGCAAGAACCGGGAGATATGGCGGTTCCAGGATGATTTCGATTACTTTGAAAAGGAGAAATATGTGGACCGCACTTTCAATGAGGGCATCATATCCAAGTTTACCGGCCTCACCGGCGACAGCCTGCATTACTTTATGCGCCGCTACCGCCCCACTTACCAGCAACTGAAAACGATGAACGACTACGCGTTCTTCAACTTCATAAAGGTCAATGCCGAGCACTATCGCAATTCCAATAATTCAAGGGGCGCACAGTAGGGGGATTGTAATCGCTCCTATAGGATACTGTGCAACCACCGATATCTATCAATATGTGGCCTTGCCGCTAACACCAATTGCGATTGATGTTAGCCCCGATGGGGCAAATTCCATATTGTCAATTTTTAGCTACAAAGAGTAAGCCCCGAATGGGCAATGTCATTAAGTTAAGAGATCATCCCAGTAAACGTAGTTCGATACCTTCGGCATCGTCACTCATTTTGTATCCGGTTTTCTATAAACGTTAGATGCCTTCAGCATCGCCCAGCGCGATTCTTTTCTTAACTTAATGACATTGCCCGAATGGGGCAGATTGTGACCTGAAAAATTGAAGTAGATACCGCAACATTTAAAAAAACGTATCCCACACCTTTTCCGGTGTGGGATACCTGTAAATGATATAAGGGTATAAAACTGAACCCGTATTAGTGACGTTGACGAAATAAATACCACTATATGGCGAAGTTATTTTTCTTTTATGCGAGGCACAAAATCCGCGAATAGTGAGCTATTTATCCCGATTAGTCCCGATAGCCATCGGGAGGATTGGGACGAAGCAGAAATGGAAAAGAACAAATCAGATGGTGGTATCTATTTTGTCATCGTCACTTAGAAACGCTCCAGGCCGTTGAAAAAGAAGTCGCCTTCTATTTTAGCGTTCTCGTCGCTGTCTGATCCGTGAACCGCGTTTTCGCCTATCGAGGCAGCATATTTCTTGCGTATAGTACCTTCTTCTGCCTGGGCAGGATTGGTGGCGCCTATCAGTTTGCGGAAGTCGGCTACGGCATTGTCTTTTTCCAGAATGGCGGCTACAATTGGGCCGCTGCTCATAAATTCGGTCAGTTCGCCGTAGAATGGGCGTGCGGCGTGCACCTCATAAAACTTCTCGGCCTGAGCCATGCTTATCTTCAGGTATTTCATAGCTACAATGCGAAAGCCCCCGGCATTTATCATCTGTAGGATATTACCAATATTGCCTGCTTTTACTGCATCTGGCTTGATCATTGTGAATGTACGATTCGACATATGTAAGTTGTTTTTTAAGTAACGCCGCAAAGGTAAATTAAATTCCAAATTCTAAATCGTTAAATTCCAATTGCTAAATTCCAAATTCCAGGGTGTAAAATCCAAAAGGTAAAATTCCAAATTCCAAACGGACACTTACTTCCGCATTTCAATGTTCTTCCGCGATGTTCCGCATAAGCGGGCATCCGGAAGTGGAAATAAAACCCCTTCTCAGAAGGTATTCAGGGAACTGTAGTCCCCAGCACGAAACGCCAGTTTCAAACTGGCTCAATTGTATAGACACGAGTCGGCTGCGCTCATGGCTATGCTACAGACTCGCGCCAGTGATGCCGACACCAAAAAATTTTAACGCAAATACCACAAATAATTTATTGCCATTTAACCGGAATCCGTACTTTTGCACCCCGAACGCAAAATACCTGTTGTAAAAACGGGTAACCCATTAGTAATGCAGCCAATACAAGACGTTTTACCCTTATTGCAAAGCCCGAAGCGGATATTTATCACTACCCATCATAAACCTGATGGCGATGCGATAGGGAGTATGCTGGCTTTATCCCTGTACCTTACTGCTAAGGGCCACTCGGTAACACCGGTTTCGCCCGGCGAAATACCTGATTTTCTTGCCTGGATGCCTGGCGTGGCCACTATGCTGAATTATGAAGAAACGCCGAATCCAGCAACCGATGCACTGAATAAAGCCGAGCTTATATTTTGTGTTGACTTCAACGATTTCAGCCGCACCAAGCACTTAGGGCAACTGCTCACTGATGCTACGCAGCCTAAAATACTTATAGACCATCACCTGTTCCCAAAGCCTGTGTGGGATTATGGCATCAGCCAGCCCGACAAAAGCAGCGCCTGCGAAATGGTGTATGACTTTATAAACCTTTGCGGCGATAATGCTATGATAACGCTGGACATTGCCGCCTGCCTCTATACCGGGCTTATGACCGATACCGGTTCTTTCAAGTTCCCGGTTACCAGTGCGTCAGTTCACCTCATGGCTGCCGACCTTAAAGCGCGCGGCCTGGACCATACCCGCATACACGAAGAGGTATATGACTCGTGGAGCGAAAGCCGTATGCGTTTCCTGGGTTATGTGCTTATAGAGAAGATGGAGATCTTCCATAAATATAATGCAGGGCTTATCACGCTTTCGCGCAAAGACCAGAACCTGTTCAATTCTCAGAACGGGGATACGGAGGGATTGGTTAACTACCCTTTAAGTATATCCGGCATAAGGTTTGCTACCCTCATTACTGAGCGTAGTGATGAGGTAAAGCTCTCTTTCCGCAGCAAGGG
>Ga0206969_1044_pt1 | contig 36125 bp, 26 predicted proteins | sample Alteio_BWOrgHeat_87_FD_153256 | JGI IMG/M metagenome (GOLD analysis project Ga0206969, IMG submission 153256) | Enriched cells from forest soil in Barre Woods Harvard Forest LTER site, Petersham, Massachusetts, United States -... | ecosystem: Environmental > Terrestrial > Soil > Temperate forest >... | reverse complement strand
CCCCGAAACATGCATCGTCACGCTGGGAGCCGATATCCTATTTGTGTCTGGAGGAGGCGAAATGGCAGAGAAGCGCAAGCTGGGAAATTCCGGAATTGAGGTGCATCCACTCTGTTTGGGCGGCAACGTCTTCGGCTGGACCGCCGACGAACCAACTTCTTTCAAGGTTCTTGACGGCTTCCTCGCCGCCGACTTCGAGTTCATCGACACCGCCGACATGTACTCCACCTGGGTTCCGGGCCACAAGGGCGGCGAGTCAGAGACCATCATCGGCAAGTGGATGAAGCAAAGGGGCAAACGAAAGAAAGTGGTACTCGCCACCAAGTGCGGTCTGCCCATGGGAGAGGAGAAGAAGGGACTCTCGAAAAAGTACATTCTCCAGGCGGCGGAAGATTCGCTCCGGCGGCTACAGACCGACTACATCGATCTCTATCAGGCGCACCAAGACGATCCTGCGACTCCGCTCGATGACACCCTCGAAGCCTTCACTCAGCTCATCAAGCAAGGCAAGGTGCGCGAGATTGGGGCGTCAAACTACAAAGCAGACCGTCTCGCCGAGGCATTGAGCGTAAGCAAAAAGAAGGGTCTGCCGCGCTACGAGAGCCTGCAGCCCCAGTACAACCTCTACGATCGCGCGGAATACGAAGCGACGCTTGAACCGCTCTGCCTAAAAGAACGGCTGGGCGTCATTCCCTACTATTCCCTCGCCAGCGGCTTCCTCAGCGGTAAGTACCGCTCCAAGGGCGATCTCGGACAAAGTGCCCGAGGAGGCAAAGTGGGAAATTATCTAAACGACCGCGGTTTCCGCATCCTGACGGCGCTCGATCAGGTTGCAAAGCAGAACAACTCGACTCCGGCAAGAGTCGCGCTGGCATGGCTGATCGCGCGCACCAGCATCACCGCCCCCATCGCAAGCGCGACGAAACTCGACCAACTCACCGACCTGATCGAGTCGACAAGACTCAAATTGGATTCAAACGCTATCGACCTGTTGAATCAGGCCAGCTCCGAAAGAGCGGAGCCGGTTGGGAGCGTGGCGGTGTAGGTTTCAGGAGAGGTGAGATATCGAATCCTACGAGCAGTTTAGTTCCAGCCACGGATCGTGATAGAGGTGTGAGACAGAAACTGTTCGCTGCTGCCGGACTTCAGGTTCAATAGATACAAGTTATCTGCGCGATTCTCGCTAACGATCGTGCCGAAAACTAGCCGCTTGCCATCAGGAGACCAAACGAGCCGCCCAAACAATTCCTCTTTAAGAAAGGCAATCGTGCGAGGATTCTTGGCCAGAACTATCCGTTGCGTTCCATCGGGATTGATGCTAACGATACCGTCGCGTCCGTAGTAAGCAATTCTGTCGGACGAAGGTGAAACGGCGGGCTGGCTGCCAACGTCTAAAAGACGAGAGTCCCCGCCGCTGACCACTAGCAGATTTGACTGCTCCTGATATGTTCCAGGCTCTTTGGTCGGGATCTCTGTATTCAGCTCCAGCACCAGATCCCCGTTATGCAACCACTGCATGGGATACCAAACCCAAAACGAGAATCGGAGGTTACCTATTCTTTTCATTGGGAATGGGAGGAGGGCTCTCTTCCTTCCTTCCCCGACTGAAACTGCTGAGATTCCGCCATCCAAGAAAACAATTTCAGCGTCATTCCAGGACCACGAAATTTCGCCTGGATCGCCCCCAGTCTCAATGAGTTCTCGTTGCGTACCGGTCGGCATGTCCTCAATCGCGATGCGGCAGTGTTTCGGTCTATCGCTATCGGTAACGAATGCGACTCGCAATCCATCGTGCGACAGCGCTGGGTGCGGCCAGCCGCAAGCTCGAGTGTGGGAGATGTCACCGGAATTAATCCAATGAATCTGTCCATCTTTCGCGAAACCGACGAGGCGATCCGCAACGGTGAACAAGATTGCGGAATGTTCTGTCGCGCTAAACTGCGAGATCCTGTCGATCCCACGCTTCTCAAATTCCAATAGGGACGTAGTGTCGGTCCCGCTAGCTGCGGCAGTGAGTCCTATCAGCAGAATTGCGGCACGGGCATTTCGAAAAACCGTGTTCATTCTTGGTTTAGGCTCGTGAAGCTGGCGGCGTAGCTGCGCGAGCAGGTTCAGTGAAATGAATGGTAGGCCCGAATGGACTCGAACCATCGACCTCTTCCGTGTCAAGGAAGCGCTCTAACCAACTGAGCTACGGGCCTGTGTCGCGGTCGGAGTTTCTATTCTAGCTGCCATCACGCGGAAGGAGCAACGGTCGGGCCTGCGCGTGTCGGGCCTGCGCCTCCTGCGCCTAAAGAGGTCTCCGCCTGTGCTACGCTCGCTTATCCGATAGAACGGTGCCGCGAAGCTTACCCATTTCGTACCTGGTCTTCTGTTGCGCGATCTTGTCGCAGGTAACGGTAGCGCAGGACGTTGTGCCTATCACCAAGGAGCGCAACCACCAGCTCACGATCAGCAACGAATATGTGCGCGTCTTCAAAGTGGAAGTGCCGCCGAAGACGGAAACGCTCTATCACCAGCACGACTACGATTATGTCTACGTGGTGATCGGCGACGCCGACGTTTCCAGCACCCATCTGAACGAAAAACCTGTTTCGGCCAAGTTGAGGGACGGCGAGGTCGGATTCGCCAAGGGCGGATTCGCGCACAAAGCCTTCAACAACGCTGACGAACCCTTCGACAACGTCACTGTCGAGCTGCTCAAAGGCGCCGGCAAGGTACTGTGCGGCACTAAGGAAACCCGTCCTTGCGGGGGCAAGAGTAAGAATGCTGGCGCAGCACTACTGCTCGATACCGAGAAGGTTTCCGTGAGGAGAATCGAGGTCGCGTCGAACGCGAGCGTTGCGGCTTCCGAGCTCGGCACTGGACCCGCAGTCGTCGTGCCGACCGGGGACGTGGATGTCGAAACGCGCAAGTCCGGCGCGGTTTCGTATGGGGTCATTCTGCTGGGAGAGCCAAGATGGTTCGAGGCAGGAGAGACTCGCACTATAAAAAATTCCTGGCTGAAGGATGCGAGAGTCATCCTCATTGACTTCAAGTGAGCCGAAAAATGCATCGAATTCCGGCATTCCGTGAAATTTTTCCCTGATAATCACAGAAATTCCGCGAAAAACGCGCTTTTCCTCTTGACACAACGAGCACATCATCGCATGGTAGGCAACGTGAAGATGCAGAAACCCGCATGGATACAGGCGAAGACGCTTTTCTTCTCAGTCGCTGTGCGATAAGATAACCGCTCGATTCGCAATCAAGTTTTCCGATTCAACCCCCTAAGGAGGATTCATGGCATCAGGTATGACCAAGACAGCCCTCGTCCGCAACGTGGCCGAGAAAATGGAAGTGAACAACAAACAAGCGGCAGCATTCCTTCAGCATCTTGCTGATGTCGCGATCAAGGAAACCAAGAAGAACGGCGTGTTCGTAATTCCCGGACTCGGCCGCCTGGTAAAAGCCGAGCGCAAAGCTCGCATGGGCCGCAACCCCCAAACCGGCGAACCGATCAAGATCAAGGCCAAGACCGTAGTGAAATTCCGCGTCGCCAAGGCCGCCAAGGACGCAATCGCTCCCAAAAAGGGCTAAGCCTCCATATCCTGCAAAAAACCAAAGGCCGGCCGATGCCGGCCTTTTTCAATTGGCAACCATGACGCGCATCTCCTATGGGAGAGTCCATGATGCAAAGGAGAACCGGGCCGCCATCGGCCGTGTGTTTGCCAGCAACCCCCACGCGGATATTCGTCGAGGAACATTGACGCAAAGCATTCTCTTGAATGTTGAAAGTGTTTAGATAATCCCGTCGGACAAGGTGTCCCAATCAAAACACACGGCCCGGGGGGCGGCCGGTTCTCCTTTGCTTGGCCTTCGCACCGCTTGCCCTTTGCGACTCTCGTGCCTGCGTCTAAACTCACATTCCCTCCGTCAAGTATCATGGACTAGATAAGCGTTCTTCTCTCCGCGCATGTCCGCGGCGACGGACATCGTTCCGCTCGAGCTAACCAAGAACAAGGATTCATGGACCGTCAGTACATCCGAAATTTTGCGATCATCGCGCACATTGACCACGGAAAGTCCACGCTTTCCGACCGTTTGCTGGAGCTCACAGGTTCCGTCACAGCGCGTGAAATGCAGGCGCAAGTGCTCGACGCCATGGACCTGGAGCGCGAGCGCGGCATCACCATCAAGGCCCACGCCGTCCGCATGATGTACACCGCCAAGGACGGGGTGCTCTATCAGCTCAACTTGATCGATACGCCGGGACACGTGGACTTCTCATACGAGGTCTCGCGCTCGCTGGCGTCGTGCGAAGGTGCATTGCTGATCGTGGACGCGTCGCAGGGGGTCGAGGCGCAGACGCTGGCGAACGCCTATCTCGCGATCCACAATGGACTCGAGATCATTCCGGTGATCAACAAGATCGACCTTCCCAGTGCGGACATTCCACGCACCAAGGAGATGATCGAGAACACCGTCGGCCTGGACGCGTCCAACGCCCTGCTAGTGAGTGCTAAAACGGGAGAAGGCGTTCCCGATGTGCTCGAAGCCATCGTAAAGCGGCTGCCTCCGCCCAAGAGTCCAGCGGATGCTCCTCTTCAGGGCTTGATCTTCGATTCCTGGTTCGATCCCTATCGCGGCGTGATCGTGCTTACCCGAATCGTTGCCGGCACTCTGCGCAAAGGAATGAAGATTCGCCTGTGGTCGAACGGCGAAGTCTTCGAGATAGAGCAGCTCGGCGTCCTCACTCCCAAGCCGGTCGAGATCGATGAACTTGAAGCCGGTGAAGTTGGCTTCCTGATGGCCAACATCAAGAACGTTTCGCACGCCAAGATCGGTGACACCATCACCGAGGATGCGCATCCCGCAATCGAAGCGCTGCCCGGCTTTGAAGAGCTTAAGCCGATGGTCTTCGCGGGACTCTACACAATAGACGCGCACGAACACACGTTATTGCGCGACGCCCTGGAAAAACTTCGCCTGAATGACTCGTCGTTCTTCTTCGAGCCGGAGAGTTCTGCCGCACTGGGTTTTGGATTCCGCTGCGGCTTCCTTGGACTGCTGCACATGGAGATCATCCAGGAACGATTGGAGCGCGAGTTCAATCTAAGTCTCATCACCACCGCGCCCAGCGTGCGTTATCGCATCACGAAGACGGACGGCACGATCGTGGAAGTCGATAATCCGTCGAAGTGGCTTTCGGCGACCGAAATTGCGAAGGTCGAGGAGCCGGTGATCACCGCGATGATCATGACCAATGAGGAGTACGTTGGCGGAATCCTAAAATTAGTCGAAGAGAAACGCGGAAAGCAAAAGAACTTCGAGTATGTGACCTCGAATCGCGTAATGATTACTTACGAGCTGCCGCTGAACGAGATCGTGCTCGACTTCTACGACCGCCTGAAATCGGTGTCGCGCGGATACGCTTCGCTCGACTACCACCTCTCGGCCATGTGGGAGTCGCCCATGGTGAAGCTCGACATCCTGGTTTCCGGCGAGCCCGTCGATGCGCTCTCGATCATCGTGCACCGCGACCACGCTTATGAGCGCGGTAAAGCTCTCGTCTCCAAGATGAGAGAGTTGATACCGCGCCAGATGTTCGAGGTTGCAATCCAGGCTTCGATTGGGGCCAAGATCATCGCCCGCGAAACCGTTTCCGCCATCCGCAAAAATGTGCTGGCCAAATGCTACGGCGGCGACATCACGCGCAAACGCAAGCTGCTCGAAAAACAGAAGGAAGGAAAGAAGCGTATGAAACGAATCGGCCGCGTGGACATTCCGCAGGAGGCGTTTCTCGCGGTGTTGAAAGTGGGGGAGTAAGGAGAGAAAGGGCGTTTAGGGGAAAAGCGATTCAAAGGAAGGCCGCTGGAAACCTGGCTTCAGTAGTAGCACTTCTTCTCTTCGAGAGACTCCCTTCTGTGTCCCCATCTGGGGTCCAGCATCTATTCTTACCTATCGCCGACCAGAATTTTTCCAGCGGCCACAATGCTTGTGTTGAAACGCCTTTTATTGAATATTGAAACGGTTTACCTGAAACGCTTTGTCTTGAACATTTGTTCCTGAAACGGTTTCCTATGGATCCGCTACTTCTCGTCATTCTCGGACCCACCGGCAGCGGCAAGACGGCCCTGTCGCTAAAGCTGGCCGAGCAGTTTGGCGGCGAGATCGTGGGTTGCGATTCGGTGGCGGTGTATCGCGAGTTCGAAATTGGGACGGCGAAACCGGGCAAGGAAGAGCGGCAGCGGATTCGCCATCACCTGATCGATGTCGCCAGGCCGGCCGAGGAGTTCACGGCCGGCGACTATTCTCGTGCGGCGCGAGAAGCGGTTGCTGACATAAGCAGGCGGGGATGCCCGCCGATCGTCGTTGGAGGCACCGGCCTGTATCTGCGCGCTCTGATCGAAGGGCTCTTTGAAGGCCCGGCACGTTCGGAGCAGCTTCGCATTCGCCTTCGCCGACGCGCCGATCAGAGGACCATCGAGCATTTGCATCGCGTGCTTTCGCGACTCGATCCCGAGGCGGCGTCCAAGATTCATCCTAACGACACACCCAAACTGATCCGCGCGATAGAAGTCTGTCTGCTGACTGGCGAGCGGTTAACAGTGATGTGGGATAAGGGCCGCGATCCAATCACCGGCTTCCGTATTCTGCGCGTTGGACTCGAACCCGATCGCAATGCCCTCTATGAGCGCATTAACGCGCGCTGCGCGGCAATGTTCGACTCGGGACTGATCGAGGAAACACACCGGCTTCTCACCGCCTATCAGTCGCCAGATGCGGTGGACGCGGCCGATCCGCGGCCGGTGGCGCGTGCTTTGGGATCGCTTGGGTATAAGCAGGCAGTGCAGCACCTACGCGGAGAAGTTTCGCAGGCGCTTGCCCTCCTGGCAGCGCAGCAGGCGCATCGCAATTACGCCAAGCGTCAACTCACATGGTTTCGCCGCGAGCCGGACGTAAAGTGGTTTTCGTCATTTGGCGACGATCCTGAAGCGCAGCGCGAGGTGATGAATCTCATTGGCGCGCATTTGTTGAAGATGCGGGACGAGCCAGCAGAGAAAGTCCAGCTAGAGCAGGAGCTCGCGAAACGACAGATCTCGTCATCTTGAACCAACATGGCCTCCCAAGCTCTCGTGGTTCCGCCCCCCGGCCGGTTTTTTGCGCTAATTCGGGAGAAGACCGTTCGGGCATATTACTCAACCGGAACAACTGCAAAAGACGAACACGGATCCCACCGCCGATTTGCGCACGGATCACCACCGATACGCCCGGAATTGGAAGCAAACTGTGGTCTCCCATCTCTATTGACCCTGCGATCGGTTAAATCCTTGTTCTTCGACAGCGCCGTTTCATATCGCTAACTCTCTCTTGCTCCCTAAAAAAAGCCCGGCCGGGGCGGCCGCAATCACGAGAGTCTAGAAATGTAGGGATACTCGCCACTGAATACTAATAACTGCTAACTTCTCTGCTATCTTGCCTGCATGAATCTTTCACGCTTTCGGACGACGCTGCTCGTGCTGCTTCTTGTGATTCCTGTGTTTGCGAAAGAGGAAAAATTCTCCAAGGCCGGCCCAGTCCAACTCACTCTTGACGGCAACAAGTGGGCCGAGAAGACGCTCAAGAAGATGTCGCTCGAGGAGAAGATCGGGCAGATGATCCAGGTGCGCACCTTCGCTGACTTCCTCAACGTCGATAGCGACGCGTACAAGCTGATTCGCGATCAAATCACGAAGTATCACCTTGGCTCGATTCTGCTCACGGTCCGCATCGTGGACGGAGGCCTGGTGAAGGATCTGCCATACGAGGCCGCAGCGATTACGAACCTGCTGCAGAAGGAGTCGAAGTTGCCCTTGCTGGTGGCCGCCGATTTCGAGCGCGGACTCTCGATGCGTCTGAACGAGACGGCGGGGTTCCCGGCCGCCATGGCATTCGGAGCGACCTTCAATCCCGCATTCGAGGAACGATTTGCCGCGATCACGGCGCAGGAATCCCGCGCCATTGGAGTGCACTGGAACTATTATCCTGTGGCCGACGTGAACATTAACCCTAAGAATCCCATCATCAATACGCGCTCATTTGGTGAAGATCCGGAGCAGGTGGCAACGATGGTGGAGGCCTACATAAAAGGATCGCGCGAGTATGGCATGTTGAGCACGGCGAAGCATTTTCCCGGCCACGGAGATACCGCGACCGATTCCCATCTCGGCGTTGCCATGGTTTCCGGCGATCAGCAGCGGCTCGAATCGGTGGAACTGCCGCCATTTGAGAAAGCGGTGAACGCGGGCGTGGATGCGGTGATGGTGGCGCACGTTACGATTCCCGCTCTGGAGCCAGATGCGAATAAAGTCGCGACGATATCGCACAAGATCGTGACCGACCTGCTCAAGGACAAGCTCCACTTCCAGGGACTCGTTGTCACCGATGCGCTTGAAATGCACGGCCTCACCCGGCTATATCCGGAAAACAGTCCGGGTTCCGCGGGACGCGCAGCGGTAGACGCCGTGAAGGCGGGCAGCGATCTGGTGGAGCTGCCCTCCGATCTCGACGGCACATTCAACGGACTGTTGCAGGCGGTGCGCAGCGGCGAAATTGCGCAAAAACAGATCGATGCTTCGGTTCTGAAGATCTTGCGGGCCAAGGCATCGCTCGGTTTGCACAAGGCGAGACTGGTCGATATGGATCAGGTCCCCCGCATCGTCAGCCGTCCGGAGAACATGGACTTTGCACAGCAGGTTACAGACGCCGCCATTACCCTGGTTCGCGACAATGGACAGGTTTTGCCGCTGGCATCCACTGCGACCGCTGCGGGAACCGGCGCACAGCCCGGCGCGTATCGTTCCGCAGGCGCAACTTCACCGATTGTTGCGGTAGTGATCGTCGACGACATGCGCAGCGAATACGGGCGAGTATTCCAAACAGAGTTGAGGCGCAGAGCGCGAGGAACGAAGGTATACGTTGTCGATGGAAACATCGCAGGCGGCATGACGGCGGAGATCCTCGAGGCCGCCAAGCAAGCGCAGAAGGTGGTTGTCGCGGCCTATGTGGTGCCTACGGCGGCGAAGCAGACGGTCGTCAACGGTCAAGTCACGAACACGGTTGGCTTGAACGACGCAACTGGAGCTCTGATGCAGCAGTTGCTTGACGCTGCCGGTCCGAAGATGGTCGCGATTGCCATGGGCAATCCGTATCTCGCGATGAACTTTCCCGACGTGCAGACGTATATTTGCACATACGCGAACTCGGCAACATCGGAACGCAGCGCGGTGAAGCTGCTTTTTGGCGAGATGCAGCTCAAAGGCAAGCTGCCGGTAAGCTTGCCGGGAATCGCCGACCGCGGCTTCGGACTAGAACTCAAGCCCGAGGAGCTGCGCCTGGCAGTGGCGCCACAGAAAGCAACACAAGGAGCGGCACAAATCCAATGAACAATCGATTTTGGTTTCTTGCATTCATCGGAGTCGCGCTCGCTCTCTCGGCGTGCGTAAATGTGAAGAAGAGCGAGAATGGCGACAACGTCGACGTGAAAACGCCGTTTGGTTCCGTGAGCGTGCGCACCGATCAGGTAAAGCCCGAAGATACCGGCCTGAATGTGTATCCGGGCGCCACACCGATCCCGAAGGGCTCGGGGCATGACGATAACAAGGCGAATGTAAACATCTCCTCGCCGTGGGGACAGTTGAAGGTGATCGCGCTCGGCTACCACTCAGACGATCCGCCGGAGAAAGTGCTCTCGTGGTATCGCAAAGATCTGCAGCAGAAATACGGAAAGCTGCTCGAGTGCAAGGGAGGCAATATTTCCTTCCGCGAAGGCAAACGCGAGAACAACGAGCTCACTTGCGAGTCGGATAAAAGCGACAAGGACATCAACTTCTCAAGCGACACAAATACCGTCGAACTCAAAACCGGCTCGAAAGACAAGCAGCATATTGTCGCCGTTAAGCCGGAAGCAGACGGCAGCAAGATTTCGCTGGTTTATGTGCAGAAGCACGGGGAGAAGGATTCGATTTAAAGAGAAGCTCTCAGTACTCCCTTTGTCAGTCGTCATCTAACTGCTTAAGCCGAGAGGAGTTTGTTTCGCTCCTTTTCTGATCCGCGACCGCACCTGCTCGTAAGACACCTCGATGCCAAATGGGAAGGGCTTCCTGCCAGGCGCGGGCGTAGCGCGCCGTCAACCTCGAAGATGACGGCACACGGCATTCGGATCACGCGGCCTTTTTCTGCGGGACTTTCTTGCCCTTGCGGCGCGCTTCGGAGAGCCCGATGGCGATCGCCTGCTTACGGCTCTTCACCGTCTTGCCGCTGCGTCCGGATTTCAGTTTCCCCCTTTTGAACTCGTGCATTTCGCGCTTTACGTCGCTTCCAGCGCTGGGGCTGTATTTGTGGCGCGAGCTCGATTTCTTTTTGCCAGTGCTGCGGCCACCAGAGGTGGGACGATGTTTCGTTGCCATATTTTGAACGTGCCTCCTTTGGAAAAACTCTCTGCTGCTTGAGATTCTGAGAATTCGCGTCGAGGTTGGCGAGGACCGCGCACTTTTCGCTTGGGACATTCAAGCTTCAAGAAATTGAGCGGGAACTTCGGAGAGTTGAAGCGGACAGCGGCGGCTCGCTTCTCCGGAGAAATCTTCAGAGCCGATAAAATTTCAGCGGCCTTGACCAAGCGAACGGAAACTGACTGGTCTTACTCTGAGGTCACCGATTGCTCGCCGTCGCGCGCGCGCAAAACCAGTTCTACCGCATAGGGAATTTTGCGTGCAGGCTCGTGGTAGTAGCGGACGTTCATCTCGGCCAGCAATCCCATCGCCAGCAGCTCCGCCCCAGCGACGATCAGGACTGCCGCAAACACGACGAGTGGGCCATGAACGTCGAGAACGTCCCAATTCGGGTCGAGAATCTTTCTGATCGCCAGCCACATACCGACGCTGCCGCCGGCCGTTACGGCCAACAGCCCCATCCCGCCGAAGAAGTGCAACGGCCTCCCCATGTACCTGAGCAGGAAGCGAACGATCAGAAGATCGAAGAAGAGCCTGAACGTGCTCGAGTTCGCCGGCTTCGAGTTCGGCCTTCCCTCTGAACGGATCTCCACCTCCGAGATACTGATGCCGTGCCAGGATGCAAGCGCCGGAAGCGTTCGATGCATATCGCCATAGAGCGGAACTTGCTGCAGCACCTCGCGCCGGTACGCCCGAAAGCTGGTGCCGAAGTCGTGTATAAGCACACCACTCAGTTTCGACATCGCCCAATTTGGGAACCAGGCAGCTAACCTGCCGCGCCAGGGCTTCCGGCTTCTCGGCCATCCGCTAACGATTCCGTATCCTTCGCGGAGCTTTTCCAGAAAGAGGGGGATGTCCTCCGGGTTGTGGCGGAGATCGGAGTCCATACAGATAACGAACTCGCCTTCGGCATGATCGAAGCCGGCTGCCAAAGCTGAGGTTAGGCCAAAGTAGCGGCGCAGACGAATGACGACGACGCGTCGATCGATCGCGGCAATCTCTTCGAGGAGACGATTTGTACCGTCGCGGCTGCCATCGTCCACAAACACGAGTTCGTAACTCTCGCCCGTATCGTCCATGACCGTAACCAGACGGGAGTAAAGCGTGGCTACGCTGTCCTCCTGGTTATGGAAGGTCACAACAACCGAATACTTGGGCATGAGTGAATTATATGGCAGGAACTGGCTGGCCAACTATCAACATGGCGCAGAGAAATTCGGCGCGGATATGCCTTCGAAAGAAAGTCCCTTCGGGAACCCAGCGAAAGGGAACGGGGCATCCTTACTGCGTGGCACCAGCCGGAATCAGGATCACCGCCACTTTCGCTCCAGTCTTGGACTGCGCGGAGCCAGTCTGAATTCGGGTTGCATCGATTCCCTTGCTGCGCGTCAGATAGATCTTCGCGTTTTCGGCACGCTGGGCAGCCAGCGTGTCCGTCTCCGATGGATTCGTGGAACCCTTCAGCGCGAGCGTCGTGCTGGCATCGCGTTGCAGTAGGAGCGCAACGTCGTCGAGGGCTGCCTTGGCGCGATTGTCCACGTAAGCGCTGTTGGGCTTGAAAGTCAGTTCAGTTAATAGGCTCGAAGCAGGCGGAGCGGCTGGTGCTTGTGCGTCGACATTCACGGTAGTTTGAGCGGAAAGGTTGCGATCGTCCACCGCGGTTACCGTTACGGTAATCGGCCCAGCCGCGGTCGCCGTCAAAGTGGCGCGAGTGTCGTGAGGCGCGATTTGTCCCGAGCTTGCTTGGTAGTTGTAACTGAGACTGTGTCCCTCCTCTGCGCTGCCGGAGCACGTGATGCTGCTGGTCTCGCCTACCTGAATCGTGGTTCGGCTGGCAGAGCAGCTAATGGTCGGGGGTTGCGGAGGAGCAGCGGCAGCAACGGACGCGGCAGTTGGGAAGGGAGTGGCGTCGATCATCTCTACACCATCGCCGAGGTGCACTTCTTCAGGCGTGTATGTAGTGAGCGCGGTGGCAGAATTGGATGTCGTGTTCAAGACCATCAGTTCACCGATGGAGCGGCGCGGCAAACCTGTGATGTCTCTCTTCAGATCCATCTTGGGCGCATCCTTCTGTGTGTCGTCATACGCATTGGCATGGAAGGGAAGGGCTTCGGCTGGGTTCTCGAGCATGGACTTGTAATTGCGCGTGATGCGGAAATAGTCGCCTGGCTTCACGCCTTGCGCTTCTCCGATATCAAGGTAGACGATGCGATGCCCGCCCATGATCGTATCCAAGTCATGGCCCATTACAACTTTTCCGGTCGTCTTGCCGTTCGGAGCCGCGAATTGTTCGAAAACGGTCTGTTTAAATTCAGGTTGCGGACGTTCCTGAAAAGGAACTGCAATGTCACCCGGCAGGCTGTCGGAACAACTGGACTCGACTTGCGCTACTCCGATCTTGTTGCGCACATAAAGCACCCTGGCCCGGCCAAGATCCTGATATGTCTCACCGAGAGCTTTCAGGATAGCGAGCTGCCCGGGAAAGGATTGATAACGGTTCGGATCCTGCAGGTGACGCAAGAGCAGGTATTCCTTTCCCTCCTGCACATCGTCGCCGGTGAGGTAGATGTACTGGTACTCGGAGCTTGAGGCCTGTTCAGGCGCATAGTTGCCCGCCACGATCGTTCCGCTCGCGTGCACCGCTTGCTTGGAGATGAATCCCGAGCAATAGATTTCCGATTTGGTGGGTCCAATGAACGCTTCAGGCAAGTTCGTGCTTGAGACCTTTGGCTGGGGCGCCAGAGGCGCTGTCTGCTGCTGATTCTGTAACTGCTGAGGCGGATTTCCCGGCGCGGGCGCCTGATTCTGCGCGATCACGGTGGTCGCGGTAAGCAGCGAAACGGCAAGTAGATTTCTCATATTCCTCCAGCTTAGGGGACGCCAAGTCTCAAGAAAAGAGCACCTTAGGGAATGTTTCTTGAGGCAGGCTGACCCCTGCCGATCATGGAACTCGGCTCAATGTACCCGAGCATACCCGACCGTCAACCGCCAGCGTAGTAACCAGATGAGTACGCTGGAACCGTCTTGATTCTTATTCCAGGCGCATTTGCAGTTGCATCTGCCTTTGTGCACCATTAAGATGCCCGTCCGGCGTAAGTTGATGAAAACTGATACTCCGAGCTATGCCGCGCGCTTCCTCAGGCATCGGTTACCGCGGATTTGCGTGGCGCTATTTGCCGACAATCCCGGCGACTTGATGCAAAAGGTCGAGGTGGCGGCGAACCAGAACTCCTTGCTGGAGTTACGCTTAGACTACCTTTCGCATCCCGCACTGCTGTTCCCCAAGCTTAAACAATTTGCCAGCTTTCACCGTGACATCACCATTATTGCTACGTGCCGGCGGGTAGTAAACGGGGGCAAGTTCCGGGGCTCTGTGGCCTCAGAACTCGATGTGCTGCACAAGGCCGCGGCCGCAGGATGCCAATTGGTGGATATCGAACTCGAGACCGCGCAAGCGCTGAAAAGGCCAGAAATCGAAAAGCTGCGCCAGCACGCCGGGCTCATCCTATCGTTCCACGATTACCGCGGTACCAAGAAGCTGGAGGAAACCTGGGAGGCGATGCACCAGTTTCCCGCCGACTACATCAAGATCGTCCCCACTGCCAGAACGCTTTCCGACAATGTGAAGATGATGCGCTTGCTTGAGCAACGCAGCGATGTCGTCAGCACAGTCGGCGTCTGCATGGGGGAAGCCGGCATCATCAGCCGGATTCTGAACGTCCGGTTCGGCAGCGAATTCACCTTCGCGTCCGCCCAGCCCGGCGAAGAAACCGCTCCCGGACAGATTGCCGCACGCGTTCTGCGCGATGTGTATCGCATCGACGTCGTCGATGCAGCTACAAAGGTCTACGGAGTAGCAGGGGATCCGATCGGTCAGTCGCTATCGCCGCAGATGATGAATACGGCATTCCGGCGCGAGAACATCAATGCTGTCTATGTTCCGCTACAGACTAGCGATGTGAAAGACCTTCTCAATTGCGTCCGCGAAATGCCCATTCAGGGTCTTAGCATTACCATGCCGCTGAAGCAGGCGGTGATGGAGCACCTCGACAAGACTGACGCGCTCAGCGCGAAGATTGGTGCATGTAACACGTTGATTCGCTCCCAGGATGGGCGCCTATATGGCTTCAACACCGATGTGGCGGGCGTTGTGCGACCCCTGGAAAACCGGCTGAATCTTGCTGGAGCAAGAATCCTGGTGATCGGCGCCGGAGGGGCTGCTCGGGCCGCGGCGTTCGGTCTGAAAGAGCGAAATTCCGAAGTGTGGGTGATGAACCGTACCGCTGAAAAGGCGCAGAAGCTGGCGCGGCAGGCGCACGCGCATTACGTTTCGCATCAGCAAGTCAAGAAATTGGAATTCGACGTCATCATCAATGCCACGCCTGTAGGTATGAATGCCGCCCGTCCGCAGTCACCGCTTGAAGAAGCGGACCTGCGCGCCCGTTATGTATTCGAGATGATCTACAACCCAGCGGAGACTAAGTTGGTAAAGATGGCGCGCGCCAAGGGGATTCAAGTGATTCCCGGATCAGAAATGTTCGTTCACCAGGGAGCCCGGCAATTTGAAATCTGGACGGGCAAGCCTGCGCCCGTCGAGGAAATGCATCGCGCCGTGCTACACGCGCTTGGATTCACCGCGCAATCCTTCGCCGCTCGCGAAGCCATACCAGCCGCGCAGGTGAAGCGAGGTTAGATGTTCCAGATTCTCACCGAACTGCTCGGATACGCGCGCAAGCTGCTGCCGCTGATGGAGCTCTACATCGCGCGCCGTCCGGCGCAGCCGATGCGCGATCCTGCCACCGAAGAGTTTCAGAATTACACCGCAGAGCTTCTGCGCGCCAATCGCGCGGATCTGATGGAACTCCGCTCCACCCTGGAAGGGGTGCACCAACGGTTGAAAGTAATTGACGATCAGTCGGTAACGCTGCAACGTGAACTGGCACGCATCGCCGATCAGCAGCGCACAATGATGATTGCGGTCGTGGTCGCCGCCGTGGGAGCGACCGGGACGCTGATAGCAGCAATCGTTGCTATGTCACGTCACTAACAAACAGCACGATTCGCTCGTAATCTCAATCCTTCCAAAGCCCTCTGTCCCGCATCTATGGATTCTTGCCAACCGTTCTGCCTTCAAAGACCATCCAAAAAAATTGGGCTGCCAATCCGCAGCGCTCCTGAAGACTATGAAGATCGACGAAGGCATTTCTATCCCTCAAGACTGTGGCACGCTGGAAGAGGTCGCCACTCCACTTCCGCCGGCTGTCGTGGAAACCATGAAGATTGTTTTTCGCGAAACTCACGGCGGCGAAATGACCGCCGAGGATCGCGAGTTCCTGGGAATTGCCGATCAGTGAGGAAACCATCTGTCGAAAAACTAGCAGACGCCCCTTTCATTTCCGCAGGTCATGATCGCAAGCTTCAGGCTGCGATTGAGAGTGTGTTTCGTCTCACCCATGGCCGGGAAATGACTCCGCGGGAGCGGCGCCTCTTCGGAATCGGCGGGCGTCGGGAGCAAATCTCTAACTCCAACCAGAACTCCCGCCACGGCCGCCTTGATTCACAAAAAAAAGACGGGTAAAGACGCGCCGGGCCGTCGGCAGCCCGCCTCTCCACTTGGCACAGCCCATGCTGCATGGAAGTTGCGGGCAGAGATGCAGCATGCTGAGTCTCTACCCGTGGCTTTCGTGCCGCAAACCAAAAGCCCCGCCCTGCCGGACGAGGCTTTCAGTTTCAAGCTTAGAAGCGACTATGACCCTCTACAGCTGCCGCTCTGACTTATGAGATGGAAGCCCTTCTCCTCAGGTTGTCTGCTTCTAGGGCTCTTACTTCACTTGTGCTTTGCTACCATCGTGGTGTGAAGTCGGCTGAAAAAGTGCGCGTTCGTTTTGCTCCTTCCCCTACCGGCATGCTGCATGTAGGCAATGCACGAACGGCGCTCTTCAACTGGCTATTCGCGCGGCAAAACAAAGGTACACACATCCTCCGCATTGAGGATACCGATGTCGAACGCAGCGAAGCCCGCTACGAGGCTCAACTGCTGGAGGATTTGCGATGGCTGGGAATCGATTGGGGTGAAGGCCCTGATGTTGGAGGACACTTCGGCCCGTACCGCCAAAGCGATCGCATGGAGCTTTATCACCGCTATGCTGAACGCCTGCTCGATGAAGGCAAAGCATATCTATGTTTCTGCACCAGCGAAGAACTCGAGCGCGAACGTCAACAGGCGATGGCAGAGCATCGTCCGCAGGTATATTCGGGCAAATGCCGGGACTGCGATCTGGCTGAGGCCAAGCAACGCCGCGCCAACGGGGAGGCGGCTGCGATCCGCCTGAAAATCCCGGAGCATCCCATTCATTTTCACGATATCGTTCGCGGAGACGTTACTTTCGACAGCGAAGTCGTCAGCGACCCGATTATTGTCCGCTCTTCCGGTATGCCGGTCTACAACTACGTCGTCGTCGTGGATGATGCGGAGATGCAGATCACGCATGTGATTCGTGGCGACGATCATCTATCGAATACTCCCAAGCAAGTAGCTCTTTATGAGGCGCTGGGATTTCCCGTTCCGGAATTCGCGCACCTTTCGACCATTCTTGGGCCGGACCGGGAACGTCTCTCCAAACGCCATGGCGCCACTTCGATTTCGCAGTTCCGCGAAATGGGGATCCTGCCGGAAGCGTTGGTGAACTATCTTGCGCTGTTGGGATGGGCTCCGACTGGAGGCACGCGCGAAACGTTCACGGCGAAAGAGCTGATCAAGGAGTTCTCGCTGGAGCGCGTGAATCCGGCTCCCGCGATGTTCGATTTTGAGAAGCTCTACTGGCTCAACCGGCATTACCTCAAAGCCGCCGATCCAAAGCGCGTCGCGGAATTGGCTCTTCCCTGCTTTCACAAGGCAGGCTTGTTTTCCAAAGACGACAGTTCCGAAGTGCGGAGTTGGATGGAGAAGGTGATCGCGCTGCTCGCGCCTTACGTAGATCGTCTCGATCAACTTCCCGAGAAGGCCAAGTTACTCTTTAACTATGATGCGCAGTCTGCCGTGGCGGCCGATGACAATCAGCCGCTGCTCACTTCCGAGGTTGGCAGAAAAGTGACGCAGGCATTCATAGATGATGTTCGAGGCAGCAGCGGCGACTTCACTGCGGAAAGCTTCAAGGCCGTCATCGGCCGAATCAAAGATCAGACTGGGGCAAAAGGAAAAGACCTCTTCCATCCCATACGCATCGCCATCACTGGTTCCCATTCGGGTCCGGACTTTGATCGCGTAATTCCACTTATTGAAGTCGGCAGTCATCTCCCTCTTCAAAAGCCTGTGATGAGTGTTCGCCGGCGGGTCGAAGCATTTGAGAAGGCCTATTCCGCTGCTCCTCAACTACAGGGCGGGGTTGGACAGCTTCCCGCCCCGACCACGATGATCAAATCAGAGCATTAATCCTTCGCTTCATCTAGCCGCGTAAAGGTGTTTGTTGCGGGTGCGCTCTTTCTCCCGCAGCTATAATCAATCATGGCGACACTGCGCCAGCAGATCGCGACCAACGTCCTTACGGCCACTAGGTTTCGTGACCTCTTGAAACTGGTTCGCGAGAACCGGCCGGGGGACGATTTCGACATCATCCAGCGCGCCTACGAGTTCTCTCTCCAACACCACACGGGGCAAACGCGCGCCTCCGGCGAACCTTATTTAGTTCATCCTCTGGAAGTTGCGCTTGTGTTGGCCGAGATGAAGCTCGACTCGACAGCCATCGCCGCCGGTCTTCTTCACGATGCGGTCGAAGACACTGGCGTCACCAACAAAGAAATCGAAGAGAAATTCGGCACGTCCGTGGCGCACATCGTGGACGGTGTCACCAAGATCGCGAAAATCAATCTCGCCAGCCGCGAAGAGCGCCAGGCTGAGAACGTTCGCAAAATGGTGTTGGCGATGACCGATGACATTCGCGTCGTTCTCATCAAGCTTGCCGACCGGCTACACAACATGCGCACACTCGAGCATCTACCGCCAGACCGCCAGCAGAACATCGCGCAGGAGACGCTCGACATCTACGCTCCACTCGCTCACCGTCTCGGCATGGGCAAGGTGCGCGGCGAACTCGAAGACCTCGCTTTCCAGTACGTCGATTCCATCGGCTACAACCAGATCAAGGAGCAGGTTGACGCGCGCCGTAAGCAGGGTGAAGCTTTCCTCGCCAAGACCGTCGCGTTCATCCAGGAGAAGCTACAAGAAAACGGGGTTGAGGCGCGCGTCGATTCCCGCATCAAGCGCCTTTACAGCATCTCGCAGAAGTTGCAACGGCAGCGCATCTCGGTCGATCAGGTTTACGACTTGCTCGCCATCCGCATCATCACGAAATCGGTAAAGGACTGTTACTCTGCACTCGGCGCCATTCACAGCATCTGGCGTCCCGTTCCTGGAAGAATTAAAGACTTCATTGCCATGCCGCGGCCAAACCTGTATCAGTCTCTGCACACCACGGTCATGGCGGAAGGCGGCAACCAGTTCGAAGTGCAGATCCGGACCGAAGAGATGCACAAGATGGCCGAGGATGGAATCGCGGCGCATTGGAAATACAAAGACGGCAGTCCGGTTCATGCCAAAGACGAACAGCGACTCTCGTGGCTGCGACAGGTGGTCGAATGGCAGCGCGACGTCTCCGATCCTAACGAATTCCTCTCCACGCTGAAGATCGACCTCTATCCCGAAGAGGTCTACACCTTCACTCCGAAGGGCAAGGTCGTGATTCTGCCGCGTGACGCTACCTGCATCGACTTCGCGTATCACATCCACACCGAAGTGGGTAACACGTGCGTGGGAGCAAAAGTAAACGGACGCATCGTGCCGCTGCGGTACAAGCTGCGCAATGGCGACATCGTCGAGATCATCACGCAAACTGGCCACCAGCCCAGTCGCGATTGGCTGGGATTCGTAAAGTCGTCGCGCGCGCGCAACAAGATCAAGCACTGGCTGCTGGTGCACCAGCGTGAGCGTGCGGTCGAAATCGGGCGCAAGCTGCTCGAGAAAGAAGCGCGCAAATACAAGGTCAGCCTGAAAGACGTGAAGGCGGAAAACTATCAGGCCGTGGCCAGCGATTACGGCATCGGCGGCAACGAACAGGATCTGGTTGCCTCCGTGGGATACGGCAAGTTCTCAGCTCGCGCAGTGCTGAACAAGCTGCTGCCCGGATGTATCGGCGGTACCGAGCCGGAGCCCGAAGAAGAAGAAAAAGGATTGATCGGCGGAGTGATCCGCAAAGTCTTCGGCGATGACAGCGGTTCGCTGAAGGTTCAGGGACACGATGAGCTGCTTGTCTATCGCGCCCGCTGTTGCAATCCGATTCGCGGTGAGGACATCGTCGGCTACGTTACTCGCGGTAAGGGCGTCGCAGTTCATTCGCGGGCCTGTCCTAATGTGACGAATCTTATGTACGAGCCCGATCGTCGCATTAACGTCACCTGGGCGCGACCGAGCGCATCGGTTTCCGGTCCCGCAAACGCGACGTATCCGGTGAAGCTCACTGTCATCTGCGACGATCGCGCGGGGATGTTGAAACAGGTCACCGCCGCCATCAGTGACGACAACACCAACATCCGCCACATGGACGTTCGCACCGACGATACGCGCGCCTCTCTCGACATCACCATCGATATCGAAGACGTGAAGCACCTGGAAAGAATCGTCTCCGGCATTCGCCGCATTCCGGGAATCATCGATGTACAGCGACTGAAGAAAATCTAGGGCTGTCGGCGCTCGGCATTCGGCCAGCGACCATGCTTGGTTCCCGAACGATCCAAAATAGCTTTGCGAATATCCATTCTCCCTTCCCAGTCCGCATCAATAACCGCCAAAGTCGGCAAAACCGGTGATCCGAAGCGTGCCGACAGTAGCTGCTGGCCGAACGCTCATTGCCGAGTGCCGAATGCCCTCGTGTTAAGCGAATCACCCGATGCCCCGGCAACCCTGAAGCAGCTACTCTCCCTCCAATCAGTTGCCATTGAAGTGACCAAGGTGCAGTGGGTAACTGCGCCCCTTTCGTCATCTATCCACCTCCGGGCTTCAGTGGCATTGTTAGCGTGCCTTTCTCCCCATATAGCGTTACCGGAGGACAATGTCCATGTTCAGCAAACGATGGTTGTACCTGATGGTAGTAGCGAGCGCAGTTTCGTTCTGCGTCGGCTATGCACACGGCGCACAGCCGCATATGATCGGCCCCGACGGCGGAGATGTCCGCTCGCTCGCCTACGATCCCCAGAATCCCGATCGCATCCTGCTCGGCACGAGTTCAGGACAGATCTTTGAATCGCATGATCGTGGAGCATCATGGACGCGCTTTGCGCACCTCGGCGCTGGTCCCGATTACGTGCTCGACCACATGGTGTTCGACCCCACCGATTCGCGCAAACTGTATGTCGCGGCGTGGAGCATCGAGCATGAAACCGGCGAACTGTTCCGCTCGCATAATGGCGGCAAGTCGTTCGAGTCGCTCAGTGGGATGAAAGGCAAGTCCATCCGTTCCTTCGCCATGGCGAAGTCGAACTCGAAAGTCCTTGTTGCTGGCGCGCTCGACGGCGTTTTCCGCTCTGAAGATGGCGGCGACCGCTGGACACGCATTTCGCCAGAAGGCCACAAAGACATCAAGAATATTCAGTCGGTTGCGATCGATCCCAGCAATCCTGACGTGATCTACGCCGGCACATGGCATCTCGCGTGGAAGACCGAAGACGGTGGCAACAACTGGCACCAGATCAAGAATGGCGTCATCGATGACTCCGATGTTTTCTCGTTAATCATCGATCCGCAGCAGCGCTCTACCGTATACCTGAGCGCGTGCTCGGGCATCTACAAGAGCACGAGCAGCGGCGATCTCTTCCACAAAGTGCAGGGAATGCCGTTTTCAGCGCGCCGCACCCGCGTCCTGAAGCAGGACCCCAATCATTCGGAAGTTGTTTTCGCCGGAACGACCGAAGGTCTGTGGAAGACGCAGGACTCCGGTACGACATGGCATCGCGTGACCGCACCAAACATCATTGTGAACGACGTGATGATCGACCCGCGTGATTCCACCCGCGTGTTGCTCGCAACGGATCGCAGCGGCGTGCTGGTTAGCACCAACAACTCGGCTTCTTTCAGCGCGTCGAATGACGGCTTCGCTCATCGCCAGGTTCGCGCCCTGCTCGCCGACAGCAAGAATCCCAACGTACTCTACGCTGGCATGGTCAATGACAAGGAGTTCGGCGGGGTGTTCGTCTCCCGTGATGCCGGACAGCGCTGGTCGCAACTCAGCAACGGGCTGAACGGCCGCGACGTGTTCACGCTAGCGCAGGATCAGAAAGGCGACATCTACGCCGGCACAAACGCCGGTCTGTTCCGCCTTGCTTCGACCACTCGCCTGTGGACTCGTGTGACACTGCCTGGCTTGATGCCCAACGTTCCTGACCTGGCGATCCAAGGCAGCAACATGTTCGTGCCCACATCGGCGGGAGCTCTGCTGGTTTCGCACAACATGGGCAAGACCTGGACTCTTGAGCACGCTGCGAAGAAGGAACCCTTCCTCAAGGTTCGTGCCAACAACAGCGTGGTAGTGGCGGCTACTTATACTTCGCTGCTGGTCTCGCCGGATGGCGGCAAGCACTTCAACGTCGAGCAAAGCCTGCCGGTAACGCTGATCACCGGCATCGCCATCGACGACGACTCGAACCTCTGGATCTCATCCGCGCAAGGCCTGTTCCGCCAGCAAAAGGGCGGAAGTTGGCAGCAGATGAACTCCGACCTGCCGAAGACCAAGATCACCTCGCTGGACTATGACGAGCGCAGCCATCACCTGCTGGCGATCGTCGACGGATCGACCGAAGTGTTCGACAGCAACGACGGACGCAAGTGGCATCGCCTGCATGACGCGGGCTTGCCGCTGCATCGCGCGATCCCACTGCACGACCACATGGTTGCCCTCAGCATGTACGAAGGCATCGTGAGCTTCGAAGGCAGCGACCGCATCAGCGCCATGATGGAAGAGCCTAGCGGAAACAAATAAACAGAAACCAACTTCACCCCTGACCGAAAGGGCGGAATCGAACCTGATTCCGCCCGTTTTTCTTGAGCACCGTCATTCACCCCGGTCCGGAATTTTCACGCTGGCAGAGTCTATGCTGCGCCCACTGACGATTGCGCTTGCTTACTTCGCTGTCGAAGGCGTCGTGCGCGGGCTGGCCGCCTTCATCAGCGGCGAGGTGCTGCCCAAGTTGCCACTAGCCCTGGTTGCGGCAGTGCATCCGAAGCCTTCCGAACAGCGTGCTGAACTGTCGCTTGGCCGCCGAACTCCCGACGAAATCGAAGTCGTTCATTCACCTGATATCAAGTTGCGAATCCGCTCTTGCCGTCCAAAAAGCTCGTGGGATGAGCGCATTACGATCTTTGGTCGGGACCATCTGTATGAGTGGTTGGACGCGAAGACGCTCGGTCCCCAAGGAAGTTCGCATATACACTGCACAGTAAACCTGGCAATAAAGTCGTCCGCGGAAGCCGTCATTACGATCCCGACGAAGCAGTGTTGGGCTAGATAATTCCAACAGACACGCGACGAAAAGTTATGCGCTCTTCGCGCTGGCGGGTGTGGCTTGTCCGGAACGCCTGCGAAATTCGAGCAGCACCTGTACTTGGTTGGCGATAAGCCGCAGAGCCTGCTTTTGCTGGTCGCTCATCGATCGCGGTTCGTGGCCGATTACGCAAACGGTACCCAGGGCGTCGCCCCCGGAATCGAGCAAGGGCGATCCGGCGTAAAACCTGATCTGTTGTGGCCCTGAAGCAACCAGTGGGTTGCCGGCAAAGCGCTCGTCCTTGGTCGCGTCTTCCACCACCATCACGTCGTGTTCCATAATGGCGTGCGCACAGAACGAAAGCTCGCGCGGAAGCTCGTTCGCGACAAAACCCACTTTCGCTTTGTACCAGAGGCGGTCGGAATCGACGAAACTGATGAGGGCGCCGGGCGTCTCGCAGACGATGGCGGTGAGTTTCGCTAGATCGTCGAAGGCCTTCTCGGGCGACGTATCCAGGATGTCGTACGATTTGAGCGCAGCTAGACGCCGTACTTCATTGTCCGGAACGGGGACCTTCTCGAGCGCCCTGACCGCGCGCGCTAGATCCTCGGCCGAGTAAGGCTTGTTCAGAAAGAATGCAGCTCCAAGCTCCCGCGCTTTGCGAATATCTATCGCAAAAGTCGGCGAGGCAGCGACCATGACCTTGATGGTGTGTAGGTCGGGATGCTTGCGGATGGCGTCGCAAACCTGCAGCCCGTGAAGCTTTCCCAGAACCAATTCCAGTACTGCAATCTGAGGGCGCACTTCCTCCAGCATCCGCAAGCCGCTCACGCCATCGGTGGCAGTGTGAACTTCGTAACCCTGCCCCGTGAGGTACTCGCGGTTGGCTTCGAGCAGGCTCTCGTCAAAGTCGATGATCGCTATTCTTGTGGCCATGGCAGACGCATGCGCGAGGGGACTTGAGGAAGTACGCCAGCGCATGGTATCGCGGATTGAGTGGGGAAGCGAATCCCAGCAACGGGTCGAGACACGGTATGGCCAGAAACCACACCCGATCGCGGGTAGGGGTCCCTCCGAGGCTGAGGTGTTCCACCATCTGAGGTCAGGCCATCCCGTATTCTTAGGAACTTTAAGACGGAAACTGTTTCATGCGGTGTCAATTGCCCAATATCAATCGCTCAGAGTGCATACTGGTCTTATCATGGTAACTATGAATGCTTATCCCGTGACGCCGGCCGAGCCGGTGGAATCTGATCAGAACGAAATCGCCGAATGGCTTGAGGCGTTCGATCAGATCATCGATGAAGAGGGCCCGATCCAAGCCGGGGAACTGCTCGAAGCGCTGGTGCGCCGTGCGCATGAATCAGGGGTCGAGCCGCCAACACAGCTCCATACGCCGTACAAGAACACGATTCCGGCCGAGCAGGAACTGCCCTATCCAGGCGATCGCGAGGTCGAGCGCCGGATTGAGGCGTTAATCCGCTGGAATGCCCTGGCGATGGTCCATCGCCAAAACAAGAAGGATTCCGGCATTGGCGGACATTTAGCCACTTACTCCTCGTTGGCGACCCTTCTCGAGGTCGGTTTCAACCACTTCTTCCGCGCCACCTACGGCGACCAGCCCGGGGATATGATTTACTTCCAAGGCCACGCGTCGCCCGGCGTTTACGCGCGCGCATTTCTCGAAGGCCGGATCACCGAGCAGCAGATCCTCAACTTCCGCCATGAGGCTAGGGGAGAGCCGGGTCTGTCGTCCTATCCGCACCCCTGGCTGATGCCGGACTTCTGGCGTTTTCCCACGGTCTCGATGGGCATCGGGCCGATCAACGCGATTTATCAGGCGCGCTTCATGCGCTATCTGGAAAACCGTAACCTGATCGAAAAGACCCCGCGCAAAATCTGGGCTTATATCGGCGACGGTGAAACCGACGAGCCGGAAACGCTCGGAGCTTTGACGCTGGCTACGCGTGAGAAGCTCGACAACCTGATCTTTGTAGTGAACTGCAACCTCCAGCGACTGGACGGTCCGGTTCGCGGCAACGGCAAGATCATCAGCGAACTCGAAGGCGCATTCCGTGGCGCTGGGTGGAACGTGGTCAAAGTGATTTGGGGGAGCGATTGGGACAGTCTCCTCGCCCGCGATCGCACCGGCTTGTTGCTCAAGCGCATGGAAGAGTGCGTGGACGGCGAATATCAGAGCTTCAAAGCCAAGGGCGGCGCCTACACGCGGGAACACTTTTTCGGCAAGTATCCCGAGCTGCTGGAACTAGTGCGCGACATGACCGACCAGCAGATCGAGAACCTTCATCGTGGCGGTCACGATCCCAAAAAGGTATACAACGCTTACTTGCGGGCCATCGAACACAAAGGTGGGCCCACGGTGATCCTCGCCAAAACGGTCAAGGGTTACGGACTTGGCTCGGCGCAGGCGCGCAACGCGACTCACCAGGAGAAGAAGCTCACCGAGGACGCCCTAGTCTCGTTTCGCAAGGTGTTCAGCATCCCGGTGCCCGACGAAGCCGCGAAGGAAGGCGTCCCCTATCGTCCCGAAAAGGAAACACCTGAGATCGCGTACATGAAAGAACGCCGTAAGCAGCTAGGCGGCTACATGCCTGCGCGTGACAAGAGTCAGCCGAAGCTGCAGGCTCCCGCGCTTGACTTTTTTGCGGACGCATTGGGCGGCTCGCGCGGCCGCGCCGTCTCCACCACAATGGGGTTTGTGAGCATGCTTCGCGCGCTGCTCAAACATCCTGAAATGGGAAAACTGGTCGTGCCCATCGTTCCCGACGAAGGACGCACGTTCGGCCTCGAGTCGGCGATTCGGCAGGTTGGCATTTACGCCAGCCAAGGACAGCTGTACACGCCGCACGATCAGGACATCCTGCTCTATTACCGCGAAGAAAAAGACGGACAGATTCTCGAAGAAGGCATCACCGAGGCAGGCTCCATGGCCTCCTTTACCGCAGCGGGCACGGCATATTCGAACTACCGCCTGCCGTCGATTCCCTTCTACATGTACTACTCGATGTTCGGATTCCAGCGCGTAGGCGACATGATCTGGGCGTTCGGCGACGCACGCGGCAAAGGCTTCCTGGTGGGCGGCACGGGCGGGCGGACTACCCTGTCCGGCGAAGGCCTGCAGCATTGCGACGGACATAGCGTCGTGATGTCGAGCGTATACCCGACATGCGTGACTTACGACCCGGCGTTCGCCTATGAGATGGCGATCATCGTCCAGGATGGCCTGCGCCGCATGTATCAGAAAGGCGAGGACGTCTTCTACTACATCACGATGTACAACGAAGACTATGCCATGCCGGAGATACCCAAGGGCGTGGAAGAAGGCGTTCTCCGTGGCATTTACAAATACAAAGCTGCCTCTGACGGGAAGCCGGTGCTGCAACTCTTCGGTAGCGGACCCATTCTGAATGAAGCGCTCAAGGCGCAGAACATTTTGGCGGAGAAATACGGAGTGCTGGCGGACGTGTGGAGCGTGACTAGCTACACCGAGCTGCGGCGCGAAGCGCTCGCCGCCGATCGGTGGAATTTGCTGCATCCGGCAGAGAAAGAAAAGCAGCCCTACATTCTGAAGGCCCTCGCAGGGGCGGAAGGACCCATCATCGCGACGAGCGATTACATGAAGATTGTGCCGGACCAACTCTCTCCATGGTTGCGCGAACGCCTGGTCAGTCTGGGCACCGATGGTTTTGGCCGCAGCGACAATCGCACCTACCTGCGCAAGCACTTTGAAGTGAGCGCCGAGTCGATCGCCGCAGCGGCTTTGTCGAGGCTGTCGCGCGATAAGAAGTTCGACGCAAAGAAAGCGCAGAAAGCGTTGCAGGAGCTAGGCATCGATCCGGAGAAGATCGATCCGGCAAGGGCCTAGAAGAATCGGGTCATCGGGTCAAGTAAAAGCTAGCCGCGATTGATCCGGCTGGGCGTCTCCATATATCGACACCGCGAGCCAGTGCGATTGCCGCCTCGCAGCCTTTTTCTTACCTCACCCGATGGCCCGATCCGCTCGCATCGTTGTTCTCACAGTTACAATCTAATTAGACATGGCTTCTACGACCCAGGAATACCAAAGAGGCTCTTTTCTCATCGATCCGCAGGACCGGGAGCGAGTATTCGACGCTTTTCGGCGTTGGGGATATCTTCAGGCCCATCTCGATCCGCTTGAGCAGTACCTGGCTCCGCAGCCGGTTGCCGAACTCGATATTCAGGGCGACGTCGCCGATGAGGCGCGCCGCTATTACTGCTCCACGGTTGCCGCCGAGTTCATGCACATTCCGGAAATTGCGAAGCGGGAATGGATTCAGCAGCGACTCGAGACCGAGGCGCAGGCTGCGGATCAGCAACACATTCTCGAACTGCTTACCCGGGCCGATCTCTTCGAGCAGGTGATCCAGTCCCGGTATCTCGGAACGAAGCGTTTTTCTCTCGAGGGTGTCACGGCGCTGATTCCGTTTTTGGATCAGTTGCTGAATGACGCTGCCGAGCGCGGTTCTGAGCAGGTGGTGATCGCGATGAGCCATCGCGGACGCCTCAACGTAATGGTCAACACGATTGGGAAGTCGGCGGCCGATATGTTCGCGAAGTTCGAAGACGTCGATCCGCGCAGCACGCTCGGTGGCGGCGACGTGAAGTATCACCAAGGCGCTACTGGAACTTTCGCCGGGCGCAACGGACAGACCATCAACCTTCACCTGGTTTCAAATCCCAGCCACCTGGAGGCTGTGGATCCAGTTGCGAACGGACGCGTCCTTGCCAAACAGACTCGGCTCGGCGGTCAAGACAAAGTTCTTCCCGTAATGATCCACGGCGATGCTGCGTTCGCTGGGCAGGGCGTTCTGGCGGAGACGCTGAACCTTGCCAGCGTAACTGGATACTCGGTTGGGGGCAGCATCCACATCATCGCCAACAACCTGATCGGCTTCACGACCGAGCCTTACGAAACAAATTCGTCGCGATTTTCGACAGACATTGCGAAGCGCCTGCCGATCCCGGTCTTCCACGTGAATGCCGAGGATCCTGACGCTGTTCTGCGCATCGCGAAGGTTGCAATCGAGTATCGCTATACCTTCCACAACGACGTCGTCATCGACCTCATCGGTTATCGCCGCCACGGACACAGCGAAGTCGACGATCCCACGATTACCCAGCCCGTTCGCTATGCGCGCATCAAGGAACATCCTCCACTGCACGAGATCTACGCAAAGCGCCTCGGCGTAGACAATAGCAAGCGCGTGCAGGAGATCACCACCGAAATCGGGGAAGACCAAAAGCGCGCGACCAGGATGAAGCAGCGGCCGGTACTGCGCCAGCTTCCTGCGTACTGGAACAACTATCAAGGCGGACGCTTCAAGCCGGAATACGAAGTCGAAACGGGAATCTCCGCGGACGAAGTTGCAAGAATCTCCGATAAGCTGGCGAGCTATCCAAAAGACTTCCACATTCATCCCAAGATCAAAAAACTGCTCGAGCAGCGCGCCGAAATGGGACGAGGGAGGCGCCCGTTCGATTACGGGATGGCCGAGGCCCTGGCCTTTGGTTCTTTGCTGGTGCAGGGAACACCGGTCCGGCTAAGCGGACAAGACTCCCGCCGCGGAACCTTCAATCAGCGCCACAGCGTCTTGCTCGACATCGAGAACGAGGATGAGTTTATCCCGCTGAACAGCATTGCGTCCGGGCAAGCCAGTTACGACGTGTACAACTCCATTCTTTCGGAAGCGGGTGTGCTCGGGTTCGAATACGGCTACAGCCGCGATTATCCCGAGACTTTGGTGCTCTGGGAGGCGCAGTTCGGCGATTTCGCTAACGGCGCGCAGATCATCATCGACCAGTTCATTTCCTCCGGTGAAGACAAGTGGGGATTGCTTTCAGGTGTCGTTCTGCTGCTGCCGCACGGATACGAAGGGCAAGGCCCCGAGCACTCGAGTGCTCGCATCGAGCGCTACCTGCAACTTGCAGCCAGGGACAACATGCAGATTTGCCAGCCTTCCACCGCCGCGCAGTATTTCCATCTGTTGCGCCGGCAGGCGCTGCGTCCCTGGCGTAAGCCGCTGGTGGTCTTTACTCCGAAAAGCATGCTACGGCACCCGGACGCCAACTCTTCGGTCCAGGATTTCAGCCGTCCGCGGTTCCTCAACGTGCTGCCTGACGCGCAGGTGAGCGATCCGAAGCGTCTGCTCATCTGCACCGGCAAGATCGGCCACGAACTGCGTGTAGAGCGCGAGAAGCGCAAAGACGATTCCACCGCGATTATCTTCATCGAGCAGCTTTATCCGTGGCCCGAAGCGGAACTCGCCGCGGAGTTGCAACGCTACGCGAACGCGCACGAGATTGTTTGGGTGCAAGAAGAGCCTGCTAATATGGGCGCACTCTGGTTCGTGGTCCCGCGTCTGAAGCGGATCGCGGGCGGACGCGAGGTTCTTACGGTGAAGCGTTCGGCTGCGGCAAGTCCGGCAACCGGCTCCGCCAAGGCGCATGACATGGAGCAGAAAACGCTGATCGAGCTAGCCTTTGGCGGGGGGAAATAGCGCGACTCAATGCCAGTGGAAGTCGCGGTAGATCTCAACAACAAGCTGGTGATCACCACCTACTCGGGTGAGGTGACCGACGCCGATGTGGCGCGGCAAGTCTCCGAGCTTCTGCGCCATGGTCCCTATCAGGCCGACTATCGCGCCATCACCGATTTCACCCGCGTAACGCAGTTCGATATCTCGACAAACAAGATTCGTTCCGTCGCAGACACAGAATCTCCACTGGCGAATGCGAAGCGCGTAATGGTAGCGCCGTCTGATGTGGCTTATGGCACGTCGCGCATGTTTCAGGCTTTGGCCGCACAGACGCGTCCGAACATCGTGGTAGTGAGGACGCTCGAAGAGGCGTATGCCGCGCTTGGAATTGCGTGGCCGGAGTGACGCAGACTATCTCGCTGCAATGATGGCGGCGACCCTGATGCGTTTCCAGCTTGCCGAAAGAGTACCTTGGGGCACAACTCGCCTAGCGGCATACCTCGCCGCCACCTGCTGGTCGGGCTTGTCTGCTACAAACACGAGAGCGGAAAAGACAATAACCGCGAGGAGGGCGATCCCAAACTGCTCTTTGCGCAGGATCATGTTCCGATTTAATGCCGAAACCGCTGCCGGACTCAACGCTAAAACTGCGTATGGGCCTCAAAAGTAAACGCCGACTGTAATCCTCTGCCGGGCAAGAATCCTGACGATGCTAAGGTGCCCGCATTAGGTCGAAAGCCTGGTGGGAATCGTCTACTTTAATGTGACGCTTCGAACCCTTACCAAAAGTCTTATTGCGCTGATTGTCGTGGCCTTGAGCAGTCACGTTCTGGAAGTGCGGCTCCATCGCGACGGCTTTCCCACCCGCGATCTGATTCTTCTTTCGAATCTGCTTGTCGGGTTGGTCGCGGGCACGCTCGTCTACGTGCTGTCTGCGCGTGAGAGTCAGCGACAGGTGCACATTGAGTGCCGCCTGCGTGTGATTGCGGACATGAACCATCACATCCGCAACGCTCTCCAGGTAATCACCTTCTACAGCCGCAAGGGCGAGAAGCAGGAAGTGGGCATCGTCGAGGCGGTAGAGCGCATTCAATGGGCTCTCCGGGAAGTTCTTCCACAATTGCCGGAGTCACTCAGCGGATCCCCAAAGGATGCGGTAGCAAACTCTCCGGTTCCGGAGGTGCGGGCTGGAAGCCGCGCGCTGCCGTCAGGACGTGCCCGGTAAACTAGCTTAGCGTGATGGGTTGCGTTGAGAACCAGGCGCCCGACCGCGAGCGCAGCAGGACCAACAAAAGTACCGAGGACACCGCCGATCAGCTTTCCTTGTCCGGGATCCTCGGCACTGGGGTGAGCTTCGTCCACAATGGCGCCAATCCCGATTCCAACTCCGCTACCGATCAGGCTGGACAGCAGAACGGCGCTTCCACTCAACCTTCGCTCGTACTGAATGGGCACTTTGTAGATTTCGCGAATCTCGGCCCGAGGGATGGAGCGGGAATAGACCAGGCCACCGCTGCTGTCTGCCGCAACGTCGAGACGAAGTTCAGAGTCGGAAGCCGAAATCAATTCCCCGTCAACGGCGTTCCCCGAATAGATGACAACGTGCAGCGGCGTTCCTGGCTTTGCGCGTTGGACTGCTCCCCAATCGCCAAGGTCTTTGGCGGCGGCCGTCAAGCTCCCAAGAGCCACGATGCCGAGCAAGAAGATGATTGATCGCATTTCAATTTCCTCCATGCCGGCAGAATGCGGTCGGGGACGAGCATAGGCAATGCTCGGCAGATAATTTGCTCATCAGGTGGGTAATCCAGGGGTAAAGCGAAGATAAACTCGCCTGCAGGCCGGTTCCAAGACAGCCCGACTACGGGCTGTAGGCCGACGACGACCGGCGTTCCAAAACGCAAAACAGATACTTCTACAGAACCTGCAGCAATTGTGTTTTCCTCTGGACTGGTACCATGGAATCCGTTTTTTTGGCGTGCAAGTTCGGGTCGACGATTCCGTGTGCATGAGGTCAGGAGTACCAATGCGTTTCGCATTGCTGGCATTTTTCGCCGCGTTGTTGGCAGCTGCTCAAGAGCCGCAGCAACCTTTGACTGCACAGGGTTCTACACCAGCACAGCAGGGGTCGCCTTCGACCCCGCAACCTGCGTCACCGGATCCGAACCATCCCGCTGCGCCTTCTGCTGCTCAACCGGCGCACACTCAAACTCCACCAGCATCTTCCACACCAACCACTGTCCTGAAGGTGACTACCCGCCTCGTAGTGGTGGACGTTGTTGTAACCGACGGCTCCGGGCGTCCCATCACCGATCTGAAACAAAGTGATTTCGAAGTGCGCGAGAACGGCAACCCGCAGAAGATCGTGGCGTTTAATTTCCAGCCGCCCGCGCCGGTCTCGCCCCGTGCGGACATTAGTTACAAGCCGCCCGTGCTGCCGCCGGGTGTCTTCACCAATCTTCGCGATCTTGCAAACATTGCCGGCCCACCCACAATCCTGCTTGTAGACGCACTGAACACTCAGCTCAAAGACCAGATGTACTTGCGCCAACAACTCGTGAAGTACCTGGAGCACGTCGAACCACGCCGCAACGTCGCTATCTACACGCTCGGCGCACGCTTACGCCTGATCCAGGATTTCACCAGCGATCCCGAGCTTCTGCACGAAGCGGTGAAGAAAGTTTCCGGCCAGAGTTCCTTGTTCAATCAGGAAGCACAGACCTTCGAGGAGGAGTTTCCTGGTCTGGATACTGATTCCAGCGATCAAGCCGAGGCGCAAATGGCCCAGGAGCTGAAGGACTTCGAGGCGGAGCAGCAGGCGTTTCAGCGCGACGTGCAAGTTCGCATGACCCTTGACGCGATGAATGAGCTGGCGCACAACGTCGCCGGCTATCAGGGACGCAAGAATCTCGTGTGGCTCTCCGGCTCTTTCCCGCTCACGGTTTTTCCCGACGAGACCTCAAACAGGCCGTTTAACACCGTGCGTCAATATGGCGACGACCTGCGCAAGACCGCGGCGCTTTTTTCCGCCAATCAGATCGCCGTTTACCCGGTGGACGCTCGCGGATTAGTCGGCAGCTTCATGCCCGACGCTTCGCACAGCGGCGCCGCCTATGGAAGGCTCGGAGGCGGTGCACGGATGGGCAGGGACATGCAACAGGCCAGCCTGGCGCTGAGCACTTCGCACGACACGATGAACGAGCTGGCCAGCCAGACCGGCGGCCGTGCCTTTTACAACCGCAACGACATCGATCACGCTATCGCGCTGAGCGTTGCGGAAGGATCCACGTATTACTCGCTCGCGTACTATCCCGAAGACAAAGACCTCAACGGAAAATTCCGCAAGATCGAGATCAAGCTCGATCGCCGGGGATTGCAGACCCGTTATAGGAAGGGCTATTTCGCGGTTGATGCGCAACCAGCCGACGAAAAAACCGCGCAGGCCGAGTTCTATCGTGCCCTCGCGCCTGAGGCTCCGCTGGCCACGGCCCTGCCCTTCATTGTCCGCATAACTCCGCCGGCCAAGGACCAGGAAAAGAATAAAGACGTAGTCATCGTCGACTTCAGTGTGCTGCCCAACTCAGTGACCTTTCAGTCGCAAGGCGGCTTACAACACGCGCAAGTGGAGTTCATGAGCCGCGCTTATGATCCCAAGGGAAAGCCGGCAGGAACGCCACAAGCCAATATGATGAGCACAGAGTTGAAGCCGGCCACTTACAGCGACATCATGAAGCGAGGCCTCCGCTTCCGCCAGGTCCTCACTCTTCCACCCGGCAAGTATGTGCTGAAGATGGGAGTGCGCGACGGCCTCGGCAATCAAATCGGCACGATGGTAGCAAGAGTCGAGGTACCGCAAGCATAGAGCCCGCGGGAATCGCCGGTAGCATTCTGGTCTCTGAGAGGAATGTGACTGTCAAACGCGTACTTTTGCTTTGCCTGCTCTGCTCCCTCCCGGTAATCGACTTTGGTTGGCTCGGTCCCGGCACTCGCTGCGCTACAGCATGCAGGCCATAGATAGGCCGGATGGCAGAGTCGAAGTACGTCAGATCAGACGACCTACCGCTGGCCAATTTGGATTCTTCGTAAATGTTGAGTCTGGGCAATTGCGCTACGCTTTAGGGTCTTCGCAAACATCCGCAATGTGAAGATTGAAATTAGGACACTACCGGAATTGCCTTAGCCCTCGAACGTGCGGCCCGTCTGTGTAATGATTCAGTGATGAGAAGACCAGAGCTACGCATTACCGAGCGCCGCGGCGATGTTCCTGTTCAGGGCCGATGCTCCGTCTGCGAAGACGTATCCTTCGACGCAAGTTCCGAGATCGGGGACAAGTACGAGCAGGACCGCAAGTTGAACGATTTGTTCTCAGAGCACCTGCGCACCAAACACAGCCGGGATTAGCTCGCGCTTCTGTGCTGCATTCTGGAGAGACAAACCACACTCTGTAAAGACCGCCATTCCTCGCGCGTTGTTTGCGCGGGGAATCTGCTGTTTTGGAAGACAGCGAAAGACAGCAGATCCCTCCACTTCGTATGCGGTATTGGGTCCTGCCTTTCGTTACGGAGTGGAGGGATGACGGGTTCAAAGAAGACTCTCGACTCATGAATAGTCCAGGCTAAAGGGGGAGCCCTCGCGCCACTAGACGGGATCAATCTCGCCGTTCACGATCATGGCTTCGGCGATCTTGCGCGCGCGGCGGAAAGTTTCTGCTTGCGGATCGCCTGCCGGCAGCGCACTCACGAGTTTTTCCAGTTCTTCATCAAAGAGCCGTGTAACCAGCTCCGGCGTGTGCTTTACCGGCTTGCTCTCGTCATCCGTGAGCTGCACCGTATCGCGGTGCTGAACGCGTTGCGCGATCATGAGGCGGTAGATGCGGTCGGTGGCGAGATCTTCCATGTAGCCGTCGAGCAGGCTGGCGCCTTTGCCGTTGAGCACGCCGTTGCGATAACGAATGACGGTGCGCACCGCAGCCCGCGTGCCGCTCAATGTTCGTTTGCCCACGCCAATCGGCTTGGGGCGCAGATTCGGATAGCGTTCGCCTACCGGCTTGTGGCTCTTGATCTGGTTCGGAAATGGGAATTGGTCGACTGCGATCTGGTTCTGGTCGGGATGTCCGGTCCATGCTCCATCGAATCCGCGGCTGGATTCGTTCTTTTTATCGTTTTTCAGAACAGCCAAGGCGCGCTCATTGAGTTCCGGATTGGAGCGGTCAGGAAAGAGCGCGGTCATCCCCCCAATGGCGAAGGCGCCGCGGCCATGGCAGATTGAGACCAGCAGATCGCGCAAATTCTGAAAAAATGGGATATCGTGCGGAATCGTGTTGCGGTCGGGCAAAACCCATTCGGGGTCGTTCAAATTGAAGTGAATGAGCGAGGCCATGTAGTCCCAACGTCCGAGATTCAGGCCAAGGATATGGTCGCGAAGGTTGTAAAGAAATTCCTCCATCTGGTACGCCTGCGGATGCGACTCCACCAGCGCCATGCACTTGATGTAACCGTGCTTCCATCCGCGCAGCCGCTCGATCTCGTTGAACAGCTCGTTCCACCACGGGGCTTCCTCCGCCGATTCCGATTTGGGAATGTAAAAACAAAGAGGATGCTTGAGTTTGGAAGAATCAACCTCGAAAGTCATGCGGCAGACGTCGTAAAGCGAAGCGGAGGCGAGATCGGCAGTTGCCGATCCGGCTTGACCGGAGTTCTTCTTGGCCAGTGAATCAAGGCCCGGCAAACGCTGGGAAAGGTGCAGTCCGCGCGCGCGGGTGAAGATCACGGTCTTGCTTTCGTTGACCGCGACCTTCTTGTTGCGCTTTTTGTCGAAGTAGGTCAGCTCGCCGCGCAGAGCGGCATGAATGTTCTTGATGCCCAATTCCAGGTGCGGCCAGAAATTCGCAATGGAATCCTCCAGGTCGAGCATCACTCCCGGCGCACCCGAGTTCAGCATTTTCACGACCAGCTCCGCATCGTCCGCCGGCCCGGTCATCTGGTTGCGCTGATCCTGGCACCAGTCCGGCAATTCAATCATCCACTTTCCGGTCGTAGCCTCAGAAGGCGGCAGATGGTTCGGCAGCTTGCCGGCATGCGCATCGCCCAGCACGCGCTTGCGCTTGGCGATCAGGTCGCGCTGTCGCGGCGTGAAGCGCCGATGCAGCGGAAGAAAGAAGTCGAGAAATCCGTTCGGTAGATCGCGCTTGGGATCGAAGGTCGCAGGAGCGGAGTTAATGTCGAAGCCGCGCAGCTTTTCCATGTCAGCAAAAGGGTAGCAGGCGAGGCCGCGCAGAACCACCCGCCCCCGAAAACAACAAGAATCAAGAAGCCACCTACTATGCGGATCGATCTGTCATACAAGCAAGTGGCTCGGCCCGGTCGGGGGTGGAGGCCCGGCTCTGATGAAGTCGAAACAGAGAGAAAAAAGCGCCCAAACTCACAGAGGACCTTCCATCCGCGTTGAAGCGAAGGGCGAGACCCGGTTCTCGGAGTAGCCCGCAAGTTTTGATCGACGATGCCTTCGGCGGCGGTTCATTACGCCAATAGTGCCATACGTTTCAAAACTGCTCCACCCTCACGGTTGTTGCTCTCTTCCGCTCTCACCTATGATGGAATTCAAGTGACGA
>Ga0206969_1043_pt1 | contig 36524 bp, 29 predicted proteins | sample Alteio_BWOrgHeat_87_FD_153256 | JGI IMG/M metagenome (GOLD analysis project Ga0206969, IMG submission 153256) | Enriched cells from forest soil in Barre Woods Harvard Forest LTER site, Petersham, Massachusetts, United States -... | ecosystem: Environmental > Terrestrial > Soil > Temperate forest >... | reverse complement strand
TGACCTCGCCGGTTTTGACGTACTCGACCCACGCCTTGGCGACCGCTTCATTGGGCAACCACACTGCTTCGAGGGGGTTGCCCTTATACTCAGCCGCCGGAACAGCCGCCGCATTCTGAGGCTCCTTTTCGACGAGAGCAGCCAGCCAGCCATGGCTCATGTCCACCGGCTTAAGTGTCTGGTCCTTGCTCCCCTTGTCAGGCAAACGCATGGCCATGCAGGCATCCAGGTACGGGATGGCCAGATAGCGGCTGTCACCGCACTCGTGGCCTGTTCGCGGATCGGGCGCGAATCCGACCGGCGCCCCCTTCAGCCGATACTGCTTAAACGTAGCCAACGTGCCAGTGTAAGGACCTGACTCCTTCGCGCCGGGGTTGCTCATCACGGGAACCTTATAGGCGCCCTCGGGGACTTGCGGCTGCGGGAATTCGGACCGCTGGCGGAACATTTCCGCCGAGCCCGATCGCAACCAGACCGCCACAACTCGCTCAGGATGCAGCGTGGTCATCACATCGGCCCAGATGCCGCCGCCCGAGTGCCCCCAAAGAATCCAGGGCACTTTCGCCAGTTCGGGGTGTCCTGACTTAGCGGCAAACTCATCCAGGCCCTTGAGGAATGTCTTCTCTGAGCCGCGGCGTGGATCGAACCAAAGCTCCGCGCCACCGGGCGTCAGATCGACCGCGTCGTTCTCCATGTGGTATGAGGAGCACCAGAGCGCGCAGTCCCATTTCTTCGCCAGGGCCTGCCAATGCAAGTCATAGGCGGCGGTGGAGCCCTGGATCTCGGTAACCGAGCCGGCGCCGTGCTGATGGACAATCACGCCTCGGAGCTGCTTTGCGCCATCGGGGATCCAGAGTACATAGGTGACAGGCGTTCGCAGTTGGTTCGGCTCGTTCGAGCCCGGATAGTCAACCAGGAAATACTTGCCGCTCCCGCCGGGTGGCGGAGGAGGGGCGTTGTCTCGGACCCTGGAGCCCTGTGCAAAGACCGACGCAGCCAGGCTGACGCCCAGCGCAGTCACGATGAGGAAAATTGATTTTTTCATTTTTAAAACGCTTTAGTTGGTTAGACGCGGAGATTATGACAAGTATAAAACCCAATATACACCAATATTTTAAAAAAGTGGTAAATATTAGATTGAGGTAAAAACGAAAGAAACTTAAAAGCATGGAGGAGATCAACAGGTCCCGGAACTGATCAGCAATAAGCCATCATTGATCAATTTCTTAAGTTCCGGCTGGTTGTTATTACTTTACCAGTAATTTTCGATTTTATATTAATCATTTAGCAAACTTATCTCACAAAATAGAAAATTTCTATAGAATTCCCGACCCACTTTTCATAACACTATGCTCTTTTGGCCGTTTATTTTTTTAAGATAAGGTAACTATAATGGAAATCAAAAAAAGAAAAGCTAAAAGAATAAAAGATTGCATGACGAAAATTAAGTCAGAGAAACAAGGCAATCTTTCGGATGAGGAAAAAGATTTTTTAAAGTTTATTGCCGGGATGATCGTCGAGATAATTATTGAAAAAACTAATAATCAATAAGTTATGAATTTTATAATTGGTAAAAATAGGCCGAGGGGATTCGAACACTTTATTTTATTAACACATTAAAAATAAGCAAGTTAAAAAAATAACATTGCTTGTATTTTTAGCCGAAAAATTCATGACCGTAAAATAGAAATTTTTAAACACATAATAATCACCTTATTATGTGTTCAAAATTTCCGCTTTGTGGAGCCGGAGGGATTCGAACCCTCGTCCAAACATGGTATAAGGTATGCTTTCTACATGCTTAGCTACTGTTAGGTTGTAGGGAAGGGGAAGGTCAGTTGCATACCTGTACCGTCTTCCTTAGGTGTTTTGTTTCGTCCCGTTGTCACACCGCCCGACGGGACTATTTTCATTTTTCGATGCCCCGGTTGCCGGCCCAATGAAACGGAGAACCGGCGGGACAAAAGCTAGCTAAATTCTAAATTAAGCAGCTAAGGCGTAGTTATTTTCGCCATTTGTAAGTTTGAGCGTTCAGATTTAAGCGCTAATTCACCCAACGCGCTGCATGCTTACCTACTTATCTCCATCCTGTCAATTCCGGTCGACCCCTTTTTGGAGTTTGCAGTTACCAGTGGGCAGTTTGCAGTTGGTATGGTACAAATATACGGTTTTTAATTTGCAGTATAAAGTATGCCCACCGCCAACTGCAAACTAAAGAATGCCCACTGCCAACTGCCCTCTGCCAACCACCCTCCCCGGGTAAACTTTCAATGCTTCATCCAAACATATCATGGCTTTGGTAAGGTCGTTGTTATTTAATACGTAGGCCAGGCGCACTTCGTTCAGGCCCGCGCCGGGGGTGCTGTAAAAGCCGGTGGCCGGGGCCATCATAACCGTTTGATTTTCGTAACTGAATTTCTCCAGCATCCACTGGCAAAACTTATCCGAATCATCTATCGGCAATTGCGCCATCACATAAAAAGCGCCGCCGGGGTTAGGGCAAAAAACGCCTTCCATGCGGTTAAGTGCGTTTACTACGGTATTGCGCCGGGTAGTGTATTCGGCTTTTACATGCTCAAAATAGCTGTCGGGCGTATCAATAGCGGCCTCGCCTGCTATCTGCTCAACCATGCCCGGGCTTAGCCTTGCCTGAGCGAATTTTATGGCGGCGTTCCATACATTCCTGTTTTTGGTGATGATACACCCCAAACGCGCACCGCAGGCACTGTATCGCTTGCTTACCGTATCAATAATGATCACGTTTTCGTCCAGCCCATCCAAATGCATCGGCGATACAAAGGGCTGGTCGTTATAGCAAAACTCGCGGTAGGCTTCATCGGCAAATAAATACAGGTCGTGCTTTAAAACCAGCGCTTTTAAGGCTTCCATTTCTTCGCGCGAATACAAATACCCGGTCGGATTATTGGGGCTGCAAATAAATATCGCCCTGGTTTTGCTGGTAATGGCTTTTTCAAAATCGCTGATAGGAGGTAGCGCGAAACCATTTTTTATGTACGATAATATGGGCGTAACCACAATATCGCTCTGGCTGGCGAAGCCGTTGTAATTGGCATAAAAAGGTTCGGGAACGATCACTTCGTCGCCCGCATCAAGGCAGGTCATAAACGTAATAGATATCGCTTCCGAGCCGCCTGCGGTAACAATAATATCTTCGGGTGTAATGTTATAGCCCGCTTTATTATAATATTTGGTGAGTTGTTCGCGATAAGACAGCGTACCTTCTGACGGGGTATAAGCCCAAACTTTAAAATCAATATTTTTAATGGCATTGATCATGCCTTCGGGTGTTTCAATATCGGGCTGCCCTATATTAAGGTGATATACTGTTTTGCCATCGCGTTTAGCTTTGTCTGCAAAAGGTGTCAATTTACGGATGGGCGAAGCGGGCATTCGCTGCCCTTTATTAGATATATTTGGCATTTGGCAAAATTAATAAAAAGATAATATGATGTCGATAGAATTAGTATATTAAAAAAGTAACTAAACAAAAAAGGCCCGGAATATTTCGGGCCTTTTATAATTAATTTATGACCCTTTATCTCCCTGTTTGATAGAGAAAGGGTTAAACCTTAAAACTCTACCTTGTACCTGGTGCCGCTTTGGCTATAACTTCGCCTATAATGTTTAAATATTTTTGCGGGGTTTTAGCGTTCGAGGTAACAATAATTGTTTTATTGAACGGTGCAGCAACTGCCGCGTTATAGGTAATTTTTATAATTCCCTTGTCGCCCTTTTTTACAGGGGTTTTGGTATAATCGGCAATGGTACAGCCGCATGTTGGCTTCACTTCGGTTAAAATAAGCGGTTCTTCACCAATATTGGTAAACTCAAAATTAGTGGTTACCGGCGTACCTTGTGGTATTTTACCAAAATCATGTTTTTCCTCAGCGAACTTAAATTCGGGTTTGGTGTCAGTTTGTGCCGATGCGTTAAGCGCGAAGCCTGCAATTACAGCGAATAGTAAAATTATTTTTTTCATAATGTTTTCTTTTTGATTGTCACAAATATAAAAGGTTTAATGTAAATTCAAAACTTCTGTTGAAAATGAATGTTTTAAATTTGTACGCAAGCCAATTACAAAAAGATTTATAATTTTACATTCTAAACAAAAATTTATGCCCCAAACTGCAAATCCCGGCACCGGAAAAACTGATGTTGGCGAGTTAAGTTTTGATGATTTTAAAAGTATTGTAATAAATGATTACCGTATAGCCTACGAAAGCAGGCAGGCCAGTTTAATTGGCCGCCGCGAGGTGCTTACGGGCAAGGCTAAGTTTGGCATATTTGGCGACGGTAAAGAAGTTGCACAACTGGCTATGGCCAAGGTGTTCCGCAAAGGCGACTGGCGCGCGGGCTATTACCGCGACCAAACTTTTATGTTTGCTACGGGCATGAGCAACCTGAAAGAATTTTTCGCGCAGCTATATGCTAACCCTGATGTGGAAAAAGACCCGGCGTCGGCTGGGAGGCAGATGAACTGCCATTACGCTACCCGTTTTTTAAATGCCGACGGCAGCTGGATGAACCAAACCGAAAGCATGAATTGCAGCGCCGATGTTTCAACCACCAGCGGCCACATGCCGCGTTTGCTGGGTTTGGCTTACGCTTCAAAACTGTACCGGCAAAATAAAGAGCTTAATGATCTTGATAATTTTTCCATTAACGGTAACGAGGTAGCTTTTGGTACGATTGGTAATGGGGCCACATCCGAAGGGGTATTTTTTGAAACATTTAACGCGGCGGGGGTATTGCAGGTCCCGATGGCTATATCTGTTTGGGATGACGCTTATGCCATATCTGTGCCCGCCAAACTGCAAACTACTAAAGAAGATATTTCTGAAATATTAAAAGGTTTTCAGCGCGAAAATGGCAGCAACGGCTATGAAATATTTAAAGTGCGCGGCTGGGATTATGTAGCGCTTTGCGAAACTTATGAACGGGCCATAGCAGTTTGCCGCCGCGACCACGTGCCCGTACTGATACACGTTACCGAAATGACGCAGCCGCAGGGCCATTCAACATCAGGCTCGCATGAGCGGTATAAAACAAAAGACCGCCTGGAATGGGAGAGCGAGCATGATTGTTTGCTTCAAATGCGTAACTGGATGGTTGAATCAGCCATAATAAATGAAGAAGATATAACAGCGTTAGAAGATACGGCCAAAAAATATGTGCGCGAGGTTCAGCGTGAGGTATGGAACGGCTTGGGCGACCAGATAAAAACCGAAATTGACGAAGCTATACACCTGATAGAGGACCTGGCACATGTATCAGACAGGAAGAACGAATTGCAGGAAACGATCTCGGAATTATTGGCTTGTGTTGAACCCGGCCGCAGGGACGCGGTATCGGCCATACGTAAATCGCTGCGTTTAACGGCTAACGAAAGCCTTGATGAAAAATCGGCACTAAATAACTGGCTGAACAGTGAAAATGTAAAAAATACAGATCGCTATAATTCCAGGTTATTTACCGGTACACCGCAATCGCCATTAAATGTTAAAATCGTAGCGGCTGAATATGCCGATGACGCGCCATTGGTTGATGGCCGTGAAGTGTTGAACGCCTGTTTCGAAGCTAATTTTGAACGCGATAAAAGGGTGGTGGCCTTTGGGGAAGATGTTGGCGCCATAGGCGATGTGAACCAGGGTTTTGCAGGCATGCAAGCCAAATTTGGCGATCTGCGCGTAACCGACACCGGCATACGCGAATCAAGCATTATAGGGAAGGGGATGGGTTTGGCCATGCGAGGCTTAAAACCTATAGCCGAAGTACAATATGTCGATTATCTTTTATATGCCATAACGGTTTTAAGCGACGACCTGGCAAGCCTGAGCTACCGTACTTTCGGCGGACAGAAAGCGCCGCTTATAGTACGCACACGCGGGCATAGGCTGGAAGGGATATGGCATTCGGGCTCGCCCATGGGCATCATTTTAAGTGCCCTGCGCGGGCTGCATATTTGTGTGCCCCGTAACATGACACAGGCTGCAGGCATGTACAATACCCTGCTGCGTGGCGATGAGCCGGCATTGGTTATTGAATGTTTGAATGGTTACCGTTTAAAGGAAAAACTCCCCGCCAATGCGGGCGGGTTTACCGTTCCGCTGGGAAAGGCTGAGATCATGAAAGAGGGTGCGCATATGACGGTGGTTTCCTACGGCTCAACCCTGCGTATTGTTATGGAAGCTGCCGAAGAACTGGAGAAATTTGGTATTAGCATTGAGGTGATAGATCCGCAAACTTTATATCCTTTTGATACCGATAATATTTGCGGCGCTTCATTGAGTAAAACCAATAAGCTGCTGGTGGTTGATGAGGACCTGCCGGGAGCAGCGTCTGCCTATATTCTGCAAAACATTCTCGAGGCCCAAAACGGCTATTATTTACTGGATTCGCCGCCAAAAACAGTTACCGCCAAAGAACACAGGCCGCCCTACGGCTCGGATGGCGATTATTTCAGCAAACCATCAATAGATGATGTGGTGGAGGCGGTGTATGTGATGATGAGTGAGAGTAATCCGTCTAAATATCCGCCAATCTATTAATGAGTAAATTATTGAATAGGTAAATAATGAAATGGCCAATTTTACGTTCTGTACCTGGGCTATGCTGACAAAGGTTAAATTAAACCTTTTGTAACATTTTAAGTCATAGTTTCGTACAATTTATTGCAAATTAATTTAATGGAAAATTATTCATCTAATTGTAAACAATTATTAAATAATTTGAGTTATTGTTAATTTAAGGTATATTTGTATGATAAATCTACAACTCACCCTGGTTTTAAATAAATTATTGAATAAACTCAACAAAGTATGAGAAAGTATTTTTTGTGGATAAGCTGCGTTCTTTTTATCTTTTCAATCAGTGTTATCGGGTGGAAACCTGTAAGCGCCGGTAGGTCAACTGCTAACTTCAAGGCTGTTGCGGCAAAAGGCTTGTTTGAACAATATGCCGAAACCGTTTATCAAGCCGCGAAATTACAGGAAGCGGGCCTTAGCATAGAGGTATTTCAAAAAGCATTAACAGGTTATTTCAATTTAAAAACAGCTAATAAATTATCCCAAAACAGTTCAGTTATCACTGTGGTTGATTTTACCAAACCCAGCCGCGAGAAACGCATGTGGATAATTGACCTGTTAAGCAAACAGCTTTTATTAAATACCTGGGTGGCCCACGGAAAAGGAAGCGGCGATGATGTGGCTAACGCTTTTTCAAACAACGACGAATCGCACCAAAGCAGTTTAGGCTTTTACCTTACCGATGATGTTTACAACGGCAAGCATGGCCGTTCATTGAGGTTGGATGGGTTGGATGAAGGCTTTAACAGCAACGCCCGTGCCCGTGCAATTGTGCTTCACGCAGCTGATTATGTAAGCCAAACTGCCATTGAGCAAATGGGCCGTTTGGGCCGCAGCTTTGGCTGCCCTGCCGTATCGCCCGAAGTAGTGGGGCAGGTTATTAATACCATAAAGGGTAAAACCGTATTATTTATTAACGGCAACGACCCCAATTATACCTCAAAATACCTTGACGAAAACATAGTCGCTAATTTTACTTTGCCCGATAGCGCTTCGGCAGCCGCAGACTCTGCGAAGCTTTAATAAATAATCATTTCGAGTGTCATTTCGAACGCAGTGAGAAATCTTCGGCGCCGTACATATTCGCTATGTATGTTGTATAAGATTTCTCACTACGTTCGAAATGACATTTTATTTAATATTGATCAAAGCATTATACAATACAATATCCATCCCATATACATCGGGCCTTACCTGTAGCGTACCGCTATCGTCAACCCAACTGGTTACGTAAGTAATATACACCGGTACTTTCGGGGTTAGGTTAATGGTGGTAGGTTCGGGCTTGTCAAGCCCCATATCTTTTGCTATCAGATCGTATTTAGCCCCTTCGCCAAATAAATTTAAGGCAAGCCCCTGCGGATCACCCAGGCGCACACAACCGTGGCTTACCGCCCGCATCGACTTTAAAAAAGCGCTCTTTGCAGGCGTATCATGCAGGTAAACGTTGCTTTTATTATTAAACAGGAACTTTATTTTACCTAAAGCATTATTATCTCCGGGCTGCTGCTTAAACTCGTAGGTGTTATCTGTTTTTGAAACTGCCGACCAGTCTACACTTTCCGGGTGGATCAGTACCCCATTTTTATAAACATTAATGCCTTTGTCCTCAAGTGAGTTAGGGTCTTTAGCCGCTTCTGTAATAATTTCCTTATTGGCGATACTTTGAGGTATGTTCCATACCGGGTTAACATCAACGCTATGTATCAAACTGTTTAGCTGCGGTGTTTCGTGTATAAAAGGGTTATCAACCTTATCGGTGTCATCATAATGCATCAGGGTTTTAACGTTATCCATATTGCGCCCCTGTCCCACACAAACCTTCATGTTTAATACCGATTTGCCGTCTTCCATTACATCCAGCCTGAAATCGGGTATGTTTACTATTACATATTTTTTATAAGCCGGTTTATTTTTCCAGCGTAAACGTTCCAGCCCGGTTATTAAAATACGTTTTGTTTCTTCTGGAGATAACCCGGGAGCCGCCTGGCCGCTCGCTAATGCTTTTTGCAAGGCTAAATATTGCGGGTCTTTGGGTTGAATGCTGTCGAGGTATTTTTTAAGGTCGGTAACAGCAAATATTCTACTCATTGACGCGCTGTCGGGGCGAATTGTTTCCGTAAAGTATCGCTTATATAGCTTTTTAGGGTTTGTAATGCCGTACTGCATCGCGTTGGAATAAGTTATCAATGAATTCGCAGTAAGCAACTCTAATTCGGCAATGGCATAGTAAGCCTGGTCGAGCGTTTTTATCTCTTTCTTGTTATAAAACTTATTGATCAATGCCGTGATTTCCGCTTCATGAAATAAGCTGGGGTCGAGTCCGTGTTCGTTAGCAGCGCGGTAATATTCAACCGATGTTTTGAGATCCGTGTTAAAAATATGATCCATCACAAACATGGGGTCATAATTATTTTGCTCGTAATAGGCATTGATAACCTCCGGATAGGTGAGTTTTGACTTTTCATCCGTAAGCACTTTTTTAAACACTTCGGCAAATCCTTCGGGGGTAACATCTTTAAAAACTTTATTTTTGGTTTTCTGGAACAGGGTCTTACCCATATCCGAGCGGCTTTTTTTACAGCTTTGAAAAATAAATGACAGTGTTATAAATAAAAGGGGAACAAATAGGTAGGTAATTTTTTGTGTATTAATTCTCATAGTTTAAGTTTAAAAATATATGAGCAATTATGCAATACCTGTACCATTAATGATTAAAATGCCAAAGTACAGCTTAAACAGCATTTATGCAATACACATAGGTATATCATCGCCTCAAAAAGACTACAAAAAGTAGTTAAAACACTAACCAATTATTACTAATACTTTTTCCAGGCTATCTCCCCGGTATGTTGTTGTTGCCCCGGGATATTTATTACCCGGATCATACAAAAAAGTATCTATACACAATGCTATCGCAGCCCTGATCTCTGATTGTGGATCGTCGCCAATAACCAATAGGTCGCTTGCCCGATAATTGTATTTATCCATCAATTCTTTAAAAATATCGAGTTTGGTTTTAGCGCTTACTTCCGGATCGACAATATGTATCTCTTTAAAATCATTTTCGATACCCAATTGCCTTACCTTGCTGTACTGCAATTTAGTAAAGCCTGTGGTTACTAAAAATTTGTCCAGATCAGATTTACGGATATGATGATAATCACTAAAAGGCATCATGGGCTCATCATATGTAAGATGATTTAATATTTCTATTCCCTTGTTTCTAAGTTCGGGACTAAAACCAAACTCATCAGCCACATCGTGAAACGGTCGACGGGTTAATTCGTCTTTCGATCTGGTTAAGGCGGAAGAATCTATATCAGCCTCCTGGTTAAGCAATAAGAAAAATTTATTAAACAAATAAGGGGCTACTGAGCTAACAGGATAAATGGTGTTATCCAGGTCCAATATCAGCGCACGTTTCATTACTTGAGGATCGTGTTCCTGTTCCTCAACCAATGATCAGCTAACACCAATGCTGCCATAGCTTCCACAATTGGTACGGCGCGTGGCACTACACAAGGGTCGTGACGGCCTTTGCCGGCTATTTCGGCGGCATTGCCTGCACTGTCAACTGTGGTCTGGCTTTGCATAATGGTTGCAACCGGTTTAAAGGCCACACGGAAATCTATCGGCATACCATTGCTGATACCGCCCTGTATACCACCTGAAAAATTGGTGAGCGTTTTTATTAGCGGCTGCTCAGAGGAGTTGTTTACGAAAATATCATTATGCTCCGATCCGCGCATTTCACTCCCGGCGAAACCCGAGCCGTAATCAAAACCATGCACCGCGTTTATACTTAACATGGCTTTACCAAGGTCGGCGTGTAATTTATCAAATACAGGTTCGCCCAGGCCAACAGGGCAATTCAATATATGGCAGCTTATTTTGCCGCCAACTGTATCACCCTGCTTGCGGATAGCGTCAATATGGGCTATCATTTCTTCGGCTGTTGCCGCATCCGCGCAGCGTACGATGTTTTTTTCGCGCCGGTCAATAAACTCCTGCGCGTTGGTTATTTCTACATTAGGCGCGTTTATTTTGCCTACACTGCTTACATGGGCCACAACTTCAATCCCCTGACTTTTTAACAGCAATTTCGCTATTGCCCCGGCTGCCACCCGAGCCGCGGTTTCGCGTGCCGATGAGCGCCCGCCACCACGATGGTCGCGGATGCCATATTTGGCCTGGTAAGTATAGTCGGCATGGGATGGGCGGAAAATATCTGTGTTATGGCTATAATCTTTTGAGCGCTGATCTTCATTAGGTATCAGCATCATAATAGGGGTTCCGGTAGTTTTACCTTCAAATACACCCGAAAGTATTCTTACTGTATCGCTTTCTTTGCGCTGCGTAGTAATTTTCGACTGGCCCGGCTTACGCTTATCCAGTTCAGACTGAATATATTCCATATCCACCGGTAATTGCGACGGGCAGCCATCAATAATTACGCCGATAGCTTCGCCATGCGACTCGCCAAATGTGGTTATCCTGAATAATTGTCCGAATGAATTGCCTGCCATGTTAATTATTTCTATTCGTCATTGCGAGGAACGAAGCAATCTCTGAACATGCAAAGTTTGGAGATCATTTTGTTCATGCGATGATGTTTATACTATTTATTTTTCGCTTTAGCCCTTCGGCTTTCTGCTTTAGCTTAGCGTAAGTAGGGATTGCTTCGTTCCTCGCAATGACGCGTGGGAAGCAACCTTTCGCCTTTTACCTTTCGCCTTTTACCTCCACAACAAATCCCACCTTCTCCAAATCACTCCAAAATGCCGGGTACGATTTTTCAACTACTTTGGCATTTTCAATTTCAACCTGTGGTACCAGTAAAGCCAGCGGCGCAAACGCCATAGCCATACGGTGATCTTCGTACGTATTAATAAACAGGGTTTCAGGGATAAACTTTCCGCTGCAATCCAGTTTATAAATTTCGCCTTTTTCTATTAGTTTGACACCTATTTTGGCTAATTCATTTTGTAAGGCCTTAATACGGTCGGTTTCTTTTATTTTTAAAGTTTCCAGCCCGGTAAAAGTGGCTTCATGATTTAACGCGGCACATACTACGATAATGGTTTGCGCCAGGTCGGGGCATTCTTTCAGGTCGAATATTTTACGGGTAACCGGCTTCGCTTCTTTATGTAAATGCACACCACCGTCACCAAATTGCGAGGTAATGCCAAAGTTAGCCATGATCTCGGTAATAACGCTATCGCCCTGCAGGCTGTATTGGGTAAGGCCGTGTAAAAACAGGTCGGCCTCATCAGCCAGCGCAGCTATAGCATACCAGTACGATGCGGCGCTCCAATCCGGCTCAACACTTAAAACGGTTTGTTTAAATTCCTGGCGCGGAATGCTAATGGTGTTATCATTCCACCTATGTTTTACACCTGCCTGCTGCAGCATGGCCAAGGTCATTTCAACATACGGGCGCGAGGTAAGGTCGCCTTCAATATGCAATTCTAAACCAAGAGGTAATTTGGCTGCTATAAGCAATAACGCGGTGATATACTGGCTGCTGATATTGCCTTTTATGCTGATACTGTTAGTCAGCTGCCTGATGTTACCTTTTATACGGATGGGAGGGAAGCCCTCATTTTCTTCGTAGCTGATCTCTGCACCCAATTTGCGCAGGGCGTCAACCAACACACCTATAGGGCGTTGTTTCATGCGTTCACTGCCGGTTAAAACAACTTCTTCATCCTGCAAGGTAAAGCAGGCGGTTAAAAAACGCATGGCCGTACCCGCGGGGCCGATGTTCACCAGTCTTAAGTCCTGAGTCTTAAGTCCTGAGTCAGTGTTGGTTTTAAGGGTCCCAGACTTCAAAACTTCCTGCAAAGTAACCGCGTCGGCCGCATCTGAGATATTTTCTACACGTACTTTGCCATTACTCAGCGCCTCAATAATAAGCGCGCGGTTGCATTCGCTTTTTGAGCCGGTTAAATGCACCTCACCCTTTACGGTTTTGGTTTTTTTTGTAAGCAGGATATTCTGGCCCATTATACTGTTAAACGTGTGTAAGTTTTTCGGCTTGCTGGCCCGCGGCCTGCTCCTTGTTCATTATTTCGGTTTGTTTACGGATAGATTCGGCATGTATCAGTTCCAGCAGTTTCTCTGTAAACTCTGCGCTTAACTTTAACGCTTTACCATAGTTTATGCGTTTGTTTAATATCTCTTCCCAACGGTTAACCTGCAAAATAGTAATGTTGTTATCTTTTTTGTAAGTGCCAATTTGCTCGGCTATCTGCATACGCTCGGCCATTTTTTGTATGATCAGGTCGTCAATTTTATCAATATTGTTGCGCAGCTCGCTTAGTTTATCATTAACCTGGGCGTTACTGGTGCCAGGTTTACGCAACGTTAAATGGTCTATCAATTCGGCTAAAGCGGCAGGGGTAACCTGTTGTTTGGCATCTGTCCAGGCTATGCTTGGGTCAATATGCGACTCGATCATTAATCCCTGCATATCCAAATCAAGCGCCTTTTGCGAAATGTAGCCTATCAGGTCACGATTCCCCGAAATATGGCTCGGGTCGCATATCAGCGGTAAATGAGGCGCAAGTGTTTTCAGGTGGATAGCGATATCCCACATTGGCTCGTTGCGGAAAGCAGATTTTTCGTACGAAGAAAACCCGCGGTGTATAGCCGCCATTTTAGTGATGCCGGCATTGTTAATACGTTCCAGCGCGCCTATCCATAAAGAAATATCGGGATTTACCGGGTTCTTTACCATAACGGGTATGTCAACACCTTTTAACGCGTCGGCAATTTCCTGTACAGTAAACGGGTTGGCTGTTGAACGGGCGCCTACCCATAAAATATCAACGCCGCCTTTTAAAGCCTCTTCCACGTGTTTGGCGGTAGCTACTTCAACGGTTGTAGGCAGGCCGGTTTCTTCTTTGGCGCGTTTAAGCCATTCTAAACCAATGCTGCCAATGCCTTCAAACTCGCCGGGGCGGGTACGGGGTTTCCATATACCTGCACGTAAGGCGCTTACGCGGCCCGTATTTTTTAATAAATGGGCGGTGGCTACCAGCTGGTCTTCAGTTTCCGCGCTGCATGGGCCCGCTATTAACAGGGGCTCTTTTCCTGCTGTTATCCAGGAATTTAACGGTTGTATGTTTAAATTAAGTTTCATTGTATTGTTTGTTTCGAAATTCGTTTTATAATAGTTTGTTAATTGGGGTTATTTAGCTAATTTTTTGATCTTGATGTACTTGCGTTCGGGTTTTTCGGGCGCTATATTTAATGGTTTCTCAGTATTAATATCTTCTTCGTGGCGTTTATACTCGCCCAGTATGTTAAAGTTATGGGTGTATTTCAGTATTTGTTTTACCGCTGTATCATATTGTTTGGTTTCCTCCCATTCTACATCAACATAAAAGTTATATTCATTACGTTTCCCCAAAACCGGCATCGACTGTATCTTGCTCATATTAACGCCCTGGTTGGCAAAAATATTAAGCACCTTAGCTAATGCGCCAACCTGGTTACTTACCTGGAAACATAATGAGGCTTTGTTGGCTATTGTTTTCTCAACATTATCGTGAGCAGTAAGGATCAAGAAACGGGTAAAATTTTTCTTGTTCGATTCTACACGCCGCTCGAGGATATCCAAACCATATAGTTTGGCGGCCAGCGTATTGGCAATAGCAACAGTATCAGTTAATTTTTCATCGTGTATACGCTTGGCACATGCGGCGGTATCGCTGCTTTCAACAATTTTGAGATGCGGGTACTCATCAAAAAAGTCGATGCACTGGCGTATAGCGATCGGGTGCGAAGTTACATATTTTACCTGTTCAAATGCAACACCCGGTAAAGCCATTAAATGCAGTTGTATGGGCAGGTAAATTTCGCCAATAACCGGGAAGTTATAATTAAGCAATAACGAGTAATTGGGCAAAATACTGCCTGCAATACTGTTTTCTATCGCCATTACCACATAATCAGCTTCGTTGTTCTCTAAGGCGTCGAATGTTTGTTTGAACGAGTTGCACTCAATAGTTTGAATATTTTCTCCAAAATATTTAAACGCCGCTTCCTCATGGAACGAAGCCCGTATCCCCTGTATAGCAACTCTTGGTTTATTTTTTTTCATAAAACAGTATTAAAGCAAAAAGTCCCGGCTTTACAGGCCGGGACTTTTCAGTTTCTTTATATGTGTGTTAGTGCATATTAGTCCCGGCTCTTACTGGTGAAGTAAAAGTAGTAACCATAAAAATATGCACTTGTTAATTTCATTTTTCTTTATTGCGGGGTAAATGTAGCAGTAAAAATTGATTTGTCAATAGATAATTTTTATTTTTTTGGAATTAAGTGAGGTAAAACGAAATTAATTGGACGAGAATTGACTTGCAAGTAGATTATTTGATGTATTAGGTTATTGTGAGAAATGGCTTTATAATAACTTGGTTTGTGGTAATTTTTGTAGTTAATAATATGATGAATTAATGAATTATTTGGGCGTCCGGGCGGGCTTTACGCTCATACGCCTGCAGGCCTTAGGCTCGGGCCGGTATCCGCTTCAATCCCTGACGCGGTTTTTTATGAATTATTTCCCTCCGTAGTCTGTGTCTCACAGACTGCCTTGTATAAAGTTGTCTGTGAGACACAGACAACGGAGACGGGATTACCACCCCGCATAATAACCCAACCCCTCCAGCAACTCCTCGTTGGTACAAATATTATCAATGCTAAACTGGCCTATGGCGCTTAGCAGCGTGCAGTTTATTTTACCGTTCTGGTTCTTTTTGTCTTTCAGCATAAAGCCTAATAAGGTATCGTTATACTCGCTTTTTAGGTCGTATCTTGGATACAGGTCGCTTAATACTTTGGTAACTTCAGCGAGGTCCGCGGCGCTTAAGCCGGTTTTTTTGTACGATAACCAGGCTTCACATATCATACCGATAGCGATCGCCTCGCCGTGCGATAAAGAATACTCATCATTCAATAACGAATAAGTTTCGATAGCATGGCCAATGGTATGGCCAAAATTTAAAGCTTTACGGATATTTTTTTCATGCGGATCCTCCAGCACTATTTTGTTTTTTATAGCTACCGACCGGTAGATCAGGTCGGCAGTTGGGTTGTTGAGGTCGCTTTCTTTCAACAGGTTCCAGTAAGCGGCATCGCAAATTAAGCCATGTTTAAGCATTTCGGCAGTGCCTGATAGTATTTGCCTTGCCGGCAGCGATAGTAAAAACCGGTACTCAATAAAAACCGCCTTTGGCTGGGTAAATGTACCTATGATGTTTTTTATACTGTCAATATCTATCCCCGTTTTACCGCCAACCGATGCGTCAACCTGCGAAAGCAGGGTAGTGGGCACGTGCACAAAATCAATACCTCGTTTAAACGTTGAGGCCGCGAAGCCGCCCAGGTCGCTGATAACGCCGCCGCCTAAATTAATCAACAGGCTCTGCCTGTCGGCGCCGAAATCAATCAGCATTTTCCAAACGCCTATGCAAAAATCAATGTCCTTGCTTTCTTCGCCTGAGTTTATTTCAATAATATCAAAATTATCCGGGTTGCCTAATTTCTCCCGTAACAGGGGAAGGCAGTATTTAGCGGTATTTTCATCCGTTAAAACAAAAAATCGCGAATAGCGGCCGCTGTCAATAAATTTTGCCAGTTCGCCTAAACTATTTTCAAAATATATAGGGTAATTATTGCTTTGTATCGTGTCCATCATATCAATTGGGCAGGTATCGGTATCTGTTGTATTCATAAAAAATTAAATCACTGTTATTTTTTCGTCTCTAAATTCAACCACATCGCCTTTTCTAACTTTTAAGCGCTTGCGATGGTCAACCGTGCCATTATATTTCACTTCGCCCTCATCCACAACTATTTGCGCTTCGCCGCCGGTTGAAACCAGGTGTGTAGCTTTTAATAATTGTATCATCGGGATATAATCGCCGGTAACTTTAAACTCGATCATGAGGCAGCAAAAATAAACTATTCGCAGAATAATGAGTTATGTTAAGCGGTATTTTCTAATTTTACACCATTAACTGATCGGATCATAGTTCATGGTTCTTAGTTCATGGTAGTTGCCCGCTATCCATTTGCTATGAACCATGAACCATGAACTATGAACCATGAACCATGAACCATTAACTATGCTTCAAAAACACACCCTGTCTTTTGAAAATACAGAGATAGCTTTTCGGCGTTCATCAAATGCCGACCTGAAACGGGCCTACTGGCTGTTCAAAATTATAAACATTAATTTTTTGGTTAAAATAGGTCCGCCTATAACCAACCTTGTTATTAAAATGGGCCTGCCTGTTAAGGGATTGATAAAGGCCACGCTGTTTAAACATTTTTGCGGCGGCGAAACCATACGCGAGTGCGAGCAAACCATAAAAAGCCTGGAAAGCGGTGGCGTGGGCACTATTTTAGATTACGCGGTAGAAGGGGAGGATGACGAACAGGTTTTTGATAATACCCGTGACGAGATCATCCGCACCATAAAACGCGCGGCTAAAGACAGGGCCATACCTATAACGGTGTTTAAAGCTACCGGCGTCGCCCGGTTCGGCCTGCTCGAAAAACTGGATGAGGGTACACCGCTTACCGGTGCCGAACAGGAGGAATGGGAAAAAGCGCAGGGCAGGGTACTGGCTATTTGCGAAAAGGCTCATGCTGTGGGAGTGCCGGTAATGATTGACGCCGAAGAAACCTGGATTCAAAAAACGCTTGACCGGGTGGCTTTGGATATGATGCGCCGGTTTAACCAGGAGAAAGCCATTGTTTACAATACCTACCAGCTTTACCGCCATGATAAACTGCAATCATTAAAAAGTGACAATGAAGCCGCTAAAAAAGAAGGCTTTATTTTAGGCGCCAAACTAGTGCGCGGCGCTTACATGGAAAAAGAACGCAAACGTGCCGAAGAAAAAGGCTATCCATCGCCCATACAGCCAACAAGGGAAGCTACCGACCGGGATTTTGACCTGGCTCTTGAATATTGTACCGATAATGTGGAAACTATAGCCTTTATGGCCGGCACACATAACGAAGAAAGCTGCCGGCTGCTTACCGAATTGATAAACAAAAAGAAAATAGATCCTAAAAATCCGCATGTGTATTTTGCCCAATTGCTGGGCATGAGCGATAATTTAAGCTTTAACCTGGCCGATGCCGGCTACAACGTTGCCAAATACGTACCCTACGGGCCCATAAAAGCCGTATTGCCTTACCTGTTCCGCCGTGCGCAGGAGAATACCGCCATTGCCGGGCAAATGGGGCGGGAACTGAGCCTGATTGTAAAGGAAATGAAGAGAAGGAGATTGTAAAAGGGTAACCCGCCGCCTTTGTTGGTTAATAATTCGCTTATAAATCTGTGCTGTTAAGGGTATTGTTAGGGATGCTCAATAACAATTTCGTTTAAATATTTAAATCCCGTAGCTACGCCCTTAAATTCTTGAATTTTATCGTCCTTATCAACCCTGTGGCCATGTACCAACCTGCCGAGCGAAAAGTAAAACGGCAGAGCATATTTGCCTGGTAATATATTTACCGGTTGCGGGAGATTTTGTAAAGCCCTGGTTATTTCTTCGGGTATTCCGTACCCCTTACCTCTTATAATTATTTTAATATTTTTGACCTTGTAATTAGCCACAGTGAAGGTTGCAATAGCATGTCCCTCAAATTTATTTTTTACTGCTTCTGCCGGATACTTGACATTTGCTTCTAAATCGGCAAGAAATCTAAACATTAAGAGATTCCGCGGAAGTGTGTCAGGCTTCTGTTCCTGTGGTTTCGGTAAGTCTTTGACAGGCATAACATCAACCCAGCTATAAATTTTACTGAACGCCAGAGTCGGCGCGCAAAACAAAACCGCACAAATGGGCACAGCCATTAGGTATTTCAGCCTTGCCAAATTACCCGAACGTTGTTGGTTTAACATAATAATTCTTTTTTTTAATAGGTTATAATTGAAAAATGAATAACTAACAGATAAAATAATTTACTCCTCAACAAACTCCAGTATATCACCCGGCTGGCAATTTAAAACACGGCATATTGCCTCCAGTGTTTCCAGCCTAACCGCTTTGGCCTTGCCGGTTTTTAATATGGATAAATTAGCCATAGTAATGCCCACCTTTTCGCTCAACTCGGTTAACGACATTTTACGCCGCGCCATCATCACATCTAAATTTACAATTATGGGCATGGCTATACGGTTAGGTCGTGTTCTTCCTGTAAGGCTACAGCGCGGCTAAAAGCCAGATACAATAACGAAAATAATATGCCCAGGGGTAAAGCATCCCACGCGTCGGTCCACAGCACATCTTTCAATACTATATCTTCGGTAAAGTAATTATGAAACAACAGCTTCATTAATAAATTAACCAATATTACCATCACCGGGTAACTAACAATGACAACTGACAGAAATCTTAAACGGACTACATTTTTGCGGGTGAATGTACCCTTTGACATATCATAAATAAACCTGATAAATACATAAAGCAAAACTAACAAACCAACAGCGTATAAGATGACCAACGCGCGGCAGGTTAGATCGAATAAATTTGCGCCGCGTTTACTAACCGGGATCAGCAGGGCATCGTCTTTATCGCTATACCTGAATTTTACCGGAACATCGTCAAGGTATATTCTACCGCTGGCCAGGCGATTTTTAGTGGTATCTTCAAAACTTTCGCGTAAATAGCCCTGTGAATTTTTTACATAGAATACGCAGTCATCATCACCCAACCACTCCCTATTTTTTATGCTCCAGGCATATAGCTTAATGTAATACTGAACGTGCCCGTCATATAATTTATTTATGCAGGTATCACAGCTTACGCCGAGCATTAGCCAGACCGGTCGCTTCCTCTTTAACCATTCATAAGTGCAGGTATCGCACGCCAGGCTTACCTGTGTGCCTAAATAAGCAAATTTGCGCCAGTTATATGTAAGGCAGTCGCCGTTTTTCAGATCGCGCATGCTTGTCAGGCTATCCTTTAATTTATTGTATTTATTATAAGGAATGGTATCCGGAATACGCCAATCATCAATAGGTTTTAGTATTTTGGCGACCGCAATCTTAACCGGCGGGTTATCTACGCCACCTACCAGTATCCATACGTTGCCGGTTACACTAATAATAATACAGGCCAGTATAATAATTGCCGCGGGGTTAGGTTTAAATTTGGCTTTCATTTTAACTATGATTTAGGTTGTTAAACGGTAGTACCATAAATAAGCACAGATTGATTACGCGGCAATTATTAAGATTAATTGTGATAAGGTTTAGGTTTATCTTACACATCACAAATAAATAATTAATTATTGATATAAACAAATTATTTATTGTAAATCGATAAAATATATTAATATATTGATTATTCGAACGAGTGATTTCTTTTGCTAATTAAATTATATTTACATAACCAATCATTACAGCAGGTTAAACAGCAGGAAAAATGATCGTCACAAAAAAGAAGTTAATACTTTACTACCTTTTAGCATCCTACTGCGTAATAGCCGTGCTGGTACTTACCACTAACTTTTTTTCTGAAAGCCCTTTTCAGCAAAGTCATAGGGCGATGTGGTCGATTGTTATTATTCCGGCATTGTCAATTCTCATCCTGCATAAAAATTATTTAAGAAACAGGGGCAGGCAGCGCACTTAAAATTGCATTTTAATATAATTTAGATAGGTTAGATAATCACGATACAATGCTGAATCTTGTTTCATCCTGTAACAAAATTTCATCTATTAACAATTAATTGTATATCAATAAATTACAGCAACAGTATACTTAAATTCCCTGACGAAAACGTCGTAACATCTTGTTTCATCTTGTTTCACCGACTTTTCATAGTTTGGTTATTTTCAATAGGTTAAGTCAAAATGCTGTTTCACCTGTTTCATCTGTTACACCCTCGCGTGAAACAAGATACTATGGGGCTATCCACATTTCTCAAAATTTTCAACAATCCCGCTCAATCCCGCCCAATGCATTAACTTTACCATTCACTTAAAACGCAATAAACCGCTTGGCAAAAGAAGCTACCAAAGAAACGCCCTTAATGCAGCAGTATAATACCATTAAGGCTAAGTACCCCGGTGCTTTGTTGCTGTTCCGTGTGGGCGACTTTTACGAAACCTTCGGTGAGGATGCCATCAAGGCGTCGGGCATACTGGGTATTGTGCTTACCCGCCGCGCCAACGGGGCCGCCACGCATATTGAACTGGCAGGCTTCCCGCACCATTCGCTCGATACATACCTGCCCAAACTGGTGCGCGCCGGGCAGCGGGTAGCCATCTGCGATCAGTTGGAGGACCCCAAAGCCACCAAAACCATTGTAAAACGCGGCGTTACCGAGCTGGTTACGCCCGGGGTGGCTATTAATGATAATATCCTTCATCAAAAAAGCAATAACTACCTGGCCTCGCTGTATTTTGAAAGGAATAGCATAGGTATAGCCCTTATAGATATATCGACCGGTGAGTTCCTTACTGCGCAGGGTAACACCGATTATATTGATAAGCTGCTGCAAGGCTTTAATCCCAGCGAGATCATCTACCAAAAAAGCAAGCAAACCGAATTCAAGGAAAGTTATGGCGACCGTTACTATACCTATACCCTTGATGAATGGCCCTACAGCGGCGATTACGCGCACGAAACGTTGCTGAAGCACTTTGGCGTTAAATCGTTAAAAGGATTCGGTATTGATAAGCTGAATTTGGGGATAGTGGCCGCCGGTGTAGCCCTGCATTATCTGAATGAAACCGAGCACCGTAACCTGCAGCATATATCGGCCATCAGCCGGATAGAGGAGGACAGGTACCTTTGGCTCGACCGCTTCAGCGTGCGCAACCTGGAGCTGATAGGGTCAGCCAATGAAAACGCGCTAACGCTGGTGGATGTGCTTGACCATACCTGTTCGCCCATGGGCGCGCGCCTGTTGCGCCGCTGGATAGTAATGCCACTAAAAGAGCTCAAACCTATTAATGACCGCCTTGATGTGGTGGAATACCTGGTAGGCGAGGAGGACTTGCGCGAAAACCTGCAGCAATATATCCGACAGATAGGTGACCTGGAAAGGCTGATCTCAAAAATAGGGCTGCAAAAGGCAAACCCGCGCGAGGTTAGCCAGCTTAAAAAAGCGCTTACGGCTATCGATGCTATAAAAGGTTTATGCGAACAGTCTGTAAGCCTGCCATTAAAAGCTATTGGCGAACAATTAAATCCTTGTACGCTCATCTGCGAGAAGATAGCTAAAGAATTGCAGCCTGATCCGCCGGTAATGCTCATCAAGGGTTCGGTAATGAATGATGGTATCAGCGAGGAACTGGACCGCCTGCGCAAGATTGCCTTTGGCGGTAAAGGGTACTTATTGGAGATACAAAAACGCGAAGCGGAAAACACGGGCATACCCTCATTAAAAGTATCGTTCAATAACGTGTTTGGGTATTATTTGGAGGTTACACATAGTCATAGGGATAAAGTGCCAACAGAATGGATACGCAAACAAACCCTGGTAAACGCCGAACGCTACATCACGCCCGAACTAAAAGAATACGAAGAACAAATATTAGGCGCCGAAGAAAAGATACTGGCCCTCGAAACCAAATTATACAACGACCTGCTCTATGCCCTCGCCGAATATATAAAACCCATACAGCTAAACGCGCAATTGATAGCCCGTTTGGATGTGCTGCTTAACTTCGCCACCATATCCATTAAAAACTACTACGTTAAGCCCGAAATGAATGAGAGTAGGGTAATTGATATAAAAGGCGGCCGCCACCCGGTTATAGAAAAGAATTTGCCGCAGGGCGAAGAGTATATTACCAATGATGTGTTCCTCGATTCGGAAACACAGCAGATCATCATTATTACGGGGCCAAATATGGCGGGTAAATCGGCACTGTTAAGGCAAACCGGGTTAATTGTACTGATGGCGCAAATGGGTTGTTTTGTGCCTGTAAAATCGGCCTCGCTGGGTTTGGCGGATAAGATATTTACAAGGGTAGGGGCATCGGATAACCTGTCGTCGGGCGAATCAACCTTTATGGTGGAGATGAATGAAACGGCAAGCATCCTCAATAACCTTTCGGACAGAAGCCTGATATTGCTGGATGAAATAGGCCGGGGCACCTCAACTTATGACGGTATCTCCATAGCCTGGTCAATAGCCGAATATCTGCATAACCACCCAACCGTAAAAGCCAAAACCCTGTTCGCCACACATTATCATGAACTCAACGAGTTGAGCAACAGCTTTAACCGTATCAAAAATTATAATGTTACGGTTAAAGAAATTGGCCACCAGATCATTTTTTTACGCAAGCTGGTGCCGGGCGGCAGTGAACATAGCTTTGGCATCCATGTAGCTAAACTGGCAGGTATGCCGCAAAAGGTATTATCGAGGGCTAATGAGATACTGAAAAAGCTCGAACACGAGCGCACAGGAGGCGAACATCTCAAAGAGAGCATCCGCAAAGTGCAAAAGCAGGCCGTACAGATGCAGATGTTTAGTATTGACGACCCGGTACTGGTAAAAATACGCGATACACTGAACAACCTTGATGTAAATACCCTAACCCCCGTTGAGGCTTTAATGAAGCTGGATGAGATACAGCGGGTTATAAAGGGGAATTGATTTCGGATTTCGGATGTTCAATTTCGGATTTGTTATATTGTGTACGATGTTAATATGTTAAAAACATCTAATGCCCGCTTCAGCGCTTAACACTTACTTTTATGACATGAAGTTGAACCGTTACGCTAAAGTTTTTTTATTGCTTTTTGCAGGGACTATTATCCTTTCGTCGTGCCATACCCGGAAAGCGGTAATGAAAGGCGAGGCCGGCGAAATAGTAAAGCCCCAGGCAAGTATAGCCGAAAAATACGCGCAAATTATGGAGGTTGATAAACGTGATATTAAAAATGGCCGCCTTTACAATTTTATTGAACTATGGACAGGCATTCCCTATAAATTTGGCGGTATAGACAAAGACGGGATAGATTGCTCGGGTTTGGCTTTGTTGTTAGAACAGCAGGTTTATGGCATTAACATTCCGCGTATTACCTATCAACAGGCAGCGGTTATTAAGCGCAAATATGAAAATGAATTAAAAGAAGGCGACCTTGTTTTTTTTGATTTCGACGGGAAGCAATTCAGCCATGTGGGGGTGTACCTGCAAAATGGCTATATAGTTCATGCCAGCTCAACAAAAGGGGTAATGGTAGTTAAATTGCATAGCCCGTCTATGTATAAATATTTCTCGCGCGGCGGATCTGTTAAAGACGATACGGTTTCGGCGCAGGGCAATTAATTAATAAGCTTCCTGGTTATTAATTTTATCCAGCAGGGGTAATGCGTTTTTTTATTTTGATGGTCTTTATTTTTCTATATAATTGCGCAATCAATGGGCCTTTGTCGCTGCCCGGATAATACGCTCGGGATAACCTTTTAGTGATCCATGCATAAACCACTACCGTAGCCCAGGGATAGTAGAATATTGTCTGATAATAATTAAAAACCAATACAACCACCATTAATACAGGTATTAAAGCAATATTGATGCGTTGTATCTTCCATTTAAGATTCGTTTCGAGCTTTAATATGTTTATGCATAACTTTTCCCTGTTCTTTAACAAGTAGCGGGTTATTAAAGCTTGTGTGAAGATAGATGAATAAAATATCAAGATATAAATGGTGTGTCCCCAGTTAAATTCCGATAATTGGTCATTAATACCACTGGTAATTAAAGAAATAGCAAAAGGGAACAGCGTTACTGTAAACAAGAATAGCAGGTTAAGTGCTAAAAGTTTGATATCATAATCTTTTAAAAACCTGAACAATTTTATATGAGCGATCCAAAACCGAGCCACCAGGAAAAAACTCACTGTGTAAGCCAGAAATTTAAGTATTAACTGCTCATACGCTTTAATAATATGACCTTCTGTTTCGTGCCCTATTCCTTCCGGGAGTCTTAATTCCAACACCATAATGGTTAGAATGATAGCAAATACGGCATCTGTAAACAGAACGGCCCGCTCCAACTGGAACTCCTTTTGTATTTCTTCTTCTTCTTTAATATCCATAGCTAAATATAATTTATATATTTTTGTTTCCGAAATGTCAAAACAAGATTATTCTTTCTGGACAAAATATAAACGATATGCCGGTACCGAAATATTACTATACGTAATAATGATATTAGGTATAATATTGGGTATCTGGATATTCAGTTAATTGTTTTTAACTAAAGTTACGCTGTAATTGTCTGCCTCCAATACATTCCTATAAAAATCAACCAGGTCCTGGTAAGTATCTTTGCTGTAATTACCATCAACCAGTTGTATTTGTCGTTTGTATACTAATTGGTCGCCGTTTAAAATCATAGTCGCCTTATAATTTCCAAATGGTTTGGTAATGGTTATATTTAATGGCATTTTCTCTAACCGATAGCCTTTAGGCAGTGTATAGTTTATTTCATCCTCATCGGTATATCCTTCGTTTATATATACCGGGTTTAAACGGTTTCTCACTTCACGGGGCGCGCGTTCTGTACGGTTTACGGGGTTGATCATGAAATAAACCTTGCCTTCGCTAACTGACGCGTAATCGCGCGCAGTAAGTTTGATACTTTCGGTGGTTACCGGCTGCAGACTTTTATCCTGACTGAAATTAAACTTTTCAATTTCGAGGTTATTAATTGGATAGGTTTTTTTCAGGGATTTTATTTGTTCAGTGACTGATTCATTAATTACACCCTCCCTGTTATCATACTGCACGCCTTTAAAAAGAGTTTCCATATTGCCCGATAGCTCGCCTACGTCGTTTATAATAAAACTTGCCCTGCGTGCTTGCAGGTTGTTTTGAGCTGTATATTTTGGTGTGTGCAGCAATTTCCCGCCTTCAGGGGTACAGGCCAATACGGTACGGTCGTCCGTAAAATCGCCTAAAAAGCCAAAAGGCATTTTTTGGTTGGTGCATTCCAGCCAGGTTGTATCGTTTTTAAACGGGATACATAAAATAACATGATCGCCCTGGTCCATGCTCGCAAAATCATTCAGCATACTTATTTTATTATTTCCGGCTTCAACAACACAATACCATGAGGGTATATTAGCCAATTTAAGCAGCGCCTGTGTATAATTAACTAAAGCCTTGCAATCGCCATAACTTAATTTATCAACATCGGCAGCAGTAAATGGCTGATAGCCGCCAATGCCCACCTGTACGCTTACATAATGCGTCTTTTGCTGCATATATTCATAAATTTTCCGGGCTTTTTCTTTGGGGTCGGCAATGTCAATGGTCAAATCTCTTATATGCGCGATGGTTTCCCCGGACAATTGATCCCTGTTAAGCAATAATTTATCGTATATCCATTTCCCCAATTCATTCCAGTTGGTAAAAGAACCATTTATGCCTTCATACATGAATTTTTCGGGGGCTATTTTTATACTGCTCAGGTAAATATCCGGGTTGGGGCTATACGGCTCATCTTTTATGGCCTTCATATTGTTCAATTCCCAGTAATAGGTTTTTAAACCGGCCGCGTTGGTATTGATAATAGCTTTTTGGGGAATATTTATTTCTTTATACCGGATGTTAAAATCGGGTTTACAGATAAAGTTAAGCGAGCTTCTTTCAACGGCCATGCCTTTAGTTTGGCTGGGACGCCAGTTACCAAGATTCAACGATTGTTTGGAGTGTCTTTCGCATTCGTACTCAATAGTATAAGGATAATCAGTAACCGCGGGTAAAAAATGTTTTATACGTGTATCTTCAAACAGCGAAAAACCATCGGTCGCGCTTACATCGTCAAAATCACTTTCCGAGAATTTGGATATCGGGATGCCAAAACTGTTGTAAACAACTCCTTTGATAAATTTTATAGTCATACTTTTATTATGCCAGATAGCAATACGTGCCAGTTCATCGCCATTTTTATTTAAAACAGTAACAGCTTCTTTAGTATGATAGATGGTATTATCAGGGGCTTTTACTTCGACGGTTTCTTCGCTATTGCGTACCACGACGCTTGCATAGGGCAATAGATTTTTTGGAATAAGGCTAACATCATAATTATTCTGTGCCGATATAGAGCTACTTGCTGCAAGCAGGAATAAGAGCGTTAAAATGCCTCTCATATCTTCTTTTTAAACACCATTTCTGTTTTTTCCGAAAGTATGATCTTATTATATAGCTCTTTCAAAAAAGGGTATTCAGCCGATTCATACACCGATTTATTAAACTGGATAACATGCGAAAAAGTGAAAGAACTACCACTGCCATCATAAGCAATGGCAAACCTGCCGGCATTTCTGGGCATAACCAGCCCGCCATTCTGCGGCGGATTTTCAACAATATACCCTTCGGGTAATTTCATGTTTAATATAAACCTTGTTTCAGATGGCATCCCCCAGTCTACAGGGTAAGTGCGGTCGGCCAGTTTAAAAGGGTTGGTAATGATCCTGCCAAAAATAAATGGGTTAAAGCTTAATTTGTTGTGATTTAAATTATCAAACGCGTCTATCTCGACCTCATAAGTTTCTGTTAACGGCATATCTAAACTATCAATATTATTTATAGCTGATTTTGTTATTTTTACTTTAGTTAACTTTTCGTCCAGGTTTTCAACATATTCATCTGTGGTGTTAAATTTTTTTATGGCCTTTCGTTCCACATAAGCCGCATACCCTTTAAAGTAATTAATAAGAGTCCCTTTTAATTTGCCGTTTTCCTGCAAGGCGAGGGTAAGTGTGTGTGTACTGCTTTGAGTTTGCGGATTGGTAATATCTATCCAATAAGACGGTTTATCCAAACTCATTACGCGCCCCTGGTCGTTCAGGCAACGCAGGGGCAATATGCCAAAGGAGAGCAATGGGTCTGTCGCATCCAGCAGGTAGCTTTTATCGCCAATATTGGCTTTGGCTATTACATAGTTAAACTCAGTTATAACCGGGTATAATTTGTTTACAATGCCATGTTCGCGGGTTGATAGTAATACCGCCTCCGTGTTTATACCTGCTGCGTTTAGCGCGGAAACCAAAGTCAGGTTAATATCGCCAGCCATGCCTGTGTGCTTATCAAGTGCTTTGCGAATACCGTCGGGACTGGTGAACGAATAATAGTCATTCCATTTGATCGTTTTTTGCATGTATGCATATACGGCTTTGGCTTTATCCATGTCGTCGGTTTTACCAGCGATAACAGGTGTTATACGGTCTCTTAGCTGGTCTTTCTTTTTAATTTGACCGCCAAAGTAATCATCCTTTTTAAGCTGATAATCAACATCCGTCCACTCTTTAGCTACTTTAGCATGTATCCCTGTATAAGGATTGGTAAATTCAGAAAGTTCAAAATAAACGGCTGCTATAAAATTCTTGGGCGCGGTCATATAATCTTCTTCAACAAATGCCGGGATGTTGTTCATTCCAAAAATTAAGTGCGAACAATCAGATTTAGCCCCATGGGTTGAAAAACACTCCTGTTCAAGATCGCTAACACTTTTATCTAGTTTTAATTCCCCCCTTAACACCGCGTTATAGGTCCAGAAGCCTGGAATATGCGCCTCATACTCTGAGTGGATTTTTGGTATATCGCTTTGAAACTGCCAGTCGTGAAAACTGTCCCAATAAGGAGATGTTATTTTGTATTTATATTCAATTACACACCCGTTTCTCAGGCCCGGCATTGCAAATTTAACGTTAGTGTGGTTTTTGTTTTCCTGTACTTTGAATATCTTCGAAGGGTCCAGTTCCTCGGTTTTAACCGCGCCATTAGCGTCGGTATACATAGTCACTGCGGTAATATCATCTGCTTCTTCGCCCACTTCGTTACCAATATAAAGGGGGATCTCTACGGTTCCCTGTTTAAAGCCATTCTCATCAAAAATTTTTATCCTGACGTGATATTCATACACCAGCCTGATATTATCACTGCTTACAACGGTTATTTTTGCGTTCCCATATTCATTTAAAACTACAGCGTGGGCTGATGTATCTTTATTATATTTTTTCATGCCCATTTCTTCGTACGTCCATTTGCCGTAAGCAAAATCCTGCGCGTTAACAGCGATTGACACACAAAAAACAAGCAGGATAATTAAAGTCAGTTTTTTCACTTTTTTGAGATTGGGTTTACGAGGTATTAAGGTATGATATTTTATATAATTATAAAAAATATTAAATAATTCATAGTACGGGAAATTTTAAAGACTTTTGCCACCTTTGCATAACCAATATGAAATTGAATTTAAAACGCCCCCTGGCTTTTTTTGACTTGGAAGCAACCGGCATTAATATCGGCGCCGACCGTATAGTTGAATTATCAGTTATTAAACTTTATCCTGACGGAAGGGAAGATGTTAAAACATGGCGCATAAACCCCGAAATGCCTATTCCGCTGGAATCATCGCTGATACATGGTATTTATGATGGGGATATAAAAAATGACCCCACCTTTAAAGAGGCGGCCCCATTAGTTGCCGAATTTATGGCAAACAGTGACCTGGCCGGTTTTAACTCTAATAAATTTGATATACCGATGCTAATGGAGGAGTTTTTACGGGCGGGGGTTTTGTTTGATTTGGATAACCGCCATTTTGTTGATGTACAGAATATTTTTCACCAAATGGAACAGCGTACGCTAAAGGCCGCGTACCAGTTTTACTGCAATAAGGATATAATAAACGCACACTCTGCCGAAGCTGATACCCGTGCCACTATGGAAGTGTTACTGGCGCAGATAGCCCGGTACGAAAATAAAGAATGGGAAGACAAAAAGGGTAATAAGAGTATCCCCGTTGTTAATGATATTGAGGCGCTGCATAAGTTTACAAATTTGAACCGCCCGGTTGATTTTGCGGGCCGACTGGCCTATAATGACAACAACGAAGAAGTATTTAATTTTGGAAAACATAAAGGCAAAAAAGTTGAAGATGTTTTTAATGTTGAACCAAGCTATTATTCATGGATGATGCAGGGCGATTTCCCGTTATATACCAAACGTAAACTGGAAGAAATATATAATCGCCTGAATGCTAAAAGACAAGCGGAACGCCAGCAAAAAGCCGCCCAGCCAAAAATTGTGGCCGAGGTTGAAAAAGTTGAAGATGTTGCAAAAGTTGTAAAAAAGGATGTACCCCAACCTCCGCAACCTCAAAAAACATTCAGCAAACCCTACGAAAACAAACCCTTTAAAAAGAAAGAAGAACCTGCCCTGCCCATAAACGAGGATATGTTAAAACAATTGGCTGATAAGTTTAAGAAGGGTTTATAGTTACCTAATCATGCGTGTCATTTCGAACGATAGTGAGAAATCTTAAGCGCTGTACATAGGCTACTTCGCAAGGTGGTTAAGATTTCTCTCTCGTTCCTCGTTCGAAATGACACGCTTTATTATATTTTTGTCAAAAAGCTAATATTCCGCTTCAACCCGGCAAATTTAGCGCGTTTTACCGCTGAGTTTTTGAATATTTTTTCAAAAACATCTTCGGTTATTTCTTTAAGATCGTTGCGGCTGAGGTTTAGCAGTTCGGGGCGGGGGGTAAACGCGGCTTCGTTATGTAATACCGAAAATTTGTTCCAGGGGCAAACGTCCTGGCAAATATCGCAACCGAACATCCAGCCTTCCATTTTTCCTTTAAACTCCTGCGGTATCTCGTTTTTTAGTTCAATGGTTAAGTACGATATACACTTGCTACCATCAACCACATAAGGAGCCACAATGGCTTCCGTTGGGCAGGCGTCAATGCAGCGCTTACAGGTGCCGCAATGATCGGCAGAGGGTTCAATATCATATTCCAGTTCAATATCAACTATCAACTCGGCCAGGAAAAAAAAAGAGCCTGTTTTTTGGTTAATGAGATTGGTGTTTTTGCCTATCCACCCTAATCCCGCTTTTTGCGCCCAGGCTTTGTCTAATACCGGTGCCGAGTCAACAAATGCGCGGCCGCCAACTTCGCCAATTTTTTCGTTTATAATTTGCAGCAGTTGTTTCAGCTTATCCTTAATTACCAGATGGTAGTCTTCGCCGTAAGCATATTTTGATATTTTGGGGGCAAGCGGATCGGCCTGCAAATCCTCAGTATAATAATTTAGCCCTAATGAAATAACAGACCTGGCCCCGTCAACCAGTAAACGAGGGTCGAGGCGCTTATCAAAATGGTTTTCCATGTAGTGCATTTCGCCATGCATACCTTTTTTTAGCCATGCTTCCAGTCGCGGCGCTTCTTCTTCTAAAAACCCGGCTTTGGCAATACCGCAAAACAAGAAGCCTAAGTTTTTAGCTTCGGACTTTATCAATTCGCTGTATGCCGACCGGTTTTGCTGCATAAATGCAAAGATAACATAAATAAAAAACAGGATTTTTTAAATGATGTTATCTACAATAAAAGCCATGGAAAATATAGATCCTAAAGATGAGCAGATCACCAACGATGATGACTCGGTAACTAATAAAGACGGCGATAATAACCTGGAAAAAGGCCAACCCCCCCAGCCTCCGCCAACAGGCGGAGGAGCAAGAAGAGCAGCCTGATAATGATACCGACGATTTAACTACCCCTGACGAAAATGAAGAAGATTCATCTAATACAGCGGGCGGGGCCTAAAAGCTTTGCTTAATACTTTTGCTCAGCGTCTTTGTTGTCCAATACCCACTATCCAATATACGACGGATGGTCATTAGGGGGTCGTTCGGGTCGCGTTTTTCAGCTAATTGGAAAGCAATTTTAAAACCGCGTTTATGCAGTTCGGGAAAACCCGATTTGTTCCATATCCCAAAGGGGTAAGCAAAATAGTCTATTTTTTTGCCCGTTATTTCTTCCAGTTTTTTTGTCGGCTTATCAATTTGCAGTACCCAATCGTCTTTTTTAGGATTAGGGTCGTGTTTGTATTTGCTGGTCATATGATGGTCCCAAGTATGGCTGCCGATGATGTTGCCCGCGTCGGATAATGCTTTAACCTGTTCTTTGGTCATATAGCGCGGGCGGCCTAATGATACGGTCATGATAAAATACACCGCCTTAAAGCCATATTTTTTCAACTCGGGCGCGGCAATGGTAAACTGGTCAAGGTCGGTATCATCAAACGTGAGCATAATGGGCTTACTTGGTAATGCCGCGCCAGTTGTAAGGTAATTATACAGTTGGTCGGGCAATATGGTATGATAGCCGCTATCGGCCAGCATTTTTATATGTTGCTTAAACGCGGCTATGGGTATAATATAATCTTTTGCTGTTTTTGAATCTGTTGGCTTCCAGTCGCGTATCTGGTGATAGCATAATACAGGCACTTGTTTACGCGCCATAATAGCGGCCGGGTTAGGGCCTTCGGCAATGGCTACGGTAGTAAGAGATAAGGTTAGGAATGATAATAAAGCGATGAATAATTTTGACATATGATATAATTAATTTTTAGACTTACAAAAGCAACCTGTCATTTCGAACGATAGTGAGAAATCTATACACCGGAAATTGCATATGTATAGATTTCTCCTCGTTCCCTGCCAGCCGGCAGGCAGGCTCGTCGAAATGACAGGTGGGCTATATTTTATTTAGGTTGTAAAACAATTCGTTTGCCTTCGTTGATGGATCTTTTAGCTGCATCTAATATCTCCATGGCTATCATGTTATATTTCAAACCGGCCTGGTCGTTTTCTGATGATATTTTGCCGCGCAGTACCGCAGTTAAATAAACCAGCGGATCGTTATTAGGTTCGGCAAGGGCTTTTGGTTTAGTTACCAACCCGAAGTTCCCTTCCTTTAGCCTGAATTGTACGTTTGTGCCATCAAAGGCATGTATAACGCCTCTTTCACCCCAAACTTCCATATCCTTTAAATTTAAGGCCCAGTTCCATGAGGCTTCAATGGAAGCGGTGGCGGTAGCGTATTCAACGAGTATAGTAGCATCATCCTCAACTTTTGGATAAACTAACGGTTTATAATGTTTAGCAATAGCAGTAACCGCGATCGGCCGTTCGCCATGCATTAACCAGGTTGCCAGGTCGGAACCATAACAGCCAAAATCATTAAGAGGGCCCGCCCCGTTCATATTGTCAGCCGGATCAGTTAACCAGGCTAAAAATTCAGGGCTACAGCCAATTTCAACCGGGCCCCTATGGCCGTCACGGATGACCATCCTGCGTATCTTGCCGATACTGTCCTGGTTAACCTTATCATAAATATATTGGAAGGATGAGTACCACGTAGTTTCATAGTTGACTAATAATTTAATATTATATTTATTGGCTAAAGCTTCCATGCGTTTAGCTTGTGCTAAAGTTGCTGCCAATGGCTTTTCAACCATTACCGGTATATGTAATGGTGCGCATAGCTCAACAATATCCACATGCTTTCCAACCGCGTTATAGCCTAACATAACTTCGGGTTTGCGCTCCCTGATCATTTTATGTACATCATCATAGTAAATCGAATCGGGCAGGTTATACCTTTTCTTATATTTTTCCCATAACGGCCTGCTGGGTTCGTACACGCCTACCACATTTGCCTTTCCGGTTTTCCATTGGTTGAAAAAGCCAACAATATGGTCGTGGTTCAAGCCGTATACGCCTAAACGTAAACGGGTGTCCTGGGCGTTTGCAGACAGGAACGAAAAGGATAATAAAAGAGCAAATAAGCATAGCTTTTTGCCAAATTCAGTATAAAATTGATTTTTCATTTTAGGGTTATAATTGGAAAGCAATAGTAATAATAAATACTTAAAACAAGGAAGTGTTACCGCCTAATTTTATTTTACCCAAATGCTTGTAGGCGCTTTCGGTAGCTTCACGGCCGCGGGCGGTGCGCATTAAAAAACCTTCCTGTATTAAAAAAGGTTCGTAAACTTCTTCAATAGTGCCTTCATCTTCGCCAACGGCGGTAGCGATTGTTTTTAAACCTACGGGGCCTCCTTTAAACTTATCAATAATGGTGGTTAAAATTTTATTGTCCATTTCGTCCAAACCGTGTTCGTCAACATTCAACGCGTTAAGGGCATATTTGGCTATGATAGTATCAATATTGCCGTCGCCTTTTATCTGGGCGAAATCGCGTGTACGGCGCAGCAGGGCGTTAGCGATACGAGGTGTCCCGCGGCTGCGGCGGGCAATTTCATAGGCGCCCTCATCATTTATAGGTGTTTTTAATATGGATGCAGACCGAAGCACGATCGTAGTTAACAATTTGGCATCATAATACTCCAGCCTGGAGTTAATGCCGAAACGCGCACGCAAAGGCGCGGTAAGCAGGCCCGAGCGAGTAGTGGCGCCAACCAGCGTAAACGGGTTAAGCGATATTTGTACAGAGCGGGCATTTGGGCCGCTCTCCAGCATAATATCTATCTTGAAATCCTCCATTGCCGAATAAAGATATTCCTCAACCAGGGGGCTTAAACGGTGTATCTCGTCGATAAATAAAATATCGCCTGTTTCCAGGTTGGTGAGTAATCCGGCAAGGTCGCCGGGTTTATCTAAAACGGGCCCCGAGGTGATCTTGATGCCAACCCCCATTTCATTGGCGATAATGTAGGACAAGGTAGTTTTTCCCAACCCCGGCGGGCCGTGTAGCAATACGTGATCGAGCGCCTCGCCGCGCTGGCGGGCAGCCTGTACAAATACCTTTAAATTGGCTAATATTTTATGCTGGCCGGTAAAGTCTTCGAATACCTGCGGACGTAAAACTTTTTCAATATCACGCTCGGCAGGAGAGAGGCGTTCACCGTCGGGGTCAAGATGCTCATTCATTAAGACGAAATTAAATTTTTATTTCGGATTTTTTAGTGTTGTTAATCAGCAGGAAAGAAATAAGGACAATCTGTTAACATTCGTTAACATAAAATAAAGAAGATTAACAAAGTTCTCTCTTGTCAAAAAAAAATTAACATATTGCAAATCAATTATAACGAAAACTTGTTATAGGCTATCAGTATTTTATTCCGATCCCTTACTAATATTACCTGGATATGATCACAAAACTCACGGAAGAAGGATATAAGGATATTTTTTATAACAGCGAGGCTACCATGTTAATTATTAGCATTGATAAGCCCCTTTATACTATTATCGATGTAAATAATGCTTACCTTAAGGCTACCAACAGCTGCCGGGAGGCACTGATCGGAAAATCAGTTTTTGGTGCATTTCCAGCAAATCCTACCGACGAGGAATCAAAAAACATTGAACGTACTATTTTTTCTTTTGACGAGGCTATCCGGTCGAAAAAACCGCATACCATGAGCAATTACCGGTATGATATACCTATACCCGGAACAGACCAGTTCGAGGAGCGTTACTGGACAACCACCAATACCCCCGTTTTAGATGAGCATGGCGATGTGGCCTATTTTATTCATTCGCCTATTAATGTTACGGAGTTATATAAAGTAACCCAGCGGGAAAAGGCAGGTGTTGAAGCGCTTAAACATCAGCGCCAGCAGCTCTATTCCACTTTTATGCAGGCACCCGTGGGAATTGCCATATTTAAGGGACCTGAATATGTTGTCGACCTGATCAACCCGTCACTTTGTGAAATATATGCAAAAAGACAGACTGAGTTGATAGGGCGGCCTATTTTTGAAGCTATCCCGCAATCAAAAGGTCAGGGGTTTGAAGAATTGCTGGACAATGTGCGCTTAACGGGCAAATCATTCAAAGGTTCGGGGCTTCCGGTCACAATTATGAAAGGTCGTAAATTAGAGACGATATATTTTGATTTTGTTTATGAGCCATTTAAAGAGAACGATGGTACAATTTCCGGCGTGATCGCTGTGGCTACCGATGTTACCGAGCAGGTTAACGCAAAAAAAAGGATAGAAGAGGCCGAAGAACGTTCACGTCTCGCGGTTCAGGCGGTTGGTTTGGGTACTTATGATTTAGACCTGTTAACCGGCGAAATAATAACATCAACCATTTTTGCCAACATTTTTGGATTTGATGATCCGGTGCAACGCGATGAATATGTGGCTGTTTTTCATCCTGATGATTTAGAGCCGCGCGCAAATGCGCATGTACAAGCTATTACCAGCGGAAAATTGATATACGAGGCACGTGTAATATGGAAGGATAAAACAATTCATTGGGTGAAAGTTGAAGGCAAGGTTTTTTATGATGCTAAAGGTAAAGCAACCCGCATATTAGGTACCCTGCTGGATATTACCGAGCAAAGAAAGGCAATTGAAGAACAGCGAAAGCTGATCACACTGGCTGATAATAGCGTCGACCTGATGTCTATTTTAAGTTTGGACGGTACAAACTCATACATTAACCAGGCTGGCATAGATTTGCTGGGCTTTGACGATGTTGAGCATGTTTTAAGAGTTCCGATCTCTGAATTGCATGACCCCGCGCATTTTGTACAGGTTGAACAGGAGGTACTGCCTACGGTTATGAGCAAGGGCCGATGGGAGGGCACTATGCTGGTACGGCATCTTAAAACCAGGGAGATCTTTCCGGTTTATAATAACTGTATCCGTATTGACGACCCGATTTCCGGCGCGCCAATAGCTGTAGGCGCAGTAATGCGCGACCTCAGGCCCGAAATTTTAGCAAAACAAGCCCTTGCTGATAGCGAAGAATTACTGCGTAATATTACTTCCGCGGCCCCTACAACGCTATGGATGTCGGATGAAAAAGGTGCGGTTACCTATGTAAATCAAACCTGGATAGAATGGACCGGTTGCGAATATGCAGAGCACCTTGGATACGGCTGGCTAAATTGCATTTATGCTCCCGACAGGCAAAAGGTAGCTGAAAAGCTAACAGACGAATTTTCAATGCATGATTTGTTTGAAGTGGAGTTCAGGTTAAACCATACAGACGGTACTATTCATTGGTGTATTATAACCGGCCAGCCGCAGTTTAACGATAATGGTAATTTTTCAGGATATATTGGTTCATGTGTTGATATAACGGAACAAAAAC
>Ga0206969_1041_pt1 | contig 36634 bp, 32 predicted proteins | sample Alteio_BWOrgHeat_87_FD_153256 | JGI IMG/M metagenome (GOLD analysis project Ga0206969, IMG submission 153256) | Enriched cells from forest soil in Barre Woods Harvard Forest LTER site, Petersham, Massachusetts, United States -... | ecosystem: Environmental > Terrestrial > Soil > Temperate forest >... | reverse complement strand
CAGAAGCGAGGATCAGAACCCGCATAAGAAAGAAAAAATTGACTCAAAGCGTCAAAACGAGCTATAAGGCCTAGTCTCGCGGAGTGCCCTGAGTTCGTTATCCACTGAATTGACTGAGACCACCCGGCTCAAGTCGTCTTTGCGAATGTGTCAACTTTCTAAGGCAATTGCAGCTGGTATGCGTCTAAATGTAGCGGGTCAAATTAAGATCCTGATAAGCCGAAGTGTTTCTCTTAAAACAAATTTGGAGTTTCTATGAAGAAAATTTCGATCCTCACAATTCTGTTCGCGTTTGTTTCCGTGTCTGCTTTCGCAGATTCAACGCATAAATACGTGGAAGGGCCGAAGGCCAAAGCGCTCTATCAAGCACTCGTTTGGGCTGGTGTACCTATTGTCGATTCGTCCTCGGCAAAAGGGGGATTGGTCAACGTGACGGCAAAAAACTTGAAGTGTGACGGAGTAGTGGAAGGCGTGACCGATGACCTCTTGGCTACTGCTAAGTGCTCGATCGACGGACTGGCTCCGGCCAATCTTCAACTTACTGCTTCTGCGATGCCGATCGCGCAGGCTCTTGAAGCCATTGGCGTTTATGATGATCCGGGAATGTCCCAATTTCATGTTTATACTTCCAGCATCTCGTGCACGTATACCGATACCCTAAATTACGCCTGCAATGTTGTGTGGCAGACTTTGCAGTGATCCAGTAGGTGGCAAAGACCAGTTCTTTGAAAGGGCCTACGGCATTAAGCTAGTGGGCCCTTTTGTTTTTCCCGATACGTGAGAGTGCTTAATCCAATGCTAGGATCCAAAATGCTCGAAGGTGGATTTTCAGTGAGCGAGGGGCATTCCCTGATTTCGCTCCCTTGGGCTCAACTCGGTTGGAGTCCAGAGGATGGAGCGGCTGGGCCTCTGAGTGAGGATGGGCCGATTGGGATTCTGGTTTTAGCGCCGTGGTGTCCGGACTGTATTGAGCTCTCTCATCGCGTGAAAGCGATTTTGAGGTGTTTTTCCGGGCCCCGGCTTCCATTTCAGCGGATCTGGATCGCGGGTGAATTCGTCGCGGCGGACGCAATGCGCGATTGGGCGCGCGATCAGGATTGGGAGGCGCCTCTCCTCTTTGGATCACGTGAAAAGACTGAAACCGCTAGAAATCAGGCGAATTTTCGCCTGATTCGCGCTGCCGCCGGAGACGGGAGAAAGTGGGGACTACCGCTTTGGATCGAGGGAGAACTCGATCGCGGAACTTTGAATGTCGCAGGAGTTCGTGTTGACCTCTGACGGAACTCACGGCACGGTTCAAAACCGAGTAAAGTGAGTGGATTTTTCGTGGATTGCCCTTGTGCGTCATGGTAAGGACGCTCAACAGAAACCGCTGAGAGGCGAGACGTTTTACGGTCATTCGCCGGCTATGCCGGCAAGGAGATAGTTCTAAGAGATGAAAACTTGGGGCGTTTCGGACTCTTTGAAGCTCTACAACATCGAGAACTGGGGAGACCAGTACTTCAGCATCAACCCCACGGGTAACCTGACGGTTCATCCACGTCGCGGCGAAGGCCCCGGCGTCGATCTCATGCAAGTCGTTGAAGATATCCGTTCCCAAGGCGTGGGAATGCCGGTTCTGATTCGCTTCCAAGACATTCTCCGCCACCGCGTCGTCGCGTTGAACGAAGCGTTCCGCAAGTCGATCGCGGAGTTCGGCTACAAAGGCCGCTACCAAGGCGTCTACCCCGTCAAAGTAAACCAAATGCGCGAGGTCTTGGAAGAGATCTGCGACGCCGGCCAACCCTACGACTACGGCCTCGAGGCCGGTTCGAAAGCGGAGCTGGTCGCCGTCATGGGCATGAACACGTCGCCGAACGCGCTCATCCTCTGCAACGGCTTCAAGGACTACGCCTTCATCCGCGTCGCGCTCTCGGGCGTGAAGCTCGGCCGCAAGGTGATCATCATCGTCGAGAAGCTCTCGGAGCTTTACCAGATCATCGCGGTCTCGAAGGAACTCAACGTCACGCCGATCATCGGCGTGCGCTGCAAGCTCTACTCGAAGGGTTCAGGCAAGTGGGAGTCGAGCGGCGGCGAGAACGCCAAGTTCGGCCTGTCCACGCCCGAGATCCTCCATGCGGTCAACGTGTTGCGCGCCGAAGGGCTGCAGGACAGTTTCAAGCTCCTGCACTTCCACATCGGCTCGCAGGTCACGAACATCAGGACCATCAAGGACGCGACCAAAGAAGGCACGCGCATTTACGCGAAGCTCATCAAGATGGGCCTGAAGCTCGAGTACATGGACGTCGGCGGCGGTTTGGGCGTCGACTACGACGGCTCGAGGACGTCGTTCGAGAGTTCGATGAACTACTCGCTCCACGAATACGTGAGCGACGTCGTCTACTCGATCCAAGAGATCTGCCAAGCCGAGGAAGTCGCTGAGCCGCACATCGTGACCGAGAGCGGTCGCGCGGTGGTCGCCCATCACTCGGTTCTCGTGGTGAATAGCTTTGGCTCCATCGAAGTCGGCGCGACTCCGATCGCGCTCGACGAGACCGAGGATGAAGACGGCGTCGTGAAGGAAATGCGGTATCTTTCGCAGAACCTCACCCAGAAGAACGTGATCGAGCACTTCCACGACGCGGTCACGCGGAAGGAAGAGGCTCTGAGCATGTTCAAGCTCGGTTTCCTCTCCCTCGAGGACAAAGCCAAGGTCGAGTACCTCTTCTGGCAGATCTGCAAAGTCATCCACAAGAACGCCCAGGGCGTGAAGTACGTGCCGGAGGAGATCGAGGCGATGAGCAAGACGCTCGCCGATCAGTACCTCTGCAACTTCTCGCTCTTCCAGTCGATGCCGGATCATTGGGCGATTCAGCATTTGTTCCCCATTGTCCCGATCCATCGCCTGGACGAAGAGCCGAATCATAGCGCGACCTTGGTCGACATCACCTGCGACTCGGATGGCAAGGTTAACAAGTTCATCGACCTGCGCGACATCAAGGACACGCTCCCGCTCCACCAGTTGAAAGCGGGCGAGAACTACTATCTCGGCTTCTTCCTGATGGGCGCCTACCAGGACATCATGGGCGATCTGCACAACCTCTTCGGTCGCGTGAACGAAGTTCACGTCTTCCTCGATGAGAGCGAGCCAGGCGGATACTACATCGAAGAAGTCATCAAGGGGAACAACATCGCGGGCGTGCTTTCGTGGATCCAATATTCCGCGACCGATCTCGAGAAGCGCGTGAAAGAGCGCATCGATGCGCGAGTGCGAGAAGGCGCGATCAAGCCGCGGGAAGGGGTGGAGCTTCAGAACTTCTACGAAGAAGTCCTCCACGGTTATACCTATATGGATGTCGAACGCCGAAGCCCGCTCCTCGTGGATGACTCCATGATGACGCGCGCCACTGCCGGAAATGGGCATGGCGACGTGACTCCGCCTCCCGCTCCGCTCATGAACTAAGGTTGGACGGTGGGCGTTGGTCGGCGACCCGTTAAGGAAGGGATTCCCCACTATTTACTGAAATACTCTTGGAATCTGAGAGGCCGAGGACTTGCTCTCCTTCCCATTTGCTGATCAGTGTCGGTTGTCCCTTGCGGTAGCCTTTGATCTTGCCTGACTCGCAATTCACAATCACGACGCCGTATTCGAATTTGCCTTTTTCGATGTCGAGCAGACTGATTTCACCCGCCGAAAGAGCTACATATTTTCCCGATGGGCTGATGATCGTTGTGACGATGCCATCTGACTTCGGTGAATAGAGTACCTTCTTATTTCTGTAGACGGTGTAGGTGGGATACTCTCCGGCCGTTGACTTCACCACGCATTTCGAGTTTGGCTGTGAAAGGGTGCGGGCCGTTTGCGGATCGGCAAAAGCGTGAGTGGTCACGAACATCCCCACAAGCGATAGACAGATTTTTTTCATGCCTCGAAGCTACCATAATCGCCGAGCGATCACGTATTTTGGGGCTGCGGCACGCGAGTGTAGGAGGGTGTGATACCTATCACACCGCTCCGAAACGAGCCGCGGCGGCCCGCGCCGCCGCCAAAAACAGCTTCGTTCGCCAAGCGGAATAAGCATTTTCCCACGCCTCAGCTCGGCCCGAGGTGTATGCTTCCCCCATATGCTAAAGCTAAAGAACGAAGGCTTTGATCACGTCGAGTACATCGTCGAGAGCATCGCGCGCCGTGGGAACGTCTATGAGCGCATGGGCTATGAGAAGGTCGGCGAACGTCACCTCACGAAGCGCGGCATCCGGAGCTCCCTTTATCAGCAGGGCCGCATCCGGATTCTCCTGACCGAAAGCGACGGGACCCCCGCGGCCGAAAAAGAAAACTGCGTCCAATTCCTTCGGCATCAATCCGAGGGCGTTTGCGTTCTCGCAGTCGAGGTGGAGAACGCGACCGAGGCTTTCAAGAGCGCGGTGGCTCGAGGCGCGAAGCCCGCGATGGAACCCCAGATGTATGAGTCTCCCGAAGGCCGCGTTTTCCGCGCTGAGGTTTGGACTCCCGGCCGGGTTCGCTATGCCTTCATTGAGCGCCATTCTCCTCACGGCTCGTCGGCGCCCGCCCTCTTTGATGAAGGCCTTCGGGTCACGCGTCTCGACAGCCCGATGCCTCTCGGCATGTTCCGCATCGATCACCTGACGAACAACGTCGGCATCGGCGAGATGAAGAACTGGGTGGAATGGTACAAGACGGTCTTTGGTTTCAAAGTCACGCGTCACTTCTCCATTTCCACCGGCCGAACGGGACTGATCTCGGATGTCGTCGAGTCGCCTTGTCGCCGAGTGAAAGTGCCGATCAACGAGGCGACCGAGCCTGCGAGCCAGGTGCAGGAATTCGTGAATCGCATGAAGGGCCCGGGCGTTCAGCATCTCGCGCTTCAGGTCAACGATCTTCCCGGCACGCTCACCACTCTGCGCGCGCGCGCGTTCAAGTTTCTCCAGGTGCCGCATACGTATTACGAAGCGGTCCCCACCCGGATCAAGGGTGTGACGGAGGACCTGAAGGAGCTCGAGCGCTTGGGAATTCTTTTGGACGGCGAAGGCGGGGGGTATTTGCTCCAAATCTTCTCCGAGGAGATCCTCGGGCCTTTCTTCTTCGAGTTCATCCAGCGCAAAGGCAACGAGGGGTTCGGCGAGGGGAACTTCCGCGCGCTTTTTGAGGCGATTGAGCGCGATCAAATCAAACGTGGGGTTTTGTCCGCTCGATGATTTTTTCACCGGCGCGGTCTGTTTCTGGTGCCGGCGCGGGCCGGCCCAGCTCGCTACTGGAAGCCGTGTTGGTTAACACGGCTCCTTACGCTCGCGAGTTGCACCCTAGAAAGTTTGTGATTGGTCAGCGATCACCAGAAACCGTTGATCGAGGAAGCTTCAAAGCACCATGGCCACTCAGCTGACCGAAGGGAATCGCGAATTCGTCCCCAAAGCCTGGGAGGAGCCTTCGTGCCCGGGGAATCGAAGAGCCGCGCTTGGGAGCCCTTCGGTTTCGAGCACCGTTACCTTTATCAACGCTGCGACGGTTGTGGGCTCGCCTATCAAAAGCCGCGTCCCCGCTACGATGCGGAATTCGTCGAGACCGCTTACGAAGTTTACTCAACGGTCGTCAATGAGCACTGGGACGGTTCGCAGCTGACCGCGCAAGGTCGTGTGGTTCACGGGGAGTATTCGAATATCCTGAACGAAATCGACGGGATGATTTCACCGGCCCGAAGAGGACGAAGCGAGCGAACCCTTCTCGATATCGGCTGCAATACGGGTTTGTTCCTCAAGGCTGCGAAGGACGGGGCGTGGCGCGAGACGGGAGTGGAGATTTCTCGCACCATGGTGGATCTCGCGCGTCGAATGTATGGCGTGAACGCGCTCTCCGGCGACTGGGTGCCGATCGCTTATCCTGAGAAGTTCGACGCAATCTATTGCAGCCATGTGATCGAGCACATCCCTGATCCGTCGGCTTGGATGCGCCGTATGCGCGAAGTATTGAGACCCGACGGCGTGATCTGCATCTCGGTGCCGAACTTCCTCAGCATCGACCGGCGGTACAAACGCTTGCTGAAGCGGCTGGGGCTTCGCCGCGACCGCTGGCAGGCGTGGCAGACGCCGGATCATCTCTATGAACCCTGCGAGCCGAGCATGCGGGCGTTCTTCGAACGGGAGGGCTTCGAGGTCGTTAGGACCTACACTTACCCGAGTGAGTGGCAGGGAGGCGTTTCTTGGGCGCATCGCCTGATGCACTTCTGGCTGCGTTGGGGCGCGAAGGCCCGGTATTTCCTAAAGCCGCGAACTGCAGGGTAACGGAGCGCGCCTTTACAGCGCCTTCCATCCGCCTTTGATTATTTTTTGGGTCGGAGTCGGGACGGGAGCGGGTTCTGGTTCCCCGTTCGCCGTGTTTTGGCGATTCAGGGAAGGATCGCGCAGGAGCTCGGCCGCGGTGGTGTCTTCGGTTTTGTCGAGTTCATTGAGTGAGTCGTCCTGCTTGGATTTTTCGGCGCTGACTTCGGGTGCAAGCGCGGGCGCGGCGACATCAGAGGCCTTCACGGGTGCTTGGATGACGGTTTTCGAGTCATTGGCGCTGATGAAGCGCGCTGATGCCGCGGTGATCAGAGTGGCGACCGACAATGAGAGAAGCAAAGTATTCCTTTTCATGGGTCATTCTTTACCATCAGGGCGACGGAGGTGGCTGGTAATTTACATAAACCCAGTGTAATCAATGCAACGCACTGAATCAAAAAAATACGGATGAGGGGTTATTACGGAGGACTTAAGGGCTGCGCGCGTGAAAGAAACTCCAGACCTCGGCTGGGACTTGAGCCCAGTGACGAGGCTGCTGTTTTTCGAGGTTCTCGCGTGAAGCGAGGCGATCCCAAAGAGCGGCGATTCCCTCCATGCCCGCCCGACGAGCCGCGAGCATATCCATGGGGGTGTCGCCGACGTAGCAGGCATCGGTCGGTTTCAAATTCATTCGACTGAGCGCGAGCTCCAGGCCTTCGGGCGAGGGCTTGGAGGAATTGACGTGATCGTGGGCAACGATGGTCACGAAGGCGTCGAGAAGGCCGTGATGGCGCAAGATGATCTCGGTCGTCTTCCAGCTGCGGCCCGTAACGACGGACATCGGGATACCTGCAGATCTAAATCGCGCAAGCATCTCGGCCACTCCCGCGTGGAGAGGGGTTCGGCCCATATTCTGGTCCGTGTAGGCGATGCTGGCTTCGTAGGCCGCTGCCGCGAGCGTGGGGGTGGTCAGCTTCGTGAAGATCTCGTCTTCGCCTGGACCGAAGTGGGCCATGACTTCTTCTGGGGTACGGACGGGGGCGCCCACGCTCCGGAGCCCGTGGTTAAACGCGTCGAAGGTCATTTGCAGGGAATCGACGAGTGTTCCGTCGAGGTCGAAGAGGATTCCGCGAAAAGGGGTCATAAATTAAATCAATTTAGGACAATCCAGGAGGTTTTATGCGTCGCGTTTGTTTCCAACGCCCCCGTGATCGGCTAGATTAGCGCCCTATGTTGCCGACCTCCGTTGCTGGTTACTACAAAAAACGTCGTGAAATCTTGGGGAAGAAAGACTCTTCCGCCGCGTTCTTCTTCCCGTCGAACCGCGAGTACATCCGAAACGACGATGTTCACTATGATTTTCGCCAGGACAGTAGCCTCTACTACTTGACGGGCTTCCCTGAGCCCGAGTCCTTCCTCGCGCTCTTGCCTTCGTCGGAGGGAGGGAAGTCGCATCGTTCGATTTTGTTCGTTCGCCAAAGAAACCCGGAACGCGAGATCTGGGATGGCGAGCGCTACGGAGTGGATGGAGCGTTGAACGTATTCGGCGTCGACGCGACCTATCCCATCGAAGAGCTCGAAGACCAGCTTCCCGAACTCATGAAGGGGGTCGAGAAGGTCTTTTACCGGGCGAACCTGGATGAGACGATGGATCGTCGCATTTACTCGGTCCTCGAAACTTATCGTCGGGGCCATGGCCGAAGCGGTCGTGGGCTCGTGCCGATCCAGGATCCGCGCGAGCATGTCGGGGAGATGCGTCTCTTCAAGGACTCGGACGAGATCGAATTGCTCTGTCGCGCGAGCAAGATCACCGCGGATAGCCACTCGGAACTCATGCGCCATGTGAAGCCCGGGATGAACGAATTCGAGATCGAGGCTTTGATCGATTACTTGTTCCGTTCGAAGGGCTGTCAGCGCTTGGGTTACGGAAGCATCGTCGCGGGCGGCAAGAACGCGACTTGCCTCCATTACCGTTCAAACAACGAAACGCTTCGCGATGGCGACCTTCTCTTGATCGATGCTGGCGGCGAGTATGGTTACTACACCTCCGACATCACGCGGACTTTCCCGGTCGGGAAGAAGTTTTCGGATCAGCAGGCCAAGTTCTACGACGTGGTCCTGAAGGCGCAGATGGAATGCATCGCCATGGTGAAGCCAGGTGTCGTCTATTCGACCATCCATCAGCATGCTTGCCTCTCATTGACTGAAGGGCTTTTGAGCTTGGGACTGTTGAAAGGCAAAACCGAAGAGTTGATTCAGTCCAATGCCTTTCGTCGCTTCTTCCCGCACGGCACGGGCCACTGGTTGGGGATGGATGTGCACGACTGCGGCCTTTATACCCAGGGTGGGGAGTCGCGGAAACTCGAACCCGGCATGTGCTTCACGATCGAGCCAGGTCTGTATGTCCAACCTGGCGACGTGGAGGCTTCGGAAGAGTTCCGCGGCTTGGGCGTCCGGATCGAGGACGACATCCTCGTCACGAGCTCAGGCTGCGAAGTTTTGACGAAGGATGTGCCTAAAACGCGCGCTGATATCGAGGCTTTGAGGGAAAAAGCATTTCGCTAAAACGTAAGTGGCCCGCGCCACGACCGGAAACGTAAGTGGCTCGCGCCGCGACCGGAAACGTAAGTGGCTCGCGCCGCGACCAGAAAGAGAAGTGAAGCGGTTTGTGGCATCCGCCGCAAAGCCGCGAAACGCATGATCCAGCTGGGACCTTTCAAAGTCGAACATCCGTTCATCCTGGCTCCAATGGCCGGGATCACGAATTCGCCTTTTCGCCGTCTCATGCGGCGGCTGAAGAGCGCAGTCGTCGTGTCCGAACTCGTGTCGGCGAACGGCATCGAGTACATGGGCCAGAAGACGCTCGATCTGCTGAAGTTCCACGATGAGGAGCGCACCGTGGGGTTGCAGATCTTCGGTGAGGATACCGAGCGCCTCTGCAAAGCCGCTCAGTACGTCGAGCGCCTCGGAGCCGACTTCGTGGACCTCAACTTGGGCTGCCCGGTACCGAAAGTCGTGAAAAGCGGCGCGGGTTCCGCGATGTGCAGGAACCCCGCCGAGTTGGGCCGCACTCTCTCCGCCATGGTGAAATCGGTGAAGATCCCCGTGACGATCAAGATCCGCACGGGATGGGACGCGGATTCGCGGAATGCCCACGACGTCGTGCGCGCGGCCGCCGACGCGGGCGTGGCCTGGGTCGCGATCCATGGTCGCACGCGCGCGCAAGGGTATAGCGGGCAAGCGGATTGGGACTACATCGCTGAAGTCAAAGCCAAGAGCTCGATCCCGATCATCGGCAACGGCGATTTGAACAACCCGGAGACGGCGGTCAGGCGGTTGAAAGAGACCGGAGTGGACGCCGTTTTGATCGGCCGGGGTGCGCTTCGGAATCCCTTCATTTTCGAGCAGGCCGTGGCGCTTTGGAGAGGGGAGAGCTTTTCCGAGCCGGGCCATGAGCGCTTCGTGGATTTGTTGAGCACTCAGCGCGCGCTCCTCGGGGAGAGCTTCCCGCCGCGCTACGCAATGATCCACGCGCGCAAATTCCTGGCCTGGTATTCGGCGGGCTATCCGGGCTCAAGTGAATTCAGGAAAAAAGTGTTCACGATTCCCGAACCAGAAGATCTTTGGCGCGAAGCTGAGGCCTTCTTTCACTCCAGCATGAACGGTCGGGATCTCGGCTTCATGAGGGAAGAGTTTCTCATGGGTGGGCACGGTTAACAGGGAGTTTTATTTTAAACAGTCACCCTGGGAACGTATCAAGGCCTGTAGACCGACATAGTCCAGTTCCGTTGATGCGCTTGGCCTTTGATTGCAACGCAGTTTTAATGTTTTCAGCTCGACGCCCTGTTCGAGGCGCAGCGTGATTTTGCCGATCTCGTTGCCTACGGCAAAGCTGTTTCCCGTGCTGTGAGAGACCCGGCTTTTCGCCGCATCGTCGTTGCCTTGCATGATCTCTTGTACTTTAGAATATTGGGAAGCGTCCTTAGACCATTGAATAGGTAGATGCTCTCCTTCAGCGACCGAGTTCACGTCTGAACTCACGTCGGAGAATTCGGACACTTTGCCGTCGGCGTTCTCGGAAACCACGGTCAAAATCAATCCTGGAAAATCCGCGCTGAAATGAGACGGGTAGCCGAGCTTCAAGAGGCCGCCGGATTTAGCTTCCCCCAATGATGTGACGACCCATAGATGGTCCAAATCCACTTTCGAAAGAGCTTCGAAAGAGTTGCGCCAAGCGGCCTTGGCCTCTGGGCTGAGGTCTGACTCACTGGAGACTAATGACATATTCACCAGGACATCTGACCCTTCTCGGATGAAGCGTGGAGCAAGGCGAGCTACAAGCTGGATCGCGCGCGCGATCACCAGGTCGTTTTTTGAACTTGCGGCGCTGCTTGAAGCCAGGGAGATGACTTGTATGGGGACTACCCGTACTCCCGGGTTCAGCGCAGAGATGACGCTCATGACTTTCGTGCCATGGGAAATATCGTCTTTTATCGATGGTACCGGGGAGTCCGTAGACTCGGGTCTGCTGAGGTCGAACACTTGCGGTATGCCGTCGATCGATGCGACTTGCTTGGAATATTGGGTGAGATCCAAGCCGCTATCGATGAGAAACACCACGCTCGGTCGCGCGGACGCAGTGCTGGGGAGGCACAACATCAGGAGCGGTACGGACAATAGGTCGTTAAATGTTTTCTTGAATACCGACATTTTGGCTGCTCCGCTTGGGTCCGATTTATGCGTATCAGATCGATTCAATGCAAGCGGCCCGCCGTCTTCAGGCTGCGTTTTAAGCGCCGGCGACTGAGTAACAGTTAGACACCTGACGCGTGAGATATCGGGAAAAGCTAATTCGAAGCCACTTGTCCAATCCTAGCGCCCTGGATTTCCAACCCCCTCATTGGCCGGTACCGAACCCAGTGGAAGAAGACCAAATATGAAATAAAGGCGACCAGAAAGCCGCTCCATACGTCCGCCGCGTAGTGCTGCTTCGTCGTTACGGTGGAAATCGAGATCAATAGCGCCCAAGCGAAGAAGAAGGGGAACTTCTCGATCTGCTCATGCAGGAAGATGAAGCTCGTGAGGACGACGCTTGCGACGTGTTGGCTCGGGAAGCAGTTGTTCGGCGTATCTTGGTGCCGGAGGGCGTTGAAGATCCAGAGTGTCGGCGCGTCGAGCTCGGTGCCGATCGGGAAGAGCGAGCGCGGAAAAGTCGTCGGCCAGAGCAGGAAGAACACGCAAGTGATGATCTGCATGGCGATCGAGGCGTAGAAATAGCGGGAGAGGTTTCCGAGATCTTTCGCGGTGAGGTAGGCGACGGCGAAGATGAGATAGTTCGACCAGTAGATCCAGACCGTATGCGGCATGAACGGGACGACTTCATCGACCCAGGACATCGGCAGCATCTGCGGCGCGTGAAGCGGATAACGGTTCGTGATGCCGTACATGATCGCCGCGACCAGGACCCACACGATCGCGGCGGGGATCTTGTTTCGCTCGGTAAGGAATTCGGGAAGCGTCGGTCGCAGCCAGTTCATGGGAATTGAGTTCAGAATGACCGAAGATCGACGGGATTTCCAGCCTTTAGAGGCCTAAACCGTATCAAAACTTCTTGTAGAGCGTGACGGTGCGCGACCCAATGCGGAGGAGGTAGGCGTCGGCAGTCTCTTCTGCATGGAATAGGAGGTCAATCGCCGGCTGACGCAGGAAGGCGGCCTCTTCGTCTCCGGCATGTGGCCTGAATCCGATGCGGCAATAGAGTCTGCCCGGGGATTGATAGCGGAGCGAGGAAGGATCGAGCGACAACTCTTTGCCATTGGAAAGATTGAGAAGGAAGCCAGCTTCGGCGCTCCCTTCCGCGCGCGTGACGAAAACGCCCACGTCCTCGACGATCACGGATTTGGACTCGGGGCCGATGCGGATTTGCCATCCCGTCGGGCTCTCGGAGCGATCGACGCGCTCTAGATGCCGGAAGAACGCGCGCACGGTTTCGGCGTGCAAGATCTCCTCGCCGTTCGACAACCAACGGCCGTCAGAGGTGAGCCGCAACTCCTCCTGATCCACGAAAAGCGAAACGGAATCAGGCATGCGTCCTTACTCCTTGGGATAGATCATGTCTTCAGGTTTGACCCATTGATCGAACTGCTCGCTCGTCAGGAGTTTGAGCTCGAGAGCCACTTGCCGGAGGGTCTTGCCCTCTTTATGCGCGGTCTTGGCGATCTTGGCAGCGTTGTCATAGCCGATGTGTTGATTCAGCGCCGTGACCAGCATCAGCGTGTTCTCGAGATGGGTGGCGATGACCTTCTCGTTGGGTTTGAGACCCGCGAGGCAGTGATCGACGAACCCGTCCGCCGAATCCGCGAGGAGTCGCGTTGAGTGCAGGAAGTTATGGATGATGAGCGGCTTGAAGACGTTCAACTCGAAATTCCCCGAGGCTCCCCCCACATTGAGGGCGACGTCGTTGCCGAGGACCTGGCAGCAGACCATGGTCATGGACTCGCTTTGGGTCGGGTTGACCTTGCCGGGCATGATGGACGAACCAGGTTCGTTCTCGGGGAGCGACAACTCTTGGAGACCGCAGCGTGGGCCGCTGCCGAGCCACCGGATGTCGTTGGCGATCTTCATGAACGAACAGGCGAGAGTCTTCAAGGCACCGTGCGCGAAGACGAGCGCGTCGTGGGCGGCGAGAGCTTCGAACTTATTGGGAGCCGAGACGAATTTGCGGCCGGACAATTCCGAGATCTTCTGCGCGACGAGTTCCGCGAAGCGGGGGGGGGGTGTTGAGGCCCGTGCCGACCGCAGTCCCGCCTTGTGCGAGCGCTCGGAGGCGCTCGAGGGATTGCTCGACGCGTTCGATGCCGATCTCGATCTGCATGCGGTAGCCCGAGAATTCCTGGCCGAGCGTGAGAGGGGTGGCGTCCATCAAGTGGGTGCGGCCGACCTTGATGATCTTGGCGAAGGCGGTCTCTTTTTCCTGGAGCGCTTTGTGGAACTTCCTGAGCGCTGGCAGCAAACGATCTTCCACCTGCTCGACGGCCGCGATGTGCATGGCGGTCGGGAAGGAGTCGTTCGAGGACTGGCTCATGTTGACGTGATCGTTCGGATGGATGGGTTTTTTGGAACCCAGTACGCCGCCGGTCATCTCGATCGCGCGATTGGAGATGACCTCGTTCGCGTTCATATTGGTTTGGGTCCCGGATCCGGTTTGCCAGATGACGAGGGGGAAGTGCCCGTCGAGTTTACCCTCGATGACTTCGTCCGCGGTCTTGCAGATGACCTCCATCTTGTCCTTCGGCAGCTTGCCCAACTCGAAGTTGGCCAATGCCGCACCCTTCTTCAAGAGCCCGAGCGCCCGGATGATCGGACGGGTCATGCGGTCCTCGCCGACGGCGAAGTTGATGAGTGATCGCTGCGTCTGGGCGCCCCAATAACGGGAGCCTTCGACTTTCATTTCGCCCATGGTGTCGGTTTCGGTGCGGTAGGATTTGGTCATGGCGAAAAGGTACTCAAGAACCGGCTTGGACTGAAGTGAAATGCGGGCTTGACCCTGGGGAGTCAAGCTCGCCATCCTTGAACCGTGGAAACCGAATTCTAAAAGCACGGCTCATTCTTATGGAAGAACGGTCCAGCGCGAGCGCTAGGGCTCGAGAAATCGAACTCCAAGCTCTGCTTCGTTTGCACGGATCAGGCGTTCTTAGTGGAACTCTTATCGGAACTCGTCGCTCTCGAGGACTGTTACTTCGTCAAATATTACATGAAGCCCCGCGATGGTATGTATTTGGGCCGATGTTTCTTTACGACTGAGGCGCGGGTGGGGGAAGTCTGGGCCAAGTACAAAGCGCACCCCAAGGTTTTTTGCTCGATCCAAAATGACGACATGACTGAGAAGTACCGGAAACAAGTCAAATCTTGGGGCATGTGAGCCGCGGGCTTCTCTCGCAGGCCCTTGGGTCAGGTATCTGAAAAATCAGATATCAGATTTTTCAGATACCTGGGTTTTTGAGTCAGACCCGTCCCCTCGGGGACGCTCAGACGGGATCCCGAACCCGGTCGCCGTCTCAGATTAGGACCTCGCCAGCTCCATTACGGGGATCATGCGCCATTCATGGCTCAAGAGATCAACCTCGATCGGATAAAGGGCCGCATTGGGGACCGGAGGCGGCAAAACCTTCGACTGAAGCGCGTGCTGGAGCAGGCGCCGGATCACGCCTCCGTGACTTGAGATCCCGAGAATCCGAACGGGCCGTCGGTGGAGATCCTCTTCGATCGCCTCCCGAGCTCGGGCGAGGACGGAGGAGGGGAGTTCGGCACCCAAACCTTGAACGGCTTCGTCGGAGAGATAAGGAAACGGGGGCCCTTCTCCGAGCGCCGCTCGAGATTCCGGATAGTGATGGTGGAGTTCTTCCTTCGTGAGGCCCTGAAGAGGGCCCAAGAAGGTTTCCCGGAGCCTCGGATCGTAGCGAATCGGGATATGGGGGCCGGGTGAGGCGAGTTCCGCCGTTTCCCATGCGCGACAGAGGTCGGAAGTGAGGATCGCCTCGATCTTCAGGCGAGCCAGATGGGGTTTCAAACGCTTGGCTTGGGCGCGGCCGCGTGCGTTCAGCGGGACGTCCAAATGTCCTTGGATGCGACCGGCGTAGTTCCATGGGGTCTCGCCATGCCTGAAAAGAATGAGCGTTCGCTTAGAATCTGGCGTATTTAGGGGGTCTTTCATTAGGGTCACTCAGGGAAACCTCAGAAGAACTTTAGAGGAACTTTATCATGGCCATCCTAAAAGTCGCTCGCATGGGGCATCCGATCCTTCGTCAGAAGGCTCGCCCGGTCAGTTCGGAGGAATTTGGTTCCGATGACCTCATGGGTCTCATCGAGGACATGATGGAAACCATGGAAGAGTACGGGGGCATCGGGCTGGCCGCGCCTCAAGTGCACGAGTCGCTTCAGCTCGCGATCATTGGTTTTGATGGGGATAACAACCGCTATCCGGATATGGGCGACCAAGAACTGCTCGTGCTTTGCAATCCCGTGATCACGGTTCTGGACGAGGAGAAACAGGGGTATTGGGAGGGCTGCCTCTCGGTGCCGGGTTTGCGTGGGAAGGTCTACCGTCCGCGCAAAATTCGGGTGGACTTTCAAGATCCCGAAGGCAAATCGAAGCACATCGAACCTGAAGGATTCCTCGCTACGGTTTTCCAGCACGAGCTCGATCACTTGGCGGGCGTACTTTACATCGATCGAGTCGAACAGGGGCCTGGGAAGACGGAGCTCGTTTTCCAGGAAGAGTACGATCGGTATCATGTGCCCGATGAGGACGATGAAGTCGGGGAGATGACGGACTAATCCTGGCCCTGATGCTTCTTGAGTTCTTCCGCGAGTTGAATGCGTGAGGCTCGGCGGCTCTGCGCGCTGGCGAAGCGCCTCTTTTCTTCGGGGGTCTCGGCCTTGATGGGCGCGACCGGAGTCGGTTTTCCGTGGTCATCGAGGGCGACGAAGGTCGTGTAGGCCGTCGCCGTGTGATGCATTTCGCCCGTGACGGGGTTCTCGGAATCCACCCGTACGCCGACTTCCATGGAAGTTCTGCCCGCGAAATTGACCGCGGCGCGAATATGAACCACGTGACCGACTTTGACTGGCGCAATGAAGTGAAGCGCATCGATCGACGCGGTCACGACCACGCGCCGGGCATGGCGGCCGGCGGCGATGGCGCCTGCGATGTCGATCCAGGCCATGATCTTTCCGCCGAAGATGGTTCCTAGCGCGTTGGCATCCGACGGCAGGACGATCTCCGCCATCGTGATCGCGGATTCTTTGGGCGACTTGGCGTTCATGTCCGACATCCTCACCCCAGAATTCGCGAACTTCAAGGATTGCTTCTGTGAAACCGCCGAGGCTGCCTATAATTGAATCATAATCGTGCGCGCATTCCTCATCCCTGGACTCATCCTCTGCAACCTCATCTGGTCGACCAATCCGGTTATGGGAAAGGTTCTATTCGAACGTTTTGAGCCGATCCAAGTCGCTTGGATCCGCACCTTCGGCGCATGGTTGGCGACGGTCACCGTCCTGGTCGTGATTCGTCTTCGGCGCGTGGGAAGCGCTGAGGTCGAGACGCCGCTGTTTTACTCTCCTCCGTCGGAACTTCCGTCCCCGGCGCGCAGGCGGAGGTGGAGTTGGTTGTTTCTCCTGGGGACGAGCGCTTTTCTCTTCGCTCCGCTGATCGCCATGCTCGGGCTGCACCGCTCGAGCGCGATCGACAATTCGCTGATCGTCGGGCTTGAGCCGCTGGCGACGATCGGGCTTGCGGCTTTGGTTCTCGGAGAGAAGCCGCTTCGAGAGCAAGGGCTGGCCCTGGTTTTCGCCGTGATCGGGTTCTGTCTCCTTTCGGGACTGACGTGGAACACGCTGTGCTCCGGTTGGGATGGTCACCTCGTTGGAAATCTCCTGATTTTGACCTCGCTCCTGGGAGAGGCCGGCTATTCGGTTTGTTTTCGGAAGCTCAAGGAACCCCAGGGTGCGCGGAGGATTTTTGCATCCGCTGTCACGATCGGGGCCGCAGGCCTGACGCTAGTCGTTTTGGGGCTTGGCGCCCTGCCCCCGCTTCGCCCGTTTCTTGAATCTCCAAGACTGCTGGGGGCGGCGCTTTGGATAGGGCCTTTAGGGACGGCCGCGACCTATTTATTCTGGATGCAGGCCTTGGAATTCGCTTCGATCCCGATGGTGGCGTTGACCTTATTTGTTCAGCCTCTGGCGGGGCCGGTGTGGGGGGCGCTTTTTTTTGGGGAAAGCCTGAGCGGTTTGCGCGTGCTAGGTGCGTTCGCCATTCTTTTGGCGCTCGTGCTGTCCGTGAAGGGGGAATTCAGAAGATCAGCACCGTCAAAAGAATTCCATTGAAGTTCGAGTTTTCGGGTTCCTATACTTGACCATGGAAAGGGGATTTCATGGCTTCAACAAAAAATGATCGCAGCGCCTCTACTCAGAGCGGTCCGGAGCTCATCGAAACCCTCGTGGAACTGACGGGTTTACCGAAGTCCGCGATGGAAAAAGAAATCACCTCAATCCTCGGAAATGCCGGCAAAAATACGGATTCCATCACTCTAGATGACCTTCGCGGCGCCTTGATCGCATATCTGGAAGAGCTCTCCGCCGAGGAAGAGCGCGCCATGCTTGAGGCGGCGGAAGTCCCAGCCTCAACGCATCAAGTTAACTAAGCGGCATTCCCGCCAGATTTTTTACGATTGGGTTTGGAATCAGGACTTTTGGATCGGGTAGATTTTTCCCCGTATTCTCGTGCTAATTTGCGGAAATACCTCAATAGCTAGGCGCGACATTTCCGAGAGGTGGGTATACTGATTTCAGGCCGCACAGAGAATTTTAAGTGTGGGACTTGAGTGTCAGGGTTTCGTGTCCACTTTAAATGAGTAAGGCGCGAGCCAGTTCGCACAGTCAGCAGTTAACCGATGGAGATCCCGCTCATGTTTGAATCTTCCCCCCGCCGCAAGATCCCCGCTGATCTGGTGAGACCGGACTTGGTGGGTTTCGGCGGAATGAGCCAGCCGGAAGTCGTCGGTTACATCCCGAACCCGATCGTCATCGAGCAAACCGCGCGCGGCGAGCGCCAGTACGACATCTATAGCCGCTTGCTGCTCGATCGGATCATCTTTCTCGGCACCGAGGTCAATGACACGGTTTCGAATCTCTTGGTCGCGCAACTTTTCTTCCTCGAATCCTCGGATCCGGAGAAGGACGTGCATCTTTACATCAACTCGCCCGGCGGCTCCGTGACCGCGGGGTTGGCGATCTACGATGTCATGCAATACATCCGGCCCGACGTCTGCACTTATTGCGTCGGCATGGCGGCCAGCATGGGCGCGCTCCTTCTCGCCGCGGGAGCGAAGAACAAGCGCCACTCCATGCCCCACAGCCGGATCATGATTCACCAGCCGCTCGGCGGCGCGCGTGGGCAGGCGAGCGATATCGAGATCCAGGCCAAGGAGATCCTGTATTTGAAGGATCGCCTGAACGGGATTCTCGCTCATCACACGGGCAAGTCCGTGGAGCAGATTCGCAAGGATACGGATCGGGACAACTATCTCTCGGCGAAAGAAGCGGCCGAGTACGGGATCATTGATCGCGTCGTCCTGAAGCACGAGCAGGTTTCGAAGTAAGCGCGTAAGAGAGGCGGAAGAGGAAATGGACAGCAAAAAATACGGTGACGGTTTCGGGAACCTCTGTTGCTCCTTTTGCGGCAAAAACCAGCGAGAGGTCAAAAAGCTCATCGCGGGCCCGACGGTCTACATCTGCGACGAGTGCATCGAGCTCTGCAACGACATCATCGCCGAGGAAGGTCAGAAGGAAGGCCCCGCGCGGACTTCCGAGAAGCTTCCGAAGCCGAGCGAGATCAAGGTGACCTTGGATGACTACGTCATCGGGCAGGAGCGCGCCAAACGCGTCCTATCGGTCGCGGTCTACAACCATTACAAGCGGATTCAGCACGTCGTTGAGCAGAAGAAAGCCAAGGACGGGATCGAGCTCAACAAGTCGAACATCCTTCTGATCGGCCCCACTGGGACGGGCAAGACTTTGCTCGCGCAAACGCTCGCGAAACTGCTCAACGTCCCGTTCGCGATGGCGGACGCGACCACTTTGACCGAAGCCGGCTATGTCGGCGAGGACGTCGAAAACATCATCCTGAACCTGCTTCAAAGCTGCGACAATAACGTCGAGCGCGCGCAGAAGGGCATCGTCTACATCGATGAGGTCGACAAGATCTCGCGTAAAAGCGAGAACCCTTCGATCACCCGCGACGTGAGCGGCGAAGGGGTTCAACAGGCTTTGCTGAAGATCATCGAGGGCACGGTCGCCAATGTCCCCCCGAAGGGCGGGCGGAAGCATCCGCAGCAGGAGTTCGTGCAGGTCGATACGACGAATATCCTCTTCATCTGCGGGGGCGCTTTCGTTGGTTTGGACAAGATCGTTTCCATGCGCAAAGGGAAGCGTTCGATCGGCCTCCATGCCAACTCTGAAACCCGCGAGAAGGAGAATATGTCGAAGCTCCTCGCTCAGGTTGAGCCCGAGGATCTGACCAAGTTCGGCCTCATTCCGGAATTCATCGGCCGGTTGCCGGTGATCGCGACTCTCGAGGAGCTTGATGAGAAGGCGCTCGTGGACATCCTCACGAAGCCTCGCAACGCGCTCACGAAGCAGTTCACGAAGCTCTTCGAATACGACGGCATTCTGCTTGAGTTCGAGCAAGACGCCATTGATGCGATCGCTCGCGAAGCCATCAAGCGGGGCACTGGGGCACGCGGCTTGCGCGCCATTCTGGAACAGTCGATGCTCGAGGTGATGTACGAATTGCCTGCTAAGACCGACGTCAAAAAATGCGTCGTCACGAAGAACGTCATCTCCAAGGGCGAAAGGCCCGTGCTTGTCATGTCTGACAGCAGCGATGTGGCGGAAAAGGCCGGGGAAAAGGTCGAGAGCGCATAGGCCAGGGATTTTTGCGTAGTCGTTTGTTCCTCCAAATGACACGAACGTAGCGAAGGCAAGCGACCCCGGTTGCTTGCCTTCGTCATTTTCCGGCCGCTGGATTCCAGGGCGTATTCGTCAAAAAGCTGAACGTCCCTTCCCTTCGTCTTCTGCATGTGTTGCACTTAAGAAGGGAGGAGCGGTTGTCTTTCGGCCGCTCGTTCCCATACTCCACGGAGAGGGGGATCTCGAAAATGAGCAATCATGATGAAGGTACGAAGAAGACCCGGAAGTCTTCCGAGAAAAGCGAGCGAGGCTCGGAAAAATCCACCGACAGGAATTCGGAGAAGTCGGGTTCGGCTCGCGTCTGCGTGCCCCTGCTCCCGCTCCGGGATGTGATCATCTTCCCGCACATGGTGGTCCCGCTGTTCGTGGGCCGGGAGAAGTCGATCAACGCGCTCGAGGAGTGCGTGAACAAGAAGATCGACCTCTTCCTCGTCGCCCAACGGCAGGCCACGACCGTGAACCCGGGCGAGAACGACATTTTCCAGGTCGGCACTCTCGGCACGATCCTCCAGATCCTGCGCCTTCCCGACAACACCGTGAAGGTGCTGATCGAGGGCAAGAAGCGCGGGCGCATCGTCGAGTACATGGAAAACGACCGCATGATCGAGGCGGTCGTCGAGGAGTTCGGCGACGCGAAGGAACCGACGGTCGAAGTCGAGGCCATGGTTCGCTCTCTGAAGTCGACTTTCGAGAACTACGTGAAGCTCAACAAGCGCATCCCGCCTGAGATGCTCATGAGCGCCAACACGATCGAAGAGCCTTCGCGCCTCGCGGATCTCATCGTCGCGCACCTCAACCTCAAGCTCGAGGACAAGCAGGAGATCCTGGAGATCCCCGACGCGGGCAAGCGGCTCGAGAAGCTCCTGCAACTCATGCAAGGCGAGATCGAGATCCTCCAGGTCGAGCGCCGGATTCGCACGCGCGTGAAGAAGCAGATGGAGCGCTCGCAGAAGGAGTACTACCTCAACGAGCAGATGCAGGCGATTCAGAAGGAGCTCGGCGAGAAGGACGAATTCAAAGCCGAGATCCAAGCCCTCGAGAAGGCCATACGCGCTAAGTCGATGAGCAAAGAGGGCAAAGAGAAGGCCAACAAAGAGCTCAAGAAGCTCAAGATGATGTCGCCGATGTCGGCTGAGGCCACCGTCGTGCGCAACTACATCGACTGGCTGATCTCGCTCCCTTGGGGAGAGCACACCGAGGATCGCAACGACCTCAACCTCGCCGAGCAGATCCTCCACGAGGACCATTACGGGCTCGACGAAGTGAAGGAGCGGATCCTCGAGTATCTAGCGGTCCGCACGCTCACGCAGAACTCGAAAGGGCAGATCCTCTGCTTCGCGGGTCCTCCGGGCGTCGGCAAAACCTCGCTCGCTCGATCGATCGCGAAGGCTCTCAACAAGAAGTTCGTCCGGGCGTCCTTGGGCGGGGTTCGGGATGAGGCCGAGATTCGCGGCCACAGGCGCACTTACGTCGGCGCTCTTCCGGGCAAGATCATTCAGTCGTTGAAGAAGGCGGGTTCGTCGAACCCGGTCTTCCTCCTCGACGAAGTCGACAAGATGAGCATGGATTTCCGGGGCGATCCTTCGAGCGCGTTGCTCGAGGTGCTCGATCCTGAGCAGAACTCCACTTTCGGCGATCACTACCTTGAGGTCGACTACGACCTCTCGAAGGTGACGTTCGTCCTGACGGCCAACTCGCTTCACAGCATCCCAAAGCCTCTTCTCGATCGGATGGAGGTCATCACGATCTCCGGTTACACCGAGCTTGAGAAGGCCGCGATCGTGAAGAAGTACCTCGTGCCCAAGCAGATGGAGCATCACGGGCTGAAGGAAGGCGATCTGATCCTGGGGAATGAGGCGGTCGACGCCCTCATTCGCAGTTACACGCGTGAAGCTGGGGTTCGGAACGTCGAACGCACCGTCGGCACGATCTGCCGGAAGGTCGCGAAGATGATCGTGGATCGCAATACGGCGGCCAAGGGTGGCAAAGTTCCCAAGGCCGAACCGATCCAAGTGACCGTCGAGATGCTCGAGGAGATGCTCGGGCCACCGAAGTACCTCGCCCAAAAAGCGGAAGCCGATCACGAGATCGGCCTCGCGAACGGCCTCGCCTACACCGAGGTCGGCGGCGACATGCTTCAGATCGAGGTCTCGGTCGTCCCGGGCAAAGGCACGGTCAAGATCACGGGCAAGCTGGGCGACGTGATGCAGGAGTCGGCGCAAACGGCCATGAGTTACGTGCGTTCGCGCGCGGAGCTCTTGGGCATCGACAAGGACTTCCACCAAAACGTGGATATCCATCTGCACGTCCCGGAGGGCGCTGTTCCGAAGGATGGTCCGTCAGCGGGGATCACGATGGCGACCGCCATCACGAGCGCGCTGACGAAGATCCCGATCCGCAAGGACGTCGCGATGACGGGCGAGATCACGCTTCGGGGTCGCGTGCTTCCGATCGGAGGCTTGAAGGAAAAACTCCTTGCGGCCAAGATCGGGAACATCAAGATCGTGTTGATTCCGAAGGGCAACGTGCCGGATCTGAAGAAGATCCCCCGGGACATCATCGAGGGGATCGAGATCCTCCCGGTCGAGCATTGCGATCAGGTTCTGAGGCATACGCTCGTCCTCGATAACCCGGAGGGCTTCCTCCTCCAGAAGCGCATCGATGACAGGATTCACGCCTCGAAAGTGGTGCCTGCGGAGATTCTTCGCCGCGAGGACGCGGGCAAGGTTTCTGGCATCAAGCCGGGGATTAAGCACTGAGCTTGGCTAGGCGATTGAACGTCTGGCGTTGAGTAGGTACTGATTCTGAGGAAATACTGAGGAGCCATCCGAAGAACTCGGGTGGCTCCTGTTTTATTTCTCACCCAAGGCAATCTCAGCGCGTCACCGGAGTCGTTGGATCAACGAAGTCGATATCGTGCCAGACGTTGCCGACGCTATCTCCCTTGTCGTCGCCTTCGACGTGATCGAGATAGTAGGTGTAAACTGGGCTTCCGTTATAGGTGACCTGCAAGAGACCGCTTGCGCGGGTGATCGTCGCAAAGGGAGCCGCGAGAGCCGATGCCTCGTCCGCTCCCACGAGAAACGGAGGCCATTTCTCAGCGCATGCGCCGACGCAGGCCGATTGCGCGCCGTGATCCAGGTCGAACGTGTAAAGGGTCTGGCCGAAGCGATTACCCAGGTAAAGATGGGTTCCATCCGCTTCAGTCACCTGAACCGATCGGGTGAGGGTGAGCGACGGGATAGGGTCGGCGCTCGCCGTGCCTGCCCAAACGGAAAGGATCGATAGAGCGGTCAAAACAAACGAGAGAGGCGTTTTCATGGCGGTTATGCTCCTTGTCGCGGGTCTTAGCTCGGCAGAGCTAGTCTTTCCAGGATCTATGATTCATAAGTAGTAGTCCAATTTGGAATATATTGAGATAGCCTGAAGTCATGAAGATCATCGATCGCGACTATGAGCTGTTTCTCGTCATGGCGAAGTCCCTGAGTCTCTCGCGAGCCTCGGATCAGATCGGGATCCAGCAATCGGGTCTTTCGAAGGCGCTGAGGCGTCTCGAGCTTCAGCTTGGGAAGCGGCTTTTCATCCGGAAGAAGAGCGGTCTCGAGCTCACTCCCTATGGTTCTTCGCTGAGGGACGCGGTCGGCTCGCTCCGGGATTACTGGGAGCAACACCTTCGCGAGAAGATTTCGGACGAAAGCGGCATTCAAGGGACCTTGCGGATGGGCACGCATGCGTCGCTAGGGATGAGCTTGGTGCCTCCGCTCCTCGCTCTGATGGAAAAAGATTACCCCGCCGCTGAAATGGAATTTCGCTTCGCGCGCTCCCCGGAAGTGAATCGGCAGGTCCTGAACCATGAATTGGACCTGGGGATCGTGGCCAACCCGGTGATGTTCCCGGACCTAGTGGTGCGCCCGTTGTTCAAGGAGACCGTTCACTATTGGGTTCATCGGGACTTCAAGGTGGGGAGGCTCGCGGAAAAAACCGTCCTCTTCAATCCCGAGATGCTGAATATCGACCGTCTTCTTCATCGGATCAAGCCTTCCCGGCTCGTGTCCGTGCCCAACTACGAAGTTCTCGCCTCATCCCTGGCGGAGCTGCCGGCGGTCGGGATATTGCCCGAGCTCGTGGCCAAGAGATTCCCGGAGCTCTCGTCGGTCGGAAGGCCGTTTTTCTTCGCGCAAATCTGCTTGGTGTATCGGAAGGATCGATTCATCAGCCGGACCCGACGGGAGTTGATCCGTCGGGTCTCGGAGGCTTTGTCAAAGAGGGCTCTCGGGTGAGAAGGCTCTGATCAATCGTCCGCAAGCGCGGTTTGGCTGAAGTCGTCGGAACTCAACCCGCGATTCACCTCGAGCTTCCGAAGCGCCATGATGGTCGAACGCTTGTTCTGCGCGTTTTGCACGACGACTTTCTGCGCGCGCCAGACGCCGCCGGTGAATTGCTTGTAACCCAGCATCTGGCTCACTTTGAGGAGTTTGCCGCCGCGGTCGTAGTACTCGATCCGTTCGACGAGGAAATTGGGCTGCGAAACCCAGCTCACCATCTTGGCGTAGCTGCTCTCGCCCGATTTCGGGATGCTCTCGATCACGGTGAATTTCCTGCCGCTCACGGTGCCTTCCTTCACGATGCGGTTTTGGAAGCTCTTTCCGGAAGCCGTGCCCATGTCCTCGTAGCTCAGCTCGGAGTCGAGGAAGTTCGAGCTCTTGTTGCTGCTCACGATGCGGCGGCTTTGCTTGGCGCTCGGGAGATAGAGCCATTGATCCTCCTGCGCGCCGGATCCGACGCTCAAAAGAGCGGTGCCCTTCAGGTCGGCGGGCGACTGCAGGCGGACCATCACGCCGTTTTTTCCGCCGTCGGATCGGCGCTTGATCTCCATCGCGCGCACCTTCTGCGAACCCGAGGCTTCGCCAATCGTCATTTCGACGACGGCCGTCTCGTCGTGACTGTTCATGTTCTTTTGAACCCGGTCGAGGATCTGGCCCGCTGTCAGCGGTGTTTCCGCGAAGAGTTGGACGGGATGCAGGCAGATCAGGACAGAGGTCGCTACGACGAATCTTTGCAGCATGGGGTACTCCTGTAGGGGTTGGCGGGTGATGGAAGTGGGCAGGGGCAAGAGCTTGGGGAAAGTGCCGAGCAGAGCGGGCAGGAAGACGAGGTCGCCCACCATGCCCGCGATCAGGGATAAGAGCATGTAGGCGCCGAATGTCTGGTTGACCGAAAAATAAGACGCGAGGAAAACGGCGAATCCCCCGAAGAGAGCGAACGTGGAGAAGACGCAGGGATTGCCCTCCTCGTACCAGGCTTCCTGAATGGGAAGACGGGAGCTGTGGCGACGCAGGCTGATCGTTCGGACGCGACCGAGGAGGTAGACTGTGTTGTTGTAAGCGATCCCGAGCGCGATCGAGAAGAGGAGACCGATGCTCGGTTTGATCGGCGTGGAGGCCATGCCCATCGTTCCGATGAGGACGAGGGGAGGGATGAGATTCGGCACGGCTGCGATGAGAGTCCAGCGCACCGAGCGGTAGATCACGAGCAATAGCGCGCTGATGAGCAGGAGCGCCTGCCAGAAACCGTAGATCAGTTCCTTCGAAACGGCTTGGTTGATCTCGTGCACCGTAGTCGCCGACCCAAAGGGCGTGACTTCCATCCCGGGAAAAGCGGCTCGCGCTTCCGCCGATACTCTGGCAGAGAGGGCGCGCATCTCGTCTGCCGGGATGTCGTGGAGTTTGAGGGAGATGCGCGTGGATGTGCCGTCCGCTGTGAGGAAATGGCTCAGGATCGGCTCGCCCGCGAAGGAGTAAATGAAGATCAGTTCGGCCACCGCGGGACGCGAGGATGGGAATGCTTTGCCTTGAGCCACGCTCGCGGCGCGAAGAAAATCAGGCAATCCAACCGCGCTGCCTACGCCCGGTTCCAGGCGCCAGCGGGAGAGGAGTTTCTCGAGGGTACGCGCCCGGGCGGGCTCGTTCCAGGCATCGGTTTCCGTCGAACGGATCATGAGTTCGAGCGGGACAGTGCCTCCGAGCTTCTCGTCGATGAGTTCGGTCCCGACGCGCGCTTCCTCGCCGGCGGGAAGATCGTCAAAGAGCCTCACCGACCAGTTCAGGTGTTGGCCCTTCCAGGAGAAGAGCGTGCAGGCGCCGAGAATCGCGAGGCAAATCCCCCGACGACGACGCATCACGTGCAAGGCCCAGCGGGATTTGGCGCGGATGCCTTGGCGTGGCCTGGGAGGTGGGAGCAGGCAGAGTAAAGCGGGAAGCCCTATCGTCACGCATGCCCAGGAGATCATCACGGCCACGCTCACGCTGACGGCGTAATCATGGATGATCCCGACGTCCGTGAAGGCCATGGCCCCGAACCCCACGCAAGTCGTGAGCGACATCAGGAGGTTGGGGAGAAAGATGGCGCGAAAGGCGTGTAGCACCTCCCTCGTTTGATTCGCTTCCGGGTTTCGTTCGCGCGCTCGCGCCCAATCCGCCGCGAATTCCAAGATCGAATGCGTAGACATCGAAAGGACGATGATGCTCACGAGGATTGGGAGCGTGGTGGAAAGAACTGTGAAAGGAATCCCGCGCGAAGCCATCCAAGCGAGCGAGAATACATTCGAGAACAAGATGAGGATGAGGGGCGAAAGAGTGCTCGTCCAGTCGTGGAAGAACGCGACCAATGTGAGCGCGCAGGCCAGGATCGCCAGGACGAGGAAGCGACGGAGTTCTTTTTCCAGGACCGAGGCCATTTGAACCTGAATCGCGGGGACGCCGCCGATGTGGAGGATCGCCTCTGGAAGCCAATGGCGCGCCGACTGCTCCGCGTGAGACATGATCGCGCGCAGGTCATTCGTTTGGGTCGCGTCGAGTTCAAGCCCTACGAGCGCCGTGCGTCCGTCCTTTGAGAGCAAACCAGGAGTGAGGAGTGGGTCATTGAGGACCCGGGCGTTCAGTTGGTCAGGCGCGGTCAGGGCGACGAGCTTCCCGACGGTGATGCCCTCCTGGGTTGTTGAGGCGCCTTCGACGTTCGACAGGCTTTGGGCCCGCTTCACCCCTTGAAAACCAGCTGCCTCGTCTGTAAATGCGCTCAAGGCATGCAAGAGCTCGGGTTTGCTCCAGCTGCCAGGGATGGATTCCGGGAGCGACAGCGAGACCCAGAGCGCGGATCCCGAATCGAGGATGAACTTTTCCTTCAGCCGATTGTCCGCCTCAATGAGCGGATGCTGCTGGGGATAGAACTGCTTAACGGAATAACGGGTGCTGAGATGGCCTCGGGCGTACAGGCCGAGCTTCAGGGTGAGGGCGGTAAAGGTGGCTAAAATGGCGAGGGAGAGAAGAGGGATGAAATGCGAGGCGGGATTGGGTCGCTTCATGCGATTGGGGCTGCTTCCTGCGGTTAGGGCGTTTTTTTCGCCGGGACGATTTTCTGTATTGTTTAAGTTTAATTTATATTGTTAACTTAAATTAACACAACGCGTCATAAAGTCAAGCCGCAGGAGGCTGCTAGATGAAAACCACCGCCCTAGTCCTAGGTACCGCTTTAATTCCCTTGTCCGCGAGCGCCGGTTACCCCGTCGATTCCGAGTTCAAGGCAACCCTCTCCAATCGAGTTTTCAATCAAACCCTCGATTCTCTATTGAGTGGAGTCACAGGCCAAAATTCAGGCCCCCTCCCTGATATCCAGGTCCATGACCCCGCGGAGGTCTCGATTACGGGGCTTCAGGTTTCACTCGACTACTCCTTTCCAAAACCCGTTCAAACCGATGATCCCCGGGTTTGGTTGGTTCAGGCCGACCGGCTCGCCGCAAGTCTTCGCATCCAAAAGGTCGTCGCTGACAAAACGGTCACGCAGCAGATCGGGGGCATCGACATCACGGTTCGGCTGCACGGGGAATGTTCAAATGTTGAACTCACCCTTCCCGCGGGCGCCGCGCAAGCCCAGGCCACGGTCAAAGCTTCTCTCTTGGGTGATCACATCCAGTTCGATCTCCAGGACTTCTCGGCTACCTGGGAACCTGGGTCTTGGACGGTGGTCTCGATGGATTGCTCTGGACCCGACGGCTTCGGGGCGATCATCGCGGACGAAGCTCTGACTCGCCTGCGTTCGATCGCGCCGTTCTTGGGCCAAATCGAGGATCAATTGAAAGCCCGTCTCAGTACACTGAGCGCGACCCCGCTCGCATCGCTCTTCCCGAACCCGCCGGCGAAATCCACGGATCTCTATCAAGTGGACTTCGAGGTTCAGAGCGCGTTTGATCTGAACTCGGGGAGCGTGATGATCGGCGGAATCGCGCATTTCGTGTTTCCGACCCTGAACGCGGGCGGCGTGCCCGCTACGGCGATCCCGCTCGCTTCGGGTTCTCCGCTTTCCCCGCCCGCTGACGGAAGCGGCGACCAGTCCTCCCTATTGCTTCCTTACCGGACAACGCAGTTGCTCCTGCTCGTTGGGCAAGCGTTGGGAGAGTTGCAGGCGGATTTCAGCACGCAGGATATTCCGGCCTTCTCGTCCTTCATGAACAACCGCATCGCGCAGTTCTTCGTGTGGCGGGACCTCCTTTATTTCGGGACTAAGGCTGTCTTCAAGATGCGCGCGCTCGTCAGCGGGGGCGCATATTTCTGGAATCCGGAGCAGGCGGCCACGAATGACGGGACTTTGAGCGGGATCCTCCAGGCGCCGTTAACCCTTCAGGTGTACGCCCCCAAGGATGGCGCATATGTTCATTACCTCGATTTCACGACGAGCTTGAGCCAGATGGGAAGTCTGCAGCTCAAGGGGGGCGTTCTTTCGTTGCATACGACCGATCCGAATATCTCGCTCGGCAGCACTTGGAACCCGGACTACGTCAAACGCTATCACCCCGATCAAACCATCCACGCGGGTGAGATCGCCAAGGTCGCCGGGCCTTTCCTGCGGGATTCGGGCCTCAGCCATGCCGTTCCCGCATTTTCACTCGGAGCGCTGGGAACCATCGCGCCTAGCGAGTGGAAGCTCGAAAACGGGGATCTGCGGGTGTTCTTCGACGTGAAACCCTAAGCGGCGAGCGCAGCTCACCAACGCAACGTGAGGCCGGCCGTCACTCGGTCGTTATCCGCGTACGTGCCGATGGGCGTGCCGGTCTCGCCACCTAAGATATCCGCGGAGAGAGTCGCCTTGACCCAGTCTCGAATCGCATAGCTACCCTCGAAGTGAGCGAATTCCCCGTGGAATTCGGTGTCATGCAGTAACGAGGCGAGGAGCGAGATCTGCTCGGTCGGTGAGTAGCGGACGGCCAGGATGATCGCACGATCGAAGATGCGGCTCAAGGAAGTGCTGAAATTGTCGGCTGCCGCGTCTTGATGGGAATAGGTCAGTTCACCAATCAAAGTAATCGTGTCCTTGCCGATAGAGAGGGACTTCTCAACCTCGAAGACCCCGCTCGTCGTCGTTGCGGGAAGGTCGGCGCGCGAGGTTAGGGGAAGGTCATAAGATCCCTCCGCGCGCAGGATGAATTCGCCCAAGGTGTAAACGACGCTCGCGCCATAGACGCGATGGCGAAAATAAACCGGCGTGATCTTCACTCCGGAGTCCGCCTGGATCACGAGCTGCGGCTTAAGGCTGACAATCGATCCTGATAGAGACAGGTCGGTCGCAGGCGCGACCGCCGCTCCATCAAATGCGACGAGTGAGACGTCCAAACCATGAAATTGCCCTAAGAGCCGGGCACCGTAGTTATTCTTCAATGCCGCCTGGATGTCTTGGTCGTCAGCGTAACTATAGACGATCGGATCAGGCAGAAGGATCGAAGCCGGGCCGTCATCGGTGGAGACGGAGCGGTTTCGGATCATTTGACGGGGAAGCCAGCGGCTTTGTTCACCCGGGAGGATCGATTTTCGCTGAACGGGAATATAGAGGGCCTCGAACGAGATCGGCGAGCCATCCACTTTGAGCGCGAGTGAGGGAGTTCCGAGTTTAGGCGAATTGAGGGGGTCGAAAAAGCGTCTGGGGCTCACGATATCCAGGGGATTTGCGATGTCGGTCGCTCCCCAGGTGAATACGTTCATCCCAGCCTGAAGGGTGACGGGCCGGAATTGAGCCTGCGCATAGCCCTCGGTGACGTCCCAATAGGACTTTTCCCGGACCGAAGGGTTGGAGGGGTCCCATTGCGCTTCAGGAGTGAATTTAAATTTCAGCCACTTTTTCCACTTTGCGCTCAAGGGCGCGGAGAGATGGAAAATCTGCTCGCTCCGGGGAATAGCCGTGGGTTGAGTCTCTAGATAGTAGGGGCCTTGAAACGTGAAATCGAGGCTGCCGTCGGTTTTGAAATCACCGGCGAACGAACTCGAAGATGTCCCCAGGAGGATCAGCCCCCCGGTGAGTAGGGCTCGAATTGCGCAGTTCCACTTTAATCCTGATAGCTTAGGCATTCTTCTCCCACACGATAGTTGGCCGGCTGAGAGATTTGAACCCCACCTGATCGACAAACACCGATTTTGTGATCCCAGCGAGGTGGAAGCAGCGGCGGTTTTCTCTTTTAGACGAGATTCATCACCAGTCTATAAGAGGGAATGCCCCAGTCGACTGATCATCAGTGATTTGATTTATTGCGTCATAATTAATCGACGCACTCAGCGCTTGACCCGCTTCTGTCCCTCGCATAAACCTTCGGTTCTTCTTAAAGAAAGGAATCCGCAGTTCATGCCAACGATTAACCAGCTTATCCGCAAGGGTCGCGGACAAAAGCCGTGGAAGACGAAGTCTCCGGCTCTTATGTCCTGTCCCCAGCGCCGCGGCGTTTGCACCCGCGTGTACACCACCACACCCAAGAAGCCGAATTCGGCTCTCCGTAAAGTTTGCCGTGTTCGCCTTACGAACGGCTACGAAGTGACTTCTTACATCCCCGGTGTCGGTCACAACTTGCAGGAACACTCGATCGTCCTCATTCGGGGTGGCCGGGTGAAGGATCTTCCAGGCGTTCGCTACCATACGGTTCGCGGCACGCTCGACTGCCAAGGCGTCGCGGGCCGCAAGCAAGGCCGTTCCCGCTACGGCGCCAAGAAAAGCTCCGGCGCTGCCGCAGCTGCGAAGTAATTGAGGATTTGAGAAATGGCTCGTAAGACATTCATTCGTAAACGCGAATCGCTTCCTGATCCCAAGTTCAACGACACGGTCGTTGCCAAGTTCATCGCGAGCTTGCTGATCGGCGGCAAAAAATCGACCGCTGAACGGATCTTCTACACCGCCGTCGATATCATGCAGGAAAAGGGCGGCGACGAAGGCCTGAAGGTTTTCAAGAAAGGCCTCGAGAACGTGAAGCCGCTCCTCGAAGTCAAATCCCGCCGCGTCGGTGGCGCGACTTACCAAGTCCCGGTTGAAGTGAAGCCGGCTCGTCGTCAGTCGCTCGCCTCTCGCTGGATCATCGAAGCTGCTCGCGGTCGTCCGGAGCACTCGATGGCCGAGCGTCTCGCCGGTGAATTCGTCGAAGCCGCGAACCTTCGCGGTGGAGCGATGAAAAAACGCGAAGACGTTCACAAGATGGCGGAAGCGAACAAGGCGTTCGCACACTATCGCTGGTAGTCGCTCTGCGACTACAACTGGCGCTGGTAATCAAAAATTCTTTAAAGAAGAGAAGGCCGGGAGCAACTTTGAGTTGTTCCCGGTTTTTCTTTTTGAAGGAGAGGCATGAGCCATGAGTCCGGAGGGGAGGGGTTAGGGATGTGACAAGGAGTTGAGATTCGGAAACAGTCCCTTTTCGCTCGCAGGCCTCTGGCCGCATGCCAAATGTCTACCCTCCGGACTCATGGCCCATGCCCCTTCTCTATCGCACTTTTGGTATCTCTGACCTAGAGTGATCCCACCCATGACCACTTCGTTCAGTTCTACCCAAAAAACATGGGCATCCGATGGGGGATGGTCGAGTCTGCGCGCAGAGCTTCTGCGCTCGAGAGGCCCTCTTCAGCGCGCGGCGGTTTGGGCCTCGATGCTCGGTTTCGCGGTTCTCATCGCGATTTTGACCGCGAATGCTTTTCTCGCCACGGAGTCCTCGCTCGGTGGGGGCAGTGATTTCGCGCTCGGTTGGAGAGCTGGCGGCCATTACCTCGCTCATGAGCCGCTCTATTCCGTCGAACGAGACGGTGGCCGTCCCTATAAGTATCCACCTTGGACCACGGTTCTCTATGTTCCGCTTGCGCTCCTCTCACTCGACGCCGCGGGACTGATCTGGCGCCTCCTTACTGTGATCAGCCTCGTCTATTCTTCAGCTTGGACCGCTCGTCGCGCCGGTTGGCCGACGACGGCTGCGGTCGCCGTCGCATTCTGGGGTTTCTGGAATCTAAATCTCATCGCGGGTCAGCCCAATGTGGTTTGGATGGCCATGTGTCTTTGGGCCTTTGATCGGTTGGAAAAGAAACCATTCCCGGCGTTCGCTATTCTCCTCACAGCGCTGACGGGTAAATGGTTTCAAGCCGTCGCCCTCGTCGCTGTTCCGCGGGAGCGATTCAAGCTCAAACCGCTTCTTGCGGTTGGCGCGCTTTTTCTTCTCGTTTCCATCCCGGTGCTTTGGAATCCAACGGGATTGAGTGGGCTTTTGGCGAGTTATCGGGCCGCTGCTACAGGGGGCGCTGGCGGATTAGGCGGGAGCGCTTACGGGCTCCCGATTCTCTTCATGGATGCGCTCGGATTGAGTCGCGACGACTCCGGACCGAGAGTCTTGTTTTTCCTGCCTTCAGCGCTCCTGGCATGGATGGCGCTTCGAGGATTGCAAAGGCGGCAGGTCAGCCTCGAGGAGTGTTTCGCGGCGGCCTTAGGGCTCAGCGCCGCGATTCATCCGATGGCCTATAGCTACACCTTCGTCTTCTGCCTGCCCCTCGCGGCCTGCGCGATCAGCCGCGCGCTCGAGAGCGGCGATCGCGTTCGTCAGGGCCTCGCCCTCTTCGGGCTTTTGGGGATCGCGGGCTTGAACGAAAAAACCTCGGGCGCTCTCGGGATTTTCGTCGAGGCCCATCAAATCAAGGCGATCGGCACGTTCGCGCTCGCCTGCAGCTATTTGAAAGGCGCGCCGCTTGGGCGCGCGAGTGAAGGGACTTGTTGAGATGTTGAACGGAAAGAAAATCGTCTGTGTGCTCCCGGCCTACAACGCTGCGCTGACTTTGCAAAAAACGCTCGAGGCGATCCCAGCCGGGATCGTGGATCACTTCGTCCTGGTCGATGATTGCTCGCGGGACGATACGGTCCAGGTGGCCGAACGCTTGAGCGCGCGCTTTCCCCTCGAAGTCGTCAGGCACCAAAAAAACCGCGGATATGGCGGGAACCAAAAGACCTGCTACCGGACGGCGCTCGAACGCTCAGCGGATGTCGTGGTCATGCTCCATCCGGATTACCAATATGAACCCAAACTCCTGGGAGCGCTCGCCACCCTAGTGAGCAGCGAAGTCTATGACGTCGCTCTGGGGTCACGCATTCTCGGGAAAGGCGCGATCCGCGGCGGGATGCCTTATTATAAGTACGTCTTCAACCGCTTCCTGACAGCGGTTGAAAATATCCTCATCGGGCAGAAACTTTCCGAATACCACACCGGCTATCGCGCTTTTTCGAAACGCGTTCTCCAGACCCTCGACCTCGAGCAGAACAGCGACGACTTCGTCTTCGACAACGAGATGCTCGTGCAGTGCCATATCGCTGGCTTCAAGATGGGCGAGGTCTCGGTTCCGACCAAATACTTCCCGGAAGCGAGCTCTATCGGCTTCATCAGAAGCGTTCAGTACGGCTTAGGCGTCTTGCGCTGCTCGGTCGAAGGAGCTCTGGCGAGAGCAGGACTCTTCCGGCATCGGCGGTTTCAGCCGCTTCAAGGGCTAAGCGCTGACTGAATCAGGAAGTAACTCAGGGACCCGTTCGAATTGTCCTGGTTGATCGTTGAGATCGCGCCGGACAATGTCGCCGATGATTGAGCCGCTGTATATCCTTCCTGACTTAATGAAGCACCAGCGCAAGCCAGATAGTCGCTAAAGGCTGAATTTTGGCCGCAATAAGAAGGCTGAGAGCCTGCGCAGGCCAAATCGTTGCCGAAGGCGGAATTGGAGCTGCAGTAAGAGGGCTTGGATCCGATGCAAGCCAAGGAGTTGCTATAACCTGAGTTGCTGCTGCAGTAAGAGGGCTTGGATCCGATGCAAGCCAAGGAGTTGCTATAGCCTGAGTTGCTGCTGCAGTAAGAGGGATTCGATCCGACGCAAGCCAAGGCGTCGCTGTATCCAGAGTTGCTGCTGCAATAACTAGGGTTGGAGCCTGATCCCGAGAGGAAAGCAAGCTGAACGGCCCGATAAGCGAGCAATCCTTGCGGATTGTCGGAGACGAGCTGAGCCAGCAGGGGCTGCAGATCGACGCTCGCCTGAGCCGCTCCTAAATCCACCCTACCGATCGCTTTGGGTGCGCAAGCTAAGGAGTCGCTGTATCCGGAGTTGCTGCCGCAGTAAGAGGGGTTAGATCCGATGCAAGCCAAGGAGTTGCTGTATCCGGAGTTGCTGCTGCAGTAGGACGGGTTAGATCCGATGCAGGCCAAGTCATTACTGAAGGCGAAGTTCTTGCTCTAAATTCATCAAACAAATTTAGAACTGGAGCCAAATCGTGAAAAACAAAAACCTCGCTACGCGTTTGATGAGCGGTTTATTTTCTAAGTGTTTTGGAACCGCGGCCATCTTGGCTCTCACCGGCCTTGGACAATCGTCGAACGCGCACGCTGCGGCCGTATCGGACCTCAACGGCGACGGAAAATCCGACATCGTCCTATATAACCAGCAAAGCGGCCTCGTCGAGGCTTGGCTCATGAACGGCACTCAGCCTCCTACCTCTTCCGTTTTCTCTACGGTCAGCCCGAGTTCGGGCTGGGTCTTGTCTGGCATAGGGGATTTCAACGGCGACGGCAAAGCGGACCTGCTTTGGCGCAACGTAAAGACCGGACAAGGGGTGATCTGGTTCATGAACGGCGGCAAGCTCGCTTCTTCCGCGGCAGTCGCCGCGGTCGCGCCCGAGAGCGGCTGGATCATCGCGGGAGTCGGCGATTTCAACGGCGACGGAAAAGCGGATATATTTTGGTACAACACGACTACTGGGCAAGGAAGCATCTGGTTCATGAACGGTGGGGCGGTGCTGTCGAAGTTGACTCTTCCTTCGATCGCTCCTAACTCAGGATGGGTTGTCTCCGGATTCGGCGATTTCAATCATGACGGCAAGTCAGACATCCTTTGGTACAATCAAAAGACCGGACAGCTGAGCGTTTGGCTGATGAACGGAAACTCGGCGCCCGTGCAGTCGACCGTGAACCGGTCGCTCACTCCGGGTTCAAGCTGGAAAATCGCGGGAGTCGGCGACTTCGACGGCGACGGCAAGGCCGATATCCTTCTCTACAACACTGCGAACGGCGAACCCAGTGTGTGGTATATGAACGGCGCTCAAGTGGTTTCCACCAGCGCGGGAACCTCGGTTGCTCCTAGCTCAGGTTGGACGATCGCAGACGTCGGCGACTACAACGGTGACGGCAAGGCGGACATTCTTTGGCGCAACTCGCAGACCGGCGAAGTACTCACCTGGCTCACGACCAGCAGCCAACCGATTCATTCCGTAGTCGCTACCGTCGCCCCGAACACAGGTTGGGTGCTCGAATCTCGTTCGATGGAAAGCGGCCCCTATGCTCCTTCCGGCCTCACCTACGCTCAAAGCGTCGGCACCTATACGCAAACCATCGCAATCGCGTCGAACGCCCCTCATCTCTCAGGCGGCGGTGTCCCGAGTCTATTCTCGGTCACGCCCGCGCTTCCTGCGGGATTGAGCCTCAACTCCGTAAGCGGGGTGATTTCAGGCACTCCCCTCAATCCTTCAGCCCAAACCAGTTATGTCGTCACCGCCTCGAACTCGACGGGCGAAGCTTCGACTACTTTGAAAATCACGGTGGCTCCTCTTGCGGCGCCTCCGGTACCCGCTAGTTTGGCTTTTGTCTCTGCCACCGCCACTTCGCTCAGCCTGTCTATGAGCTCCAACGGAGGCACGACGACTGGCTTTATGATCGCCCAAGCCACAGGCGCCCAATTCCCGGCGTGCAGCTTGGGGTCGAAGCTGGGCCTAGTCGCTTCGACCACCTTGAACGGACTCGCCTCTGGCACATCGTTCACGATCTCCCTCTGCGCGATGAACGCGGCAGGTGCCTTGTCAGCTCCGCTTCACCTGACGGCGAGCACGCTCACCCTTGCTCCACCGCCCCCTCCGACCGGATTGGCGCAGATTTCCGCCACGAGCTCATCGATTAGTTTGTCCTGGAATTCTGGGGGCGGCACGACGAGCACCTTCATGCTCGCCCAATCGCTGGGCACCCAATTCCCTAGCTGTAGCTCGGGCTCCTCGGTGGGATCTGCCACGTTGTCCACTTTGAACGGCCTCGGAGCGAACGCTCAGTACGCGATCTCACTCTGCGCGGTGAACGCGTCCGGCGCCCTGTCCTCTCCGATTCATCTATCGGCCAATACTTTGGGATTGGTCGACTGCAGCAGCTCGAGTTCCGCCAACGTCGCGGCCTGCATTGGGACCCACCCTGCGTATTGCGCTCAAAGCTCTGCCTACAGCAACACCTTGGCTTGCGCGGGAACTCAGCCGTCCTTCTGCGGCCAAAGCTCGAACTACGGCAATGACCTGGCCTGCATCGGATCGGCGCCGGCCTACTGCGGCCAAAGCTCCGCATACGCGAACGACTTGGCTTGCATCGGATCCAACCCTTCCTATTGCAGCCAAAGTTCCGCCTACAATGGAGATCTGGCGTGCGCGCCCGCCTCGTTTAGCGGCGTCGATTACCAAGCCGCGCAGTCCAACCTGGTCCTCTCGATCGCAGTCAACCAGCTGAACGCTG